>Ga0207433_10010321_pt1 | contig 14577 bp, 12 predicted proteins | sample YelNatPaOPGAMG01_FD_187559 | JGI IMG/M metagenome (GOLD analysis project Ga0207433, IMG submission 187559) | Hot spring thermophilic microbial communities from Obsidian Pool, Yellowstone National Park, USA - OP-RAMG-01 (SPAdes) (version 3) | ecosystem: Environmental > Aquatic > Thermal springs... | reverse complement strand
TAACATGAAAAATGCAAAAAAATTTAATGGATTATGGTGTTATTTTTATTGCTCTTGTTGGGCATACACTTTCGCATGCCATGCAGAATATACAGTCACTTTCCCTTACCGGGTCACATTTATCAGTCCTGTATTTTGCATATAAATCCTTGTCCCCTGTAATGTCCTTGTCATTTCCGGTTCCCATCTGACCAGGGTTCAGGATCCATTCATAAAGTGTCACGGGACATACGTCCATGCAGGCACCGTCAGCTATGCATGTCTCAAAGTCTATTGCAACCTTGCTTCCATGTATACCATTCTTGGTGGGGTAAGGCTTTCCTTCTGCATCTGTTCTCTGCATTCCCTCTGCTCTGACCTCGTGATCAAAATGCTTACCTGTTACTGGGTAGTGTTCAACATCCTCCAGGAAATTCTCATCAATAGGCTTTGGCTTGTAATCCAGTGATTCTAATTTTACCATCTTATCACCTTTTCCAGATAGCTTGATAATTATTTAAATTATATGTTGTTTCCGTTCGAAATTTAAAAATTCGGAAACTTTCTGCCATGATAAGATTTTATTTGTTGTTGTAATATCAATCTATGCCCAGAAGTTCATCCAATTTTGTAGATCGCAAGCAACAGGGCGATTTTGTAAGTCAGTTCATAAGGCAGCTTAAATTCAAAAGGGAAGATTTCAGAACCATTGGAAGCTTTGGAGGGTTCACCTCCCTAATTGATCTTGGTAATTTTGCAGTATCATTAAACACCGATGGAGTTGGAACTAAAGTGATCATAGCCGATGAGGCTGAAAGGTGGGATACAATAGGAATAGATTGCATTGCAATGAATGTCAACGATGCCCTTACTGCAGGAGCCGAACCAATCGCAATGGTAGACTACATAGCTCTCAGGGAGACAAACCAGGAAGTTTCAAGACAGCTGGGAATGGGGTTTAACGTAGGTGCGCAGATTTCCAACATAACCATTGTTGGTGGCGAGACTTCCATAATCCCGGATCTGGTAAAGAATATGGACGTCTCAGGCACAACTCTCGGAATAGTACAGAAAAGCCAGATAGTAAATGGTGAAAAGATAAGGGACGGGGATGTCATATTTGCTCTGCAGAGCAGTGGACTTCATTCAAACGGATTCACAACTGTGAGGAGCATAATCAGGGAAAATGAGATCTCACTTGACTCTAAATTCCCTGGCGATACAAAGAAAACGGTTGATGTACTCCTTGAGCCAACCAGGATTTATGTCAGGGAGATACTGGACATCCTTAACATCGTCAATATAAAGGGAATGGCCAATATTACTGGCGGCGGACTCAAAAACATGAGCCGTATGAAGGACATGAAATACGTCATTGAGGACCCATTTGAGCCCCAAAATGTGTTCAAGCAATTAATGAGTATGGGCGGGCTTGATTACGCACAGATGTATGAAACATTCAACATGGGTATAGGATATGTGGTGGTAATAGACGAGGAAAGCCGCATTGACTTTATCAACACCCTAAGAAACAGGGTTCAGTTCAAAGAAATAGGTCATGTGGAGAATGGGTCAGGAATAGTGATTCCAAAATACGAAACGGAACTTTCCGGTTACTATTAACATCTCAATATTGCCCTTTAAATATTTTATAATCTTTGTAGTTATTAAAGTTACATTTAGATTAAATCTATTTTCAAACTCTACCAAACCATGAAAATCGTTGCAGTTGTAGACGAAGAGAACTATGTGACACCTCTGGAATACGGAAATTCCATCATGGTGATAGATGATGAGACAAAGCAGATAAAGGAATATGAAAACCCAGGTTTTGGATCACCATACGGGGGCAAGGAGAGATGCATGCAGGGCATTCTTTCACTGAAACCAGATGCAATCGTTGTTAAGGAAGGAGTACTCTGCCCCGGTTCATATCACATGTCTCTGGGTAAGATGAAGTACATGCCGGTTGAAGAAGAGAAGCTGGATGATATTCTGAAAAATCTTCCCAAGGTTAAAGAAAACATGGTCGAAGAACTCGACATGAATATGTACAGGGAGTAATTTACTCCAATTTTTTATAGAAACTTCAGGTATTTTTCAGTTTACAAAACTCCAGTTTTCAGAAAACAGATACACGGAATTCCCCGCTGGGAAATTTTTTTTATTAAACAGTTAAAATAATTGCATTTCTTCTTTAGAAGCATGGGATAAAGCCGGTGAATTATTTGAACCATGAAGGCCTGAAATTTTAGCTTAAACTATGCCCGTTCATACAAGATCTGAGATCATTTTCGCTATCCTTAAAGGCTCTGGCATCTTTCCCAAAAGAGTACTTTTTCTTACAAGCAATTCTGCCTCTTTAGCATTTATTCCGGCAAGATTTGCATAGATTGTGTAGCTATCACCTATTGTAAGGCCAATAATTTCTGTCCTTTCAAGGATGGCGATTCTATTCTGTGGTTCCTGGGTATGATCCTCCACTGCATGTTTTATGGCATCAAGGTCGGGTTTATGCCTTATAAGGGACAACACAGGTAGTCCAGTCGAATTATTTATTTCAGCTATATCACAGAAATTGAGCCCTCCAAAATTTATACCGGGCAACATAACGTAGTTGCTTCTTTCAATGTATCTTTTAAGAATCTCATCTGAAATCGCAGCAGTTGAATCATTGCCGTCAATTTCAATACTTGTCTTGCTGACTCCTTCCAGCCGACCGTCCATTCGAACAAGGGTGAACAATAGATTCTCCCTTCCTTTTTCGTCTCTGTGGAAAGCCGACCCGCATACCCCCACAATTCTTGGAAACTTCTTCACAGGAATCTATCAATTCTCCTTATATCTTTGTTTTCAAAATCTACTCTGTCTGCACTGTTCATGAAGGTATCACAAATTTCCATCCCGTGAGATAAAGATCCAGATGAATTCAAGCCTGCAGAAAAACAATTCATTTAGATATTTTATATGAATCAGATTTACATAATTACGGTTATACTGTATCTGAATGCAAAATAATTCATAATTTCCAACCTCAAAATATTTTTTATTTAACCACAATAAAAATAAGGTTTAGATACGATGAAGAGTCTGTAATTTATTGGGGATTTCAGAATAAAACATTGACATGAAAACCCTTATATTGTCAAAGGATATATCCTGCCTACGCACTAAAATGCACCTTCTAAGTCAATAACTTAGGAAGGGAAGGGTAAGAGGTCTTATGACCGATGACGCCAGTCAATGTTTAATCGCAGCAAAATGGATTGTGTAATCTGCTAAGCTGCTTGGGGGATGGTTTGGTTTGGGAGCCGATGAAGGACGTGCCAAGCTGCGAAAAGCTTCGGGGAGGTGCATGGAGCCCGAGATCCGAAGATATCCGAATGGGACTTCCTGTCTTTTAAGACACTCCGAAAGGAGAGGGAACCCGGGGAATTGAAACATCTTAGTACCCGGAGGAAAAGAAATCAATCGAGATACCGTTAGTAAAGGCGATCGAAAGCGGTATAAGGCAAACCGAATTTCCCTTTGAAAAGGGGGATAGATGTGGAGTTTGGACCACCTTTAATGCCTCGTTGTTGAATTATAATCTGCTGGAAAGCAGAGCCAGAGAGGGTGATAGCCCCGTTTGAGTAAGACTTCAAGCTACAAGGGGTGGTATCCTGAGTACCGTGCGTCATTTTTCGCGCGGGAATATGGGTGGCACTAACATCCAACCTTAAATACTTCCCAAATCCGATAGCGAACAAGTACCGTGAGGGAAAACTGAAAAGTAACCCGAAAGGGTGGTGAAAAGAGCCTGAAACCAAGCAGCGATAAACTTATAGGGCACTTAAGGAGTGATACCGTTAACTACGGTAGACCGGTGTTCTATTATCCGTGTTGAAGAACGGGCCAGGGAGTTTTGATGAGTGGCAAGGTTAATCCTTTAAGGAGTAGCCGTAGCGAAAGCAATTATCCGCACAGCAATGGAGGGATAGCGTAAATAATGCGTTTAGTCACTTGTGGAAGACCCGAATCCGGTCGATCTACGCCTGAGCAGGTTGAAGCTTGGCGAAAGCCAGGTGGAGGACCGAACCAGTTCTGATGTGCAAATCGTTTGGATGACTTGGGTGTAGGGGTTAAAGGCTAATCTAGGCCGGTAATAGCGGGTTCCCCCCGATACTACCCGCAGGTAGACTTCAGCTGAGATGCTTGGCGAGGTAGAGCGACCGAATAGTCGGTAAGCAGTCGAAAGACTGCGCCAACTTATCAAACTCCGAACTTGTCAAGATCGTAGAAGCTGGATGCTAGGGCACAGGGATAAGCTCTGTGCCCGTGAAGGGAACATCCTAGACGAGGGTTAAGGTCCCTAATGCTGACTAAGTGCAAATCAAAGGGGTTTGTGGCCAAAGACAGTGTGGAGGTTGGCTTAGAAGCAGCCATCCTTTAAAGAGTGCGTAACAGCTCACTCACCGAGGCTACATGTCCCGAAGATGGAAGGGGCTAAAGTCAGCAACCGAGACCTTCGAGCACCGAAAGGTGATCTGGTAGGGGGGCGTGCCATATGGAAAGAAGTTTCTTCGAAAGGAGGGATGGACCGTATGAGCATCGCGGATCCTGGTAAAAGTAGCAGAAAAGAATTGTGAGAATCAATTCCGCCGAAAGGGCTAAGGGTTCCTTGGCAATGTTCGTCAGCCGAGGGTTAGTCGATCCTAAGGTCATCCTTAACAAGAGTTGACCGAATGGGAAGCTGGTTAATATTCCAGCACCTCTGGTGTTTTGCCATGCTATATGCTTTAAGATAGGGGGAGTACAGGTGTCAATGTATTCTTGTGTATAAGTGAATGGAGAGTTGTAATGACGAGAAGTTCATGAATGCAAGAGAGGCCCTTTATAGGGCTTCCTTTAATTCTTGGAGCCTGTGAAGAAGTAGTATGGGTCAAGCCAGAGTTCGTACCAAGAACCGACACAGGTGCCCCTGGATGAGAAGTCCAAGGCGTTTGGGCCTAATGGGCGCGAGGGAACTCGGCCAAATAGCTCCGTATCTTAGGTAGAAGGAGTGCCTATTCTGAGAGAGAATAGGTCGCAGTGGCAAGGGGACCCCGACTGTTTACCAAAAACACAGATCGCTGCTAGTCCGTAAGGATGTGTATAGCGGTCGAAACCTGCCCAGTGTCGGTACCTGAAAGTCCCGTTCAAGGGAAAGAAGGGCCGATAAACGGCGGGGGTAACTATGACCCTCTTAAGGTAGCGTAATACCTAGCCGCTTAATTGGCGGCTTGCATGAAGGTTCAACGAGAGTCCCACTGTCCCCGCGCTCAGCCCCGTGAAATTGATGCACTGGTGCACAATCCAGTATCTCCCACTTGAAAGCGAAGTCCCCGTGGAGCTTTACTGCAGCCTGTGGCTGTAATACGGTTCTTAATGCGTAGTGTAGGAAGGAGCTGTCGATGCCTGGATTTTGGTTCAGGTGGAGGCAACAATGAAACACTTCCCTTTAGGAATTGCGTTACTAACCTCGAAAGAGGGACAACTATTGGTGGGCAGTTTGGGTGGGGCGCCACGCCCCTGAGAATCAAACAGGGGCCCCCAATGGTCAGCTCAGGAGGGTCAGTAATCCTCCGTAGAGTGTAAGAGCAAAAGCTGGCTTGACTGTGTTGCAGACAATAGGCAACGCAGATACGAAAGTAGGGTCTAACGAACCACCCTGTACCTCCTTAGTGGGGGCGGGTGATAAGAGAGAAGTTACCCCAGGGATAACTGAGTTGTCCTCGGCAAGAGTTCATATCGACCCGAGGGTTTGCTACTTCGATGTCGTCTGTTCCTATCCTGGTGCTGAACAAGGTGCCAAGGGTGGGGCTGTTCGCCCATTAAAAGGGATCCTGAGATGGGTTCACTACGTCGCGAGACAGTAGGGTTGCTTCTCAGTGGGAGTGTGCGATGTCTGAAGGGCAGGAGCCTTTAGTACGAGAGGAACGGGGGTTCGTGACTTCTGGTTTACCGGTTGTCTGGCAAGGCAATCGCCGGGTAGCCACGTCATTCGCGAATAAAAGCTGAAAGCATCTAAGCTTGAAGTCGCCCCTAAAAATAGACATCGTTATAGGTCTCTCCTAAAAGAGGAGTTTGATAGAACTGGGATGTGAGTATCGAGCTTCGGCGAGATATTAAGTCCACAGTCACTAACCGACCGAATACACAGTCCATGCTAATGTGATTTTGACTGGCGTTTACATAATTTTATGTGCGTTACCTTTTATTTTTTTAAAATTTAACAGAGGTTCAATGCGAATTTTATGTAATTTTGAACGAAATGTTGATCTGTGTGCAGAAATGCTAAAAATCGATTTAATAAAAAAAGTAAAAAGTTGAATGTAATTATTGTTTGCCGTTCGTTATTTTGTCTGCTATGTTTGAGAAAATTTCTTTGAGTTTTTCGTTGTTGTCCACAGCAGCGAGGCCGTTATCTGCATCAGTTACTATTTGAGGCACCAGTGGAATTCTTCCCAGGAATTTCACATTGTATTTCTTTGCAGCCTCTTCTCCTCCCCCTGTTTTGAACACATTTATTGTTTCACCGCAGTGGGGGCAAACAAGTCCACTCATATTTTCAATGAGGCCTATGACCGGGAGTTTTAGCTGGCTTGCAAAATTAATCGCCTTCTTTGCATCAATAAGGGCAACTTCCTGTGGGGTAATGACAATAACGATTCCGTCAGCATCCGGTACAAGTTGGGCGATGGTGAGGGCTTCGTCACCGGTTCCGGGAGGCATATCAAGTATAACGTAGTCCTTATTGTCCCAGAACACCTCTTCCAGAAACTGTTGCAGTGCCTTATGTCTGAGTGCTCCGCGCCATATGACTGCCGTATCTTCTGATGGAAGCAGAAATCCCATTGATATTACATCAACGCCATACCTGGTCTTAACAGGAATTATGCCTCTGTCATCCGCATCAACTTTCTCGCTGGCCACTCCAAGCATCTTGGGATCATCAGGCCCGTTTATGTCTGCATCGATGAGTCCAACCCTTAGGCCATGGGATGCCATGGTAACGGCCAGGTTGACGGCTACCGTTGACTTTCCAACCCCACCCTTTCCGCTCATAACAAGTATTGTGTGCTTAGCACCCTTGTATTTAGTGGATTTACCCGGTGCGGGTGTAACAATAGGTGTTGGTGGCGGCTTATTCATCTTTATAGTTCCCTGTGGCATACATCCAGATTGTACAAGGGTATTTTATGTTTGATAGGTGGAGGTTCAAAACATGTCTGTTGCAGTTTCATCCTCTGATTATGGCAATCAAGACAGGAGAATAAATGAAGCAGGAATCGGTATTATGAAAATGAGATCAATTTTGGAAAGCCTTTAAGATCTATGAGATCTAAATGAGGCATCTGAGAATATATGGTGCCTGCAACAACCATGTGATGGCAACAGCCATTTCTTATGAAAAAAATAATTCAACAGTCTGCCGATCAAGCTTCACTTTTTATATTTCAATTATATTTATGCACCATGGAGCGCAAATCTTGCGTTTTCTGCACTGAGATAGTGGCAAAAAGAAACGCGGCTGTAATCTACGAAGACCATCTTACAATGGCATTCATGGACAATGCCCCTGTGGAACAGGGTCATGTGCTGGTGATTCCCAAAAATCATTATTCAAACATCCTCGATATTCCAGAAGACATTTATTCCGCAGTACATATTGTGGCCAAGAAGCTTGCACCTGCGATCCTTCTTGCCATGGATGCCGAGGCAATTAACATTGGGCAGAATAACGGGAGATGCGCTAATCAGAGGGTCATGCACTATCACCTGCATATAATACCAAGAAAATGCGGAAGGCAGATAGAGTGGATGAGAAAAATCCTCACCACGGAAGAGCTGGAACAAACTTCACAAAACATAAAGAAAATGCTGGAGAACAATATTGACATATCCAAAATTAAAATCGTTTGACGCGTCTAATGGGGACTTAGCTTACAGGTGAAATCAAGGTCTGTTTAAGAAGACAAGGTTATAATAGTTAATGCTGATTTTCTCCCTGATATAAAAGAGAATGAGGTTATTATTATGAAGAGCCTTGAAGAATTGTACAAAAGAGCACTTGATCTTAAGAACAAGGGCATGGGAGATAAAGAAATTTCCACCGAACTTCACCTTTCAGTCAATACTGTAACATGGCTGCTGAGCAAAGATTTCCTGAAGGAATCCAAGGTACAGGATGTGAAGATAGGATGGAGAACTGCAGGCGTTTATGGAAGCAGGATTAGCAGCCTTTCAGAAATAATCGCAGATATAATCGATGAGGAATCACATATTGGAGAATACGAGGTCTCTTCAATACTTGGGATCACCATTAATGGGATTCCCTTTGCGACAATGGTTTCATATCTTATGGACAAGGAGCTTGTAGTTTACAGGCCTCACCCAAGCAGAAAAGAGGGTCTTTTCAGCAGCAATTTTGCCAGTGTAAGAGGTAAAAACATTGTTATTATTGACGATGTTGCCAGCACAGGTGAAACCCTGAAAAGAACAATCATGGATGTTAAATCGGAAGGCGGTAATGTGGTTCTGGTCGTGGTTCTGGCATCCAAGATACACGGAGACGAAATTATGGGTGTCAGGCTCAGGTCCATAATCAGGACAAGCCTCATAGGGAGCAGTTAGGTTTCATTTATGCACTGGGCAGACGCGCTTGTAAAAGACCTGGAAGGCAAACAGCTGGTTTCAACGGGCATATCTCCTTCAGGACCCATTCACGTGGGCAACATGAGGGAGATACTCACGGGGGATATGATATACAAAGCTGCCTTAAAGAAGGGGCTGAATTCAAGATTCATATACCTGTGTGACGACATAGATCCACTGAGGAAAGTATACCCTTTCCTGGACCAGAGTTATTCAGCTTATGTGGGATATCCACTGAGCAGTATACCTGCACCTGATGGAGGGCCTTCGTATTCAGAATATTTCCTGAAGCCTTTTTTAGACACGCTTTCCAAAATAGACGTGAATGTGGAGGTCATAAGAACCACAGATCTTTACAGGGAAGGAAGGTTTGAAAGATCCATAAGGATTGTAGTGGAAAACCGTGAAAAAATAAAGGGAATTCTTCAGGACTTATCAGGAAGGGAGATTGAAGAGAACTGGTTCCCCTACAATCCAAGATGCAGCAGATGCGGAAGAATCAACTCTACAGTGGTCACATCATTTGATCTTCCTCTCATTCATTACAGGTGTTCCTGCGGAAACGAAGGTTCTTCGGATATAAGGAAAGATGAGGGCAAGATGCCATGGAGAATCGAATGGCCTGCCAAATGGTTCGAACTTGGCGTAACAATAGAGCCCTTCGGAAAGGATCACGGAGCAGCAGGTGGATCATATGACACCGGAAAGAGAATTGCTGAGGAAGTTTTTGGCATAAAAGCCCCTGTTCCAATGATCTATGAGAGAATATTCCTCAAGGGTGTGGGTGTAATGCATTCGTCAACAGGTATATCAATCCCTGCATCTGATATGGTTAACTACGCTCCACCCCAGATACTGAGATTCATAGTAGCCAGAAGCAATCCAGGAAGGCACATCAACTTTGATCCGGGGGCAGGTCTTCTGAATCTGGTGGACGAATTCGAAAAATACCAGAAAGCATACAATGGCCAGGAAGAGGTCAAGGATGAGGATTACAGGGAAGTCTACGAATACTCAAGAATTAAGGGCAGGGAGAGCAGGAGCAGCATAAGCTTCAGGCACCTTGTTACACTGGTTCAGATATACACAAATCCATCTGATCTCCTGAGAATAATTAAAAAGTCAGGTTATGAAGGAGAGAAGCTGGATGATCAGATGACCTGGGAAATACAGATTGCAAGGAACTGGCTCTCAAAATATGCACCTGATATTGTGAAATTCAGGGTCATGCCAGAGGATTACAGGGCTGATCTTAATTCAGGGGAAAAAGACCTGTTGAAAGAATTTGTACAACAGGCTGGAAACATAAAATGGACCCCTGAGGACATACACAATGCTGTACACGAGATACTGAAGGAAAGAAATGTTTCCCCCAAGGAAGGATTCGGTTCGTTCTATAAGGTAATAATAGGGAAAGAACAGGGACCGAGGCTTGGATACTTTCTCTCCAACATGGACAGGAACTTTGTAATCAGCAGGCTGAAGTATAATATCTCTGCCTGATCCAGATTCAAATTCTTGTTTTCTTTTTTCATTTCGACAATTATATAGTACTTAATGCTCTATACATTTATGATAAAACATGGTTTTGTTGAAAGGGATATAGATCCCTCTGAAGTATACGATCTGGTGAAGGAACTGCTTGTAAAGGAGGATTTCAAGATTACCTCTGACGATCAGAGCAACTCTATGTATGAAATACATGCAAAAAAATCAAACAGGGAGAGAATAGTTCTTGGCAGAGTCAGGGATGTGGACGTAGTTATAGCAGGCAACAAAGGCAAATTCGAAGTTCAGCTCCATGCTGGCATATGGGGAAGGGACATGGCAATACCTGCAATTGAAGGCATCGCAACACTGGGTATAGCAACAGCAACAGAACTGCATTCAGGACATGAGTTCGAGAAGAGGATGTGGGAACAGATAGTCAAGAAAATAGATCCGACACTGAAAATATGCGAATATGACGGAATGCTGTTCAAAACACAGCAGGAACTTGATCAGCATATGAAAGCCCATCAGCAGCAGATGGCCGGAAACGGGTCCATGATGGGAATGGGCATGTTAGGCATGGGAATGATGGGTATGATGGGAATGGGCATGATGGGATTTGGCGGCCCCGGACTGTTCATCTGATCCCTCTTTTTGAACAGGACTTCCTGTAACCGGATAAGATCATATATCCGGTTGATTCTCAAATAATGGGATTAAAGGAATTCTCAAGAATTATTACCGAGTAACCTATTACAGCATCCAGAAGGAATTAATTCTGGAGGTGTTATATTATAAAAATATTGGTAAACGCGGCTCTGCCATATGCAAACGGATCGCTTCACCTTGGCCACATAGCCGGAGCGTATCTCTCTCCCGATATATTCGTGAGATTCAACAGGATGATCGGGAATGAAGTCATGTTCATTTCGGGAAGTGATGAATACGGAACTCCAATAACCATCTCTGCTGAAAAACAGCACATCACTCCCGAGGAAATAGCTGAGAAGTTTCACAGGGAATTTCTGGAAACCTTCAGTTCAATGGACATAAAGTTTGATTTTTTTACCAGAACCTCCTTTAAGGAACACTGGAAAACAGCGCAGGAGATTTTTCTGGACCTTCTTGGAAAAGGTTTTCTGTCTGAAAAACCAATGATTTCCCCATATTGTGCAAAATGCGGGAGATTCATGCCTGACAGGTATATAGAAGGCACATGTCCATACTGTGGTTTCAAACAGGCCAGGGGTGATCAGTGTGACGAGTGTGGCAGGACTCTTGATCCACAGGAACTTATAGATCCAAGGTGTGTTCTCTGCCATGAGACCCCGGAGTTCAGGGAAACATCCCACTTCTTTTTGAGACTGGACCTGTTTCAGGATAGACTCACAGAGTGGCTTGAGGGGAAGAATTTCTGGAGGACCAATGTACTGGCATTTACCAGGAATTTCATATCTTCCGGGCTTAAAGAAAGGCCAATAACCAGGGATCTGGACTGGGGTGTCCCCATACCCCTTGAGGGGTACGAACATAAAAGGATCTATGTTTGGTTTGAAGCACTTATAGGATACATATCAGGATCGAAGATATATTCAGAGAAAATAGGGAAACCGGACTACTGGAAAGAATTCTATTACGGAAAGGATGTGAAGACATACTATTTCCTGGGAAAGGACAATATACCTTTCCATACCGTAATCTGGCCGGCAATTCTAATGGGGATGGGAAAGATAAATCTCCCATATGATGTCCCGGCAAATGAATACCTTCGGTTCAAAGGGGAGCAGTTTTCCAAAAGCAGGGGCATCGGGCTGACTGTGGCTGAAGCATTGAAAACAATACCAAAGGATTATCTGCGCTTCTATATGGCAATGAACCTCCCGGAAACAGGCGATTCAGACTTCACTCTCTCAGATCTGCAGGACAAGGTAAACAGCGAACTCATTGATAAATTTGGGAACCTTATTCACAGGGTTGTAAGTTTCATAACAAAAAACCAGGTGGATCCTTTGCCGGGTATCCCGGACCAGAGCGATTTGAAGGCACTGGAAGAGGCAGAGAGAAGATTTGAGACCTATTCAGCACTAATTTCAAAGGTACAGATTAAGAAGGCATTCTATGAGTGGCTGGAGCTTGTTAAATTTTCCAATGTTTATTTCAATGACGCAGCTCCATGGAAGATCATCAAAACAGACAGGGAGAAATGTGCGGCTAAACTCCACACAGCCCTTGTTCTCATAGAGTATCTTGACTACATGCTATATCCATACTGCCCTTCCTCAGCAGAAAAAATAGTCAGGATAATAGGGCCTGAGGGGTTTTCATCTTTCACTTCAGCGGATCTTAAGCGAACTGAAAAGTCCTATTCCCCTGTTGCAACTGAAGTGCCGTTCGAGAAGATGGATCTCGGGTCCAGAAATGAAAACAGGCTTGACCTGAGGGTAGCCCTTATAGAAGAAGCTATAATGCATCCAGATTCAGATCACCTCATCATTCTGAAGATTTCTCTTGGAACGGAAAAACGGCAGATAGTAGCAGGGCTGAAGAAACACTATGAATTGAGCGATCTTCCAGGGAAAAAGATTGTTATTGTGGCCAATCTTAAGAAAGCAAAACTCCGGGGAGAAGTATCCCAAGGCATGCTTCTTGCCGCTGCAGACGGCGAAAAAGTGGTGCTGCTGAAACCGGATGATAACAGCCTTCCGGGAGAAAGGTTGAGCCTTGGGGAACTGCCATTCAACATGTCGGGGCAGATAACCATTGAGGAATTGAGGGATTTTAACCTTAAAATTGAAAAGGTAGGTGGAGAAAATGTTGCCACCGCAACGGTTTCCGGAAAGCAGATGATCATTAACAGAAATGGAATCAGCGTAACCGCTTACGGTGAGGTCAGGGCAGGTTCAACAGTCAGGTAGTTCGAAATACCAATAAAAAATTTATTATAGTTCTTTTAATTACCTATAGATTCCATTGATTTCTATGAATTATACCAAGTTTGAAAAGGCAAGGATTATCGGTGCAAGGGCATTACAGGTCTCCATGGGGGCACCAGTCATAATAGATGTGCCGGTAACAATGTTCGACCCTGTCGATATTGCGATCCTTGAATTCAACAATGATCTCATTCCAATTACCATTAAGAGATAATCCAAATTTTTACCTTTTTTTTGACACAGTTCAGACAAAATACCTTTTTGAGAGATATTTCTAATAAATAATTTTGTGATTTGCGCTGTTTTAACTGCCAGAATACTGATAGTTTTTAATATGCGTGATGGAATTCTCGAAATGGTTATATAGAGATTAATCATAAAGGAGACTACGCACATATCTAGGGAAAAACCTAGTATTAGCCAACCATAAGGCGAGTGGGGGATCAATGCCTGAGGCAAGAGATGAACCTTAACTGTTCCAAGGTTGGGAAAGATGGGGATATGAGTGAAAAATCTCATTTCTGACGTGTGAAATGGTGCAAACTGTGGCTCGCCAATTTTCAAATTTATTCGACAGGAATTAACTCCGGTTGATCCTGCCGGCGGCCACTGCTATCAGGTTCCGACTAAGCCATGCAAGTTAAGGGGTCGCAAGACACCAGCGAACCGCTCAGTAACACGCGGATAATCTAACCCCAAGTGGAGTATAGCCTCGGGAAACTGAGGGTAATTCTCCATAGCCATTATATGCTGGAATGCTTTGATGGTGAAAGCTTCGGCGCTTGAGGATGAGTCTGCGGCCTATCAGGTAGTATGTGGTGTAAAGGACCACATAGCCGAGGACGGGTACGGGCCTTGAAAGAGGGAGCCCGGAGATGGACTCTGAGACATTAGTCCAGGCCCTACGGGGCGCAGCAGGCGCGAAAACTGTGCAATGCGCGAAAGCGCGACACGGGGAACCTGAGTGCCTTGACACAGTCAAGGCTTTTATCAAGCCTAAAAAGCTTGATGAATAAGAGCTGGGTAAGACGGGTGCCAGCCGCCGCGGTAACACCCGCAGCTCTAGTGGTGGTCACTTTTATTGAGCCTAAAGCGTTCGTAGCCGGTTCTGTAAATCTTCAGATAAATTCATTCGCTCAACGGATGATCTTCTGAAGAGACTGTAGAACTTGGGACCGGGTGAGGTTGAATGTACTTCCGGGGTAGGGGTAAAATCCTGTAATCCTGGAAGGACAACCGGTGGCGAAGGCGTTCAACTAGAACGGATCCGACGGTGAGGAACGAGGGCTAGGGGAGCAAACCGGATTAGATACCCGGGTAGTCCTAGCTGTAAACACTGCCCACTTGGTGTTGCCTCTCTGTTGAAGGGGGGCAGTGCCGGAGCGAAGGTGTTAAGTGGGCCGCTTGGGGAGTATGGTCGCAAGGCTGAAACTTAAAGGAATTGGCGGGGGAGCACCGCAACGGGAGGAGCGTGCGGTTTAATTGGATTCAACGCCGG
>Ga0207433_10010306_pt1 | contig 14602 bp, 15 predicted proteins | sample YelNatPaOPGAMG01_FD_187559 | JGI IMG/M metagenome (GOLD analysis project Ga0207433, IMG submission 187559) | Hot spring thermophilic microbial communities from Obsidian Pool, Yellowstone National Park, USA - OP-RAMG-01 (SPAdes) (version 3) | ecosystem: Environmental > Aquatic > Thermal springs... | reverse complement strand
ATGGATGGATCGTTTTTAGGAAAATTACTTTTCCATTAATCTCTAATCAAATCTTAGCAGCGGGACTATTTGGCTTTACACTCTCCTTCAGCGAGCTCATGAGAAGTTTGTTCGTGCTTGGTGGTCCTCCAACGCTTCCAATATACGTCTATAGTTGGATGGGGGGTTTATCCTTAACGCCTGAGTTTTACGCTTTAGGAACCTTGACAGTAGCAGCTGCTGTGATAATGCTCGTACTTATAAAGGTGTTTATGGGTCGTGCTTATGGTAAAAGGTTAATTTAGAGCTACATTAAATGATGGTCTAATGTATAAAATTAGTTTTCTTAAGGATATTTAATTAGCGTGCTTTAAAACCTTCTTTCTTCCTCTTCTTGCCTTTTTATGGCATAATTAATACACATGCTATGAATGGCTTTAAGTTTATCATACCTACTTTCCGAAGACAGCCTTGATTTACGTTTTTTATGCCTTTTCCTTAGCTCCTCTCTAAACTCTTTAGAATCAAATCGAGTAATTAAGCTTAGAAAGGGCTTAAAAAGGCAAGAGGAAACAGTTAAGGTTTAAGAATTTTAAATGGCATTTTAAGCCGTAAAAATGTCAACTTCATATATAAATTTGAGATATTATCCTGTTATAATTGATGTTTTTATGTTTAAAAATAGAGTAATTTAATACAACAAGAGTAACAAAAATCTTAAATATGTATAATTTCATATAATTTGTTAAAATTTTAGTTAAAGGGAGGAGGATGTATGCCAACAGTTTTTGTGCTTTCAAAACTCCGTCCTGGTGTTGATCCCAAAAAATACGAAAAGTGGGTGCAAGAATATGATTACCCAACTTCAAAAAAGCTTAAGTCAATAATTCATTATCGAGCATATAAAGTAAAAGGAGCTTTAGAGGGGGAGCCAGAGTATTCATATATAGAACATATATATGTGACAGATATTGAGGAGTATAAAAAAGATCTCTCGACATCGGTTGCCAAAGAGCTGCTTAAACAATGGTCATCCTTTATTGGAGAAGCAAAAGTACTTTTTACGGAAGTCATCGAGTAAAAGATCGCTAATGATGAAGAGGCGGAAGGCTATTATTATGAGGTGTTCATGAGAATAGTAACAAGAGGAAAGAAGAGTTGATCGACAGAAAGAGAGTGAAAAGCGGAATCTTAAATATGCTTAAAGTTAATATAGGAGTAAAAAGTGGCGAAAAACTATTAGTATTAACGGATGTTCCCACCCCACAAGAATGGCAATTAAAGAGCGTAGAAGATTTGTCTGATGCTTTAAAAAGATCGTTGCTTGCTAAGACTGTTTATGAGGTTGCAAAAGAAAATTATCCAGATTGTGAAGCCCAATTTTTTGTGTATCCATCGGTTGGAAGACATAGTGCTTATCCAGGAAAAGAAGTTGAGGAAAGAATGAAAGCAGCAAATGTAGTGATAGCTATAAACACTTATTCTCTCTCGCATACTGATGCAAGGATGGAAGCATGTAAGGTTGGAGCTAGGGTTGCTAGTATGCCCACTTTTCTACCTGAGATGTTCTATCCTAATGGTCCAATGTCTGTAGATTACTATAAAGTAGCTACAGAGACGGAGCGTATAGCTAAACTTCTTGCCGACGCCAAAGAAGTAGAGGTACATAATGCGGCTGGTACTAAACTTAGATTCTCTCTGAGTAATAGAGAAATTCATGTGGATACAGGAATACTTACTAAGCCTGGGGCTTTTGGGAATTTGCCTGCAGGCGAAGTCTATGTAGCTCCTATGGAAGGTACTGGCAACGGAAAAATTGTAGTTGGAAAAGGATGGCATCCAAACCTAAGGAGGATGATGACGATATTCTTCAAAGATGGTTATGTAACTGAAATAGTGGGTGGAGGGGATGTTGGTGATCATTTAAGGCGTTTACTCAATGTTGAAGAAGCTAAAGAACCATATAAATCTCGTAGAAATCTAGCTGAGTTTGGGATAGGTACAAACCCAAGAGCCAAAAGACCTGATAATATACTTGAGGCGGAAAAAATTAAGGGCACTATCCATATCGCTATCGGAGATAACGCTCACTTCGGAGGAAAAGTCTCGGCGGATTTGCATCAAGATTTCGTTCTTTCAAACCCAGATGTACTCCTTGATGGAAAACTTGTGATTAAAAAAGGAAAATTAAGGATTTAACGGCAACATTATGCCCAAATTAATATTATTATTCTATGGCATCGCTACAACCGAGCTAAAAAAGGTTACCAAAGACATTGTAAATGGAAATTAATCTACTTATAAGTATTTAACTATTTCTTTTGGGACTGAAAAGTGTGTATAATTTCGATACACCGTTAATGATGTAGTAAACTATGAGTTTAGAGTGAGCACTATTGTCTTTTTCTAAAGAGAAAAACCCTTATTTCTGCATTATCAAATGTTGATGTGAAAGCCGAGAAAGATGATGGATAACTAATTTTAAGCAAGAATAAAATAGTAGCGAGTATTCATCCTATTTTTTACGACTCTAACTTGTTCTTTATAGCTGTGTATGTTAATCCGAGAATTGAAGTTTTAGGAAAAGTTTTAAATGATACTGGAAGGAAAACCTTCTCAATTTGGGAGCAAACTGGAAGAGTAAAAATTGATGAAGTCAATTTTCATTCAGAAATTTAAGGATCTTCTAATAGAAATTTACGCGGCTTATCCTCCCACCTCAAATGGTAAGTTAAAAAAAGACCTATTTAATAAAATAGGCTTAAACTAAAAAAGATTTTTTTCTAAAGTCCATTTATACCGAAAAGCTTAAATTTCTAATTTAATTTATAATTTCCAGTAAACTTAGGGGGGACGGGGAATACCAGAAAAAGAGGTAATAGTAGAAAACTTAGTTAAAACTTTTGGAAAAGTCGTAGCCCTTAATGGTGTTTCCTTTGAAGTAGAGAAGGGAGAGTTTTTCGCGATAATTGGGCCTAGTGGTTGCGGTAAAACGACTTTGCTTAAATGCTTGATTGGGTTGGAACGTCCAGACTCGGGTACTATATATATCGAAGGCAGAAACGTAATAAATACTCCGATTCACGAACGAAACGTGGGTTTGATCTTCCAAAATTTTGGACTTTTTCCTCATATGACGGTATTTGATAACATAGCTTTTGGATTAAAAATTAAAAAATATAGTGAGGATAAAATTAAGAAGGAAGTTGATGAAGTTATGCGCATTGTTGGCTTAGAAGGATTAGGCGATAGAATGCCAAAAGAGCTGAGCGTAGGACAACAACAGAGGGTTGCTCTTGCGCGTTCAATAGTAGTAAGGCCAAACATTCTCCTATATGACGAACCGCTTGGAAATGTTGAATATAGCCTTCAAAGGAAGATGCTTATGGAGATTAAGCAAATCCATAGGAAAGTAGGCTTCACTTCAATCTACGTTACCCATGATCAGGAACAGGCAATGAGTTTAGCGGACAAAATAATGGTTATGAACCAAGGGATGATTGAGCAAATAGGTTCGCCTAATGATGTATACTTTAATCCGAAATCGATCTTTGTGGCTAAATTTGTTGGCGAAGTAAATATGCTTAAAGGTAAAGTCAAAAGCTTAATAGAAGATTCGGCGATTGTGGAAACAAGTGTTGGCGAATTTGAAGCAAAGTTAAGGGGAAGAAGAATCCAAGCTGAAAAGGTAGCTTATGCCATACGACCAGAGAGAATGATTATCGGGGATTCTGCAAAAAATTGTCATAACAAGCTTGAAGCAGAAATTGTGGAGTCAGTGTATAAAGGTTCAGATGTTAATTACATTGTTAAGCTCCAGGATCACTCATTATTTAAGATTTCCCTTCAAGGCGAAGTTTTAAAGGAAAAAAAATTAGAAGGAAAAGTTTTAATAGGATGGAATTCTGAAGATGCTATATTACTAGATAAACCCAGCATTATTCCACAAATAGATATAGAAAAAGCAATATTAGGAGCTTAACAAGGTGAAAACCATGGTTCATGAAGGAATTATTGAGGTAGAAAACCTTACTAAGATGTATGGTAAAACTACTGTTTTAAATAATGTTTCCTTTCAAGTTAATAGAGGAGAATTTTTCGTTATAATGGGACCGAGCCCTTCGGGAAAGACTGTTTTGTTAAGGTGTATAGCGGGTCTAGAAAAGCCAGATAGTGGCTCAATATACATAAACGGAAAGGACGTTACAAAGCTTCCAGCCCATAAGCGAAAGATTCCACTTATGTTCCAAAATTTTGCACTTTTTCCTCATATGACGGTATTTGATAACATAGCTTTTGGATTAAAAATGCGAGGTTATAGTGAGGATAAAATTAAGAAGGAAGTTGATGAAGTTATGCGCATTGTTGGCTTAGAAGGATTAGGCGATAGAAGGATTAGAGAGTTAAGCGGAGGACAACAACAGAGGGTTGCCCTAGCTAGATCCTTGGTAGTAAGATCAAATATAATTCTCTTAGACGAACCGCTATCAAATTTAGATGCTAAGCTTCAAAAGAAGATGATGGAGGACTTTAAGAGGATCCATAAAGAACTTAATCTCACTTTCATTTATGTCACTCATAGTTTGGAGCAAGCTATGAGTCTAGCCGATAGAATTGCTCTCTTAAATAAGGGACAGATTGAGCAGATAGGTACTCCAGATGAATTATACAGAATGCCAAAATCGCTTTTCACGGCGAAGTTCACCGGAATACTAAACGTGTTATTGGGTAATGTAGCTTCTAGAGATGGAGAAAATATTATTGTAAAAACGGCGGTAGGTGTTTTTAAGGGCATAGGAAAGGGGGATTTGAATAGCAATAAGGTAGCTTATATCATTAGGCCTGAGAATGTGATAATCGAGGAGGAAGCAAAAAAGTGTGATAATGTAATTGAAGGAGAACTTATAGAGCAGATCTATAAAGGTTCGGATATGGAATACTTTGTGAAGTTATCTGATGGAACGATCTTTACAATTTTTAAGAAAGGGGGACAAATCCTTAATCTAGAAAAGAAGGTGGGCAGCAAAGTGTTTCTAGGATGGAATATGGAAAAAGCTCTGGTACTTGATAAGTTTAGTGCCGGTAAGAATATTGAAGAAACTCAAGATCTTACTATCGCATAAAATCTTCTAAATTTTTTATGAGAATTTAAATTAGGCTTCAATAGTTCAAAAATTAAAGCAGAGGAAAGGATTTAATCTTTATTCAAAGCTTTTATATTTGGAAAATATTAATTCAAGGAAACTAATCATTACAATCGCTTTTAATAAAGCGAGGCGTTAAACTATGAGTAAGGATGTTGGGATTACAGTTAAAAAGTTTGAGGATTTTTCAGAATGGTATACGCAGATTGTTATTAAAACTGAGCTTGCAGATTACGCGCCGTTAAAAGGTTTTATGGTTCTTAAGCCTTATGGGTACTCTATTTGGGAGAAAATAAGCTCTTTTGTTGATTGCGAATTAAAGAAGCTAGGTCACAAAAACGCTTATTTTCCAGCTTTAATCCCTGAAAGCTTTCTTAAAAAGGAAGCTGAGCATTTTAAAGGTTTTTCTCCAGAAGTTTTTTGGGTTACTCATGCTGGAGATGACGCTTTAACTGAGCGTTTAGCAATTAGACCCACATCCGAAACTATTGCTTATGTATCTTATGCTAAATGGATTAAAAGTTGGAGAGATCTCCCTCTATTGTTAAACTTTTGGAATTCAGTGTTAAGGGCTGAAATTAAATCTACAAAGCCTTTTTTGCGAACTAGTGAATTTTTATGGCAGGAAGGCCATACTGTTCATGCAACTAAGGAGGAAGCTGATAAAGAAGTTATGGTTATCTTAAACCTTTATAAAAGGTTGATTGAGGATTGCTTAGCTATTCCAACCTTAGCAGGTTATAAATCTGATAAGGAAAAGTTTGTTGGAGCGCTTTATACAGCTACCTTAGAAAGCCTTATGCCTGATGGAAAAGCTCTTCAAATGGCTACATCGCATAATTTAGGTGAAAACTTTTCAAAAGCTTTTGAAATTAAATATGTTGGTAAAGACGAGCAGGAGCATTATGCTTGGAACACTTGCTGGGCAATATCTTGGCGTTTAATAGGCGCCTTAATAATGGTTCATGGAGATAATAAAGGTTTAGTTTTACCGCCTAAAATAGCGCCTACTCAAATAGTTATTGTTCCAATATTTTATTCCGAAGAGGATAAAGTAAAAGTTTTAACTAAAGCTAAAAACGTTTTTTCTAAGCTTAAAAAAGCTAAGTTAAGCGTTGAATTAGATGATAGACCGCAATATACGCCTGGATGGAAGTTTAATGAATGGGAGATGCGTGGCATCCCATTAAGAATAGAAATTGGCCCAAAAGATGTTCAAAATAATCAGGTTGTAGCTGCTAGAAGAGATTCAGGTGAAAAAATTGTTATCAAGGATGAAGAGTTAACAACTGCTGTTAGAAATCTTCTTAAGGAAATTCAAAAAAGCCTTTTTGAAAAAGCTAGGAAATTTCTTGAAGAGCATATAACAATTGTTAGAAGCTATGATGAATTCAAAAAAGTTTTAGAGGAGAAGGGGGGTTTCATTAAGGCTTGCTGGTGCTCAAGCGATTTTTGCGAAGAAAAAATAAAGGAGGAAACTGGCGCAACAATTAGGCTCATTCCATTTGAAAAACAGGAAATTTTCGGTTCATGCATTTATTGCGGAAAAGAAGCTAATAAAATAGCTTACTTCGCTAAATCCTATTAAAATAGTTTGGTTACGAAAGGGTTTTCTCTTTTACCTTAATGGTTTAGTAAGAGTTTTTATGCAATAACTTTTTTAAATGCGGATAAACAACTTTAACATAAAAGAGAGTGAAAGGTTTATGCCTAAAAAAAGGCGTTCAAGAGGTAGAAGTAAAGGCGGAAAAGGTCGATCAGATCTTGTTCAATGCAGCAACTGCGGCATGCTTGTTCCTAGAGATAAAGCTAAAAAAGTAACTACGCAAGTATCTTTGGTTGATCCTATTTTAGCTAAAGAGTTAAAGGCTAAAGGAGCTTATATTGCAAGCCAAAAAGTTGTTAAATACTATTGCGTTTCATGCGCTGTTCATTTTGGAGTTGTAAAGGTTAGGGCTAAAGACGAACGAAAACAATTTTAAAACTTAAAATCCTAAAAAATGTTATCTAAAATAAAGGGTTCCATTGAATCGGCTTTAAGCTTCATAGCGAAGCTTCTTCATAAAGCAGGTTTATCCCCCTCCATTTTAAGTTTAATAGGTTTAATATTCGCTTTTTTTTCAGGATTCACCTATTATAAATCAAATTTTATTTTTGAAAGAATTTGTTTAGCTGCTTTATTAATGCTTATTTCAGGTTTTTTCGATGCGATTGATGGTGTTGTAGCTAGAAAATATGGTGAAGCCTCAAGCTTTGGCGGGTTGCTTGATTCAACCTTAGATAGATTAAGCGAAATAACAATTTATTTTGGGTTAATTTTAGGAAAATTAACAAGCGTTGAAATAGGTTTAGCTGCTTTATCCTCCTCGCTAATGGTAAGCTATGTTAGGGCTAGAGCTGAGGTTGAAGGCCTTAAACTTTCAGGCGTAGGTTTAGCTGAAAGACCTGAAAGATTAATAATCTTAGCTTTATTCTCGTTTTTAAATAAAATTCAAATAGGTTTAATAATAATATTTTTCCTTTCATCATTAACAATAATTCAAAGGTTTATTTATGCTTTTAAAAAATTGAAGGGTTGATAAATGGGTAAAGTCAAAAAGGGAGTTCAATGCAGCATTTTAAACTGCAATAAACCCGCTATAAAATATGTTTCTAAAGAAAAATTAAGCGAAGCTAAGTTTGCTTCAACTTCTGAAAGCGGAAAAGCCTACTTATGCAATGAACATTATAAAATGTTTAAAAAGAAAATTAAAAGCATGAAAAAACTTGAAAAATGGAGATTCATGGGTTAAACATAAACAAGCATTAATAAAAAAGAGGTAAGTTAAATGCGAATGCTTTTAATTCATGCTGATGAATTCAGTTATGAAGTAAAAAGCAAAGCTATACCTGAACCTGAAGAACCAAAAAGCTTTAAAGCGTTTGTTAAAAACGCGCTTGTAGCTTTTTGCACAATTGAAAAAAATGATGAAAAAAACCCTGAAGCTATAGCTTTTAAAGCTGCTGAGAACATTATTGATGTTTTTAATAAAGTTAAAGCTGAAAATATAGTGATTTATCCTTATGCTCATTTATCAAGCGATTTAGCTTCAAAAGAAGTTGCTATTCCAATTCTTGAAAATATAGAGAGAAAAATTAATGAGGAAGGTTTTAAAGTTTATAGAAGCCCATTCGGTTGGTATAAAAGTTTTAATTTAAACTGTAAAGGTCATCCGCTTTCAGAGCTTTCTAGAACAATTACGGTTGAAAAAGAGGAAGGTGCAGCTGAAATTAAAACTGAATACGCTATAATGGATTTGAATGGAAACCTTCACCATCCATTAGAGTATAATTATAAACCTGAAGAAACCGATCTTAAAGCCTTAGTTGAAAAAGAAGCTTTAAAAAAAGAGTTGATCGGCGGTAAACCTAAATTTCTGGATTACTGCAGCAAATTTAGCATAGAATGGGAACCATACTCCGATATAGGTCATATGCGTTATGGGCCTGAAGGCGGGTTAATTTTTGATTTAATAAGCGAATATGCATGGCAAGTTGCTAACTCTCTTGAAATTCCAATCTTCAGCGTTAAAGGAACAAACATGTTTAATGTAGCTGAACCACCTGTAAAAGAGCATGCCAAACTTTTTGGAGAAAAACTTTATGAAATTAAGGTTGATGAAAAAACCTTAATTTTAAGGTATGCTGCTTGCCATCAACAATTCGCTATGGTGAAGGATTGGATTATAAGCCATAAACAAATGCCTTTTGGAACATTTGAAGTAGCTGATAGTTATAGGCTGGAGAAAAGCGGTGAACTGCTGCTTTGCTTTAGAGTTAGAAAACTTCACATGCCTGATCTGCATATTTATTGCAAGGATTTAGAAAACGCTAAAGAAATTTCATTAAAAATTCATGAAAAAATTTATGAAGAAATAAGAAAGCTTGGAAGAGAATATGTTTCAATATATAATATTACAAAAAAGTTTTTTAATGAAAACAAAAGCTTCCTTTTAAAGCTTTTAAGCATAGAAAAAAAACCTGTATTAATAAATTTTGTTCCTGAAGGAAGATTTTACTGGGTTATAAATGTTGAATATACAATTATTGATGAATTAAATAGGCCTAGAGAAATAGCAACTTTTCAAATTGATGTTGGAAACTCTAAAAGATTCGGTATTCATTATATAGATGAAAAAGGAGAGAAAGTTTATCCCCCCATAATCCATACAGCTTTAATTGGAACCATAGAAAGATACCTATTCACCTTATTAGATTCAGCTTCAAAAAAAGAAGCTGAAGGTTTAAAGCCTTCTTTACCTTTATGGCTTAGCCCAACTCAAGTACGGTTAATCCCAATTAATCAATCCTATTTACCTGAAGCTTTAAACCTATCTGAAAAACTAAAATCCGCTTTAATTAGAGTTGATATAGATGATAGAGAAGATACAGTGCCTAAAAAAGTGCTTTTAGCAGAAAAAGAATGGATTCCCTATATTTTAGTGATTGGCAAAAAAGAAGTTGAAACTGGAAAATTAACCGTTAGAGTTAGAGAAGAAGAAAAACAAAAAATCATGCTTATCGAAGATTTAATTGCAGAAATTAAAAGCAAAACTAAAGGTTACCCATTTAAGCCATCAACTCTACCTATGCTTTTAAGCAAAAAACCAGTTTACAAAATGGTTAAATAATAAATTTAAATGGAAATCTTTAAATTCTTATAATGCAACGAAAAATAGTAAAAAAGCTTTTTGGAGGATTCATCCTTTATGAGTAAAGATCAAATTTATGGCGGTTTAATATTTGCTATTGCTTTAATAGTTGCTATAGGCTATATAACTGCTTTTTTTGCGCCTTACCTTAATTTACCTTCCTGGTGGAGAGATTGGGCTATTGCTTTACCAATATTCATAATAGTCTTAGCTGTTTTAGGAATATTCATGTGGATTGGTTGGGTTATGTTTACTACGCCTCCACCTCAACCTATAGAGGTTGAAGAAGAAAAAGAAGGGGAAAAAGAAAAAACTGGGGAGGAAACTAAAAATGAGTAATGAAAAAACTCCAACAGGAATCCGTGGCTTAGATGAAATGATTGGTGGAGGGTTCCCTAAGGGAAGAGTAATACTTGTAATGGGTGGTCCAGGCACAGGAAAAACCATTCTTTCAACTCAATTTATAATCAATGGAATTGAAAAATATAATGAAAATGGGCTTTTCGTAAGCTTAGACGAAAGCAAAACGCATTATTACTCTGAAATGGTTAAATTTGGTTGGGATTTAGCTAAATATGAAGCTGAAAAGAAATTTGCTTTTGTAGACGCTTCTCCAATAAGGCATCTCCCCGGAGAAGTTAAAGTTGGAAAATTAACTATTGGACGTAGAGACTTCTCTATGCTAAGTTTGCTTGAAGCCGTAAAGGCTGGAGCTCAAAGCGTTAAAGCGCAAAGAATAGTTGTTGATCCTATAGCATCCTTAATTTTTCAATTTCCTGATCCAGTTGAACGAAGAACAGCTATATTAGATTTAATTGAAGCTTTAGCAGCGCTTGAAGCTACAACAATTCTTACAACTGAGCTTAGAGCTTATGGATTGGAAAGAACTGTTCAATTAGAAGAGTATTTAGCGCATGGAGTAATTGTTATGCAAACTTTAAAAGCTGGAAGAGCTTATGTTAGAGCTTTACAAATAGAAAAAATGAGAGAAGCAGATATTGATGTTCAACCTAGACCATATAAAATAACAGCTTCAGGCATAGAGGTTTTTCCTGAAGAAACAGTTTTTTAAATTTTAACCATTTTTTCATATTCTTCAATATTTATTGCATCCATGTCTAAAAGTTTTTTAGCAATTTCAGAAATCTTCATGAAACATTTTAAATTCACATTTTCTTCCATAAGTTTTTCTTGAGCCCCTTCTTCCCTATCAATCAAAACTATAGCATCTGTAACGATTCCCCCTTCAGATTTAATCGCATTTATAGCATTAAGCATGCTTTTACCTGTCGTAATTAAATCATCAACAATTAAGATTTTCTCTCCTGGATAAAGAAGCCCTTCAACCCTTCTCTCTCTTCCATGCGGTTTAGCTTCTTTTCTTACATAAATGAATGGTTTGCTTAATTTAAAAGCTAATATTGAAGCAAAAGGAACACCTGCTGTTGGAATGCCAGCGATTCTTTGAAAATTATTTACACCTACTGAATTAGCAAGCTTTTCATAGAATTCAATAACTTTTTTTAAAGCTTCAGGAAAGCTTAAAATTAATCTTAAATCTATATAGTAAGAGCTTATTTTTCCGCTTGTAAGCTTAAAAATGCCAAATTTAACTGCGCCTGTTTTAAGCAAAATCCTGCAAAAATCTAATTCATCTTGCATTATTTTTCAACTCTAAAATGGTATATGAAGCGTATGGAATTATTAAAATATTTTTTTCATTTTTAAAGTTTAATTTAACATTTTTTAATGCTAAATTTAATGTCTCGCAAGGTTTAAAACCTAAAATTTCTCGAGCATAATAATTTGGTAAAGAAGAAATTAAATATATTTTGGTTTTCTCTAAAATTTTATTGATTATCTCTTGAATTAAACATTCAAAAATTGAAAATATATTTTCCTCATTTTTTTCTTTCGCCCGCTTAAGTTTAGGATTAAAACCTAATCCATTTCGGCATTCAGCCAAATAAACTACAGCGCTTTCCTCTTCACTGATATTGCTTAAATTTTTTAATCCCGGTAATGCTTTTAAAAAATTTGAATCAAAAAAGCTTCCTCCAGCGCTTCCAATAGTTAACCCTGCTTTATTTTCAACTTTAAATTTTAAAGCTTCAATAAACTCTTTTTCTTTATTTAAAGTTTCATTTAAGCTTCCTAAAATAATATTGGCAGCTTCGCCTTTAACATTTGGAACCAACGTTAACGCTAAATCTATCAAGAAAATGTTTTTAAATTCTTCAATTATTTTTTCAGCAGCATAAACATTATGATAAAAGCTATCAATGTTTAAGGCTATAAACTTTAATAATTCAATAATTGTTTTTTCTCCGCTTAAACCAAAAATCGCTTGAAGAAAGGGATTAAAAAAATTAAATAAAAAACTTGAATAAACATCTCCAATAAGTATTTTTGCATCTGCTTCTTCAAAAATTTTATTTAAAAAAAACTTTACGCCTAAATTTGTTTCTTTAACAAAAGAAGCTTCGCTGTTTAATGGATTATGATATACTTCATTAAATGTTTCCATCTCATTATTTGTTAAGCCTCTTTTAAAGAAAAACTCTTCAAAATTTGGGAAACGAATAATATTTAAATCTTCTTTTTTTAAACCCTTATTAAAAAGCTCCTCCTTGATAATTGACATTAACTCATTTATAAGATTCGTTTGAATGCTTTCTTTAGGCGCAATTAAAACAGCTTTTTTAATTTCTTTTTCTGAAAACAATTTTTCAATATAATCTTTCAACGAAAGGTTAGCTTGAGCAACTGTATTTTTGTTTTCCTCTAAATTTTTAGGCGATAAAACTTTGTATAACTCTTCATTCTCGATTAATACGGGTAATTCTGTATCGCCATAAGGTAACCAAAATTCCTTCATAAATTTGAAGCCTCTTCTTTGATTCTCTTTAAAACCAAAAATAAGATTGCTAAATAAGTTTTACTCAAAAACTTGTTAAAAGCATAATTTTATTAAGCTTGTTTATGCGTAGCCCATTCTGGGGCTTTCGCGTTTAAAACAAACTCTTCTGGAAGATAAGGTTTAATATCAATTATAGGTGAACCCTCAAAAGCATCCAAGCCTTTAACGATTAAAATGCAACCATCAATTTTCACAAGCTCAACTATGCATAATCCAATAGGGTTTGGTCTGCTTGGGCTTCTAGAAGCAAAAACTCCAACTTGAGGCGCATTTTTATGTCTTTTTGGAACAACTTTTAAAACATTTCTTTCCTGTTCGTTATCTCTTAAATGAAACCAATAAAGAATAATAAGATGAGAGAAATCATTAATATTTTGAAGTCCCTCACAAAACTCTTGAAAAATTCTAATTTTAGATAATTCATTAACGCTTTCTACAATTCCAATAAACTTTAACTCTGCTGCTTTATTGTTCATGGCGTTAAGCTTCCTTTTTTCTTTTTAAGCTTCTTTAAAATTAACTTATTTTAGCATCTTAAATATTAATTTTTTAATGCGTAAACAATTTTAAAAATATAGAAAAGAAAAAATATTGTTACAATTATGCTTTTTGCATTAAGTTAAATGCGGATTGAGGATGCTATAGTTGGTGGGGTAGAAAAAATTTTCTCTATAGATTTTTTTATTGAATCTATTCCTAAGATTCTTTCTGTAAGTTTTTGAGCTTCATCTTCATCCATTAAGCTTGATTGAGCAATTAACGCATCTATATTTTCCGGAATCACAATAGATTCTTGAGGTGTAACAATTGTAAATGATATTTTATTTTCATTTTTATGAAAAGTATTCATTAAGATATAAACCATATATGTATCATATCTTTTTAATTCTAAATCTCTTGAAGCTTCAATTAATTGGGATGTTGATTGAGCATTTTCTATTACTGCTACTCTTCTTTCTCTTTTGAATATTTCATATACCTCTTCTTGGTTTGGCGCTTCACTATTAAAGTTAAAGGTTAAATAGGTTAAATGAGCTAGCGTATGAGGGATTACGAAAGCGGATGTTGATATTTTAAGGTTTTCTATAACTGTTTTAACGTCTTCAGCATGATGGCTTGGGGCTGGGCTCCATTTTACCGCGTTTATTGGGCCTGTTTTATCATCGCATGGATCTGCTGCCCGCCTTAATAAAACAGCTTCAACATTCCTTACTTGATAATATTCCATTAAAGGTTTTATTATTCTGCATAAAGCTGTTGTATTGCAGCTAACAACTCTAATATATTTTTTTCCTTGAGCCGCGTTAAAGTTGCATCTAGAATTAAAGCTTAGCTCAGCTATTTCTTTTGGTTCTCCTCCTTGAAAAATAGCTTTTTTATTATATGAAATGTAAAGTTTTTTGTTTTCAATTCCTTTTCCGCCTGGTGAACAATCTATTATTGCATCGCTAAGCTTAACCATATCCTCTATTGAACCTTTAACCTTCAATCCTTTGCTTGAAAATTTTGTTAAAGAATCTTTTGGTGCAAAAATTGAAAAGCCTTTTTCAATAGCTAAAAAAGCTTCATGGTCTGGTGTATATTTTCCTACGCCTATTAAATTTAGAAGGGGATGCTTAGCTACAGCTTCAGCAACCCTTTTACCTATTGTTCCATAACCGTTTATTGAAACATTAACCTTCATATGCTTTCTCCTTTTTAATTAAAGGTTTGAAAAGTTATCTTCGCATTTACTGCATAAATAAATGTGGAGATAATATTCATCTAAAGTTAATTTGCAATGACAGTGGGGGCAGCAAACCTCTTTATAATCCATTTTCTTTTCACTTTAATTGCTTGCGTTTGAGATATGGTTAGTTATAACAAGT
>Ga0207433_10010304_pt1 | contig 14604 bp, 12 predicted proteins | sample YelNatPaOPGAMG01_FD_187559 | JGI IMG/M metagenome (GOLD analysis project Ga0207433, IMG submission 187559) | Hot spring thermophilic microbial communities from Obsidian Pool, Yellowstone National Park, USA - OP-RAMG-01 (SPAdes) (version 3) | ecosystem: Environmental > Aquatic > Thermal springs... | reverse complement strand
TTAATAACCAAAAACCTACAAGAGCCGAAGTTTCAGATGTGGCTAATGCAATTTTAGATTATACTGACGCTATAATGCTTTCTGAAGAAACAGCAATTGGCAAATACCCGATTGAAGCGGTCAAAACGATGCAAAGAATAGCTCAATTTTGGGAACAAAAAAGGCCAGCAGTTCCAGAAATAGAATTAAATTTCGAATTTAAAGATCAAAACTCAATGCTATCTTATTCTGCTTATCAATTATGGAGAAGTTCTCTTTCTTTTTATCAAGAAAATAATATTAAAGCTTTTGTTGCAATTACAGAAGACGGAACTAATGTTAAGATGTTATCAAGATTTAGACCAAATTTACCAATTTTATCTATTACTTGTAATAAAAAACTGGTTGATCAACTTTGCTTAATTTATGGCGCTCACCCTATCTACTTTAAAGAATATAAAAACTGCTATCTTAAAAGAAATTTAAATGAAATAAAAAAGGAAATTTTGTTAGCTAAAAAATATTATAATTTAAAAAAAGGAGACAAAGTAATCTTTTTATATTCAGAAAACATAGAGAAATTAGGTAAAGCCAATGTTATAAGGATGCAAGAAATTGCTTATTGAGAAGGAAAATAAGAAACTGGTAACTCTTCTTTTTCTCGACAATGTTTTAAACATTCACAGCAGATTCCCTTTCTATTACAATTTTGCCAAGGTGCAAGGACAATTTTTTAAATTTTTCCATTTTAATTGCTGTTATTTTAAAGAAGATATAATTTCGCCAATAAGATAATATGGGGAAAAAGAATTTACTTTTACTAAATATTTTTCTCCCATTTTGCCTTCTTTTAAAAGAATTGGGCGATAAGAATTTGTTCTCGATAAAAATTGATTTCCTATTTTTTCTGTAATAATTACTTCAAAAATTCTTCCTACAAATTTTTTGTTTTTTTGATTACAAATTTCCAACCAAACTTTATTTAAAATTCTTGACCTCTCTTTTTTTATTCTATCTGGCAAATCTTTATAATTATCAGCTATAGTCCCCTTTCTTTTTGAATACCTAAATAAATGAAGAATTTCTGGTTTGATTTTTTTAATTAAATTAACAGTTTCTTTAAAGTCTTTTTCTGTTTCTGTTGGAAAACCAACGATGATATCAGTTGCTAAAATAGAATCTTTAAAATCTTTTCTGAAATTTTTAATAATTTCTAAAACTTCTTTTTTATTATAATTTCTATTCATTTTTATTAAAACTTTATTAGAGCCAGACTGTATTGGCAAATGTAAAAATTTATAAAATTTTTCTGATTTCATTATTTCAAAAATTTCTTTTTGAATTTTTTTAAAAAAAGCAGGATTTGCCATTCCTAATCTAATTTTAAAATCGCCTTTAATTTTAGAGATTTCTTTTAATAATTTTGGTAATAAAAATTTATTTTTTTCTAAACCATAAATTGCCAAATCTTGAGAGGTTAGTTGAATTTCTTTAGCGCCTGATTTTAATGATAGCTTAATATTTTTTAAAATTGCCTTTTGGCTATAACTTTTTAAATTTTTTCTCGCATTTTTGGTGGCACAATAAGAGCAATTAGAAAGGCAACCTTCTGAAATTGGTACAATTGAAATAACGCTTTCTTTTTGAATTGAAAAGAAATTTAATTTTGCTTTATCAATTTTTCTATTAGAAATTATTTGAGCTTTTTTACCATTTAAAATATTTTTTAATATTTTTGGCAATGATAAAATATCATTAGGGCCAATAATACCATCAGCTATTTTTTGGCAATTTTCTGGAGAAATTAACGGCAAACAACCAGCTAAAATTACTTTTTTGCCAATTTTTTTAAAATAAATTGCTTTTTTTAAAATTTTTCTTTCTGTTTTTTCAACTACACCACAAGTATTCAAAATAATAAAATCAGCCTCATTTTCTGAGGCTTCTTTAAAACCATTTTTAATTAAGATTTTCTTAATTAGTTCAGAATCAACTTTGTTAAAGGCGCAACCAAATGTTTTAAGATGAAAACTTGCCATTTACTAATGCTTAAAGTTATATTGGATTTTTTGAAAGTATTTGCTAATTGGATTTTTAATTCTAAATGCCCCTTGCCTCCTTTTAAAAATTCTTCTCGACGCTGAGCTTGATATTACAACGCTTAGCGTGATGCCCCCGCCGCGATTCGAACGCGGGACCTTTTCCTTAAAAGGGAACTGCTCTACCAACTGAGCTACGGGGGCATTTATTTATTTTTTTCTTCTAATTTTTTATTCAATTTCATTTCTAAGGGATAAATAATGATATTAACCCCTATAATTAAAAGAGCCGTAAAAATTGCAACTTGATAATACCCTAATCCAACAGCGCTACCTATAGCTGCTGCCACCCAAAGCATACTTGCTGTCGTTAGTCCTTTAAATCTTTTTTCTTTTTCTTCAAAGAAAATAATTCCTGCTCCTAAAAAACCAATGCCCACAATTATTTGGCCTAAAATTCTAGTAGGATCTAAAGCGTTTAAATTATAACTTTGAGCTATTAATTTACCTAAAATTACAAAAAGAGCCGATCCTAAAGTTACGAAAGCAAAAGTCCTAATTCCGGGATCTTTGACTTTTATCTTCCTTTCTAAGCCAATTAATAATCCTAAAAAAGTAGCTAATAAAATTTCAAAAAAATAATTTATCATTGAAATAAAAAAAATAAATTGATATGATATTTAAAATTTTATCAAATAACTTTTATTTTTTCAAGAACTATGAAAAATTGGCAAAAATATAAAATTAATCCTGGGTTAAAAATTATTCAAGAAAAAAGAGCCGAAATTAAAGATTTAATTCGAGAATTTTTCAAAAAAGAAGGCTTTTTAGAAGTTGAAACTCCAATTTTAGTTAAATATGCTGATTTAGACCCTTATATTTCACCGATTAAAGTTTATTTTCGAGATGAAAAAAATAATTTATATCAAGGCTATTTAATTACCTCTCCAGAATTTTCTTTAAAAAAAATGTTAGCTGCAGGTTTTGAAAAGATTTTTCAGATAACAAAAGTTTTTCGTCAAGAAGAAAGTTTTGGACCTTGGCATAATCCAGAATTTACAATCTTAGAATGGTATCGTCAAAACGGGGATTATAAAGATATTATGAAAGATACTGAAAATTTAATTTATTTTTTGGTTAAAAAACTTTTTAAAAGAAGTTATTTTTTCTATCAAGGAAACAAAATTAATGTTTCTTTACCTTGGCAAAAAATGACCTTAAAAGAAGCCTTTAAAATATACGCCAATATTGATTTAGATAAAAGTAAAAACATTTCTTATTTTAAAAACATTATCCTAAAAAAAGGTTATCAATTAAGTGGTGACGAAAATCAAAATGATCTTTTTAGTTTAATTTTTTTAAATGAAATTGAGCCTAAATTAGAAAAAAACAAACCTATAATTTTATATGATTACCCAATTTATCAAAAATCTTTGGCTAAAAGAAAAAGTAAAAATAGTTTTTATGTTGAAAGATTCGAGGTTTTTATTGGAGGGTTAGAAATCGCAAATTCTTTTTCTGAATTATTAGACTGGCAAGAACAATTAAAAAGATTTAAAGAAAATCAGAGAATAAGAAAAAAGATAAAAAAAGAAAATATTCCTATTGACAATGAACTTATTGATGCTTTAAAATGTAAAATTAAAAAAACAGGTGGTATTGCTTTAGGTGTTGATAGATTAGAAATGCTTTTACTTAATATAGGAGATATTAATAATTTATTAATGTTCCCAGCAAAAGATTTATTTAATTAAAATAAAATATATGATTTCAGCAACAGATTTCGAAAGAGGCATGGTAATTAAAGTCTCTGGAGAACCATATTTAATTTTAGATCATCAATTTGTCAAACCAGGTAAAGGAGCTGCTTTTGTTAGAGCAACCTTAAAACATATTAAAAGCGGAAAAGTTTTAGAAAAAACTTTTAAATCTCAAGAAAAGTTTGAAGAATTAGAATTAAACTATAAAAAGGGAACTTATCTTTATTCTGATAGACAAAACTCTGTTTTTCTACAAGAAGATAATAAAAGGGTTAGTCTTCCTTTGCAGCTTACTCAAGATAAAATTGTATATTTAAAAGAAAAAAGTGAAGTTCAATTAGTTTATTTAGAAGATGAACTAATTGATGTTAAAATCCCAATTAAAGTAAAACTTAAAGTTATTGAAGCTCCTCCTGGAGTAAAAGGAAATACAGTTTCTGGAGCAATGAAACAGGTAAAGTTAGAAACAGGGCTAATTATTAATGTTCCAATTTTTATTGAAGAGGGCGATGAAATTATTATTAATACCGAAACTGGAGAATACGTAGAAAGAGCTTGATTTTTATAATCCCTCTTTTGATAATTGTTCTAATAATTCTTTCTGCTTTTTAGTTAATTTTTTAGGTACCTCTAAAATAACTTTTACATACAGATTGCCTCTACCAAAACCAGAAAAATGAGGTATTCCTTTACCTGAAATTTTAAATATTTTTCCGCTTTCTGTACCAGCCGGTATTTTTAAATAAAGATATTTTCCTTCTAATGTTGGTACTTTAATTTCCCCTCCCAAAACTAATGTTGTTAGTTTTGTTTTTACATTGAGATATAAATCATCACCTTTTCTTTGAAATATTTTATGAGGTAAAACATTAATTCTAATATATAGATCACCTGATTTTTCTCCTCTTCTACCCGCATCTCCTTTTCCTTTAATTTTAATTACTTGTCCTGTATCAACTCCAGCTGGAATTTTAATTTCAATTTCTTCTTCTTTTTTAATTCTCCCTTCACCCTTGCAAACATTACAAGGTATTTCTGGAACTTTCCCTTCTCCGTGGCATTCAGGGCAAGTCGTAAAATGAGAAATTTGGCCAAAAATTGTTTTTTTAATTTTCTGAACTCTTCCTGTGCCTCTGCAGGTAAAACATTCTTTTAATTTTGTGCCTGGTTCTGCTCCTGTTCCTTGACATCTTGGACAAACAACATATTTGAGAATACTAATTTTTCTTTGGGTTTCTTTTAAAACTTCTTCTAAAATTAAATCAATTTCAATTTCAATATCAGCTCCTTGGTTTAAATTTCTAGCTTCTTTTTTGGGTGTACCAAAGCTAAAAAAATCTTCAAAAATATCTCCAATATCAAAATCTTCAAAATTAAAGTTAAAGCCAAAACCTTCTTCTGGCATACCAAAACCAGCCTCTCCAAATCCTGTTTTTTCTTCAAAAACTCTTCCAAAGGTGTCATATTGTTTTCTTTTTTCAGGGTCAGATAAAACCTGATAGGCTTCGTTGATTTCTTTAAATTTTTCAGGATCCCCTCCTTTATCAGGATGATATTTATGGGCTAACTCATAATAAGCTTTTTTAATTTCTTCTTGAGAGGCATTTTTAGCTACACCTAAAATTTTATAATAATCTTTCATAATATAAGATTTCTAAAATTATTTTGACGAGATTATTCTTCTCTGTACTCTCCATCTTGAACATTTTTATCTTGGTTGTTATCTGATTTATTTTGTTTATACATTTGGGCTCCTATTTTTTGCAAAGTTAAAGATAATTCTTGGATTTTAGCTTTAATTTCTTCTATGTTATCCCCTTCTTTTACCTTTTTCAAGTTATCAATTTTTTCTTGAACTTCTTTTTTAATTTCTTCTGGAATTTTTTCTCCTAAATCTCTAATTGTTTTTTCAGAATTATAGATTAAATTATCGGCATTGTTTTTTAATTCACTTAATTCTCTCTTTTTCTGGTCTTGAGCAGCATACATTTCTGCCTCCCTTTTCATTCTTTCTATTTCTTCTTTTGAGAGATTGATAGAACCTTCAATTCTAATTGATTGGGCCTTTTGAGTAGCTTTATCTTTAGCGGTTACTGTTAAAATACCATTAGCATCAACATCAAAAGTAACTTCTATTTGAGGAACTCCTCTTGGAGCAGGAGGAATACCATCTAAAATAAACCTTCCTAAAGAACGACAATCTTGAGCCATTGGTCTTTCTCCTTGCAAAACATTAATTTCAACAGAAGTTTGATTATCAGCTGCTGTTGAAAAAATTTGAGTTTTAGAAGTAGGAATAGTAGTATTTTTAGGAATCATTATTGTATTTATTCCGCCTAAAGTTTCGATTCCTAAAGATAGTGGCAAAACATCTAATAATAATACGCTTTTAATATCTCCTTCTGGCGCTCTTTGTTCTTTTTGGGCAGTTAAAATTTCAGCTTGAATTGCTGCTCCCAAAGCTACCACTTCTTCAGGATGAATTGATCTATTTGGCTCTTTACCAAAGAAATTTTTAACTGCCTCTCTAACTTGAGGAATCAAACTTGTGCCACCTACCATAACTACTTCATCAATGTCATCTTTAGTTAACTTTTTTTCTTGAAGAGTTAGCTCTACTCTTTTTATTGATCTTTCAACTAAATCTCTTGTGAGTTCTTCAAATTTAGCTCTATTAATTTTGTATAATAAATGTTTTGGACCTTCTGAGGTAGCTGAAATGAATGGTAAGTTAATTTCTGTTTCAGTTGTACTAGAAAGTTCAATTTTTGCTTTCTCTGCTGCCTCTTTAATTCTTTGCAAGGCTAATGGGTCTTTTGTTAAATCTATCCCCTCTTCTTTTTTAAATTGTTCTATAACCCAATTAATAATTCTTTGATCAAAGTCTTCACCACCTAAATGAGCTTCTCCTCCAGTGGCTAAAACTTCAACTGTATCTGGAGCAATATTTAAAATAGTAACATCAAAAGTACCTCCTCCAAAATCATAAACTAAAATTCTTTTTGGTTCTTTTTTTCCAAAACCATAAGCCAAAGCTGCAGCAGTAGGTTCATTAATAATTCTTAAAACATTAAAACCTGCAATTTCTCCAGCTAATTTTGTTGCTTTTCTTTGAGAATCATCAAAATTTGCTGGACAGGTAATGACTGCTGATTCTACCTTTTCTCCTAATTTTTCTTCTGCATCAGCTTTTACTTTTTGTAAAATCATGGCTGCAATTTCAATTGGAGTAACCCATTTATCACCAAATTTAATTTCAACACTTCCATCTGCTCTTTCTCGCGTTTCGTAAGGAAGTTTTTTAAGAGCTTCTTGGACTTCTGGATCTGAATATTTTCTACCAATAAATCTTTTGGTAGCAAAAATAGTATTTTTAGGATTGGTAATAGCTTGTCTTTTAGCTAACTCTCCGATCAATCTTTCTCCACTTTTAGAAATTGCCACTACCGAAGGAATTAAAATCGATCCCTCGCGACTTTCGAGGCATTTAGGTTCTCCATGAACAATGGCTGCCATTTTGGTAATAGAAGTTCCTAAATCAATTCCAATTGCTTTTGCCATATTTTTAAAATAAACCTCTTATGGTCTTTTTGACCTTTAAAATCATATTTTTAAATAAATTTTAATCTTTTTATTTGCTAACTATTTTTATTTTTGTTCCTTTTTCTTCTTTTTCAACTTTTGCTTTTGGAATGGTAATCTTTAAAACACCATTAGTATATTCTGCTTGAGCTTTATCAGCCATTACTTCTACTGGTAAAGGTACAATTCTTTTATAATATCCCTTGCTAATTTCTTTTTTATAATATCCTTTGTCTTTTTCTTCTTTTTTCTCTTCTTTTTTAGCTTCAACCTTTAAATAATTATCTTTTATTTCAATATCAATATTTTCTGGATTAACTCCAGGGATTTCAGATTCAACGATAACATTTCCTTTATCTTCATAAATATCCATCTTTGGAGTTTTAAACAAAGATGGTTTACCGACCTTTAAATCAAAAAGGTCTTCTGGCCAATCTTCTTCGAACCATTTTTCTAAATCTAAAAATGGATTTTTAAAAGGTATTATTGCCATATTTTTAAATTTATTTATTAAATTAATCGACCTTTTATAATTAAGACTTTTATTTATTAACTTTAACTTTTGATGGCCTTAAAACTGTACCTTTAAATTTATAACCTTTTTGGATTTCATCGACAACTTTTCCAGATTCCTCTCCCTCTATTTCAACCATTTCAATAGCTTCATGCAAATAAGGATCAAATTTTTTTCCTATTGTTTCAATTGTTTCAAATCCCTCTTTTTGAAAGAAATTTTTGATTTGTTTTTCTAAGTTTAAAAAGGATTCAAAAACTGGATTTTTATCTTCTTTTTGAATATTCTTTACAATAATATCTAAATTGTCTAATATTGGCAGAAATTTCATAAAAAAGGCAATTTTGATATCATCAATAAATTTTTCTAATCTTTCTGCTTCTTCTTTTTTGTAATTAATAAAATCTGCTCTTTCTCTTTGCCAACCAGCCAAATATTCTTGCTTTAATTTTTCAAGCTCTTCAATCTTTTTTTTAAGTTCTTCTATCGTTGCTTCTTTTTCAACTTGACTATCTTGATTATTATTTTTTTCTTCCATATCTTTATAATCTTTCTAAAACATTTAAAAGAGAGTTAATTAATTTAAGATTTTTAGGATAGTTCATTCTTTTTGGACCTATGAGTGATAATATACCATTTTTATTATTAAAGCAACACTGAGATAAAATTAGAGAAAAATCGTCTTCTTTAGAAAAAGGATTTTCTTTTCCTATATAAACTTTAATTTTTTGATTAGGCTTTTCAAAGTCTTTGGCAATTTTTTGATAAATTTTGTTTAGGTTTTTTTCAAAGTTTTTGACAAAAGATGCTAAATCTAAATATAACCCCTTTTCTTCTAATTCAAAATAATCATCAAAAATCTCTTCCCAACCATTTTTAAAAATTAAATCTTTATCTAAAATTCCTAAAATTGTTATTGTCGAAGACATTTTCGAAATCATTCTAGTAATTTCTTGGCCCAAAGAATAGAAATCTTCTAAGTCTTTTTTAAGAAAATCCTTAAGGTCATCAAAAAATATTTCATCTTTTCTAGACTCTAAATCTTCTAAAATTTTATTCACGAAAAACCGATAAGCTTTATCAGTAGGAATTCTTCCTCCAGAAGTATGTTCTTGAGAAATAAACCCTAATTCAGTCATTCTTTGCAACTCTTTTCTAATCATTGCCTCTTTAATTCCAAAATCATATTTTTTGTATAGAAATTGAGAAGAAACTGGCTCTCCTCTTTCAATATATTCTTTAACTATTTTTTCCAAAATTAAACTTTCTCTTTTAGTTAGTTCCATACTTTTCATAACTTTATTATAATCATTATCACTTAAATGTCAAGAGTGATAATAAAGTTTTATTGATTTTTAAAATTTATTGTATAATAATAAATAATATGGCAAAAAAAGTTTCTAAAGAAATAATTATTTTTTTATTAATATTTTTAGTTGCTATTTTCTTTAGGTTTTGGAAATTAAATTCTTTGCCACCAGGGCTTTATCCTGATGTAGCAATCAATGGCAACGATGCTATTGATTCATTGATAAATAAGAACTTTAAAGTTTTTTATCCTGAAAATAATGGTAGAGAAGGAATGATGATGTGGCTAATTGCTATTTCTTTTTTAATTTTTGGCAAAAGTGTTTTAGCAATTAAATTAGTAGCTGCTATTTTTGGAACAATGACAGTGTTTATAACTTTTCTTTTGTCTAAAGAATTATCTTCTTATCTTTTTCAAGATGAATTTGATAAAAAACTATTTTCTTTTTTTGTCACCATTTCTTTAGCTGCTAATTTCTGGCATATTAATTTTTCTCGAATTGGTTTTAGGACAATTTTATTGCCTTTCTTTTTATCTTTAGGTTTCTATTTTTTAGTTAAGGGCAATAAAAGCAGAAATTTAATATTTTATATTCTTTCTGGTATCTTTTTAGGTTTGGGTATTTATACTTATACTTCTTATCGAATGACAATTTTTGTTTTAATAGTTTATTTATTTTCTTTATTCTTAATTTTAAAAAAAGAAAAAAATCTCTCTCTTTTTTTTAAAATCTCATTTTTCTTTATTCTTTCTCTCTTAATCACTACTCTACCCTTTTTCATTTATATTTATTATCATCCTGAAGATTTTATTGGTAGAGCTAGCCAGGTAATGATATTTTCTGATAAAAACCCAATAAAGTCTTTCTTTTTAAGCTTTTTAAAAACTTTGGGTATGTTTTTAATTTCTGGGGACCAAAATTGGCGTCATAATTTTCCTGGAAAACCAGAATTGTTGCCGATTTTAGGTATCTTTATGTTTTTTGGTATTTTTTATTCTATTTATGCAATTTTAAAAAGTATTAAAAGCAGGGATTGGGAAATTTTTTTAATTCATTCTTTTTTAATCTCTTGGTTTTTCTTTCTTTTAGCCGGAAGTTTTTTAACCAAAGAAGGCATTCCTCATGCTTTAAGAGCCATAGGTGTTATTCCAGTTGTTTTTATCTTTTCAAGTTTAGGTTCAATTAAATTTTTTAATTATTTAAAATTAACTTTTGAAACAAAAAAAATAATAATTTTTATTTTTTCTTTAGTTTTAATTTTTTATGGTTATTATTACTATTTCATTTTATGGGGAAAATCTTCTGAATTAAAAGGTGCTTTTTCTCAAAGATATCTTGAAATTGGAGAGTTTTTAAATAATCTGCCCGAAGATATCGAAAAATATGTTATTGTTAATCAAGGAGGTGTACCAGTTCCCTATCCTAATGGGTTTCCTATGCCAGCTCAAACTCCTATTTTTATTGAAAGAACAAAATATGAAAATCCTCGGGCTATTTATCTCTTGCCAAAAGACTTAAATCAAATTAAAATAAACAAAAAGACAATAATTATTCCTTTAGAATGTGATGAAAATTTATTGCACGAATTATCCCAAAATTTTCCAGGAGGTAAAATTGTAAAAAATGATATTTGTTTTTATGAAGTTAACGGAAAAAATTTTTAAATTTTTAAAACATCCTTTAACTTGGATTATTTTTTTGGGCTTTCTTTTGCGTTTTTGGGGAGTAAAAAATTTCCCCGTTTTACATGATGAAATTATTAGTATTTTAGAAGGGGTAAATAAAACAAAAATTTCTTGGTTACATTTTTTTTATATTGCTTCTTTAGAAAATTGTTTAGGGATAATGCCTCTCTATTTTTGGATAGAGAGATTATTTACTGATATTTTAGGTCCAAATAATTGGGGTTTAAGAATTTTTCCATTATTAATGGGCCTTTTTACTATTTATTTAGCTTATTACATTATAAAAAAGAGATTTAATAAAGATATAGCAATATTAAGTGCTTTTCTTGTAGCTATTTCAGATATTTTTGTTTGGGTAACTTCAAAAGCTCAGTTTTTTGAGGTTATTTTAGTACCCCTAAGTTTTGTAGTTTTTTATTTTGCTCTTTCAGAAAATAGAAAGAAATTTTACTATATTTCTTTAGCTTTTTCTTTAATGCTCTTTACTTATTTTGGTAAAGGAGTATTTTTATTTTTTTCTTTTTTGCTTTGGTATTTTATTTCTAAACTTTTTGATCTAATTTGTCTTAAAATACCTTTAAAAGAATTAATTTTAACGACAAAAAAAGAATTATTACAACTTTTAGCTTTCTTTTTAATTCCTCTTTTATGGATAATTTCAGCTCATTTTTTAGTTTTTTCAAAAGGGCCTATTAATAGTGCTGTTGGTTTGGGCGAAGTTAATAATATTTGGAAAATGCTCTATTTAACAACTTTTGGTTATGGTATCCAAACTAAACAATTTTTAAAAGGTACTCCTCGCGATGCCTTTTTGGTTTTTGATAATATCCATGTTTGGCCGATTACAAGTTTACTTTTTATTCCTTTTCTCTTTGGCTCTATCTTTTTAATTTTAGAATTAATTTCAAATTGGAAGAAAAAAGAAGATTTTCTTTTCAAAAGAAATAGTTATATTCTAACTCTTGGTTTGGCCCCTTTTTCTTTTATTCTTTTTAGAGGAATAATCAGTGAGAGATTTCATCTTTTTTATTTCTTACCATTTGTAGTTATTTGTGCAATTGGTTTGCAACAAATATTTTTGTCTTTTTCTAAAAATAAAATTTTACCTTTTGTTTTTATTTTTATCTTAGCTACTTATGGAGCCTATGTTAGTTCTTGGCAGAATTGGTATTATAAGGTTTTTGACTGGGATCTTTTTTTAAAAATCTTTTTGATTATTAATTTTGCAATAATTTTTTATTTTATAATCGGATTTATTACTAAAATTAGTAAAGAAAATCTTTTTAAAATTTTATTAGGCACATTTTTGTTGATTTTATTAGTAATTAATTTCTTTTTTGGACCTTTGGTCTGGGGCAAAATTGCTGGTTGGAATCCAGCAGCTGATAATAAATTATCCCCTGCTCCAGGCTATTATGTAGAAGGAAACGAAGAAAACGTAATTAATTTTGCTTTAAAAAAACAAAATTCAAATATTTGCTATAAACTTTCCCAGGAATGGCAAGAAAAATGTTTAAGTAATTTTAAATAAAATTAAATCTATGTCCAAAAAAATTCCAAATCTTATTGCTGTCCTTTTCTTAATTTCTATGTTTTTCTTTGCTTTTTTTAGCATGAAAGGAGATTCTCTTACTATGGACGAACTCGCTCATTTACCGGCTGGTTATTCTTATTTAACTCAGAGAGATTATAGATTAAATCCAGAGCATCCGCCTTTGGTAAAAGATTTATCAGCAATACCTCTTTTATTTTTAAAAAATATTAATTTTCCAAAAGATCATCCTTCCTGGACAGAAGGGGTTAATAATCAATGGTGGTTTGGTAACCAGTTTTTGTTTAAATCTGGTAATGATGCCGACAAAATTATATTTTTAGCCAGAATTCCTATGATTTTGTTATTAATCTTGCTTGGTTTTCTTTTGTTTAAATTTGCTCAAAAATTCTTTGGCAATTTTGTTGCTATCCTATCTTTGTTTTTCTTTTCTTTTTCTCCAAATTTTATTGCTCATGGCAGATTAGTAACTACTGATATTGGAGCTACGTTTGGGGTAGTTTTAACAACCTATTTTTGGCTTCAATTTTTAGAAAAACAAAATTGGAAGAATTTAATTTTAGCTAGTGTTTCTTTAGCTATTGCCCTTTTGTTAAAATTTTCTTTAATTTTATTGGTACCATTTTTGGTCCTTCTTGTTTTCTTTTATTTATATTTTTTTGATAAACTTTCTTTAAAAACTGTTTGGCAGTGGTTTTTAAGATTTCTTTTGGTTGGCTTTTTAGTTTTTTTAATTATTTCATTTGTTTATTATTTTCATATTCAAAATTATCCTCAAGAAAAGCAGATTTCTGATACTAAAATTATTTTAGAATCCTCTCCTTATAAACCCTTAAAAGATCTTTGTATCAAAATGGCCGAAACTTCGTTTTTAAGACCATTTGCCCATTATTTCTTAGGACTTTTAATGGCTACTCAGAGAACGGCCTTTGGCAATACAGTTTATTTTTTGGGCAAAATAAAATCTGGTGGCTGGCGCTATTATTTTCCTGTAGTTTGGCTTTTAAAAGAGCCATTAGCTTTACACTTGATTGCTTTTTCTTTAATTTTGTTTTTCTTGGCTGTTAGAGTGAAAGAAAAAAAGTTTAATTTTAGTTTAAATTATATTAAAGAAACTTTTAAAAATCATTTTGTTGAATTTTCTTTAATTTTATTTTTAATCATTTACTGGTTAACTTCAATTAGTGGAAACTTAAACATTGGTCTAAGACATATTTTACCAACTTTTCCTTTCTGGTATATTTTAGTGTCTATTTTAGTAAAAAAGTTTTTAGAAAGAGCAAAGTCGTTTAAATATCAAAATTTATATTACTTTATTTTTGCTCTTTTACTAACTTGGTATTTAGTTTCATCTCTAAAAACTTTTCCTTATTATCTTTCTTACTTTAATGAGTTAGCAGGCGGAACCTGGCAAGGCTATAAATATGTTGTTGATTCAAATTATGATTGGGGCCAAGATTTAAAGAGATTAAAAAACTGGTTAGAAAATACGTCAGAGGGCCAAAAAATTGGAACCTTCTATATTGATTATTTTGGCGGGGCTGATGTTAGTTATTATTTTCAAAATCGAGCGATTCCTTGGCAAGGCACAAAGCCTAAAGAAGAATTTCCAAAAGGAAACTATTTAATAGTTTGCGCTAATAACCTTCAAGGCGGTCGAGGAATTCCAGTTGCAAATTTTAATCAACCAACCGGATATTATCGATGGTTAGATAATGAAAAACTTATTGCCAGAATTGGCACTACTTTATTTGTTTATTATATTCAGTAATTTATTTTAGATATACTTTTTTAAATCTGAGATCAATATATTGAAGATTTTGTCTGTCTTTTTCTGATACTTCTTTCTCTAAAGTAAGTTTTAACTTTATTAGTTGAAGTTCAACATTCTCTTTTAAATCAAAAAGGGCTAACCATCCTTCTTGAGTTTTAATTTCTAAAATTTTATCTTCTGATAAAGAAATTGAATCAATTTTGATATTTAACTCAGAGTTAAAATAATTATTTGCAAACAGAATTTTTTCCAATATATCTTTTTCAATAAACTTGTCTCCTAAATTATAATTTTTACTATTTGAATAATTAATTTTTATTCCTTGAAAGTTATTTTCTTTTTCTTCTTTAAAAAGGATTCCATTTTCGTCTATTAAAAAACATTTTGATTGATTTTGAAAACAGACCAA
>Ga0207433_10010298_pt1 | contig 14608 bp, 15 predicted proteins | sample YelNatPaOPGAMG01_FD_187559 | JGI IMG/M metagenome (GOLD analysis project Ga0207433, IMG submission 187559) | Hot spring thermophilic microbial communities from Obsidian Pool, Yellowstone National Park, USA - OP-RAMG-01 (SPAdes) (version 3) | ecosystem: Environmental > Aquatic > Thermal springs... | reverse complement strand
CTCCGGGCCGGCATCGAGCGACCAGTTGACGATGTCGCCCTTCCAGAGATCGAGCTTGATGCCGGTTCCCACGTGGAACAGCGAGAACTCGATTGAGGCGCGGTAAAGGTCGACGTCGTTGGCGAGATCGCGCATGACGCGGTCGGCGTTGCCAAAAGTGAAGGAAGCGTCGTCGGCTTCGTTGCCCATGCCTTGCGAGATGCCGTCAAAGTCGATCAGCCGCGCCTGATAGAGTTGCGCGCCCACGGTACAACGCCGGTCCGACACATAGATGGCGGGATACCCGGCCTGCAACGGCTGGATCTTAATCAGCGGGATAACCTGCTGCACCTGCGAGAGCAGCGCGTCCTTGAGCGCCTGCGAGGGAAAGCGGGTGACCGTAGCGTTGAGCGCGTATGCGGGCGTGCTCGACGGGATCTCGACCAGCGTCACGCCGACCGAGCAGGCCCAGTCGGCGACCATTTCCCAGGACAGCGGTTCATTAGCGAAGCGGCAGATGTAGGGCGTGGTCCCGTTGCCGTCGTCGTTCGGCGCGTTGTAGGTGAACGCGCCGTAGGGACCGTACTTCGACTCCCAGAAGTTGCGCAGGGCGATGCGTTCGGACTCGCGGAGCCAGGCGCGCCGCACGGTAAAGCGCACAGCGCCGGTGCCAAGGAGGAACCGTTGCTCGATCTTCGCGTTGCCGGAGCCGAACTGGTGGATTACCACCTCGGGCAGCTGCGCGCGGCCGTGCGGGTAGTCGGGCGCGATCGGGAACGTGCCGCTCGGCGTGATCTCCGGGACGGCGATGTTGCCGATGTAATCAGGCATGAGTCAACGGCTGCTTCTGCTGGAACTCGATGTGGATGTGATCCTTTTCAAGAACCACGTCGTAGTCGGTGCCGAGGCACTGCTTGATGTGCACGATGGCCTTGTCCACATCGCCCGGAAGGAAATCGCGGCTGCGGAGATCGACCGCAAGGCCGCAGTAGTGCAAAGAGCCGGCCTGGTGAACGCCGTCTACGCACGCCGTCACGACGCAATCCACGCCCATCTCGGCGCAGACGCGCTCCGCGGCGATGATCGCGAGCAGGATCTCCGGCCGCAGGCCGGCAACGCGGACTCCCGGTTTGAGCAACAGCATCAGGCTACCTCCAGCAGTTCGATTTCGACCACGGCTCGCCCAGGTGACACGGACTGGCTCCACTCGCAGTTGAACCGCACGGTGTGCCGGCCTTGTGTCGCCTGGCCGGTCGGGTCGTAAGAGAACTTGGGGTTCGTCTCGTAAGGGTCGTAGAAATAGAACGGCTCGGCGGGGCCGTTCCGTGCGTCGTAGAACGTCCGGAGCGCGGCCAGCTGTGTCGGAGTAAGGCGCTTCGTGAGCGCCCACTTCTTGCGGCTGGTGGTGGCCTGCACCGACCGTTGCGACTCGCCGTTCCGGTACTCGTTGTCGATGACCGGGTACTCTCGCGTGTGGACGAATGCGCGGCACAAGCTTTGCGGCAGCACCGCGGCGGGTACGGCATTTTGAACACTGCCAGGCATAGGGTTGCCGCTATTGTACGGATATCGTAATATAGAGTGCGTATGATCCGGTCCTGCCGTGACAAGGAAGTCCAGCGGCTTTTGGACCGGAAGTTCAGCCGAAAATTTCAGGCGATCGAGAAGGCAGCTCGCGTCCGCCTGGCCCTTCTGGATGCCGCAACTTCGCTTGGCGATCTGCAACTGCCAGGACTGCGCCTGGAAGCCCTGAAGGGTGATCGCAGGGGCCAGTACAGTATTCGCGTTAACGACCAGTACCGCATCTGCTTTGCATGGCGGGACGGAGATGCTCACGATGTGGAGATCGTGGACTACCATTAGGAGGCATTCATGGCCACGAAGTCAGAAAAGCGTTTGGCGCCAATCCATCCTGGCGAAGTACTTCAAGACCTGCTTCAGGAAGCCGGCCTGACGGTGAATGCTCTTGCCCTTGCTCTTCGCGTGCCGGCGAACAGAATCGGGAGCATCATCAAGGGCCAGCGTGGCATCACGGCGGACACAGCCTTGCGGCTTGCCCGCTATTTCGGAACCTCGGCCCAGATGTGGATGAACCTTCAGGCGAAGTACGACCTTGAAGCCACCGAAGACGCCATAGGCCGCAAGGTTGAACGGGAAGTCCTGCCCCGGTCCGCAGCCTGAGCGTCATGTCGTCACCAAGCCAGGGCTGACCTGAAGTGCCGTCAACTCCCGCCGGCCGGCATTTGCCTTCATCGCGTTGATCGCGCCCTGAGCCACTACACGCCCGTTCTGGATGATCACGTTGCCGACCGTCTTCGAGTCGATCTGGAGATTGACCACCGTCGTGCCGAGGCCGGCGCCTGAGGCCACGCCGCCGCCGATCCTGTCGAGCGTCGGAAGGCCGTTCAGGCCGGGGAGGGCGGCGCCGTTCGAATATCCCGGCGACTGATATAGCGAGCCGCCAACCTGCACAACGTCGAGTGGGTGAACCGTGGTGGGCATGCCCCGGGTCGGCTGGCCCGTGCTCATTGCGTACAACTGGACCAAGTCCCGGATCTGCTGGCTGCGAATCGCCATGTCGAGGTTGCCGCCGAAGGCCTGCTTCGCGGTGTCCACTATCTGCTTGAGCAGTCCCTTGTCGGAGATGTCGACGCCGTACAGGGCTTTGATTTTCTCTCGCGCCTTCTCCTCCGCGCTCTTGACGAACAGCCGCGCCAAGCCGGCGACGAACCCCACACCGGCCCCGATCGCCGCGCCCAACGGTCCGCCGAATTTCGCGCCGATCATCGCGCCGCCCGCTGTGGTCATGACGACGCCGGACCAACCGCCGCGCCGCAGTCCTTCGAGTGCGAGGATGCTCCCGCCGGCCAGCAGCGCGCCACCTTGCCAGCCGCCGATCCCGCGCGCATCGGCGATCTTGGTCATGTTGCCCATCTCGTCAAGGCGCCAGCGCTCCGGCCGGTAGCCGATGTTGCCCAGGCTGCTCAGGATGTCCTTCCATCCTTTGAGGCCGCCCAGAATGCCGACGCCGGCCTTGGACGTGAGGCCGCCACCACCAGCGCCGCCGCTCGGGATAAAGGGCGGCGTGCCCCAGCCGCCGACCGCACCGCCTGGAATCGGCCCGCCCGTACCGCCGAACACCGGCATCGCCCCGATGCCCAGCAGTCCGCCCAGGATGCCGCCGCTTCCACCGGAACCAGCGCCTCCGCCCGCGAACGTCACCTTCTGGCCGGTAAACAGGTACATCAGCATCGCAGCCACGCGCGAGGTAACGACCTCTTTGATCGCCGTCAGCAACGCGGTTTTGAACGAGTTCGCGATGGCCGACCACACCGACTGCGATTTCTGAAGCAGCGCATCGAAGACGCCGCCAGCCTGCTGCTTCAGCGACTCAAAAACGCTGCGGTTGTGCTCGCGCACCAGTTGAGCCGCCCGGTTGGCGGCATTCTCGCGCGCGGCCTGGATCGCGGCGTCCGTGGCTTCCTGGTTCTGCCGCCGGATGTCCTCGCGCTGTTGGCTCAGTTCCGCGATCCGCGCCTTGATCTCGCCGGCCTGGTAGCCGAGCCGCTTTAGTGTCAGTTCCTCTTCGAGCAACATCCGCGAGGTGTCCATATCGTAGAGGCGCTGCCTCACCTCGTGGACCTTCTCCAGGTAGTCGATTTCGATCTCCGCTTTCCGCTGCTCGACGGCGATCTTCTGCTCGAGCGTCTGTGCGTCGGCTCCCTCGATCTCGCGAAGGCGTGCGTCGCGCTCGAAGCCGGCCCGCTGCTCCTCGAAGGCGTAAACCTGGCGCAGGTGATCGAGGTTGCGCTCGGCGATCTCGGCGTCGTTCTGGATGCGTTGCTGGAAGCGGCGCGCCTCGAATTCCATCGCGCGCTGGTGCGCCTCTTCTTCGTCCTTGAGGTAATCGGCCAACGCCTTCTTGTTTTCGATCGCGAAGTGCTGCTTGGAGGCTTCGAGTTTCTGTCGCGCCTCGTCAATGATCGCGTTCCAGGCCGCTTTGGTAAGGGCAACGTAGTGCGAGACGCCGCGCTCATCGACGAACGTGGTGCGTTTGGCGATCTCGGCATTGATCTCGGCGATGTCCTTGGCGAAACCGGTCTTGCCGGCGCCCGCGGCAGCGATGGCCCGTTCCCGGAAGAACCTCTCGTTTTCGGCCTGGCGCTTCCGGATCTCCTGCGCGAGCTTCAGCGCTTCCACATCCGGCTCGCCCGCGATCTCGATCTTGGGGAGGCCGGCCGCGAACTCGCCCCACGGCTCCTCTTCGCCGGGCAGCAGCCTGCGTCCGGTGACCAGTTCGCGGATCTGGTCGTCCGTCATTCCGCGCTTCCGGAGGTCGGCGAGGGACGTCTTGCCCGCAAAGATTTGCTGGCGGAGCGCCGCGTTCTCCATCTCGCGGCCGCGCGCCTCCAATTCCTCCTGCATGTCCCTGTACGACTTGTAGACGATCGCCCCCGCGGTGACCACGCCGGTGATGAGTAACGCCCAGGGATTCCGCGTGAGCGCGAGAGTCAAGGCATCGACGGCCTTGGCGATTCCCAGGATCTTGGTCGCGATGGCGTAGGTGGCCAGGATGCCCGCAAGCCAGACCGCCATCGTGCCGAACTTTTCAATCCAGGTGACGTTCTCCTTGAACCAGCCGACCAGGTCCTTCAAGTGGCCGACGACGGCCTTCAACTCGCTCTGGAACGCGCGGCCGACATCGTCCTTGAGATCCTTCAGCTCGCGCGAGAGCTTCTCCATCTGGCCGTCGACGCTCTCGGCTTTGGCGGCAGCCGCACCCTGAATCTCCGTCGCCGCCCGCATCACGGCGTTGTAGCGGACCAGCTTGGCTTCGAGGTCGGTGAGCGTTCGGCCGCGCTTCAGCTCCTCAACTTGAACTGCCTTGTTCAGATCGACAAACAGGCTCATCGTCCGCAGGCCGCGGCTCTGGCCGGTCTCGATCGCCAGCATGATCTTCTCGAAGGCCTCGGCGGCGCCGATGCCTTCGGTGCTCACGGCGGCGGCGTCCTTGGCAACGCGCGCGAGGCCCTGCGCCTTCTCCAGCCCGATGTCGGCGATGATGAGCTTCTGGACGCTGGTGGTGGCGTCCTCCGAGGTGTAGCCGACCTGGCGAATGGCCTCGATGGCCCTCGTTGCGGCGGCCGCGCCGTCTCCGTGCACTTTGGCGAGAGTGCGCGTGATGGAAACCAGCCGGTCTTCCTGCGCCGCCTGCCGCGCAGCCCCAATGGTCCATTCCTTCCCAAAGTCGATGACCTTCTTGATGGCGTCCGCGAGCAGGTTGCCGGCCGTGGCGCCCTTCACCATCGAGGCGGTCATCCCGTCGATGCCCTGCGAGGCGCCGCGCGCGGCTTTCGTGGCGGTCGCTTCGATGTCCGACAGGTTGGCGTTGACGCTCTTGATGGACTGATTGGCCTTATCGACTTCGATGGTGACGACCAGCTCGAGTTTGTTATCGGCCATGGGAATTGATGCGCTCTTGATCCAGCCGCTCGCGCTCCTCTTCTAGGATCAGCATGGCGTAGAACTCGTCAGCGCGGATCTCATCGAGTGAGACTCGCACGCCCAGCTTCAGCGCCGCCCGGAGGTCGAGTGCGCGGCGGATGAGCAGTCCGGTCTCGCTCGACTGCGCGGCGTCGAGTTTGTCGAACGGGCAATGGTCGCAGCGGCCGCCGTCCTCCGGCGCATCAGGACATAGGCCCGGATCGCAGAGTTCCTCGCGCCGCAGGGCCCAGTGGACCAGGAAGCGGAGGAACGGCCGCTCCGGCCACTCCCCGTTCAGAAGTTTGGGTCGCGGTCCTCCTGGAAGGCGGCATCGAGCGCGTCGATGGCGGCCTTCACCGCCACGGCCTGGTGGATGATCGGGACCTCACCGGTGTAGCCTTCGGCCGATCGCGCAAGCTTCTTGTAGAGCGTGCCGGCGGCCGCCAGGTTGATCGTCAGCTCCTGCTTGTTGAATGGCAGGTCGAGGATGCGCGCGAAGGCGCGGCGGTACTCGAAGACGTCCTTGGCCGAGGGCATCGCAAGCACGTGGGCCACGGCGCCCCCAAGCACACGGAGCGTAATGCGGAACGCGTCGCCGGTCTGGATAACGTCGTCTACCTCAGCCTGGCTCAACTGCTCGATGATGCGGCTGGCCTCAAACGGGTCTACCTCGACGGGATCCTGCTCCTCGGCGCGGATCTTCGCCAGCAGGGCGGCGTCCACGTCCTCGGAGTTCGGGACTACGGTTTCGGAGATGCCGCGCCCGAGTTGCTTGATGATGACCTTCCGCCTGCGCTGGCGTTCGGACCACTCCTCGTCAGAGGGAAAGCGCAGACGAACCGTCTTCACGCCTTCCGGAGTCCGCAGGTTCATCGTGATGGGTTTGGTTGCATCAAACATGGGAAGCTCCTACTGGCAGATGCTGTCCACGCCGCACTTGGCGACGGCCGAGACGATGCCGTTGGTGTTGTCGTACATCGGCAGGCACTCGACGGCGACGGTAACGATGCCGTCGGTCTCCCCAACCTCGGCGGTCGCGAAGGAGACCTTGTGCCAGGTGATCTCGAGCGAGTTATTGGCATCGTAGGTGAGAGAAATCACCGCCGTACCCGTGCTCTGGTTCTTGAGCTTGGTCAGTTCCGTCGAGCCACTCTCGAATCGCGCGGTGAAGCGGAGCGTGCCCTGCCGGTTGCCGAACTCCAACCGGCCGCGGATCGCGCCGCTCGTGGCATCGCCGGCCGTCTGGAAGCCGGATCCGGGATAGAAGCCGGCGTCCATGCGGACGTTGTTCTTCCAGCCCGTCTCAAGCGACACGATGTTCTTGTTCGAGACATAGTCGACGCCGTCGATGCTCAGCGCGAGCGAGGCCGAAGGCAGCAGCTTTTCGAGAGTGGCTGCCGGCATCACAATGCCGGAAGGCTCCGTGACCTTGCCGGAGCCGGCAAACTCGATCGCGATGCGGCTGTTGGCCCGTCCCGGCCCGCTGCCGAGGGTGATGGTCCAGCTCTCGATGACGCAGCCTACCGCCATGCGGTCGAGCACCACACCCGCGCCCGGGCGGATCTGCTCGACGAAGGAGAAGTAGGGCAGCTCGGCAGCATCGCCGTTCGCCGGCATCAGCGGCGTGCAGGTGTAGGTGAAGTTCGGGGCGGCGCCGGATTTGACCACCTTGCCCAGGCCGAACGCCATCGCCCAGGCCGCGATCTCGGCGCCCAAGTACTTTTCGAGCGTGCCCGAGACGTCCCAGGAGGTCTGAAAGGACTGCGTTGGGAACTCGTGGCCCTTGCCGAACTCCTCGGTGTCGTTCTCGGTGTTGAGCTTTGGGTTCGCAAGCGCGGCGTTGAGCTTTCCAAAGCGCCACATCTGCGTACCCGAGTTCGCGGTCGCGATGTCGGTCTGCTTCTGCTTGCCGAAGCAGATCAGGACCTCTTGCAGTCTAGTCGTGGACATCTTCCTTTACCTCCGGTGGCTCGCATTGCGACCAGCCCGCAACGAGAAGCGGGACCAGGACGTCAGGCCTGGGGTCGAACTCTTTCGGCTCGCCCTCGCCCCATGGCGGCCGAAGCCACACAGTATTGCGTTCATTCATCACCAATCTCCGTAAACGTGATGGGAACTTCGAAATAATCCAGCCCCTCGGCGTCGGTCTGCCGCTGGATCTGCGGCAGGTCCATCGGGTAGCAGGAAGGGTGGATGGTAGCGTTCAGCATCGGCACTTCCGATCCCGCCGGCACGCCTTTGGTGATCAGCCGGAACAGCCGGTAGTACGCGGCTGGCGGATCGCTCTCGTCCGTTTCGCGCGCTCGCAGGTAGAGCGTGACCTGGTGCTTCCAGACATCCGCGGTGCCGAACGTGCCGGGTGCGGTGCCCTGCCACACGGCCATCACCGCCGGAGCCGGCATGGTGTGGATGGCCTGCGCCAGACTTGCCTTCTTCGGGTACTGGTCGTGGTAGGCGTAGATGCGCTTCGGATCACCATCCATCTCCGCGACAAGATCCGGAATCGACCGCAGCAACGCGACCAAGTTGTCCACGAGTTCGGCGGGATTGATCATCGCTGCCTGCCTCCGAGCGCACGTTCAATCAGAAGCGTGCTCTTCATCTCGTTGAGCACCCGCCGCGCCGCTTCGAGCACGGCGGCCTTGTTTTTCGGTGAGAAGACCACCCAGGGCTCGATCTTCTGGTTGACCCACGCCTTGATCCGGTCCTTGCGGGTTGAGAGGCCCGCCCGCGCGCGGTTCTCGCTCACCGTCCGGACCATGAAGTTGCGGAGCATGTTGCCGGTGAGCGTGAGATTCCGGCGATTGCCCTTGCCGAGTCTGGTCTTGCGAATGGCGTAGCGCTTGGTGAGCGGCTTGGCCGGCGCATCCGACGGCCCGAGCGCGGCACCCACGCGATTCTTCACTGCCGCCACACCGACGTTGCCGACCTTGAACATCTGGTGCTGCTTGAAGTTCAGCCGATCGAGCCGGATCTGCTTCTTCTGCCAGATGCGGACCGAAGCCATAGGTCAGGTTTGCCGCAGACGAAGGATGAGGCCGCCAGCGTGGTCAGCCAGGATGTCGAATACCTTGTAGGAAACACCGTCCACATTCACCTCGTCGCCGCGCTGCGGCGGCGCCGCAAGATCCGAGGCGCGAAGGAACACGGCTGCATATACGCCCGGCGCGTTCTCCTCGGCCTCGCGGGTCTCATCGAAGATCGCTTTGACCGTCACCTGCTGCCCGGTCTGCGGCGAATACACGACCTCCCGGCCGAACGCACCTAACACGCCGGCATTGAGCGCGCCGGCCAGGGAGGTCCAATCGGCCATGGCTCAGGCCTTCGTGCCCTTGACCAGCACTTCCGGCCGCAGGCAAATGGGAAGCGGGTTCGACTGCGTGTGCAGATCGGTGCCACGCCCGAACTTGCGCGGCTCCTGCTTGGCATAAAGCGGAAGCCCCAGCGTGTTCGCCGTCTCGTTGAAGTCGGCCGGCGCAAAATACGTCCGGAAGGTGTTGGCGGTTCCGAGCGGGAAGAAGTGCGCCTCGTCGTCGGCGATGAACTTCCGCACGTTGCCCGCGGCGTCGGTCGCCTGGCCGCGGTACTCCTCGAAGGTGATCCCGCCGAAGGTGAAGCCGGTGCGGTAGTCGTTGCCCAGTTGCTGGTTGCGCTGGTAGTACCTAAACGCATCTTCTACCGAGTCGTGCGTGGTGAAGGCGTCATAAAAGCCCTGCGAGCACAGGCACAAAATGCCGGTCATGAACTCGCCTTTGAGGTTGTCCTCGATGTGGCGCTTCACTTCGAGCACCTTCAGCAGGACTTCGGTCGTGGCGCTGCCCAGCGCGAAGTTGACCGTCTTCGGCGTGATGCCGAACTCGCTGTAGAGGTCATAGAGGGTGGAGCCGTCGGCGTCCAGGATCACGCCCTTGAGCGCGCCCATGCGCAGGTACTCGAGCGTGATGGCGTGCTTGTTGCGCATGTTCTGAAGCTTCTGCGCGAGCAGGTTCGCGAGCGCGTCCGTCTCCGTCTCGGAGCCGAACGCGCGGATGCCCTGGACCTCTTCGGGCAGCACGGCGTCGTCGTGCGGGATGTGCGGGATCACGAACGACCGCACCTTGCGCTTGCCCTGCGTGCCGACCGTGCCGGGCGCGCCCACGGGCTGCGTGGGCAGCAGGTTCAGCACGCCGCTCATCTCCTCGATGATGATCGTGCGAGTGCGGACGCCCTGCGGCGGCATGAGGTTCAACTGCTCCAGCCGGCCATAGGTGTTCGGGATCTTGTTGATGGCGGCGGTCAGCGCCGCCATATCGAAAGCGTCGGTTGCAAACGGATTGATGATCGGCATGGATTACGCTCCTTCCCGGACGAGAATGCCCAGCTCTTTCAGCTGCGTGATGGCAGTCGCTTTCTGCGGACCGGTGATGCCCTCGGGCCAAATTAGGGCGTTGTCGGCACAGATCGCGTGGCGCGCGATGATGACGCCGGGCGCATCGGCGGCGCTTGCGTCCACATCGAGCAGCAGCACGCCCGCGGCTTTCTCAGAGCCGTCGGCGGCGGCCGGTGCGAGCTGTGTCACCTTACTGCTCGCGGTGATGATACCGACCACAGTGCCGGTCTTGAGGTTCTGGCCTGAAATCACGGTGACCTTGTCGCGGCTGTAGAGGTTGTCCTCTTCGTGCTTCAGCCAATCGCCCAGGTAGTTACCTTCGGTTTGAACAGGCATGTCAGTTCACCCCTTTCCCGGCCAGGCGTTCGACGGCCTTGATCACCGGGTTGTTGTCGAGATTCGCCTTGGCGACGGTTCCGGTCTCCGGCATCACGTGCGAGCGGATCTCGGCGGCGTCCTCGGCGGCGCGGGCCTCCAGCAGGTGCTGGCGCGCTTCGGCCGCGCTCGCCTGTTTCGCCAGCAGCGCGGCGGCTTTGCCCGGCATTCCCGCCAAGGCGCACAGTTCCACGATTTCCCGCGCTTCGGCATAGCCTTGCCGGCGAGCCTCGGCGCGGATGGCTTCCACATCCACGGCGGAAGGCTCCGCCGCGTGCTGTTCTTCGTTCATGCTGCTTCTCCCTTGAAGTTGGATTGAAACGGCGCGGGCCGAAATGGCCTCGCGAAGACCGGCCAGGGCGTCCTGGCGGGCGCCGAGTCTGTCGGCGAGTTGTGCCGCGACGGCGTCGCCGCCGAAGTAAAGCCTGGCTTCGGTGTCGCGGATCGCGGACTCATCCACGCCACGGTTGCGCGCGACGGCGCTGACAAGAAGACCGTAAGTGCGATCCACCTCGGCTTCGAGCACCCGGCGTGCCTCTTCACTCAACGGCGTGTGCGGGTTGAAGTCGGCCTTGCGTGCGCCCGCGTGGACGATGGTGTACCTGTAGCCGAGCTTTTCATCGCTCGCGCTCACGTCGAGGTGCGTGACGATCACCCCGATGCTGCCGAGGCCGGACGTGCGGCCTGCATAGACTCGCTCCGCGCCCGATGCCAGCAGGTAAGCCCCGCTGAATGCATCCGTGTCGGCGACCGCAAAGATCGGCTTGGCGGAGCGCGCGGCATAGATCGTGTCCGCGGCGTCGAAAACGCCCGCCACCTCGCCGCCCGGCGAATCGATATCGAGCAAGATGCCCTTGATCGCTGGATCGGTCGCGGCGTCTTCGATCTCCTCCTGGATGTCCACGTAGGACCGCAGACCAGAAAGCGCGTCGAGCCCGTACGCCTTGTGAACCAGCGTGCCCTCGATCGGGATCACGGCGATGCCGTCCGGAGTGACTTCATACGGATTCCGGGCGGGGCGTTCCGAGGTCGCCGCCGCGGCGGGCGCAGGCACCTCGAGGCCGAGGCGCGGCGCGAGCACGGCGAGAATCACTTCGAGCTTTTGCGGTGCGATCAGCAGTGGGGTATCAAAGATCCGCGCCGCCAGATGTGGCAGAAGCGTCATTGGTTTCCTTTCGCGGGTCGGAGTCGTATTCCAGGCCGAGTTGGTCGGCCCGCGTGTTGTCGGCGGCGATCTCGCGGTCGATCTCCTCTGCGTCATAGCCTTGTTCGGAGACCACCTCGGCGCGGCTCTTAAAGCCCGCGCGCACCGCCATGATTTGGGCCTTGATGTCCTTGAGCGGATCGACCCAGGCGAAGCCTGGCGGAATCCACTTCACGTCGTAGTTGCGGTCGCTGGCCGGCAATGCGCCGGCGAGCACGGCGGCGTCGATCCAGGCCCGCCAGATCGGCCGGCACATCTGGAAGACGATGACCTGATGTTGAAACTGCTCGCAGCGGCGGCGGAACTCCAGCAGGCCGGCGCGGATCGACGAGTAGTTGACGCCGGTGAGGTCGCCGGTCAACTGCTCGTAGGTGATGCCCATGCCAGCGGCGATCGACCGCAACTGGACGCGCATGAATGTCTCGTAGCTCGCGCCCACATCGGCGGGGTTCGAGAACTTCACATCCTCCCCCGGCAGCAGGACTTGAAGCGTGCCGGGCTCCAGGCCGGTGAGCGCGGCCCCGTTCGCATCCGCTGCGCCCTCGCCGACCAGCACGTCCTCCGGCGCGTTCTTCGTGACGAAGCCCGCGAACATCGCAGCGGTCTTCTTCCGCACCAGCTCCGCGTCGTCGTACTGGTCGAGTTCGTAGAGTTTGATCAGAACCTGCGTCAGCCAGGGCTGGCCGCGCAACTGGCCCGGGCGAATCGGGCGGAACAGATGCAGAACGGAGTCGGCGGGCACTCGCACCAGTTCGGTCGAGGCCATCGGGTTCAGAGCGTCGCCGGGATGTTCTCGATAAAGATGATAGGCAACGCGCTTCCCGATCCCGTTGAACTCGATGCCGGCGCGGATGTAGTTTCCGTTTTCGAGCTTCCGCGTTTCGTTGGTCGGCAGATGCTCGGCCTCGAGCAACTGAAGCTGCAAGGGAATCGAAAGGCCGTCCTTCGGCAGCCGCGGCCGCAAGCGGATGAAGCACTCACCCGCCTCCATGACCGACCGGCACGCCAGCGCCTGGAGCCCATAGAAGTCCGTGAGGCCGGTGGCGTCGGCTTCATCGGTCCAGCGCAGCCACAGGGCCTGGATCTGTTCTCGCAGCTTCGCGTCGGTGTGTAGCGACTGCGGCTTGATGCCGGTCCCGATGCAGTTTCCGACGAAAGCATCGAGCGCGTTGGTGGCCCAAGGATTGCGCCGCACCATGTCGCGCGAGCGCGACCGCAACGTGTCCGCGTTTCGGAAGACGAGCGTGTTGACGTCGCTCGCGACCGGTGACCAGCCGGTTGTGCGCCGCGTCATAGCAGCCGCTTCGTAATCGGCAGCGGCTCGCGTGCCCGGCAGCCAGGTTTTCATTCGGCTCCAGAGGCCCATGTCAGAAGCCCTTCTCCGTCGAGACACGGATGTGTCGAGTCACGGGCACTCCGCTGCTCTTGCTGACATCGGCCTCGGCCGCTGCGATTGCCGCCTTCAATTCGTCGATAGTGCGGTACTCGATCTCGCGGTCGCCAAAGCGGACGCGGCGCACGCCGTTCGCGAGAGCGTCGCGCAGGGCTTGCAATTGCTGTTCGGTGTACATCGTCAGCGGTCCAGAAAACGGGATCGAATGATACGCCGTTGGGGGAGCGCTCGTGGCTTCGGAAGCGCAGGCGGCTCGCTTTGCTCCACCGGTTCCCTCGAAGCGCTGCCGAACTGCTCTTCGAGCGCCTTCCAATGACGCTCGCCGAAGCGATCCATGCCGAACTGCGTGGCGGCCGCGCGGCACAAAACGTACGTGTCGAGCGCCTCGTTTCGCTCCCGCGTCTTCACCCATTCGAGCTTCCGGTAGCCTTTCACCACCTTCGGCACCAGCTGCTCGGCGGTGAGCTGTTTGAAGAACTCCTCGGGCAACTGCGGGAAGTGGCAGTAACCAGGCGGGCATGGTTTGCCGCTTTCCGCAGTAGGCCGCTCCAGCTTCAACCAGCCGTACAGCTCGCTCTTCAGCATCCCGGTGGCGACCGGCCATACTTTTACGCCGCGCTTGATCTTCCGGCCATCGAGAGTCACTTCGACCGCGCTGGGCTGGCCGATGGGCGCAGAGCCGGTCTCGTAGCCTTTCGTCACCAACACGCGCCCCGGCCCCTGCTCGCGGGCCCATGCATAGACCTGCTGCGTAGCGAAGCCGGAGTCGACCGCCATCCGTACGATGCCCAGTCGCGCCCCGCACGCATGCGGGTAGGTCGTATTCAGCAGATCGGTAAGCCGGTCCCAAACCTCGGGCCGGGAGGTGTCGCCATCCAGGACGACATAATCGGTGAGCCAGTTTTCACGATTGCGCCCCCAGGCGACCAGCGCGATTTCGAGGCGATCCCGCTGCACGTCGCAGCCGGCGACCAGGAATAATCCGCCAGCCGGCACCGTGCCCAGCCGGTAATTCTCACGCCGGTCATAGAGCCGCTGCCAGTCGGGCGCGTCGCCCGCCTCCGCCCACGTCTCCCCGAGCACGGTGTTGACGAAGACCTGAAGCAGCGTTGGATTCTTGCGCGCCTTCTCAAACATCTCCGCGGCATCGGCCCAACTGAACCAACCCACGGGACTGTAGAGGCTGGACAGCCAAAATCCCGCCGTGCGCCCATCGCCCACCGCGCTGGGCCGCCACTCGCCGCGCGCGAGCATCGTGTGCTTCTGATGATTCTCGACGCGAGCCGAGCAGTGTTCGCAGACATATACCGCCTGCTTCGGCTTGCCCTTTGGCCAGGTGAGCTGCGCGAACTTCAGCGTCTGATATTCGCCGCAAACCGGGCACGGCACCCAGTACCGCCGCTGATCGCTTTCCTCGAAGGCGGCCTCGATCCGGCTCAATCCCGTAATCTTGGGCGTCGATACGAGATAAATCTTCCGCCGCGCGAAGGTCCGCGCACGGGCCGCCACAAGCTGAATCGGATCGCCTTCATCATCGACGTCGCCCGGATAACCATCGATTTCGTCCAGGAACAGGTACCGCGCCGCCATCGAGCGCAGGCCGACAGCGCTGTTGGCGCCGGTCATGACCAGCACGCCGCCGGGGAATTCTTTCGCCAGGACCGTGTTGCCGGAGTCGCGTGACCGTGGATCGCGGACCAGCTTGCGCAGCACCTCGGATTCCTCGATCAGCGGATCGATGCGCTGCTTCGAGTTCCGCTTCGCCATCTCCACGGTGGGCTGCACGGCCATCATCGGGCCGGGC
>Ga0207433_10010293_pt1 | contig 14612 bp, 10 predicted proteins | sample YelNatPaOPGAMG01_FD_187559 | JGI IMG/M metagenome (GOLD analysis project Ga0207433, IMG submission 187559) | Hot spring thermophilic microbial communities from Obsidian Pool, Yellowstone National Park, USA - OP-RAMG-01 (SPAdes) (version 3) | ecosystem: Environmental > Aquatic > Thermal springs... | reverse complement strand
AGTCCGTAAAGCAATCGATCCCGAAGACCTCGAAGCCCTCCCTCAATAGCCTTTCGGCCAAATGGCTGCCGATGAATCCCGCGCATCCCGTGACCAAAGCCTTCATTTTCCTGGAGTGAAATAATAGTTTTGAAAATAAGTTTTGCCCTAGGAGGCCGCAGACTATGAGCCATCTCATCCGCGAACGATCGATAGCCATGACCTCCGTTAGGATCGATGAGTATTGATGCCCGTCTCGGGAAGACAATGTCTGGATGACATGCTTATAGGGCTGAGCCCGGCACGGCTTGCGCTCAAGCTCCCCAGTACAAACTCAGAGGGCGTTGCATGGGCCAAACCCAACGGAAAGGATCAAAATGGCATGAAGGGACATGTGATAGCGAATTCTCAGGCCTACCAACTGGCAACTAGTCACGGCAACGAACAAGCGCTATCTTGAGAAGATTACGGCGCTGCCGAGGTGGCCGAAAAGCTTTAAATAATAAAATAATAACAATGCCAAAAATAAGACTGGCTCCGAAACGGCGGGTCGAACGAATGCCCGGATCTTACGGGACGAAGGCAAAAGAACAATTGATGCTAATAGGGCTGTATGGGGTTCTAACATTCGTTTTGACCTATCCCGTGGCATTAAGGATGAATACGGATATCCCAGGAGGAGGGGATGCTTGGCATTGGATGTGGATCCTTTGGTATACGAAGTCGGCGATCCTATCCCCAAAACCCGGCATGGGGCTGACCTATACGAATTATATCTTCTACCCAGAGGGCATCCCCTTAATGCCGTTTCCCAGCGCATTCAATCAATTGCTCTCGATCCCCTTGCAATCCATACTGGATCTGCACGTTTCCTATACGGTATTATGGCTCATGTCCTTCGCGCTGGGGGGCTATGGGGCGTATTTGCTCGTCAAGTATCTGACCGAGGATAAAATCGCGGCATTCATCTCCGGAGCGGCCTTCGCGTTCTCCCCCTACCACTTTGCGCATGCTTCTGGGCATATGGGCGCCACTACTGTCGAATGGATCCCCTTTTGCGCCCTTTATCTGATGAAGATGTTCAAGGAAAAAGGCCTGAGAAACTCCATTTATGCCGGCTTATTCTTCATCCTGGTGGCGATGAGCGATCTGCAGTACATGGTATTCATGGGGGTCATGGCTGGGCTGTTGCTCGCCTATGAAGTTTGGTGCGCGCTCAAAAGCAAATGCCTTAAATCCGAAGCGCTCCCCATCCTAAAGAGGTACGTCGTATTCGCTTCGATCTCGATCATGGGAATCCTCCCCATAGTATACCATATGGTTTCATCCGGAGAGCTCGCATTGAAGGTCGAACCCTCCGAGGCCATCACTTACTCCGCGGACCTGCTCGGCTTCTTCATCCCAAGTACCCTTCACCCAATATTTGGTGGAATCGTAGAACCATTTTATCGCAGCTTCACCGGAAACCCATCAGAATCCACGACTTTCATCGGATACACCGTCCTCCTACTATCTTTCATAGCCCTCTTAAGGCTCAGGAAGAGGGGGGAAGTTCGCTTTTGGATAATTTCCTCAGCCTTCTTCACGATGATCAGCATGGGCCCGATCCTCCACGTTTGCGGTGAAACTAAATTCACCGCGTTTGACGTTGCCATCCCTTTGCCTTACATAGTCCTCTATCACCTCCTCCCGCCCCTTGAAAACTGCAGGACCGTTAGTAGATTCTTCGTCATCGCGGTATTGTCGTTTGCCGTTCTATCCGGATTTGGCCTTTCGCATATTTTAAGCAAACTTAGGAATTGCAAGAAATACGGCCTTTCCATATTGCTCCTTGGATTGATAGTTTTTGAATTTATGGTGGCACCTTTTCCCACTTCATTCGTTGACAAACCGTCATTTTATAAGAAAATTTCTAAGGAAGAAGATCGTTTTGCATTATTAGAAATTCCAAGATTAGACTATGATGCTGAAGTCAAATTCATGTATTATCAAACGATACATGGCAAACCCATTGTCGGGGGATATTACGCGAGATTTCCAAGAAATGTATTTTATTTCCAAACGAAAACTCCTCTCATAAGAGAGGCCCTCCCAGATCAGCTTAAAGGGTCCAAAATGGATATTTTGAACCAAAATTTATCCGAAATTGGAGAATCAATTTTAAATTATTATAAACTACGCTACGTAGTCATTCATAAAACTTATCTTAGCGAAGAAGAAATTCACTCCATAAAAAGTTTACTGGACTCGGTATTCAAAAGAGAGCCTATAATCTATGAAGATGAAGGTCTAATGGTATATGAAGTTAAAAAGGATTTAATTAATCAATTTATGATACTAGGCGATCATTGGCACAATCTTGAATTACATGACGGCGTTCCAAGTAGATGGATTTCGAATAATGCGACGATGTTAATTTATTCACCAAATGAGAAAGTTGCAATTCTGAACTTCAGAATCATGAGCTTCTATAGACCAAGGGATTTGAAAGTTTATTTGAACGAAGAACCTATCCTTAACCGTAAGATTCCTATGGATTCGCTTGAAATAAAAATGTACATGAGACTAAGAATGGGCGAAAATACCATAAGGTTCTATACGCCAGATGGCTGTCAGAGGCCATGTGATGTCCCAGAGTTGGAAAATAAAGATATTAGATGTCTGAGCTTTCTCTTCCAAAATATTACATTGGCTGAAATAAAGAGTTAATGTAGGATCGTTCAAATTGAGAAAGAAGTGCAGGCTCTAGATAAAGCCATAGACCTACTCAAGTATGCGCAGGACATGTAAAACTAATCAATAAACGACTATGACAAAACACTTAACTGAGAAGCATCGTCATAGACTAACTAGGCATAAGCTCAGGGGCTTCATATGACTAGCGCGCATCATGCGCTGAAGAGTTTAGAGATGAGTTCTGTATTAAGACCTCTCAATTAACAAACCCTCATCAATGCATCCGCTCTGCTTATGCGTGCTTGTGTACCATTCGATCGTCCTCCTTAAGCCCTCCTCTAGGCTCACTTTTGGCTCCCAGCCTAATAGCTCCTTAGCTCTGCTGATGTCCAAAGCCCTGCTCATAACTCCGACTGGCTTCGAAATATCATAAATGATCTTCTTCGGCCTCCAGTTCATTATTTCAAATATCTTCTCGGCTATGTCCTTGACCTTATACCTCCTGCCCGTGCCCAAGTTTATTGAGGTTCCATCTGTCACTTTTTCAGCAGCCAGTATTGTACCTTCCACGATATCTGAAACATACGTGAAGTCTCTCTCCTGCTCACCGGACCCCCATATTACGAAGGGATCCATTTTCTCAAAAGCCTTATAAATTAAGGCTATGATGGCATGTGTTTCATTCTCTCTTGGTCCATAAGCCGTTACAAATCTTACATTGCAGCCCTTAAGCCCGTACTGCTTGATAAACGCTATGAGCTGGACCTCGCCCATTAACTTAGCCCAGCCGTACTCTAAATCGGCACTGAGGCACTCATCCAGCTTGAAAGGGTTACTGTCGTCCTCACGTAGCAGATACTCTGACCCTACTTTTGCTTGTAGTTTAGGCGGGTAAACGCAGGCGCTGCTAGCGAAAATCACCCTTTCAACTTCAGCCTTTAAGCTGGCTTCGAGTACGTGGTGATCGATTGCAAAATTCGAACAGACATCCGCGGGGTGGGTGTGTATGTAACCCCTCCCCCCGTGTGTAGCAGCTAGGTGAAAGACCACGTCATGATTCTTAAAAACCTCTACTACCTCATTAAGACGGCACCACTCTAAGTCCATCTTCACTATCTGTATTTTCTTGATGCTTTGCTGGAGGTTTCCAAGCTTACCACTACTGAAATCATCTACGACCGTCACTCGGGATCCTTCTTCGACCAGTTTGTCAACTAAATGGCTACCAATAAAGCTAGCTCCGCCAGTTACCAGCACTTGTTTAGAGGCCCAGAACTTTCTGCTAGGTACCACATGGTGGGCTAGCTTGGGAGTAGTCTTACCTGTCGAGTTCGGCTTATTCATTTGATGTTCCCCTTAGGTGGGCTTGGTTTAAGCTTAGTTTATTAGAAATATATAAGCATTTCTAAATAAAAATGCTAAGGTGATGAACACGTTCAAAATCAGGTAACCTTCTCTGAGGAGTCGCCCGACATGGGGCTTGCGCGTTTGACATTGTTATCCATGCTGGAAAGGCTGGCAGCAGATAATGGCTGATCACAATACAGCTATGGATAAAACATTCAACAAAAATAACTTCAGACTAAAACATGCATAAATTCATGGACTCCACTTAATGAGCAGTACTGGACCTAACTATAGAACGGCCTTTTTATTCGCATGATTCTGATATCGCTCGTACGATTCGCCGAACGCTTACTTAGTGATCCTATAGAGCGACCAGGTATACCATCCTTGTCCTGTGCGGTAAACTAATGTAGCATTCTTTGAAAGAAAATATCTCACCTTTGGCCACACAACCGCTTGGGACCAGCTCTCAACTGGCAACAAGGGCGTGACTAGGACATATTCAGGCTTAGAATTTGAGCCAAAAGGTATGATATTTTCGTTTGGAACAAGGTTTCTGAAAGTCCGTCCACTTAGGAATGCGATTTCCCAACCCATCTGCCAGCCAACTCCGTTGATCACGGCATCTGGTTCGACATTGATCTTTATATATTCAGCCATCTGTAATTGGGCGTGAAGTTGCTTCACTCCTTCTTCTCTGACACTGAGAAAGGTGTGGGATGTAGAGTAAGCCGTCTTCGCTGCAAAGACAAGCCCTGAAAAACCAAGGATTATTAGCACTAAGCCTTTCGCCTGCTTCCAAGGCGATCTGAACCTTTGAATTTTTCCATATGACGTCTGAATCCCACCAATCCACCTACGTAGTATTTCACCCGCAATGAATAGCGAATCATCTCCAAGCTTGGCTATAGATATCTCGCTCAGGACAATGGCTGGCCATGCTTGGCGAAACCAACCTGTGTTGTTTAAGAATATCCACCACGCACTCCAAACCAAAATGAAAGCTATTAGAACTTGGATAGCCATCTTGGAGGGCTGACGGGCTAGATAGAACAAATAGGCGAGGGCCAATATTGTGAGTGGATTCGCCCATTTAAATAGAGAGAACAATCTCTCAAGGGATGCTTTAGCATCAAGCACTATTATGATTTTAGGCCATTTGATAGAATATGGAAGTTGCCATGCAACAGACGGGGGGGTGCAGAAGTCACTCGCAATCGCTTCAATAAGCCCAACTTGTGATGTCTGATACAGAAGCCACAGCGCTAGAGGAATCGCCGTGAATCCGAGCGGCACGAGGGAGTACTTGGGAAGTTTCCTTGCCCATAGTCTGTCAAGGAGGAAACAAAGAACTACGGCGAGGATAACAAACACAAACTGACGTTTGGTCAGTATGGCAAGACCCCACAGCATTCCGGATAGTAAAGCGTACTTCATAGAGCGCAAGTTTGAAACATCCTTCCTTGTCAAGAATTTGTGGTAAGACAAAATTCCTCCCAGCAGAAAGCATAGAGCTGGAATTTCGCCCAACACACCTGTCCCAATTTCAAAGAAAGCATTTGTAGTAAGGAAAAGAACTACTGAAAGTATGGCTGTTCTTCTGCTGAGTAGATAACTAATGGTGAAAAAGGATATCGCGATGAAAAGAGCTAAATATCCTACCATTACTAATCGTGCAACCCATAAGTCGATGCCTAATAAGCTGAATGCCATGGAAATGGGAAGAATTACAGTTGGTCCCGTTGAGATGTTGCTGTCAAACATTTGATAACCCTCATACGTCGATGTTGCATACAGGCCATGTTTTGAAAGGTTCCTGGCAACATTAAGGTTGTATGCCGAGTCGAAATCCAGAGGATTTGAAATCGCTGTCCATACTGCAATGCACAAGCATGCACCTTCCAAGATGAGCAGCTCTATTATCGACCTTTTTTAATCAGCCAGCCTTGTTCAGCAATTGTACTCATTGGAATTTTCCCCCAAACATACTCTAGATGCAGGCCCAACGTCCGCTTAGACTAGGACTATTTAAGTCTTTCTTGTAGGCTTCCTCATGAGTTCTGTGAGCTCAGGGATGGCAGGCGGGAGTTCATCGGGCCTTTGTTGCTTCCTAGGGCCAAGGTGAGTAGGCCTAGAGAGGCAAAGGAGATGGCCATGATGGCCATAAGCATGGAAAGGCTGTAAGATCCACCAGTCCTCGTTGACGAGGCCCATGGTACCCCTGGGCTTTGAACGCGTTAAGGCTTCCCTACAGGCAGGTTACTCATGAGGGGGAACTGCGTCGAGGCCCTCTCCTCCAGCCTCAAGGCCAACACCCGCAGGTTCAACAACAATGTGAGCTCGAAGGGCGTGGAGGAGGAGCCGGGGTGCTGAAGCCTCTTCCTACGCGGTTTCCAACTATGGAGGGATATGATATGAGTTAATTTGGAACGTCGCCCAGATGGCTCTGTTACCTTAAGGGTTTCTGGATATGTCGTAGCCTTTATGGTTATATTGCATGGCTTTATGGGATCGTTCATTTTTGAGTTTCTAGAAGATCAAAAGGCTGTGAATTGGACTCTTTAGGGCGCAGACCCCCCTCAAGATGGACAACCCCAAACCAGACGCAATGGCTTAAGGTAACAGAGCCGCCCAGATGATGAAAAATTTAAATTTGCCTACGTCTTAATAAAACTTCTTGAGAAAGGGGGCGGGGGCGAAAGGACGCTAGTGAAGCAGTGGGACGAGAGTGAGGCAGTGTGTAATATGTTCAGAATGTCTTCGAGACTCAAGTCAATTAAATCGAAGGGGGAATTCAATGCTATTACCATCGTCCTATGTTTGGTATTAGCGAAGTTCTTTGCCGTCTTAGTTATCTGTGCTGTGTTCGGTGGACCGTTCCAATTCGAAAACGCGGTATCACGAACGCAATGGTTTGTTAAAGCGTTTCCCACTAAATACAAACTTCTTTATGCCCTAACAAATTGGGATAGTGGATGGTACCTCGGAATCGCCAAGTTTGGATACGCGGACTTTAACTATCCTTTTTCTTTTGTATTGAGCCCTCTGTATCCTATATTTATTCACTTGTTATATCTTGTCATACGAGACATAGTCATTTCTGCTGTCGCAATATCTTTGGTTTCCGGCATAATTTGGGCTATACTGTTTGAGAAAACTGCTGAATACTACATGTCCAATAACGAAGCGATAAATATTACTTTGCTGTCAACCTTCTTCCCCGTTACTTTCTTCGTAACGACAATTGCATACTCAGAGCCACTGTTTCTCCTTTTTTCTACTGGCGCATGGCTACTTCACCTGAAACAGAAACACATGGGTTCAAGTCTGCTTTGTGCCGCTTGCGCTATTACTAGGAATTATGGGATTTTATATGCAGCGCTTATATTCTTGGACTTAGCTAGAAGTCGGAAGTTCAAGAAGGCTTTTGCGTTTTCTATCCTGCCAGTTGTAACATATTTTGCCTATATGCTCTATGGTTATTGGATTTCAGGAGATCTTCTCATAGCTATTCACAGCACTATTATGAAGGACGGTCCCCATAGTGTTGGATGGTTCCTCTTCCAGATGGCCCAGGGGAAAGTAATCGAAATATTCCCTTTCGTGATGGCTTTTCTGTGGTACGGTAGCCTTGTCCTAATTCTATGCTTGAAACTGTTCCAGACAGACGGTCGACTTGGTAGCTTTGCTATTTTGATGCTTCTATTTTTTGTATTTTTCACGCCCAGCAGTTCCCTTCCGAGATACATTTTCGGTAGCATCTTTCCATTGTGGTTAGGAGTTAGGATTAACTCAAGAAAATTCACTTACATAACAGTTGTCATTTTCTTCACATTTTCTCTGTTGTTATTTTACCAATTTAATAGCAATCTTCCGCCTTGGTACCCCTAGTTCTCCGGCCGATATCCCGCTAAAACTTCGCGCACGACTGTCCAAATGAATTTGTAGAAATTTCTAGTATGAGATTTCCGTTTCCCTCCAATCCTTTTTCCTTCGATGGTAGGAATTTCCGCAATGGACATATTCGCTTTCATGGCTCTTATACTCATTTGATATTCAACATTGAAACTATCAGCATCTATCTTCAGCTTCTGGAAGGCCGTTTTTGTGATCGCTCTAAATCCATTGATTGAGTCTGTCAAGGAATAGCCCCATAGCATGTTTGCGAGCCATGTGAAAAACTTATTACCCATCCGTCTTAGTAGCAATGGATCATCCGAATCATCGCTCTTGCCACCCTTAGCGAAACGCGATGCAATAACCATGTCGTGTCCCCCTTTTATTTCCTGAATAAGCTTTATGATATCCTCTGGATTTTCGTTTCCATCAGGTCTAAAGAACACAATGATATCACCGGTCGCCACCTCGACAGCTTGGTTGAAAGCTCTTCCATATCCTTGCACTTTCTGTTGAACAACTTTTAGACCTTTACTCCTAGCAAATTCAATTGTACCATCATTTGAATTGGCATCTAGCAAAAAACACTCATCAATTTCATTCAATGGCAACTTAGGATAGATTTGACGGAGACCTTCAACTTCATTCTTTGTCAGAATGACTAACGTAGTCTTCATGTTAGTCATTGCTCCGGATTCTTCTCTTTTTTCACTCAAGCACTTCCTTTGGATCTTCATCCCAATCTCCCCTCATTATTTTGAGCATATTTTCTTCTTGAAATCCTTCTTCTAAAAGTCTTTTTATTTGTTCTTTAACTACATTAATGGAGTATTTTCCTTCTATATGCTTAATTGAATTTTTTGAAAGTCTATTCCATAATTCCTCATTAGCATAGAGCATCATTACGCATCTAGCGAATTTCCCCGGCTCATCCGCGATTAGGGCGTTCTCTCCGTGCTCAAGCCCCATGCCCTCCGCACCGATCGACGTTGTTACGACCGGCAAGCCATGTGCCATGCTCTCCCCTATCTTCCCCTTTAGGCCGGCCCCATACCTCAGGGGGGCTACGAAAACCCTGCAATTTTCGAAATATTGAGAGAGATCCTTGACGTAGCCCGTAACTATCACATCCCTTGAGCCCAATCTCTTTACCTCTTCTGTCGGATTGCTTCCAACCACGTAGAGCTTCGCATCCGGAATCTTCCTTTTAACGATCGGGAAAACCTCCCTTAGGAAATACTTGATCGCGTCCACGTTAGGCGGATGCGCGAAGCCGCCTAGGAACATAATATCCCTCCTTTTCGAAAAGCCCCTCCTCGGCGGCCTCACCTCGTGGATATTCGGGATCACTTCAACGCGAATGGAGGGATCCTCCTTCATAACGATCTCCTTCTCGGCGGGGCTCGTGACCAACGTTAAATCGCTCATCCTCATTAGCTTGAATTCCAGCTCCCTCAGCTCCATCGCCCTCTTCAGGATCTCCTCATCGCCCTCCACCCCAGCGCGCCTCATCTCCCTTAGATGCCACAGATCCACTGTATCGAAGATCACTTTAGCCTTAGCGCAATGATTCCTTACGATTGATATGTACTTATCCGCTATATGGGCCCTGCTTAGGATCACAATATCGAAGCGCTTGCCGTTCTTGATCAAGAACCCCTCTATGGAGTTGACGTAAGGGGCGTATAAAACTTCGATCCCATATTGTTGCAATATTTCAGTATAAGGTTCAAGCTTAACCAAATTGTCCCCGACGAAAGTCACTTTATGGCCCAATTCAATTAGGATCTTAAGGATGTTATGCATCCTACAGGATCCCGAATCCTTATCGAATTCCGGGACGTAGTGATCGATTATGAGTATGTTCAGCCCCATCCCCCTAGTCCTCGCGGAAAATAGATTCATGGGATCCGCATCATAGTGCTCCTTCAAAGCCTCTTTCCATTTCTCGTAAAATTTAGGTCTGTTAACCTCTTGATATCTTTTGATCCCGGAGCCTATGCTGACTCCGCCCGTCACCCCTTCGAAATGGATTATTGTGGATTTGGGCTGATATAGGACCTTATATCCCAACTTCCTTATGGAGAAGCATAAGTCCACATCCTCATAATATCCTGGCTTGAACCTCCGATCGAATCCCCCTAACTTCTTGAAGAGATCCCCTCTCACGAGGAGCGCCGCCCCGGAGCAATAATCGACCTCCCTGACGAAATTGTACTCCGGTTTATCCGGGTCGTCATACCTCCCATAGTTCCAGCCGGATCCGTCCTTCCAAATGATCGCCCCAGCCTCCTGTAGCCTTCCGTCCGGGTAAACCAATTTGGCCCCCACGGCACCAACCCCATCCCTTTCAATCGTTTCCAGTAGTGGGCCAAGCCAATTTTTCGTCACGATGACATCGTTATTTAAAAATAGGATGTGCTTCCCTTTGGCATTCCTCGCCCCCCTATTGCAAGATTCCACGAAGCCAAGATTTTCGCTGTTCCTAACGATCCTAGCGTTCTCGCATCTCTCGAGTAGCTCGGGTGTTGAGTCTCGAGAGCAATCGTCTACGATGATTAGCTCGTAGGGGACATCGGTGTACGCGAGGACGCTCTCCAAGCATTGATAAAGATATTCGGCCTTGTTGAAGGTTGGTATCACTATGCTAACTGAAGGTTCCTCAAACTTCGGAAACCTCAGTTTGGCGTGGGATTGTGATAAAAATAGCTCCAACCTAAGCTTCAATATCCGTTCCAATATCGAGATGGATTGGATTCCCGCGCTTGCCTGAGGAGGGCCTCCTTCTAAGATCGGGATCGAAGTTCGTTCTTCGCGAGACGCGAGGTCCCCCTGCATCTGAGCTGGCTCGATTATTCTGAATTCCCTCCTCTTGATCTTCTCCCAAGCCTGCCTGCACCAGCTCCTCAACCCCTCCTTCCTAGCTATGCGCAGGCTGACCACTATGATCTTCCTGAGCTCGCCCCGCCTAGTGCCGTCCGGCATTAGCCCGTGCAGGACCCTCGTATAGAAGCGCATCAGGGAATAGCCGAAGCTATCCTTTATGATCGCGAGCTCGGCCCTGGCCCTATCGAGCTGATCGGATAGGCTGAGCCTCTCGGCCTCAAGGGCGTGAAGCCTCGAGTCCCTATCGGCGAGCTCCGCCCCCATCCTATCCAGCCGATCGGATAGCCCCCTCAGCTCGGCCTCGAGGTCCCTGAGCCTGGAATCCCTCTCCGCGAGCTCGGCCCTGGCCCTATCGAGCTGATCGGATAGGCTGAGCCTCCGACCGAGCTGGAAGAATAGGTCCCGGATCCTCGCGGCCCCCTCCTCGCCCGCCTCGAACATCGCCCTTAGCTCCCCAGAGCGGACCTCGCCAACCGCCAAGACCCCCAAGCCATGGCAATGCAGGAACTCGAAATGGGGGTATCGGGCCTTGATCTCGTCCCAGAACCTCCTGACCCCGAAGTCCCGCTCCAATACGTTTATGTCATGGAGCAGGATTATCCCCCTCGGGCTCATCTTCGGGAGCCAGGATTCGAAATCGTGCCTTACCTGCTCGTAGGTATGATACCCATCTATATGCAATAGGTCTATGCTCCCGTCCTGGAAATGCCCCAGGGCCTCATCGAAGGTGCTCTGTATCAGCCTCGAGAAATGCCCGTAGAGGGGGTCGTGGTGGGCCCTCAGGTCCGCCAGGGCCTCCGGCCCATAGAAGCCCGTATGTGGATCGCCCTGCCAAGTATCGATCGCGTAGCAACGGGCGTCCAGGCCGAGCTCATCGACCGCTTGGCAGAAGGCGCAATATGAATCCCCGTACGCGGTCCCGAGCTCAACGATGACCTTGGGCCTTAGGACGTCGACCAGGAACATGGCGAATGGGATGTGCTCGTGCCAGGCCGAGTATGGGGTGAGGCGCCTGGGCATCGAGAGGCATACGGGATGGTCCAGGGGGTTCAGCATGGCGCCGGACCTTCGCTCGGCGCGGGCCTCATCCATAAGCCGATCGCGTCGGGCCTTTTTAAGGCTTTGCAAATGGCCCCCGGGTGGAGGGGATCGCGGCCCCGAGGGCGCGCCCCGGGCCGCGGGGCTCACATGGTTTATAAGCCGGCTTGCCCGCCCTAGTGGGGGAGATGGAGGCTTTAAAGAAGGAGGCCCTGGAGCTCCTCGATAGGGACTTGAGTTCAGGTACGCGATCGCCGGCTACCTGGGCCTATCCGAGATCCTGAAGAGGCTCGATGCCCTGGCCGGGGAGCAGGTCAGGCTCAGGGAGGAGCAAGCCAAGCTCGGGGGAGGAGCAGGTCGAATTGAGGGAGCAGGCTAGGCTGAGGGAGGACCTCAACAAGATGCTCGCCCTGATCGGGGGGATGGACGCCAGGCTCAGCAGGATCGAGAGGACGCTGGAGAAGCTGACGATCGACGTCGAGGACGAGGCCAGATCCGTCCTTAAGCACAGGCTCAAGGAGGTGGGCATAGCCCTGGAGCCGACTTCCCTATCGCTCCCGGATCTGGAGGTGAACCTATACGGCGCCTCGGGCGACGTATGCCTCATAGGCGAGGCGGCCGTGAGGGCCGGGGCCGGGCTGGCGGACGAGCTCCTGAGGAAGCTCGATAGGCTCAAAAGGGATTACCCGGATAGGCTAAGGGGGAAGGCCATCCTCGCGATCTACGCCTCCCTGCCGATGGAGGATCTAAAGGAGAGGGCCAGGGAGAGGGGCATTTGGCTCCTGAAGGCCACCGAGGAGTTCCATAGGCCGAGGGAGCTGTTCACCCCCCTCGATTGAGGGCGGGGCCCGGGCGATGGGTGGCGAGGGCCCCGGCAATTTTTATAACCCCAAGCTCCCCCCTCGGGCCCGATGCCCATGCCGCCCTATTGGGAGCTCGTGAGGGCGCTGACGATCAAGGATTTCAAGCTCCGATATAGGAACTCGGCCCTTGGCTTCGCCTGGTCGCTCCTCAACCCCTTGGCGATGATGGCCATATTGACTATCGTCTTCTCGACCCTCCTGAGATCGGGCATCGAGAACTTCCCCCTATTCCTATTGCCGGCCCTCCTGGCTTGGAGGTTCTTCTCCATAGGGACCTCGATGGCCCTATGGTCGGTCGTTGGCAACGCCCCCTTGGTCTCCAAGGTCTATTTCCCCAGGTGGCTCCTTATCCTATCGAGCAACCTCGCGAACCTATTGGGATCCTCTCTCGAGTTCCTAGCCCTCCTGCCCCTGATGGCCCTCCTGGGGATGCGCCCATCCCCCTCGGCCCTCCTCCTGCCGCTGATCCTGGCCCTGGAGTTCCTCCTGATCTTCGCCATCTCCCTCCCCCTCTCGGCCCTGAACGTCTATTATAGGGACGTTTACCAGGTTTGGGACATAGCCCTTCAAGCGGGCTTCTTCCTTACGCCGATCTTCTACAGCGCCGATTTGATACCGGGAAAATATAGGGGCCTTTACATGCTGAACCCCATGGCCCGGATCGTCCAATGCGCAAGGAAGATCCTCTACTTGGGCATCCCGCCGGAGCCGGCCGATCTGGGGATACCGCTCCTGGGGGCCTTGATCCTCCTCGCCCTCGGGGCCATCGCGTTCTCTAGGCTCGAGCCCAGGTTCGCCGAGGAGGTTTGATGCCCATGGGCCCCGATGCCATAAGGGTCGAGGACCTTTGGAAGAGGTTCAGGATACCGCATGAGAGGAGGAATACGATCCTGGAGGGCCTGGCGGCGATCCTTGGCGGGAGGCCGCTCTCGTATGAGGAGCTCTGGGCCCTTAGGGGCGTGAGCTTCTCCCTTGGGGAGGGGGAATCCCTTGGCATAATCGGGCCCAACGGGAGCGGGAAGAGCACGTTGCTGAAGATAATGGCGAGGATCCTCAGGCCCGATAGGGGCAGGGTCGAGGTCAGGGGGAAGATCGCGCCGATCCTGGAGCTCGGGGTCGGCTTCCACCCCGATTTGACCGTGAGGGAGAACGTCCTCGTATACGGCTCCATAATGGGGCTGAGGAGCAGCGAGATAAAGGGCCGGATGGGCTCGATCCTGAGGTTCGCGGGCCTCGAGAGGTTCGAGGACGCGAGGCTGAAGAACCTCTCATCCGGGATGCAGATGAGGCTGGGCTTCTCCGTCGCCATTGAAACGGATCCGGATATATTCCTGGTGGACGAGGCGCTCGCTGTCGGCGATGCGGAGTTCCAAGCGAAATGCCTCGATAAGTTCAAGCAATTCAGGGCCGAGGGCAGGACCATAGTCCTCGTATCCCACGCCCTCGGCCTGATAAGGGAGTTCTGCGATAAGGGCCTCCTGCTCATCGATGGCGGGGTCGCCGCCTTCGGGGATGCCGGGGCGGTGGTCGAGGAATATGCCCGAAGGCTCCGGGGCGGATAGGGCCGAGGGGGCTGGGGGGCCGGATCGGCCCCCAAAGGTCTCCGTCCTGATACTGAACTACAACGGCCTCAAATGGCTCCCGATATGCCTCCCCAGCGCCCTGAGGACCGATTACCCGAACTTGGAGGTATGCCTCATCGACAACGGGAGCTCGGATGGCTCCGCCGAATACGTGAGGGAGAGGTTCCCATCCGTTAGGATCATCGCGAACGGCGAGAACCTGGGCTTCGCCGAGGCCTATAATAGGGCCATAGAAGAGGTGGATGGGGAGTACGTCGCCGTCCTGAACAACGATACAGAGGTCCTCGAGCCGGGCTGGGTGAGGCACCTGGTGGATGCGGCCCTCAGGGACCCGGGCGTGGAG
>Ga0207433_10010285_pt1 | contig 14625 bp, 24 predicted proteins | sample YelNatPaOPGAMG01_FD_187559 | JGI IMG/M metagenome (GOLD analysis project Ga0207433, IMG submission 187559) | Hot spring thermophilic microbial communities from Obsidian Pool, Yellowstone National Park, USA - OP-RAMG-01 (SPAdes) (version 3) | ecosystem: Environmental > Aquatic > Thermal springs... | reverse complement strand
TCTTTTAAGCCTTTTTCGGGAATTTTCCCATCCTTTGAGCCGAAAGAGGCACGATTGCCACCGAAATCCTTAAAAAGGGAGTCTCCTAAAGCCTACGATGGCCAAGTATCTGTTCAACGCCCTGATAACCCCCGTGGACTGGTCCAAGCACAGGAAGGCCACGTTCGAGCTCGAGCAGATTCCCGAGGAGGTCTTCTGCCAGGCGGTGAAGGAGGGGGCCGAATCCTCCATAGGCCACGGTCCCACCGCCGAGGCCATAGGCAGGCTCTGCAACGTCTCTCCGCCAGCCGTCGCCAGGAAGGAGGTCTTCATGGAGCCTGGGGACGAGGGATACCACATCATGCTCAAGAGGAGGGCTCCCCCAGGCAAGGAGCTGAGCTACGAGGAGATGAGGCAAATCGGCTGGTGGCTGGTCAGAAGCAGAAGGGTAGTGTGAGAGACCATGGAGGAGAAACTCGAATACATAGGAGAAGGGGATTACTACAGAGGGAACAAGCCCTACATAGGGGTGGGCGGAGGGGCGTACACCAACACCTTCACTGGCAGGTTCGTGCTCTCCCCAGACAGGAAGCTCAAGCCTTGCGTGTGGATAAGGAGTCACGGTCCGCTGGCCTGCCAACACAACCAAGGGATAGTGTCCATTGAAATAGGGGACATCGTATGCTTCGCTGGGGGGAGCAGGCCAGCTACCCCTAGCAACCCCGATGTTGTCCTATCCTGCTACAGGGTGGAGGAGATAAGGGAAGGGCAGGGGGTGAGGCCAGGGGAAAAGATTCCCACATTATACGGGAGAAAAGTTGAGATAGACCCAGAGGAGGTGCCAGAATCGGTGTGGAAGGGGATGAACATATACCACAACAGGTCAGGGGACTATTTCTGTGGATGAAAGAATTCTCAGGACCTGGAAGAACGTCTTCTCCGCCCACTACAACTGATGCTTTGCTACGTGCCAGAAAGGATTTAATATGCTCGACCGACTAAGAGCGCTACTCTGTGACCACTACTTCAGGCTGATGTTGCTCCTGCTTGCCCTGAACATTCTGGTCTGGGCAATTCTCCTCAAGGTAAGCTACTAAGAGACTATAGAGACAAGGGTCCATCACGGCGGGATGAATGGGATGAGTATTATGACCGACGCTATCACCGAGAGCACCGCCAGAATCCACGCCGAGGGCCTTGGCTTCGGCACGGGGGCGGGGGAGGACACCCTTATCTCCGTGCTCCCAGACCAGCTCCATCCCTTGGGAGTGGAGGCGTAGATGCTCACGCTGTAGGTGCCAGGCTGGAGGTTCTCGGGTATGTGTATGTCCGCCTCGAAGACCCCCACGCTCGGGTTCCTGACCTCCACGGACTGTCCCAGGAACCACACCATCAGCCCCGAGGGTATGGGGTTCTTGGTGAAGCTGTCCCTCACCTCCGCCTTCAGGGTGACGGTATCGCCAGGGAAGGCAGTGTCTGGGCACCACACGACCGCCTCCCCCTCCTCGGGAAGCTCAAATATCACGGGCTTGGACGGCGGACGCGGGGAAGGGGGCGGAGGAGGAGGCAAAACAGGAGTGCCAGTGACGCTTATCCAGCAGTACCTGTCGTCCAGGTTGGCCCCCCACGCCCCAGACAGGAAGTAGAAGTTTTCTTTGTTAACTACCTCCGACCTCACTAGGGTGGGGGTGTCCAGCCACAGGTAGCGGAAGCTGTTCTCGCTGGAGAAGGAGACCTCGAGCCAGAACGTTCTGATGTACACCTTCACTGGAACCCCAGCCAGCCAGGTGTTGTACTCGGCCACCGTGGGGAAGCTGGAGGTGCTCCCAATCCACAGCAGGCGGGAGGGGGACGGGAAGCGGTCCCCGTACTCTATGCGGTTCAGCACCAGGCCCCACTCGTTCTCGTACAGCCCGTAGAGCCTGAGGTAGAAGCTGAAGTTCCTCGTCCCGCTTACCACCGAGGCCTTCATCCTGAGCGTGTAGGAGCAGTTCTCCATCTTTGGCAGGAAGGAGAGGTCGAAGAGAGCCCCCTCCTTCATGGGCACCACCACCGAGGAGTTGTCCCTGTCCACGAACTCCCACAGGTAGGCGGTGGGAACCCCCACTTGGAAGTAGGTGGCGTTCTCGTAGCCGCTGTATATCACCACCTGCTGGCAGTTCTCTGGAATCGTTCCAGACACCGTGTCGGCCGAACAGGGCTGGGCAAGGGACACCAGCAACAAGGGAGCGAACAGGGCTAGGGCCAACCTTACCCTCATACACAACCTTTTAAGCCCGACGGCTCTTATATCTTTTGCATGATTGAACTCCACGTTCCCAGGAAGAAGTGGTCCCTAGAGGAAGTAAAGAGCTTCGTCGTCTCCTGCAGGTCCCAGGGGGGGGTGCCGATGTTCAGGACGAGGTACGCTGGCGAACGGTTCAGGGGGGACGGGGTGATGGCCATCTGCTACGCTGGCCCCCTCATGACCACGGTGTTCGAAGACGTGCCCCCAGAGGAGATAGAGAAGATGGAGAAAATGGTCGGGGAGTGGAAACTCTTAGCACCAGAACTCTCCTCTGGCCTACCTCCCAAGAAATCATAAAGCGTGAGCAAATACTGGCAACATAACAGCGAAGAGGGCAACTAGCAGGTGACCACCCCCCGCAATAGCACCTTCAGCTCCCTTGCCCTCTCCTGCTTGAAGCCATCCCCCTCCCTGACCTGGACGAACTCCCGATACTTCAAAGGACAGGGGAACGAACTCAGGAGCATGCATCCCCCCTTGCAGGTCCAGCAGAACTGGCAGGATGTACAGTCTTCTGGGGGCCTCTTCAGGCGGCAGAAGGTCTCAACGTTCTCCCAGACCAGGGACGGGTCGTCACCGATTCTGCCCAGGTAGTAGAACTTGTTCATCCACTGGCAGGGGGAGATGGTTCCGTCTGGGAAGAAGGCCAGCCTGCTCTCCCCCGCGGCGCAGAAGCCCCCCGCGCCAAGGTACCCGAAGTAGGAGGGCAGGTCTATCCAGCTGTTCTTATACTTGGACATCCTTTCGAAAAGCCACAGCACCTCCCCCAGGAAAAACTTCTCCCCTAGGAGGGGGTAGAAATATATACCATCCGCCTCCTTCTCCGCAAGCTTCAGCAGGTAGTCCACCTGCCTCAGGGACTGCCTGGAGACCGTAGCCCTGAGGAGGACGGGTATGGAGTGCTCCTTCAGGAGCCTCACCGCCTTCAGGACCTTCTCGTATGTTCCCTTCCCCCTGAGGTAGTCGTTCCACCTCTTGTTCCCCTCCAGCGAGACTATCACCTGCCTAACCCTCTCCAGCTGCTTCAGCTTCTGAGGAACCAGCAGGCCGTTCGTCTGGACGGTCACGGGGGAGGGGGAAAACACCTCCAAGGCCCTGTCGAATAGGGGAGAAAGCAGGGGCTCCCCTCCCATCAGGTTCACCTTTTTGGGCTTGAAGCCGTCGGCTATCTGCTCCAGCTGCCTCTCCGTTAGGGAGAGCTTCCTGTCCTCCTCCCCATACTCGCAGTGCCTGCAGTTAAGGTTGCAGGCGTACCCGAGGAGCACCACCGCCTGCTTCAGCATCATGGGAATTTTCCCGCAAAAGGCTAATATAGTCATCGGAGCGGTCTTAAAAGGGAAGAATGAGGCCGAAACTAGCACCGAACGTGGACTGGATAGAGCTCTCCGAGGGGAAATTCTACGCCAAAAGCGGAGAAAAACTCATGCTGAGGACGCCCATAAGGGGGGAGGTGAGCATCCTCATAGAGGGCCCAGCCCTCTCGACGATTTCCGTGGACAGGGATAAGCTAGAGGAGGTCGTCTTCAAGACCGTGCCCTCCGTCTGCCGATTGTCGGAGAGGCCAGTTATCGTCTCCAGGGGAAGGCCGTGGGGCAGGATAATCAGGAGCACTGGCGCCACCATACAGTCGCTGGTGTGCCTTCCCTCGTCCGAGGAGGAGGGAATCTGACCATGGAAATTCCCAAGGTGAAGGAAATAAGGTGGAACTCCCTCAGGGGGGAGATAGAGATGGTGACCGAGGGGGGAGTGGAGAGCCTGCCGACATCCAAGGCTAGGCTCTTCCTGGAGTCCCCAATAAAGAGGTTCAGCCTTAGCGGCAAGGCGGAGGATAAGCTGGTAAGCGGGGACTGGAAGGTGGAATTCTACAGCCCAGTCGTATGTCGCCTGGAGGAAGAGGAGGTGATATGCGAATGAACGAGGAGAGGAAGAGGGAGCCAGGTGAGGAGATGGAGGAACTCAAGATAGAGGAGATGGAAGCCAGGGCCATGGAGGAGGAGAAGAGACTCGCTGGAGAGGAAGTTATCGTGGAGGAAGAAGAGGAAAAGGTACCGACTATAACCTACACGGGAAGATTGGTAGAGCGCGGAAACATAATAGAGATAGAGAGCGGCCCCCCGATAAGGGGAAGAATCGGGGAGGAGGAGATATCCACTGGGCCTAGGAGAGACATACTCATCGAGCACCTGAGCCCAGACCAAATCTGGTACTCCGCGGACAAGAAGAAGGTGCTGATAGAGGGGAAGGGCATCGTCTGCTCCGTGAGCACGAGGGAGGGGAAGCCGACCGTCCTTCGGTGCGGGAAGCGGGAAGAGATAGAGGTGCTGGGGTGAGAATATGCCGTTCCACGAGTGCGACGAGGACACGGAAAAGTACCTGCGCGACGAGCTTGGGGCCACCGAGGCCGTCTGCAGGGTGATAAAGACAGACATACGCCCGAATGAGAAAAAAATCCGCTTCACCTCCGTGAGTCGCCTGGAAGAGCTTCCCCCAGGGGAGGAGTTCATCGCCACGGGGAGGCACAGGACGTACGAGTGGCCCCTAGCGGGGACGGTGCTCCTGGACACCCCAGGGGAGACCCTGGTGAGGGGGACTGGGGGAAAAATCGAATCGATAGAGACCACGTTCTACGCTGGAACCATCACCCGCCTCGTTCCGCCGAAGGAAGCTGTCCCTAGAAAGGAGGAGGAGTGGAGGCCGGTCACCATACGCGTCCCAGCGGTTTGCTTCAAGACCCCCTATCCCCCAGAGGAGCTACCCACGGGATACACCAGACCACCGTTCATAGTGTGCAGGAACGTCGCTGGCAAGAAGGCCATCGAGAGGGCCAAGAAGGAGCTGAGGATAGAAATTCCGTGGGAAAAGAATGAACAGAGAAAATACATGAAGGAGTTGAGGGAGAGGGAGCTCATGGAGAGGAGGAGGCGAGAGCGCCGACAGAGGCCGATAGAAGAAATACTTGAGAGGCAGCGCCTGTGGCGTTGGTACCCAAGGTAGACCAATGGCGGCCAGAAAAGAACTCCTGGAACTCCTCGTCCTCTCGGACAGTCTGAAAGAGGGTCTTCCCAGTCTGGCGGCGGTTGGCACCTCCCCTGAGGGGGAACGCTATTCCCTTCCCTATCCCGTGAGCACCGTGGAGGTAGACCTGGAGGGGGAGGCGGAACTATACTGGTTCAGGGGGAAGGGAAAAATATCGGAGGCCCGAAGGGGGGTGAGGCGCTGGAGGGGGCTCCGCCTGCTGCTCAGTAAGGTAGGGGAGGAGGAGCCCTGGATGAAGGCCATGGAAATAAGGGCGCTTGAACCCTTCCAGTGCCGCGTGGAAAGGAGGGGAGAAGAGTGGGTGCTGAGCTGTTCGAGGGAGTGAGCACCGTCAACGTCTACCCCCACCATGTGTACCTTGAGGGGAAGGGAGGAAAGAGGATATTGGAAGAGGTGGAAGGGGTGGGGATATCCTCCCCCGCTGGTAGAGTGAAGGCCAGGTTCGGGAAGTGGCCAGAGTACTTCATGCTCAAGGGAAAGGAGCCGATAGACTGCCTGCTGAAGGACAAGACACTGGTGTGTGCCCCGAAGAGGGTGACTATGTTTAAGACGGTCATCGGTCCTGGAGGGGAGATAGTAGCCGTCAAAACTGGGGAGGTAGTGGGAGAAGTCGTAAAGGCGGAAGAGGCCCCTGCCCCAGGGAAGAGGGAAATATCGGAGGAGACTCCCTCCCCAGCGAGGAGGAGATTCGTCAGGAGGCCCTCTCCCGAGAGGGTCTGCAGGGAGATGGGGGAGAGGTTCTTCCCAGGGTCCTACAGGATGTCCTACGTCAGAGACGGCTCGTGCCTGGTGAGCTTCAGGGACCCCGACCTGAAAGACTACGTCTCCTCCTCCGTGAACTGCGAGGAGGCCTGCAAGGAGAGGGGGAAACCAGGGGAGCTGGAGTACGAGGAGTGCTACGACAGCTGCCTGAGGGCGGTGGACGAAGCCGCGACTGGCGCCGTGAGGCTGTCTATGGAGGACCCAGGCAACCCAGAGGTGTTGGAGGGCATCTTCCCGACCAGGTGCTGGTCGGAGGAGTCGGAGAGGCTGTCCCTGATAGACAGGCTGGAGAGGGTTGGGTGCTCCGCCAAAACCAGGAAGGGGTACGCCTTCGAAGGCATGGGGGAGATATGCCATGTCTCGGTCGAGGGCAGGCCTGGAGGGTGCAGGCTGCCAGAGGTGGCAAAAGCTATTTAAATTATTCGGTTTAGAGTAGTCGATGCCCAGAAAGTGGAGCGAGCTTTACCTCAGGGAGAGGCTGGACCTCCTCCTCAGGTTCCTGGAGATGGTTGACAAGAGGCCAGACCTTACGGTCGGAGGGCTCAGGGAGGAGTTCGCCAAGGCCTACGACCTCTCCCCCGAGGCCGCCAGGCACATGGACGACATACTGTGGTTCTCGGGCTTCATCACGACCGCCTACAGGGGGATTCCCCCCAGACCCCACCGAGTGCTCACCCCAGAGGGAAGGGCCAGGCTGTCGGAGAGGTCCCTGGAGTTCCGACACTTCGACCTTGCCCCAGAGTGGGTGAGGAGGAGCCTCAGAAGGGCCCCAAAAATCCCAGTCGCCCCCCAGGTCCTTCGCTTCGACCACGGGGACTTCACCTTCTGGATAAAGAGCGACTGGGACTACAAGGTGTACGTGGAGGGCCCGTACGAGCTCCTGCAGCCGTGGCAGACCAGGCTCGACCCAGACTACATGAGGCTGCACGGCGTCATCATACCAAGGGACACCATGCTCTACTCCGTAAAGAACAGGACCACGGCCCTTTTGGACACCATAGGCATCCAGGAGGCCGCGAACAGGACGAGGATGTACCAGTTGCTGGGATACAGGTGGGTTCCCTGGAACCCTGAGTACGAGATTACTAGGATGGCAGCTGGCAGGCCCCAGAGCCGAAAAAAGGGAAGGTTCTTCGTCATAGACCCAGACGGCAGGGTGAGGGTGTGGAGGCTCCCGTACCTGGCTCCAGGCAGGTCCAGGTACTGCGTGGACCTGTCCGCCGTGCCAGGCCTCCCCCCGCAGATAGACCTGGTCAAGGGAAAGACCAGGCTGGACGAGAGGGTCCCTGCTGGTAGAGCCCTGTTCGTAGCAAGAATATGGAGCTAGTAGGTGGGTCCAGACTCTGACCCTGGAAAGACCACTCTCTTGAAGGAAGGCTTACCCTCTGGGTTGTCGGGATTCCTCTCCACCTTGACCACGCAGAAGCCGTCAGCGTCCATGTCCCCCTTGAGGTGCTCCCTGCAGACCAGAGCGTCGACCTTGACGCGCAGAATCCTCTCTTCCTTGGTCATTTCTCTTCCTCTAGCTTGCTCAGCTTGAGAACGCACCTGCCGCTTAGGTCCACCTCTCCCCCGAGCTTCTCCCTGCAAGTTATGGCGTCCACTCCTTCCAGGGACAGCTCACTCTTCTCTTTGTTCACTCTCGCCCTCAGCTCCTTCACTCCTCTCCACCTCCTCTCCCTCTACCTCCAGCACGCACTTGTTGTCCTTCTCCTTTCCGCCTATTTTGGCGCAGGTGACGGAATCCAGTCCCTCCAGCTCCACTCTCACCCTCTTCTTGGGGTTCACTCTTTCACCTCCTCCCTGATTCTGGGCTTAGAACCCATCTCCACGAGCTTCAGGCTCTCCAGCTCCACCTTGTTCGGGTTGTCGGGACTGATTTTAGCCTTCACCATGCACCTCCCGTACTTGTCCACCTCCCCCTTCAGCACCTCCTGGCACACGATGGGGTCGACGTTCTCCAGTGCCAGCGTCTCCTCAATCCTCTTCTTTCTTCCGAACATCATGGGAATTTTCCCAACCCACTATTTAAATCTTTTGGTGTCCTCACAGGAACCTGTCCACCGTCCTCTTGAAGAGGTACAGCTCCCCCCTCCTCTCCAGGTACCCCTCCTTCACCAGCCTCCTGACCCTCTCCCTCAGGTACTCGTCCGAGGTCAGCCAGCCCAGGGTCTCCACCAGATAGCCCCTGACCTGCGGATAGGAAAAAAGGCTCTCCGCCTCCCCGAACTCGCAGACGGCGGCGTCTATCGGGTTAACCCCCTCTATCCTCTTCACCAGCGGGGGGCGGAGCCTGAGCGGCACGCCTGCCCTGTAGAACTTCCTCCCTTTTTCCTTGTACACCGTCAGGAAGCTGGGCCTGCCAGACATCCACTTGACCAAGGCCTTGAGCATCTTCTGGGAGGCCCTCGTGTCTGGGAGAATCCTGAAGCCGTCCACCACCCCTCGATACAGCTCTGGGAACTCTATCACCCCCGCCTTGGAGACCACCGACACCACGGCCTGCACGAAGGGGGACACCCCAGAGGCGAAGTATCCGTCTGGTATGACCTTCTCCAGGGTTATCTTCCCCACCTTCTCCTCCCTGTAGTACTCTGGCGGGGGAACGGGCCTCAGTGAGGACAGAACGAAGGGAACCGCGGGGTACACGGCTACCACGTGCCCGTGTCTGTGCTCCTCCACCACGGCGTTCTCCCACCTGGGGTTCTCCACCGCCTCATGGACGGAGTACCCAGGCCTCGGCCTTATAACATACTCGGAAGCCATGTCCTAGCCCCCAGCCTCATCTGCGCGTGGGTCGGGGGATAGTCCCTCTCCCTCCTGTCCAGGTCCCTCTCTATCTCCTCCACCACCCTGGCGCAAGCCTCGTCAATCACCTGCTTGGTCAGCCCCCTCTCCTCCCTCCCAGCCCTGGTGGTTCTCCTGGGTACGTACCACCTCTCGTTCCCCACCAGCACCACTGGCACGTTCTTCTCTCCCCCGAACACCTGCTCCACGAAGAACCAGTACCTCCCCAGCAGGGAGTCCATCCCCGCGTCCACCTCCACCTCCGTGAACCTCAGCCCCCTAAGCGTACAGAACTCGAACAGCATCTGCCCCAGCCTGAAGCAGATGGGGCAGCTCCTCTCCATGAACATCACGACCTCCTTGCTCCTCATCCCCTTAGACTTTTAGCGAAAGACTTATATAAAGGTGTGGGAAAATTCCCACTGTGAGGATACTTGGGATAACCAAAATTGGGGAGGACCGAAGGGTGTACCTGCCTAAATCCGTCAGGGAAAGACTGGGACCCTCCGTCTCGGCGTACGTGAGCGAGGGGAGGGTGGTAGTGTCCAAGGGGTCGAAGAACCAGATGGACGACAAGGGAAGAATAGCGGTGAACGACAAGATTCTAGAGTACCTCGAGGCCAACAAGGGAGACATGCTCGTCTTTCTGGAGGACAAGGGCAAGATATACCTGGCCAAGGTGGACAAGCTGGACGTTAGGCTGGGGTGAGAGCTTGCCCAGCGACAGAAGGGTCCTAGAGTGCCTCCTTACTGGGATTAGGGAGGCCCACAAGCACGGCTTCTGGCTCCTACTCAGGACGGAGGGCTTCAAGCCAGTGGGGGTGATGACCGCCAAGAAGTTCGAGATGGACCCCTCCAAGGGGGTGACCAGGCTGTGGGCGGTGGGGGTGGGCCTGGACGGAAAGGTGTTCAAGGAGCCCTTGGACAGGTTCAACCCAGCCACCCAGAGCTTCGAGCCCGTGCTGTTCGCCGAGAACGACTACGGCATAGCCGTCACCTGCCGCAGGAGGCCAGAGGGGGACGACGAGGACAACTTCCTGTACTTCGACAACCCCTACGACGCCGCCGAGGTCAGGAAGATGGCCAGCGACCTGGCGGCCAAGGACAGGACCATCGCCTCCATGAACAGGAAGCTCGAGGAGATGAGGGGGCTCAGAGACTTTTGGCAGCAGCAGGCCGACGCCTTCGGGGAGGAGGCAAGAAACCTCAGAGACCAGGTGGCCAGGCTGTCCAGGGAGGTGGCCCACCTTAGGGGGCAGGTGGAGCTGTACAAGAGGGCCGCCTTCTCGGCGGAGGCATTCGCGGTGGAGGCGGAGGCCATCCTCAGGAAGGTCCTGGAGGAGGCCCAGGAGAAGGGGGAGTTCATCGGGGCCGAGGGGGTGGAGAAGGGGATACTCGCCGCCAGGAAGATGAAGGAGCTCATGGAGGAGCTACAGGGGATGGCTGGGACAGTGCCAGGGAAGGTGGAGGAGGAGATAAGGAAGGTGAGCAGGGCCGTGGAGGAAATCAGGAGCGAGAAGAGGAAGCCAGAGAAGCCAGCGGAGGCGGAGGTGTGAGTTGTTCACCTTCAGGGCAAACGTCAAGGGGGAAATCAAGCGAAGCTTCGGCAGCTTCCTGGACGACATGGCCAGGGGGGACTGGGACTCCGCCCTCTCCCACCTGCTGGAGTTCGAGGAGAGGCTCTGCCAACACATCCTCCTGAGGGGAGACCCCTCCCTCATCCCGCTGGTCAGGGACGAGTGCCGCAAGATACGGCTGTACCTCAGCGGTCCCCTCAACACCGAGGGGAAGAGGAGAGAGATTTTCAGGCACCTGGAGAGGCTCAAAAGGTCAGTGGGGGCCGAGAGCAACATTCCCTCCCTGGAGAGGATTTACGAGGAGCTGAGGGAGGACTGGTCCAGCTTCTGGGAGCACCCCAGTGCTGGCACCATCGGGGCAATCAAGGACGACCTGGACCTGCTGGGGATGGTGGAGCCTGAGATGAGGAAGAGGTCCGACGACGAGTACAAGAAGTACAGGGAGGTGTTGGAGAAGAGAGGCAAATGCTACACCTTGATGCCGTACATGGAGGCGATGGTCAGGGGGATAACCCTGAACGACAACCAGAAGAAGCAGGTCTTCGAGGGCTTCTCCGACCTCTTCAAGAGTCTAGAGGCCCTGATGGCTCCGTACAAGCTGGAGTATGAAGCCGCTAGGCTTGAGGTCGCTAGGGAGGAGGAATAGCGATATATTTAAATCGTTCGGTTAAAACACTCTAAAGTGTGAGGAAGAGCTCCTACGACTGGGACAGGATAGCCGACGACTACAGGTCGGGCATGACCCTCCTCCAGATAAGGGACAAGTACGGGGTGAGCGTCTCCCGCGTCTCCGAAATCCTCAGGGCCAAAGGGGTGAAGACCAGGGGACCCCTGGACAGGGACAGGAAGCTGGTCAGGGTGGGGAAGCAGAGGCTGGTGTCCCTGCCCTACGAGCTGCTGGAGAAGCTGGGGGTGAAGAAAGACGAGGAGCTCTGGTACCGCTGGGAGCCAGAGGGGAAAAACAGGATGGTCCTCCGCATCTCCAGGATGCCAGACAGGTACAGGATGTACAGGAGCGGGGCCACCAGGATAGTCCGATTCATAACCGAGGAGAGGGGGGAGATGAGGGGGAGGTGGCTGCTGGAGGGGAACAGGCTGGTGCTAGAACTCACCTCGGTATCGGAATCTTCTTCTTGAATACCAAGAAGTAAGAGGCGAGGAGGGCAAGTGCCAAGAGCGGTAGAGCCACCTTCCACCAGCCGAACCCCTCTCCACCGCTGGGAACCTCGACCTCGGAGAGGGTGGAGTAGGCCACCACGTTGTCCCCCTGCAGGAAGTAGGCCGTCACCGACTTGGACTTAGGCACGTAGGAGAGCGGGTTCGGTCCCTCGGCGGAGCCAGCGGGGTTGGCCGCGTCCACCACCCTTATGGTCCCCTGAGGCATCTCCCCAGAGGTGGACACCGCCTTCACGACGCACGGCTTGCCCTTGGCGAAGACTCCCTCGGTGGTTATGTATATCCTGGGGGTCTGCTGAGGAGCGGGAGGCCTGGGGGGAGACCCCACGCCGAAGGAGAAGGTGTAGGGAGGCAGGCCAGTGTCCAGCACCTTCCCAGTCCACGCTCCCTCTATCTGCGGGAGGACGATGAGGCACATCCCCGAGGATAGGGTGCCCTCCAGCTTCGGAAGGTTGCCAGTGAACAGGGACAGCAGGGCGTTCTCGGTCAGGGGGGGATAAAGCTCCACTTTCCCCCTGGCGTAGTCCCCGTTCTCGTACTTGACCACCACCAGGAGCAGGCCTGGCTTCACCCAGAGGTTCTCCTCCGCCTTCTTCAGCGAGAGGGAGCCTCCCTCCACCACCCCGAGGAAGACCTGGAGACCCGAGGGGGCGGTAATCCTGTTCTCCAGGGACCGCAGCAGGCTCTCCAGGGCACCGATACTGGCGTACAGGTTGTCCAAGTTGCCAATCCTGGCATATAGGTTTTCCACCCTCAGGGAGAGGGTTCCTACGCTGGAGGACAGGGAGGACAGGAGGTTCTCCAGCCTGAGGAGGGAGTTCTCTATGTTCTCAATCCTGGCGTTCTCCTCCTCCGTGAAGGCTGAGGCTGGAGCCGATGCCGAGACCGCCAGGAGGGCTCCCAGCAGCAGGGACGACACCAAGCACGCCGCCAGCTCCCTCATCGTTGGGAATTTTCCCAGGAGCTATATAAATGTTTCCCCTTCAGCGGCCCCTGGCCCTGAAGGCGAAGGAGAGTCCCATCATTATGGCCCCGAGGACCGCCAGGCCTATGGACAGGTACTGGGACAGGAACTTCTTGGTCTCCTGCTTCCACTGCTCCTCTGGTGACAGCTCGAACACCGCCTGGACGTTCATGTCGTCGCTGGCGACGAACGTTATCTTCGGGTCGGTTCCAGAGACAGCTCCCCTCCACTCCACAAACCTGTAGCCCTCGTTCGGGTAGGCCGTCAGCTCCACGGTGGTCCCCTTGTCCACCATCCCGTAGTTGCCCATCACGGACCCAGCCCCAGGCGGGGACGTGGATACCGCCACGTTGACCTTCCCAGGCGGGTTCTCCGTCGCCAGGCTCTGGTACGAGATGGAGACGCTACACACGGACACCTGCCCCTTGGCCCAGGTGAGGGACACGTTTATGTTGTATGTCCCCTCCCCAGGCAGGTTGTAGCTCCCGACCCACTGGCTCCCCGATTTGCTCAGAGACACCTTGTTCTCGTTCACGGCCACGGTGACCGCCGTTATGTACTCCGCGGACTGGGTGGGCATGAAGGTGAAACTCAGAGAGGTGGTCGCCAGGGCGAGGGTGGAGGAGGCGGTGATGGCCTGGCCGTTTATCAGGAAGGTGCCCGCGGGGGCCTGAACCTCCTTGAAGTTGGCGGTGACGGACGTTGCCTTGGTAACGGTCACCGAGACGGTGGTGTTGGTTCCAGAGGCGTCCCCGCTCCAGTATGAGAACTCGTACCCAGGGTTGGGCTTGGCGGTCAGCAGGAGCGAGGTTCCAGAGTTAACCGTCCTGGTGGTGACCTTGGCCCCACTCTCGTCCACCACCGTCCCAGAGCCAGAGGGGCTGACGGACACCGAAAGGGTGTAGGTCTGCGGGATGGCCTCGAAGTTGGCTACGATGGATTTGCTCCTGTCCATGGTTACAGTGACAGAGGTGGACGTCCCAGAGGCGTCCCCAGACCAGGACGAGAACCTGTACCCAGTGGCTGGGGTGGCGGTCACGGTCACCTGCTGGCCCTGGGTGTATGTATATGTCCCAGGGGCGGGGTTGGTCGACCCCCAGGCCGAGTCGTTCACGGAGATGGTTAAGGTGTAGGTGGGCACGGCCCCTACCGTTACGTTTATCGATTTTGCTGGGGGATAGTTCCTCACCACGTCGTACGCTCCCGCAGCTATCCTGAAAGTCCCCTGCGTGGAGGGGGTCCACGAGAGGGTGGCGGTATGAGAGCCAACCCCTCCAAGACCTTCCTTGGCGTACCTGGCCACGACCTGCTGGTTACTGTCTAGAACGTTGACATAGACGTCGCTCAGCCCAGAGCCGCTGTCGTCGAACTTCACCTGGATGTTCACGGCCTGCCCGACGTAGACGGTGGAGTTGTTGTCTGGAGAGATGAAGGTTATGGATGGAGGGGTGAGGTCCACTATCACCACCGCCAGCGGCTTGGCCGTGGCGAAGAACGCCGAGAGGGCGAGCATTGCAATCCCCAGCGTGGCCGTGACCGAGGACGCCTTCATATCCTCCTCCTCTCCAGGGTCTCCCCAGATATAAGCATTGCAGCACCCACGAACACCAGTATCCAGGGAAGATGGGACTTCACGAACGACCACACCATCTCCGCCATCCCCACTGGCTTCTCGAACTCGACGATTATCATCATAGAGTTTCCCGTGGCCATGAAGGAGAGGTATGGCTCCTTGCTAAGGCCAGCCACGTCCCCTCCCCAGGCCTTGAACCTCCAGCCAGGAGCTGGGAAAGCCTGAACCCTGACTATGCTGTTCTCGGGCACCACCGTCTTGCCCTCTGGCTCCGTCACCGACACGCTCCCCTGCCCCGCGACGTTGAACACGAGAGCCGTGTACCCAGGCGGGGCGGTCACCTGCCCGTAGGCCATCTCTATGGAGGCGGCGGTGACCGTGCCTCCAGGATAAGAGGCCGTACAGGTGACGGTATACCTGCCCTCTCCAGGGGCCGTCCAGCTTCCCACCCACTGGGTGAGAACGTTCGCTGGCTGCAGGTCTA
>Ga0207433_10010278_pt1 | contig 14632 bp, 12 predicted proteins | sample YelNatPaOPGAMG01_FD_187559 | JGI IMG/M metagenome (GOLD analysis project Ga0207433, IMG submission 187559) | Hot spring thermophilic microbial communities from Obsidian Pool, Yellowstone National Park, USA - OP-RAMG-01 (SPAdes) (version 3) | ecosystem: Environmental > Aquatic > Thermal springs... | reverse complement strand
TATCAAGAGGATTAAATTTTCAGATTTTAGTTATCGTGGATGCATATAGAAGATTTCTTGTAGCTCAACAAGCAAAAAACTATATTGATAAAGCTAAATGCCCAAAATTTTATTATGTATATCTCACCCCAGTAAATCTAAAGGAGAAAGAGTATGAAGTAACATTTGAAGAAACCAAAACACCTTTCTTTGTTGATTATTTTAAAGATGTAAATAAGCTTCCCTTTAAATTTGATACAGAATACTACCAAGACCCCTTACCCTTTTACCAAGAATTCAACTTCATTAAAGATATAATTTCTTGTGTTAATGAATGTATATCCGCCATAAAAAGAGGATTTGCTTTAGCATTTCTTACCATAATAAATTGGAATAATATTGAAAAATTATTGGCCCTATCCTATGAAAAACTTACTTTAAAAAGAATAAAAGAATTAATTGAGACCTTCTCGATAGAAAAAGATAATACTAAAGAAATAAAATTATCTATGGAATACTCTTTGGGAAAGCTATGGATCTACATATATCTTCTTGAAACCTTTTATAAAATATATAAGGAATATGAGAACAAAATAGAAATAGAAGAACATAGAAAATGGGTAAAAATAGAAACCCTAAGAGACTTTAATGAAAAGATAATCAAGAATCATTTTAAAGAAACCAGCTCATATACATTACTGGATAATGAGTTGGAAAACTTCAAAAAGATATTTAAAGAAGGTAATATAGAAACAAAACCCCCATCTTCAAACCAGGAAAGAAACTTTAATGCTCATGCGGGATTACTATATGAATTTATAGATCAAGATTACAAAAATTATAGATTATCTTATAAATTAGGAGAAATTCTTGATAAAGATCACAAAAGGAAAATAGAAGATTATGTAAAAGATTATTTAAAAGCTTGGGCATAAAAAAATGAAAAATATACTGCTATCACTCATAGGAATTGGAAAAGGACAAAATGGGAAAGGATATATTAAGACAAAATATAAATTTGAGAATGGACAAATCTACGAGACTGCCTTTTTCGGATCAGCCTTATATCGATATATATCTACTGAGAAAAATATAGATAAATGGTTTATCTTTGGAACCAATAAATCTTCCTGGTCTGAAATCATAGACACTGTAGAAGAGAATCAAGATATTTTAGAAGAACTCTATATTAAAGTAAGGGATGAAGAAAAAAATGGAATATCAGAAAATACATTAAAAGAATGGCAAGAAAAACTTTCTAAGTTTATACCAGGAATAGAGCTTATTCTTACAGACCCTTTAGACTACAAATTTTATGTGGAATTTTTAATCAAAAATCTTCCTGATGATGACCTTTTCATGATACTTGATATTACCCATGGTTATAGATTTATGCCCTTTATCCTCAGTTTCTCCTTAATGTATATAAAAAATTTCAAAAAAATAGCAGACTTAGATATATACTATGGAGCCTTTGAAATGAAAAAGGAAGTGACACCTGTAATAAAAATAGACTTTATAAATGAACTATTCAAGCTGTCCACCTCTTATGAACTTTATAAATATTCGGGATACTTTCATGAAATCCTAAAAAATCTCGGAATTCAAAATACACAAAACATTTATTTCCAAATTGAGATGAATTGGAGACCTCAAAAAGAATTAAGAGACATTATTACAAAACTGGATAATATTAAGGAGGAATACAAAGTTGTATGTGCTAAAAATATCAAGAAAGAATTACAACCCCTTCTTGAAAAGGAACTATTAGAAGATCGTATGGTAGAAAGAGCAAAATACTTTTTTGAGAAAAATCAGTATCTGAAAAGCCTTATATTAATATATGAGGCTATAACCATATGTATGTTAAAAAGATCGGGAGTTAGTAATATACATGAAATCTCAAATAGGAAAGATTTCATAAGGGATAAAATTCCCCAAATATTAAAAGAAGAATGGATGCAGAATACTTTTAAAACCTTGGAAGGAGTAAGAAATAGCGCTGTGCATGGAAATATAAGAGATAACTCTATATATCAACATATAAAGGATAAAGAAAAATTTTCTGAACTTTTTAAATCATCATTAATTCTTTATGAAAAACTTAAAAAATAACCTTCTTTAAAATTACTTTAATTGACTTTTACCTCATAATTGAGTAAAAAAATAAATGCTATGTGGACAAAATTAGATTGTTATCCATGTTTTTTAAAACAAGCTCTTTCTGCATTAAAGAGATCTAATTTATCTGAAGAAAAAAAGATTGAGATAATAAGAAAAACTGCTGAGTATATATCTACTTTGTCCCCCACAGAATCCCCAGCCTATAATACCTACCTTACCTTTAAAAAAATCTATGAGATGGCAGATCTTAAAGATCCCTATTATGAGGAAAAGAAACATTACAATAACTTAGCCCTTAAGCTATATGATACTCTTAAAAATATTGTAGAAACCTCTGAAGACCCTCTTTATACAGCTATAAAAGTTGCTATAGCGGGAAATATAATTGATCTTGGCATCCTTGATATATCTAAATTAAATTTAAGGGAATATATTAAAGATATCATAAATACACCTCTTGCCATAGATCATTATCACTATTTTAAACAAGAATTGGAAGAGACAGATGAGATTCTTTATCTTTTGGACAATGCAGGCGAAATAGTATTTGATAGGATTCTGATAGAAGAATTATCTAAAACAAAAAACATTATAAGTGTAGTAAATGAATACCCCATAATAAACGACGCCATACTTGAAGATGCAATAGAGGTTGGACTTAATAAGTACTCTAAAGTAATTACCACAGGATCAGGATCTGTAGGAAAGCCACCTGAACTTGGATCTAAAGAATATCAAGATATATTTTGTAATGCAAAATTAATCATATCAAAAGGACAAGCAAATTATGAGGGTTTAGAGGGAAGAGGCTATAATATATTCTTCCTACTTAAGGCAAAATGTGAAATTGTGGCAAAGAATTTAGGTGTAAACGAAGGAGACTCAGTATTTTTATACGAAAAGGCTAATCAAAAGAGATTATAGCAAGAGATCTATCTAAAACTAAATTATATATTTTATCTTCCACAAAAACTTTTACAAAATAATAATTATCTTTCTCTTCCACTTCTACTTGAATATCTTCCTCCTTTATTATTCCTTTAACCCTCATAAAATCTTTAATTACATCCTTAATATTATCCTTTGAAATCTCCCCTACCCTTTCCACTTCTCTTATTACATAGCCTGATCCTCTTTCATCCCCTACAAGCTCTATAGTAGCATAGATAAGATCTAAAGGTCTCAAATAATAACATAAAAGTAGATTTCTATTTTCAGGAAGAAGCAAAACCTTAGGATCTATATTTTTCAAAGAATAGGGTATAGCTAAAATCAAATCTCCTTTCTTAATAAAATTTTTATAACCTTCTATTGATTTACTTTCTAATACCTCTAATACTAACTCTACATACGGAAATTTGCCTAAGATTACACTTTTTACCTTTGCCAAGACTAAACTCTTGTTTTCAACAATTGGCATACTTTGGGCAAAGGTATATTGATAAAGAAACAAAAGGCTTAAAACCATGATCAAAAACTTTATAACATTCATTTCTTCTCCTCCCTTTTTATTACATAACTACAATTTTTATTATATAATATTCACTAATTGAGAACTAAAATTCCATCGAGGGAGGTTAAAGATGCGAAGGGGTATATCAATTCTACTAACAATTTTTATCTTTCTATCCTTATTATTTACCTTCACCTTTGCCCAAACTATACCAATCACCAAAGTACACATAATGCCACCTCATGAAAAACTCTTAAACAAGAAGATTGAGCTTCCAAAACTTCCTGAAGTAACCCCCGAAAACATACCCCAAGGGACAAGAATCTATGGAACTATTGAAAAAGCACAAGGAATAGGTAAAGCTATTGTAATTCCAGTAGAATTTACAGATAAGCCAAGACAACCAGATAATATTATTCCTTCAAACTACTTTAATCTACTTTTTAACAGTATTGGAGCAGACTGGAGTACTATTAATCCATACAATGTGGGAAGTGTAAAAGAATTTTATTTAGAAAATTCCTATAACCAATTTGATATCACAGCTACCATACTTCCTTGGTACACAGCAAGATATACCTATACCACATATATAAACGATGGAAATAATGGTTTTAACGGAGGAGTTTTTGTATTAGTAAGAGAAGTCTTACAAAATGCAGTTAACAATGGTTATGATTTAAGAAATTATGATGTAATTTTTATTATCCATTCTGGACAAGGTGCAGAATGGACAGGAGATACCAATGATATATGGTCTCACTCATCTGCAGTCTATGTAACTATAAATGGTCAACAGGTTCCAGTTAGATACACCATTCAGCCAGAGTATATGTTAGATTATGATTCTAATGATAATCCTGTAATAGTTCCTCAAACAGTAGGAGTTTTTGTACATGAGATGGGGCATGCCTTTGGAAGACTTCCAGATCTTTATGATAGAGATTATTCTTCCTTAGGTCTTGGAAGATGGAGTCTTATGGCAGGAGGATCATGGAATGGACCTATCGGTCCTAGAGGATATACCCTTGGTGGTGGACCTTCCCATTTTGATGCATGGAGCAAAATTCAGCTTGGATGGGTCACACCAATTGTTCCAAAAGATAATCTAACTAACGTGATAATTCCACCAGTTGAAAAAGAGCCTGTAGTATATAAACTTTGGACCGACGGAGCTGAAGGACCTCAATACTTTCTATTGGAAAATAGACAAGCTATAGGCTTTGATCGTTTCTTAAGAGGGTTTGGACTTCTTATATATCATGTAGATGAAAATATGAGAAATTATCAAAATGATGTTGAGTGGTATCCAGGACTTGACCCCACATTACATTATCTTGTAGCTCTTGAACAAGCAAATGGTTTGTGGCAACTTGAAAAAGGTCAGTCTTCTGGAAATCCTGGACACCCATATCCTGGATCTACAAGCAATACTACCTTTGATACCAATAGTACACCAAATAGCAATGCTTATGGAGAAATTCCTACGGGAGTTGCTGTAAGAAATATCGCAGTTTCAGGAGAAAATATCACTTGTGATATATCTGTTAAACAAGAGGCTGTGCCATCCGCACCAACCTTTATATCCCATTTTGCTTGGCTAAATGAGAATCCAAACACTTTAAGACCTCTCTTTAAATGGTCAGCTCCAAATAGTACAGAAAGCCAACTTCAAGTAGCAGAGGATCCAAACTTTACTAATATAATCCTTGATATAACTACAGATAAATCTGAATATAGACCAACCCTTGATGAAACCTTAAAACCTGGAACCACTTATTATGCAAGGGTAAGATCTAAAAACTCTGCAGGTTACTCTCCATGGACAACAAAATCCTTCACAACCCCATCAACCCTTGAAGCCTTACTTGTATCCGATGATGGAGGAAACTATGGTATAGCACCATATATTGAGAAGGCTTTAATAGATGCTAACATAAACTATTTTATAATAGATGTATTTAATGATAATGCTGTACCTTCAGCAGATGATATGGCACTATTCAATTTTGTAGTATGGGCAGGAGATTGGGGAGCTATATATGATTCATCAGTTCAAGATGAGATAATGAAATATTTAGATAATGGTGGAAAATTATTTATATCAAGCCAAGACCTTGGTTGGGGATACTCTGCAGGTTATATTAGTTCAACCTTCTATAATCAATACCTAAGAGCAGAATTTGTACAAGATGATGTAGGGATATATTCTGTAAAAGGAATAAATAATACCCCATTCGCAAATATTTCCTTTAATATTAATACAAGGGACTCCGCCATGAACCAAGCATACTTAGATGAAATTGATCCATTAGAAGGTGCAGTACCTATTTTTTTATATAATCCTAATGCTTCTCCATCTCCTGTAATGCCTGAAATAAAAATTCCAGATAAAATAAAGGTAAAGAAATCCCCAACTATTGTTAACAAAATTATAGCCTCATCAGGTACAGCAGGTTTATATTATATAGATCCAGAAAAACACTTTGGTGTAGTGTATCTTGCCTTTGGCTTAGAAGGGGTAGATCCATCAATATCTGGAACAATAATGAAAAAGGTTAAAGATTTACTTACAAATCCTCCAAGTATAACTGCTACAGCAACTTCCGTATTTGATCCTTCTAAAGGAGAAAATTGCAATATCAACATAACAGTATCAGACGAAATTGGCTATTCTTATCTCACAATAAAGATCTATAATACTATAAATGGTCAAAAGAATATGTTAGTTAAGACCTTAGCTAATAATATTAAGGTTTTCAACGGTACATATAATTATTCATGGGATGGAAAAGATGAAAGTGGAGCTTTACAGCCATATGGAAGATATATAATTGAAATAACTGCCAAAGATGAAACAAATAATATTAACATAAAGAATTTATTTACTACCATACCTTCCGGTCTACCATTGTCACTTGTAAATGTAACAAAATTCACAAAAACCTTTAATCCTAAAGATGGTCCCGCTGAAATATTCTTCAATATAACTCAAAATGCAAAAGTAAAATTCGTAGTTTATGATCTTTCTGGTGTAAAACTATATGAAAGAGATTTAGGATACTTACCAGCAGGAAATTACAGCATCCTTTGGGATGGAACAAACTGGAAAGGCCAAACCTTAAAGAATGGTCTATATCTATTCCAGATTGTAGCAACATCTGATCAAGGAGAAGTAAGAATAAATAGATTCATAGGTATACTGAAGTAATATTTAATATTTTGGTAGGATATAAAGGAGGATTAAAACTATGAAAAAAATTATTTTGATTAGTATAATTAGCTTATTTCTTTTATCGTATACCTTTGCAAGTAGCACAGGGGGAGCCTTCTCCCCCGTCATTCTTAATGCAAGATCAGCTGGAATGGGAGAGGCATATGTGGCAATCTCTGACGATTTAGGAGGGTTAGTATATAACCCAGCAGGCCTTACAAATATAAATTTAGTAACCTTAGGCTTTAACCATCTACAGATACCACAAGGATTTACAAGAGTAGAGTTTATAGGAGCAAGTTATAATATCAATGGAACTATTGTAGGAGCTGGAATAGAAGCCAAAGGAATTACCAATGAAGAAGAACTTCTTTTCCCATTTCAAGAAAATGCAGTAAGTTTAAACATAGCAAGAAAAATTCTTCCCAACTTAAGCTTAGGATTTAGAGGACACTTTTATTCAGCTACTCTTGATACTGCTTCAGGAGTAGGATTTGGATTTGATCTTGGAGCTATATATGAAGTAAATAATATGTTAAAAATAGGCGCTTGTTGGTACAATCCTATAAGCTATCTTAAGTGGAGTACTGGAACTATAGAATCGGTAGGAAAAGAAGATTTAGTTTTAGGAACTTACGTAAATTTAGATCTTAAATCCTTTTTATTATCTTTAGCATTAGACCTATCTCTATATGACAAAATGTATTTCTATCAAAGACTACATTTAGGATCAGAGTTAAAAATATCTGGAACTCCCATACTTTTAAGAACTGGATATAATGGAGAAAAAAATACTTTCAGCTTGGGAGTAGGACTTAATCTTAATAATATCCAATTTGATTATGCATTCCTCTATTCAAAAGATCTTTCTAATCAACATGTATTTGGACTCGCGTTAAAATTTTAAGATAAGCTTAAAGATTTATAGAGAAAAAGGCCTCCTTTAAATCGGGAGGCCTTTTTATTTTGTAAAAAAATAGACAATTCTGTGATACAATTTAAAAATAGTAGAAAGGAGATAAATTATGTGTGGTAGATTTACCCTTATTCAAGTAGAAAAAATACCTGAGAGATTTGATGTAAAGATTTTAGGTGAAGTTAATTTAAAAAAAAGATATAACATTTCACCCGATCAACCTGTACCCATAGTCTTTCAGGAAAGTCCTAATAAATTAGAAGAAATGATATGGGGATTTATACCCCACTGGGCAAAAGAAAGGCCAAAAGAAAGACCTATAAATGCAAGAGCAGAATCCCTTCTTGAAAAAGCTATGTTTAAAGATTCCTTTTTGAAAAGACGTTGCTTAGTACCTTCTGATGGATTTTATGAATGGAAAAAAGTGGGCAAAGAAAAAATACCTTATTATATTAAAATGAAAGACAATTCTCTTTTTGCCTTTGCAGGAATCTATGATATTTGGATTAGTCCCGAGGGAAAGCCAATTAAAACCTTCACCATAATAACCACAGAACCAAATGAACTGGTTAGAGAAATTCATGAAAGAATGCCCGTAATACTTAGTAAAGAAGAGGAGAAAATATGGGTAAATAAGGAAGAAAAAGATATAGAAAAGCTTCTCTCCCTTTTAAAACCTTATCCTGCAGATGAAATGGAAGCATATCCTGTATCCAAAAAGGTAAATAATCCTCAAAATGATTCTGAGGACCTTATCAGACCTGTAAAAATCTTTTATATAAAAGGACAAAACAGACTTGATCTTTAATTATGCTTTTCTATCCAATCATAAATAGTATTATAAAACTTATCTTTATATTCCTCATCCTCAAAAAGTTCATGATATCCACCAGGAAATTCTATTAAACTTTTATCTACCACAGTAAGTTTTTTGAAAAATTCTCTTGCTCCGTTTGGGTCCACATATCTATCATCAGTAGGTACAAGGATTAAAGTCGGTACCTTCATATCCTTAGCCTTTTCATGAGCTATCCTAATATTTTCAATCATACTCAATCCAAGTCTAAAAGATATCTTACTATGCATGAGAGGGTCACTTGCCACTTTCTTAATTACCTCTTTATTTCTGGATAGATACTCTGGGTCTAATTTATTATTCACAGTAACATGGGGAAAAAGCCTGCCAATGCTTCTTGCCATAATATTGGTTAAAGGGTCTACTCTTATCCCTAAGGCTGGGGCAGATACTACAAGACTTTTAATTCTTTCTTGCCTTTCCTGAGTATATCTTACAGCAATAAGTCCCCCAAGACTATGCCCAAAAATATGAAACTTAGGAATACCAAAAGTAACCTCATCAATTACACTTAAAATCTCTTCAATTGTGGTATCTCCTCTCTTTCCATCACTCCTACCATGCCCTGGATGATCAAATGTAACGACCCCATATTCCATATTTACAAAATCTTCTACCATTTTTCTATATCTTCCGCTATGCTCTCCAAGACCATGTACAATAACCACCCATCCCTTCTTAGGATTACCCTCTCTTAAAGAATAAATCATTTTTAAGACCCCCTTGTCTTAACAATTTACCATCCCACAAAAGGCTTTACTATGGTATAAACATAGAAAATACCAGAAATTATAGAAACAATATCCTGCCAACCTTTTATAAATACTTCAGGTACAAATATAATATCATTTTCCTTTATTTCAATATCAAGATCACTTCTTCCTTTATTAACTATTTCATTCATATTTATAGGAATAACTTGAGTTTTACCCTCTATCTCTCTTACCACAGCAACTCTTCCCAGATCTGCCCTATCTTTCAAACCACCCGCCATACTTATATACTCAGTAAGCTTACGTCCCTCTCTATACTCATAAGCAGCAGGATTATTAACTTGACCCAATACATAAACCAATCTTCTCAGCTCAGGTATATAAATTGCATCTCCATCTTTAAGTTCCAAATTATCCCTATCTATTCCCATCACAGCGTTATCTACTCTAAATTCATATACCACTTTCTTACCATTTTCTATTCTTTCTAACTGCCCTCTTTCTCTTGATGCTTTCTCTGTAATTCCCCCTGCCTTTAACAAAATATCCCTTATTCTATCTCCAGCAACTATCTCATATACACCCGGATTCCTTACCTGCCCAATTATCTTTACACTCTTTGTTATTGGTGGTACATAGATCACATCTCCTGGATCTACCTTTATATCTTCTTCACTCTTCTCCCCTAATACTAATACCCTGTATAAGTCAACTACTACTTTGTTATCCTCTCTTCCACCTCTCCTTATCTCTATATTCCTCGTACTTCCATTTGGTAACACTCCCCCTGCTCTCTCTATTAATTCACTTACCTTCGCCCCCATTACCGCCTCACCTATTACTTCCGCTGTCTCCCCTCCTTGTGCCACTGTCTTCGCCTCTTCTACTAGCTGTATTGGACCTGGATTCTTCACAAATCCAAGTACATATACCCTCTTTTGTTCCCTTAGTATAGTTATGGCATCTCCATCCCTTATCTCTATGTTCGCCTCTTCCTTCTCTTTTTCTTTCCCATATATTAGTTTGTATAAATTGAGCTCTATCCTCTCACCATTTACTCTATCCAATACCGCATCATATAATGATGCCCTCTCTGTTAATCCCCCAGCCATATCTATTATATCTTTCAATCTCTCATTACCCCTTATCTCATATACACCCGGATTCCTTACCTGTCCAAGTATCTTTACACTCTTTCCAATTATTGGTACATAAATAAAATCTCCCTCTTCCATATAGGGATTTTGCTCTACATCTCCATATTTTAAAAATCTCATGTAATCTACATTAATTACTTTATCTCCTCTTTTTATCTGTATATTTCTCGTAGAAGCAGAAGACTTCAAACCTCCAGCTATCTTTATCACATCATCAAGTGTACTAATAGCAGAAACTTTATATGTCCCTGGATTTGTTACTTCTCCTGTTATTATTACATTAATTTTTTTAATATTCACAAGATCTACTATTATATTGGAACGAGGATAGAATCTTATTAATTGCCTTGATATCTCATTTGTTGCATCCTTCAACGTTACATTCAATACTTTTATATTTCCTACAAGAGGCACTAATACATATCCTGTAGGAGAAACTGTTAAGTTAAAACTCACAGTTTCATTTGTCTCTCTTATTATATATACTCTAAGAATATCTCCAGGTCCTAATAAATATTTCTCCGGATCAATAACCTTTCCCGAATATATACCTTCTAATCCAACTTCTCCTTCTTGAGCATATGCTACTAAAGATATAACTAAAAAGAAAAGTAATAAAAAGTATATTTTCTTTTTCATTTTCATCCCCCTAATCACTTTTCACAGGAATATTTATTACATCTCCATCTTCAAGAAGAATGTTTACACTCTCATCTTTATCTTTATAATATTTGGAAAGATCTAAATTAATTATCTGCTTTTTCTCTGTAATATACCTTTCAATTACAACATTTTTAATATCAGCCCTTACTGTAAATCCCCCTGCCATCTCTATTAAATCCACAATCTTTTCTCCCGCCTTTACCTCATACATACCGGGTACTTTAACTTCTCCAAGCACCCTTACAGTCTTTTCTCTTAATGGTACATAGATTATATCTCCAGGCACTATTTTTATATTTTCTTCTTCTGTATCCCCCTTTATCAAAACTTTAAAAAGATCTATCTCTTTTATTAACTTATTATCTCTTATCACTTGAACCCTTCTCTGACTTCCTGCAGTAAGTATTCCTCCCGCCATTCTTATAAGTTCACTAACCTTTGTATTCTCGCTAATTTCTTCTGGAATTTGAGAGGTATAAGTTGCTTTTTCGGAAGTACTTTCCCTAATTATAAAAGATTTAGGATTTTGAACATAGCCAAGCACATAAACCCTATTTGCCCTTTCTGGAACTACCAATGTGTCTCCTTCATTCAAAACAATATTTTCTTTATCATCTTTTTCATAAATCAATTTATATAAATTAACTGGAATAATCTCTTTTTTATCCTTTCCCTGCCTTTCCACATAAGCGGAAAATAGATCTGCCTTAGGAGTAAATCCACTAACTATATTTATTACATCTCTTAAGGTCTCACCCTCTTTTATTTCTACCATTCCTGGATTTTGTACTTCTCCAAAAACTTTTACTATCTTTTTAACAATAGGCACATATATTGTATCTCCTTCTCTAATATCAGGATTTCCTTTTTCATCCCCAAATTTTACATATTTCAAATAATCTATTGAAAAAACACTATTTCCTCTTTTTATCTCTATATTTCTTGTAGAAGCAGAAAATTTTAAACCTCCAGCTGTCTTTATTACATCGTCAAGAGTACTCAAAGTAGAAACCAAGTATAAACCAGGATTCATGACCTCACCAGTTATTGATATTTTCATATATCTTGGAAATATAAGTTCAAGTTCTACTCTACTTCTTGGATAATAAGCTAAAATCTTTCTTGAAACTTCTTTACTTGCTTCTGAAAGGGTCAAACCAGCCACTTTTATACTTCCAGCCACAAGAAGATTTATGGATCCTGTTGGGGATACAAAAAGCTCGTAAATATCAGGTTCACCTATTTCTTTAAGAATATAAACTCTTAACTTATCTCCAACCCCAAGAATATATTTATCAGGATCTACAGGTTTTCCAAAAAAAACATCTGAAGATAACTTTGTGATTGTATAGGTCTGGGCTGAAGATACAGAAAATAAAAAGATTATTCCAAATATAATCAACAAGACTATTTTTCTCATCTTCATCCCCCTAATCACTATATTTTCTCTTTATTTTAACACAAAAAAATCATATAAATAGAGAAAATTAAGTTTTATTTCTTAATCTTCTCAAAATTCAGAAGGTCCATAGTATCATCTCTTAGTGCCATTGCATATATCTTTTTCTTTGTCAGATATTTTACTATTTCGTCATCATTCCACATTGCTATCACATCAAACTCTCTCATTTTGCTCCTATCTTTTTCATTTCTTTTACTAATTCTTACACCCAAAAAATCCAGTTCTTCAGCCCCAAAATATTCTTTTGCAATTCTTGGAATATTTGGCGCTACTATATCTTCTACTAATTTACCCATTTTGTTTGCAAGCTCTCCCCACATTTTATACATCTTCTTTCTATCTTCATTCATCTCTTCTTTAAAAGCTTCTAAAGATGCCTCCAGCCTTCTTAAAGCTACATCAGTATTAACAATAAACTGTCCAAGCAAACTCTCAAGTTTCACTACTTACTCCAAAACTAATTTTTATTAAATCCTCTATCAATCTTTCATATCTTCTTATATGCTCTCTCAATCCATGAACTATTAAAATAACCCTTTTGGGACTCACCTTTTCTAAAGGAATAAATCATAAAAAATCACCCTTATCTTTTATTTTTTAAATACCATTCAATAGTCTTTTTTAAGCCTTCCTCCAAGGAAAATTTAGGTTCAAAACCAAGCTCATTTCTTGCTAATGATATATCTGCAAAGGAATCTTTTATTTCTCCTTTTCTTGGAGGTGCATATATAGGTTCTATATTTTTCCCTAATATCTTATTTATAAGCTTATATAATTCTATAATTTTAACTTTTCTTCCTCCTGCAATATTATAAACTTTACTTTTTAAATTGTTTTTCTTCAATGCTAATATATTTGCAGAAACAACATCCTCTACAAATATAAAATCTCTTGTTTGATTTCCATCACCATAAATTGTTGGTGGCTCATCCTTTAAAAGAGAGGTAATAAATTTAGGAATTACTGCTGAATATGGAGAAAACGGGTCTTGTCTTGGTCCATAAACATTAAAATATCTTAAGGAAACAATATCTAAATTATAAACATCATGAAAGAATTTAAGATAAAGCTCCCCCACATATTTACTTATGGCATAAGGAGAAATTGGTTCCACTTTCATATCTTCCTTCTTTGGTAATATAAGATTATCTCCATAAACAGCAGATGAACTTGCATAAATTATTTTTTTAACTCCATTTTTTAAACTTGCCCAAACAACATTCAATGTACCATTAACATTTATCTCATTACATCTTAATGGATTCTCAACAGATTCAATGACAGAAGTAAGAGCGGATTCATGAAATATATAATCAACCCCTTTTGTAATAGATAAAAGAAGATCTAAATCCCTAATATCTCCTTCAATAAAATCAATATCATTGATAACATTTATTAGATTTTCCATCTTTCCGGTAGATAGATTATCAAGGACAATAACATCCCCACCTTCTTTAACTAATCTTTCTACAATATGTGAACCAATAAAGCCTGCTCCACCTGTTACAAGAAATTTCATAAAATCTCCAAATTATTTCTTAATCTTCTCAAAATTCAGAAGGTCCATATTATCATATCTTAATGCCATTGCATTTATCTTTTTCTTTGTCAGATATTTTACTATTTCGTCATCATTCCACATTGCTATCACATCAAAATCTCTCATTTTGCTCTTATCTTTTACATTTCTTTTGCTAATTCTCACACCCAAAAAATCCAATTCTTCAGCCCCAAAATATTCTTTTGCAATTCTTGGAATATTTGGCGCTACTATATCTTCTTTCTATCTTCATTCATCTCCTCTTTAAAGGCTTCTAAAGATGCCTCCAGCCTTCTTAAAGCTACATCAGTATTAACAATAAACTGTCCAAGCAAACTCTCAAGTTTCACTGCTCTATCACCAAGACTTACCCTCTTTTTTAATTACTCCCCTAAATATTTTCGTTTCTTTCTTGCTTCTTATATTCATCTAAAAACTCAGTTATCTCTTTTATAAAATGCTTTATATCTCCAAGATTATTTTTTACAATATTGTAAAGCTCTTCATCGGTAATTTCCTTATAAAAATGCACCATTCTATTTCTATAACCTGCAA
>Ga0207433_10010276_pt1 | contig 14633 bp, 16 predicted proteins | sample YelNatPaOPGAMG01_FD_187559 | JGI IMG/M metagenome (GOLD analysis project Ga0207433, IMG submission 187559) | Hot spring thermophilic microbial communities from Obsidian Pool, Yellowstone National Park, USA - OP-RAMG-01 (SPAdes) (version 3) | ecosystem: Environmental > Aquatic > Thermal springs... | reverse complement strand
GATTATTGAGTGGTGGAAATACCCAGCTCCATTTCGAACCTGGCAGTCAAGCACCACATCGGCGATGATACTACTCCTTACTGGAGACGGAAAAGTAGCTCGTTGCCGGGGTTTATATTATACTTCAAAGGTTGCCTTGTGCGCCTAGATCTACTACTTACAAAACAAAATCCAAATATTACAAGAAGCAAAGCAGAACAATTAATAAAAAACAATCGTATTGTTGTAAATGGTAAAATTATTTCAAAACCTTCAACTAAAATATTAGATGATGCAATTGTAGAAATTTTAGATAATATTATTTATGTTAGTAGGTCTGCTGAAAAATTAAAGTTATTTTTAAATTCTTTACACATTAGTTTAAGAGATTTTAATTGTATTGATGCAGGCGCCAGTACTGGCGGTTTTACTCAAGTTTTATTAGAGAATGATGTTGCTAAAATTTATGCCGTGGACGTTGGTAGTTCCCAGCTTCATAGTACGCTTTTAGGGCATGAAAAAGTTATTTCCATTGAAAATTGTGACATAAGAGATTTTACATGCATAGAAAATATTGATATTGTCGTGTGTGACCTATCTTTTATATCTATTTTTTTAGTGCTTGCAAAATTGATTAGTCTTACCTCTAGGTATCTACTTGTTCTTTTTAAACCACAATTTGAAGTTGGAAAAAATATAAAACGTAACAGTAGGGGTGTTGTAAAGGATTCTGTAGCCATAGAGAACTCAATTAGAAACTTTGAAACATTGGCATTTTCTCATGGCTTGCATCTAATTAAAAAAAATAAATCATTAGTAAAAGGCAAGAATGGAAACGAAGAATACTTCTATTTATTTGAAAAGTGAGGTTAGAACTTTAGCTATTGGTAGATTTGATGGTCTACATATTGGACATAAGGGTTTATTTGATCGACTAGACAATTATGGTGCTGTTCTTATTATTGATACGGAAAATGCCAATCTAACACCACCAAGATACCTGTGTAAGTATCTTGAGATTCCATATTTTATATATAAATTGGAAGAGATTAGAAATTTATCAGCTAGTGAGTTTGTTTCAAAGCTTCGTGTTGATTTTGTTAATCTTGATAAAATTATTGTTGGCGATGATTTTAGATTTGGTCGAGATAGGGGTGCTGGATTAATAGAGTTGAAACAATTATTTTTTAATATCGAAGTTGTTCATGAGATTAAGATTGACAATATTGGTGTTCATTCTAGGTATATAAGAAGTTTGCTTTTTGAAGGTAATGTTGAAAAAGCAGCAATTTTTTTGGGAAGATTATATAGAATTTATGGCAACGTTGTTATTGGACAAGGATTGGGCTCTAGGGCGTTGTACCCCACTGTAAATATTCATTGTAAAGATTTTTTTATACCTGACGAGGGTGTGTATATTACTAAGATATTTATGAATGATTTGGAGTATAAATCTATTAGTTTTATTGGGCATAGGTTGTCAACTGATGGTAATTATGCAATAGAGACACATATTTTAGATAGTAGTTTTTTGTCGGCAAAAACTGTGTGTATAGAATTCCATAAGAGAGTTCGCGGTAATAAATATTTTAAAGATTTAAAAAAACTAAAAATTCAAATTGCAAAAGATATTCAAATTGCAAAAAACTATTTTGATAATCTTGATATTCACACATTGAGTAAGTAAAGCATGTAGAGATAGAGTATGATATAAAATATATGTAAGTATTAATAAGTATTAATATGAATAAGAGGATATAGTTGGCAAATCTAGTATTTATAATGATTGTGCAAAATAAAACGTTAAAATTTAGCCGTATCTATTGACATTACAGGTTTTTTTTACTATAATTTCGACTCTTTTTTAAAGAATATGCCGGGTTAGCTCAGTTGGCCAGAGCAGCTGTTTTGTAAACAGCAGGTCGTCAGTTCGAATCTGACACTCGGCTCCACTTCATTTTTGAAGCAATCATTACCATCGGTGGAATTCCCGAGCGGCCAAAGGGGACAGACTGTAAATCTGTTGGTTATGCCTTCGAAGGTTCGAATCCTTCTTCCACCACCACTATTAAGATGCGGGAGTAGCTCAGTTGGCTAGAGCATCAGCCTTCCAAGCTGAGGGTCGCGGGTTCGAGTCCCGTCTCCCGCTCCACTTAATTTAGTAAATTTTTTGTATAATGCCCATATAGCTCAGAGGCAGAGCACTTCCTTGGTAAGGAAGAGGTCGACGGTTCAATTCCGTTTATGGGCTCCATAATGACCTAATGCACAAAAGCCTAGAGCTCAAAAAAAATTCTAATGTCAAGGGAAAACAAATGGCAAAAGAGAAGTTCTCAAGAACTAAACCACATGTCAACATCGGTACAATAGGTCACGTTGACCACGGTAAAACTACCTTAACTGCTGCAATTACAGCTGTTTTGGCAAATAGAGGTCTTGCTGAAAAAAGAGGCTATGACCAAATCGACAACGCTCCAGAAGAAAAAGCTAGAGGTATAACAATCAATACTTCACATGTTGAGTATGAAACTGCTACTAGGCATTACGCTCATGTTGACTGTCCAGGGCATGCTGACTACGTTAAAAACATGATTACTGGTGCCGCACAAATGGATGGCGCTATCCTTGTTATTGCTGCAACTGATGGTCCAATGGCGCAAACTAGAGAGCATATCCTTCTTGCAAAACAAGTTGGTGTTCCATATATAGTTGTTTTCCTAAATAAAGAAGATATGCTTGATCCTGCTGATAGGGCCGAAATGCTTGAGCTTGTTGAAATGGAAGTTAGAGAACTTCTAAGTAAATATGAATTCCCTGGTGATGATACTCCAATCTGTACTGGTTCAGCTGTGAAAGCACTAGATGCAGCAATGAGGGGTGAAACCGACGAATGGACTGCAAAAATAGAAACTCTTATGGAAGCTGTAGATACTTATATCCCAACTCCACAAAGAGAAACTGATAAACCTTTCCTTATGCCTGTTGAAGACGTATTCTCTATTTCAGGTAGAGGTACCGTTGTTACTGGTAGAATTGAAAGAGGACTTATCAAACTAAATGAAGGTATCGAAATTGTTGGTCTTGTTGATACAAGAACAACAACTGTTACTGGTATCGAAATGTTCCACAAAGAAATGGATCAAGGCGAGGCTGGCGATAACTGTGGTCTTCTACTAAGAGGTATCAAAAAAGAAGATGTTGAGAGAGGTATGGTTCTTTGTGCGCCAAAATCAATCACTCCGCATACAAATTTCGAAGCTGAGATATATGTTCTAAGCAAAAATGAGGGCGGTAGACATACTCCATTCTTTACAGGTTATAGACCACAATTCTACATCAGAACAACTGATGTTACTGGTACTATAGATCTTCCTGCTGGAACAGAAATGGTTATGCCTGGTGATAACGTAAAGATTACCGCAAATCTAATTTCTCCAATTGCTATCGAAGAAGGTACGAGATTTGCTATCAGAGAAGGCGGTAAGACTGTCGGTGCTGGTGTAGTAACAAAAATTATTAAATAATTTTACATTTTTGCCAAGCTATTTTTAGCTTGGCTATTTTTATTTTAAGGTAAACCAAATGAGAGATATTATTCACCTTGCCTGTGAAGAGTGTGGCAGAAGAAATTATCACACTACAAAAAATAAGAAAACTCATACTGAAAAAGTTGCGTTAAAAAAATATTGTAGATTTGATAGAAAACATACAACTCATAAAGAGGCTAAACTTTAGTTAGCCTCTCTTTAATTTTTACTAGCTCATCTTATTCAATTTTTTACATAAAACTTAAGTCAATAGTATCTATAATCCCTACTTCTGTATCTTTTTATAAAGACCAAAAATATGAATTTTAAACAAGAAATATTATCTTTAAAAACAAAACTAAATATTACAATTGCTGCTCACTTTTACCAAAGGGATGAAGTTTATAATATAGCTGACTTAACTGGCGATAGCTTAGAACTGGCAAAAAAGGCCAAAGAGGATAAGAATCCTATCCTTGTTTTTTGTGGAGTTGGCTTTATGGGGCAAAGCGTTAAAATCCTAAGCCCGGAAAAAAAAGTGTATATGCCAAAGATAGCTTGTTGTTCTATGGCTAAAATGATTAGTAGTGAATATTTTGACAATGCAATTACTGCAATGGAGGAAGCTGGTATATGTAAAAATAATATTCTGCCTATCACATATATAAATTCAAATGCCGACGTGAAAGCAAAAGTTGCCGAATTTGGCGGTATGGTATGTACAAGTGCAAATGCTACATTCATAATAGAAAAGGCTTTGAAGCTTAATAAAAAGATACTGTTTATTCCTGATAGATGTCTTGGTTTGAATGTTGCAAATAAAATGGGTAGAAAAGCTTGTGTTATAGGTGATGGTTCGGATTTGAAAGAGAACGATATAATCTGTTATGATGGTTTTTGCTCTGTGCATCAATTATTTACCACTGATGATATTGAGTTTTATAGAAATAAATATCCTAATATTTTAATTGCTGTTCATCCAGAGTGCGACCCATCTGTTGTCAATATTGCTGATTTTGTTGGATCAACCTCACAGATTATTAAATATGTTGCATCTTTGCCAATTGAACAAAAAGTTGCGGTTGGTACAGAGTTTAATTTGGTAAATAGATTGCGACAAAAAAATACATTTATTCTCTCTTCGTCCAAACCAGAGTGCCCAACGATGAATGAAACTACGCTAGAGGATATATATAATCTTTTGAAAGCCATTGATGATAACAATGCGTATAATGAAATTATACTTGAACAGGATATTAGAGATAAAGCCTTTATTGCATTAAATAGGATGTTTGAAAGTTGAGTATAGATAATTTTATCACCCTTGCGTTAGCTGAGGATATCGGTAGAGGTGATTTATTTGAAAAAGTTGCTGTAGCGGTAGAATATAGAGTAAGTATTATTTCCAATTCTGACGGTATCTTAGCCGGACAAAAATATGTTGAATATCTATGTAGAATACAAAATATAGAGATAAATTTTTTAAAAGTTGATGGCTCTAGTATTGGAAAGGGAGACGTATTAGCTATTGCTACTGGTACTAGTATTGATATTCTTAGATCAGAGAGGCTTATTTTGAATATACTTCAGCATGCAAGCGGAATAGCTACTAATGTTAAAAAATATACCAGTATTACTGATAGATATAATGTTAAGTTACTAGATACACGAAAGACAAGACCTCTTTTGAGGGAGTTTGAGAAATACGCCACTAGCATCGGAGGCGCTATAAATCATCGTTTTGGGCTTGATGATGCTTTGATGATAAAAGATACACATAGGAATAGTATAAATAATTTACAAACATTTATCGAACATGCAAGAGGAGTTATTCCTTTTACGGCAAAAATAGAATTAGAATGCGATAATGTCGACGATGCAATTGAAGCTTTATGTCTTGATATTGACATTTTAATGTGCGACAATATGACAGCTAATGATATTGCTGGGATTGTTTCAAAGAGAAATTCACTACATGCAAAAATACTGATCGAAGCTAGCGGTGGAATAGTTCTTGATAATATTGAAAATTATTGTAAAACTGGCGTAGACGCTATAAGTGTAGGTTCTTTGATTCATCAGGCTACTTGGCTAGATTTTTCAATGAAAGGTGCATCGTGAAAATTCTTTTTATTCGTCATGCTAAGGCTGTTGATAGGGTGAGCTGGCTTAGGGATGATATGTTGAGACCGCTTAGTGATAAAGGGGTAAGTACAGCTAAGAGTGTTTTCAGGGCTGTGTCTAAAATATATGATACGCCTGATTTAGTATTAGCATCAGAGACTTTAAGGGCTAGAGAGACGGCAGATATTTTTTTGAAGTTTTTCCCGGCGGCAAAACTAGAAGTTGTTGCATCTTTAAATCCAGGTTTTGATTTTGAGAACTTTAAAAATATAATTGCTAAAAACATAAGGTTGGGAATGTTAGTGCTTATTGGGCATGAGCCTGATTTTAGCAGTATTATTTCCGAGCTTTTTGAAAGCAAACATACACTTGTTGATTTTAAAAAATGCGCAGTTTTAGAGATCGAGATAGAAGAAAATAGTCCACCAGTTTTAAGAGCTTTGATACCTCCAAAAGTATTTTAGATGGCAGACGAAGAAGAGCGAACAGAAGACCCCACCTCCAAGCGTATTCAGGATGCAAGGGCGGATGGAAATGTACCCAAAAGTCAAGATGTCTATGTTTGGTTTTCTCTTCTCGCATCCGTATTGCTTATTCTTTTGCTATTTAATTATATGGCTGAGCGACTAGGTTTTTTATTCCGTTTCTACTTTTCATTTTTTGGTCAAGAAATTACAAAAAATGGTATATATCTTATTGTTTTAGTTACGATGAAACAGTTTACTTTAATTATATTGCCATTTATTTTACCGTTAATGTTTGTTGGGATATATGCCCATATAGGTCAGTACGGTTGGAACTATACTACCAAAAAGCTTTTTGAATTTGATTTCAGTAGGTTAAATCCATTTAAAAATATAAAAGGTCTTATTTCTATAGATAAAATAGTAAGTGGACTAAAAATGACTTCAAAAGTGTTTATAATTTTTTATCTAGCTTTTATCTATTTTCTTGATTATGTCAAAGAGTTACCTAAAGTTTCACTTTTTACGCTTCCATTTCAATTGGCGTGGCTTAAAGAAAAAACTTTAATATTTTCAGGCATATTGTTGCTAATTTTATTTGTTTTTGCGGTTTGGGATCTTTATTGGACTAGGCATAATTACACTAAGGGTCTAAAAATGACGAAGCAGGAGGTTAAGGATGAACATAAAAATATGGAAGGTGATCCGAAAGTAAAAAGTAAAATTAGAGAGATACAGTTTAAAATGCATAAAAAAAGAATGATGGCTAATATTCCACAAGCATCGGTAGTTGTTACAAATCCTACCCATTATGCAGTTGCTTTGCGTTACAGGGAAGGCGAAGATAGCGTTCCCGTAGTTGTGGCGAGCGGGGTTGATAATCTTGCGCTAAAAATCAAAGAAATAGCCATGAAGCACGAAATTCCAATATATGAAAACCCGCCACTTGCAAGGCAACTTTATAAAGATGTCAAGGTGGATCAAGTTATTCCACCGGAACTCTATCAAGCTGTTGTTGAAGTTTTAGTATTTGTTAAAAAATCAAACAGATATAGACATTAGATCTTAAGATATTCGTCTATAATCGCTTGCCATTTGCCTTGTTCTTTTAATACTGTTTCTATAAATTCTCTAGCAGCTCCATTGCCACCGTTAAAAAAACTGATAAAATCCACTACATCTTTAACTTCTGAAACACAATCGGCTGGCGCGCCTGAAAAACCGCACCGTACAAGTATTGGTAAATCTATCAGGTCGTCTCCGATATAGGCTATATTTTCATCTTGAAAACCAAATTGCACTTTAAATTCATTATAATATGCTAGTTTTTCTAGCTTTCCCTGAACTAGATAGTCTACTTTAAGTTCCTTTGCTCTATAGGCTACAATCTCAGAGCTTCTACCGGTGATAATTCCTGTTGTGAAACCAAGTTTCTTTAGTAGGACTATTGCCCAGCCATCTTTTATATTGAAATTTTTTGTTTCTACCTTGCTGTTGTTATATATTACCTGTCCATCAGACAAAACACCGTCAACGTCAAAGATAAAAGCTTTTATTTTTAGGCACTTTTGTGTCAGATCTTTATGTTTCATCTAAATAACTCCATAGCTTTTTTCAAATCTTCAGTTGTATCAATACCAAAACTCCTAGTCTCTACAAGCGCCATTTTAATTTTTTTACCAGACTCGATAGCTCTTAGTTGTTCTAGTTTTTCAGTATGCTCAAGAATGGAGTAGGGTAGTGAACAGAATTCAGATAGAGAAGAAGCTGTGAATCCGTAAAGTCCAAGATGTCCGTAATATTCATCAAAACCACCATCTCTATCGTACGGTATCTTATTTCTTGAAAAATAAATAGCATTTTGCTTCTTATCTATAATGACCTTTACAAGATTTGTGTCTTGTGCTGCTTTGGAGCTTATCTTTTTATACAATGAAGCCATTTTAAAGCTATGATTACACAATTTTACTGTTTCAAAAAGTTTTTCAACAACCACTGTTTCAATGAATGGCTCATCAGCTTGGACGTTGATAATAATTTCATCATCTTTTGCTCCTGAAAGTTTAACCGCTTCATTAATTCTGTCTGTTCCGCTCTGATGTGTTTTTGCGGTCATTATAGCTTTTATACCGTGATTTTTGCATAGTCTCATTACTTCTTCATCATCACAAGCTACAATGGTTTCATCAATATTGTGTACCTTTTTTGCAGTCTGGATTACCATCGGCAATCCATTTATGTCTGCTAATATTTTATTTGGAAATCTTGTAGAGGCTAGTCTTGCCGGAATAATAATCATTTACAGCCCCATCTTTGTGTTATTTCACCATACGCTTCTATTCTTCTATCTCTGAAAAAAGGCCACCATCTGCGTACATTTTCGCTTCGCTCTAGATTTATTTCAGTAGTTATAACTTCTTCTTTGTTCGTTGATGCTTCGTGTAAAAGTTCACCTTGTGGACCGGCTACGAAAGAATTTCCCCAGAACTCTATGCCACTATGTATACATGCAGGATCTGGTTCAAATCCGACGCGGTTTATGCTAATAACCGGAAGTCCATTTGCAACTGCATGAGCTCTTTGTGATATTATCCATGCATTTCTTTGTCTGTCTTGTTCGTTTTTGTCATCATCCGGATTGTAACCTATGGCGGTAGGATAGATTAGTATATCAGCCCCGTTCATAGCCATTAATCTGGCGCCTTCAGGATACCATTGATCCCAACAAACAAGTACACCAAGGTTCCCAATACTTGTTTTTATTGGCTTGAATCCTAAGTCCCCAGGCGTAAAGTAAAATTTTTCATAAAAGGCAGGGTCGTCAGGAATATGCATTTTTCTATACATTCCTGCGATAGAACCGTCGCACTCTAAAACTACGGCAGTGTTATGGTATAAGCCAGTGGCTCTCTTTTCAAAAAGTGATAAAACTATGATTACGCCGAGTTCCTTTGCAAGACTGCCAAACTCTTCGGTAGAAGGACCGGGGATGGTTTCTGCCAGGTTGAACAGATTAACATCTTCTGTCTGGCAAAAGTATATCCCGGTATGTAGCTCTTGCAGGCAGATAAGTTTTGCTCCGTGACTTACAGCTTTGCGAATCATATTCTTAGTTTTGTTTATAGTTGACACTCTGTCGCTTGTGCAAGTTTGCTGTATGAGTCCGACTTTTAGTTTTTTCATAATATACCTTTTGGATATTGCATTGTTACGCAGTGTAGGGAGCCGTGTTGTTCTATAAGCATACTACAGTCTATACCTATAATTTCTCTATCGTCAAATGCTTGTCCGATTACATCTAGCGCTTTTTTATCATTTGTGTCATTATATGTTGGAACTAATACTGCTTTATTTATTACTAGATAGTTTGCATATGTTGCCGGTAGTCTGTGTCCGTCCGATGCAAATTTTGCGCTAGGCCAAGGAAGTGCTAAAAGTTTGAATGATTTATTTGAATTATCAGTAAAAGTCTTGAGTTCATATTCCATTTTTTTGAGTTCATCAAAATGTTCGTCGTTTCTGTCGTCGCACGATTGATAAATTATTGTATTATGCGGCGCTAGTCTTGCAAGCGTATCTATATGGCTATCCGTATCATCACCTTCAAGTCGCCCATGTTTGAGCCATAGTATTTTTTTTGCGCCTAGATTTTTTTTTAACTCATTTTCTATCTTTATTTTACTCATAGCCGGATTTCTATTTGGAGACAACAAACACTCTTCCGTAGTTAAAAGTGTGCCTCTGCCGTCAGATTCTATACCACCACCTTCAAATACCATTCCCAATGTCTTTATTTTTGTATTACCGAAAACCCCTAGTCTATGTAGTTGCTTTGTGATTAGGTTGTCTTTATCTGCCGGAAACTTCATTCCCCAACCATTAAAAACAAAGTCAAGAATTTTTGTTTTGCCGTTATGGTATATTGCGATTCCGCCATGGTCTCTAGCCCATGTGTCATTAGAAACTATTCTGGTAAAAATAATATTTTGCAGAGTTAGTCCAAGTTTTTTTAATTTATTACTAAGAGTTTTTTCATTAGGGCAGACTATTAGTAATTTTTGCCTCTTTGAAATTTCTCGTGCAATATTTATAAAAACTGGCTCAATATCGCTGAGCATATTGCGCCAGTCGCTATTTTTGTGTGGCCAAGTAAGTTGTACAAAATCTTGTTCTTCCCATTCTGCAGGAAATCTAATAGTATCCATGAATACTAAACCTTTACGCTAAATTAGTCTGTATTTTATGGAAAAATCTCTTATATGCTTTAATTTTTTATATTTTTATAGTATTTCTCAAGAGCATCTAGTAGCGTTTCCTTGGTCAACTCTTTATCTAGCTTGTATGATATTTCTAGCGCTACCATATTGTCCTCTTTACCGTCCCAAACTTTAATATAGCTTCCGTCGTTGTATCCATTATTTTGTCGAAATTCATTAAGTGTGTTTTTAACAATATATCGTTGATAAAGTTCGTCAAAAGTCAAATTAACGGCAGAGCATAGATTGAAAAAAATACAGTATGACGAATAGTCGTCTATTGATTCTTTAAAATGAAGAGCTCTGTTTTTGTCTAGTATCTTTAAAATGAAAGCTTCTGCAATTTCCAATGTATCTGATGATATTAGATATTTTGTATCTAAAACTTCTAATATTTCTTTTTTGATAATGGTAGGCTTTATTTTTATATTCTCACTAAGCGTCGCCGATAGCATAAAGTGCCAAATATCTACGAGTTCTGTTTTAGCATTGTCGAGATCATTTTTACCATGCTTCCAATGTTTCCAATCAAAGCTATCCACAAATTCTGCTAATTCCAACCAGATAGCTCTACGCCAGTTGATGACCTTATTGGTTTTTTCGTTTATATGGTTTGTTGCCCAGAACTCACCGTTGGTATGGATGTTTAGGGCATTTTGCATTTCAAGCATTGCGGTTAATTGTTGTTCTTTTGTCATCTGATTCTTCTTAACTGATTTTTACGGCGATTATAGCTTATTTTTTGTGATTTTTATGTGGCATAAATAGGTATGCAAATATTTAGTAAAAAAGGAATACTGTTTGCTTGAGAATTGTTACTATTAAAATATTTATGGAGCTGTAAATGTCATCTTCTATCGGTAGTGCTACGCAAAATAAAATAGCCACGACAGACAATGGGTTTTCAAATTTACTAAAAAAACCTCAAGCTACTACTGGCGACTCTTCGCAAAGTACAGGTATGACACAAGATACTACAGTTTCAACGAATGGTTTTGCAAATTTACTTCGTCATTCACAAAGTGCTGTATATAACAGCACGGCATCAGTGTCGCATACAAATACGTCAACTAATGGGTTTTCAAATTTGCTAATCGGCGCTAATAAGGCAAATCAATCGTATATGTCTAACTCAATGTCGGACAATACTACTAAAACGACAAACGGCTTTTCAAACCTGCTAGCGCATGGCGGTGCTAATAATGCGGTATCAAATACTACGTCATCATATGGCGGTGCGATTTCTTCGAATAGTGGTTTTTCAAACTTATTACTTCAATCTAAAGCCACTGCCACTACGTCATCATCATCATCAACAACAGATTCTCTTGGTGCCGAGATAAGTAAATATATTTCAGCTTCTTACAATAGCCAGACCTCTTCAAGTAGCAGTTTCGCAAACGGTGTGCTCACTAAACTAGTTTAAAAATCGCTCTTTTTGTTGTTGTTTCTAGATTTGGCACTTGTTTTTTAAGGTTTATCCTTTTTTTTTGTACAATCCACGTCAATAATAATATATCATTGGAGACGGTAGTATGGATTTTTTTAAACTTAGTAATAGTTTTGCAATCAAGAAAAATAGACCATTTGTTATAGCAGGACCGTGCATACTTGAATCAAAGGAGACGAATTCTTTGATTGCTAATACGGTTAAAGAGATTTGTCAAAAATTGGATATAGATTATATATTCAAAGCTTCTTTTGATAAAGCCAACAGAACAAGTATCTCTTCATTTCGAGGAGAGGGTATTGAAGCTGGACTGGCGGAATTAAAAAGAATAAAAGATGAATTTAATCTGCCGATACTAACCGATATTCATGAAAGCTATCAGGCATCTATGGCGGCTGAGGTTGTTGATATTTTACAAATTCCAGCTTTTTTATGTCGCCAGACAGACCTGTTGCTTGCGGCCGCAAAAACAGGAAAAGCAATAAACATTAAAAAAGCACAATTTTTATCTGCTGATGATATGAAAAATGTTGTCAAAAAAATTAGTGACAACGGAAACAATAATATTATGCTAACCGAGCGTGGCACTATGTTTGGATATAACAATTTGGTAGTTGACTTTAGAGGTGTTGTTGATATGAAAAATTATGGTTATCCTGTAATAATGGATGCTACTCACTCTACACAAAGACCGGGCGGGCAGGGGAATGCTAGCGGGGGCGACCCTAAATATGCGCAGTATTTAGCTAAATGTGCTGCGGTATGCGGAGCTGACGGTTTTTTCTTTGAAGTTCATCCAGAACCTTGCAAGGCTATGTCCGATGCGGCCACAATGATAAAATTAGATGAATTTGAAGCAATATTATACGGAATTAAAGAGGTCTACTCAATTTCAAGATGAAACTGCCCTTTTGTTCTTAGTAAGCTTAATAGTAATTTAGTTCTATTTTTTATTAAGCGGCTCAAAGAAATAATGGCTTAATCGGAGGAGGCGCCTGTTTTATGAATGATAGGGTGCCGCTTGCAAAATTATATAGAGTTATTTAGTTGATATTTTCCTTGTTCTAAATAATCTCGGCAGTATTAAGTTACAAGACGGCATGTTGATATGATAGCTTTGGTTGAGTTTTTAGCTTTTTGGATAGACGATGAAAAGAATTACTATTTTTTGTGAAAATGCTACAATGGAGACTAAAGCAAGGATAATTGTCGTTGCGTTTTCATTGATTACTATTTTTCTGTCAATTGTGGCATTTGTATTTTTGGATTTTATAAAATCAGATATTGATAGATTATTTGAAAAAAGAACGGCAAGTATTGCCAAATTGCATATACTGAAAGATTTATTTAGCACAAATATTTCAGATACGATAGTTAATCTAAATGAGGAAAATATTTCACAACCTGAAGCGTTGAGTGTGCTCAAGAAAGCTTCGTATCTTATCCAATATCGATGGGAAGAGTATAAACTAGTAGAAACGGAAAAGGAAGATAGTCCGCGTAGACAATTTGTATATTTTGTTGCTTCAAAATATTTTAGTTCAACTAAGATGGTAAATTTTCATATAGATGATATGGAGCATACTCAAAGCGTGGATAGAGAAATAAATGAACTACTTAAACAAATAGATAAATATACTCTTGGCGACAGATACGGTAACGGCAAAAATATAATAATAAAAGCAAATGACGTATCATCAAGATTGTCGCAATTGATTGATCTAAACCTGCAGTGTGCATTTATTGAAAAACAGCAAACTGATGCTATTTATAGTATAGGTTTTAAAATAATCATATCAATATTTTTTTTAGGATTACTCGTGACTATAATATCGTCAATTGTAATTCCAAGAAGCGTCGCTATTCAAAATAAGACCCTCGAGGATTTAGTAGAGCAAAAAACACTTGAGTTGCAAAAAATGAATGAAGATTTGGAGAATAGAGTAGCGATACAGGTTGCTGAGGGTAGGAAAAAAGATGCTTTATTACAATCGCAAGCAAAACTTGCCGCTATGGGGGAAGTGATAGCAAACATAGCTCACCAATGGAGACAGCCTTTAAATGCGCTTACCACCATAATTCAGAGTTTTAAATTGCAGAAAATAGCAGGAACGCTTGATGACAATTTTGTTAATGAGCAAGTTGACGCAGGTATACATATAGCATCAAAAATGTCAAATACTATTCAGGATTTTAGAAATTTTTTTAAACCTGAATATAAGCAAAAACCTTTTTTGGTATCCGAATCTATAAATAAAGCTATTACTTTTTTTGAGACATATACGGAGAAAAAAGATACAAAGATTGTGCGCAGTTTTATAGGCGATGGTTTTGCTTTAGGATATGAAGGTAGTTTCACTCAAGTGCTTTTAAATATAATAAATAATTCTAATGACGCTATTGGCAGTACGAGAAAAGACGGTTCTGGTTTGATTGTAATAAAAGTTAGAAAATTAAGTAGTAGCGGCCTTTTTTCTATTTCATTTTTTGATAACGGCGGTGGATTTGATTCTTTGATACTGGATAGAATATTCGAACCTTATTTTACGACCAAGCATCAAAATGTTGGGACTGGGCTAGGATTGTATATGGCTAAGAGAGTGGTTGAGAATTATATGGACGGTAGGATAGAAGCGAAAAATATCAAGTTTAATGGAGCAAGTTGGGCATATTTACGGATTATTTTAAAAATTGCGGAGCAGTAGGGTGAAGTTGCAAAATCTGAAAGAACTTACAGTTGTTTATGTGGAAGATGACAAGGATACGAGAGAGCAAACCGAAAAGGCTATTGGTAGTTTTTTTGATAAATTTTTAGTTTTCAAGAATGCGAAAT
>Ga0207433_10010275_pt1 | contig 14635 bp, 13 predicted proteins | sample YelNatPaOPGAMG01_FD_187559 | JGI IMG/M metagenome (GOLD analysis project Ga0207433, IMG submission 187559) | Hot spring thermophilic microbial communities from Obsidian Pool, Yellowstone National Park, USA - OP-RAMG-01 (SPAdes) (version 3) | ecosystem: Environmental > Aquatic > Thermal springs... | reverse complement strand
ATCCTACCTACGGTAGGCAAGCAAAATAATGGATGCCCTGTAGGCTTTCTGATTATTTTATAATTTTACCGTGCCATTTTTCATTTTGATTTTTACATTTTGCATTTAGTCCCATGTCTGACCAAAAATCCTTCACTCCAACAGAATCCGATGCGAACTATGCGAATGATATGCGAATAATGCGAACGCACTCAAAAATGGCTGCCTCTTTTACCCGCTATACAAGGAGCGTAGTGACCGAAGGGAGTTTTACGCTTATCGAGCTCCTCATCGTCATCGGTATCCTCGCTATCTTAGTAGCCGCAGTAGTGGTCACCCTCAATCCCGCTCAACTGCTTGCCCAAGCCCGTGATAGTAAACGCCAACAAGATCTTTCAGCTCTCAACCAAGCTCTCAATACTATCTACGCCCTCGATCAAACCACGTCCTTTGGCACTTCTTCTACGGTCTATACCTCTCTCCCTGATTCAACCACTACCTGTGCTAACTGGAATCTTCCCTCCCTTCCCTCTGGCTGGCAATATCACTGTGCTCCTACCTCTACTCTCCAAAATACCGATGGTACTGGCTGGATCCCGGTGAACTTCAAAACCACAGGAGTGGTCTCCCTCTCATCTCTCCCCATAGACCCCATCAATACTTCTTCAACGGGTCTCTATTATACCTATGTGAGTGGCGGATCGTTTGAACTGACCGCTGCCTTTGAATCAAGTAAATTCAAGCTCGGAGGAGATAAAGACATTGTTTCTACTGATGGAGGTTTGTATCCTGATCTCTATGAAGTAGGTTCTAACCTTTCTCTTCAACCTCTTGATCATGGAGATACTTCTTTGGTGGGGTATTGGAATTTTTCAAATGGGACGGGAACAATTGCGTACGACAAAAGTTCTAGCGGGACAAATATTCCGTGGACTGGGATGCCAACATATTCTCTGAGAAATGTAAATTCGTGGGCGGTGCTAGTATCAAATTCGAATTATCTCATGACCACGACTCCGTCGGCCATGCTCATTAACGCATTCCAAGGAAGTTTTACCATCTCGCATTGGTTCAATTTTGTGTCTGTCCCTTCGAATGGATGGCAGGGGGTGGTGTGTTTTCGCTCTAGTCCTTGGCCTGGATTTGCATGCACAATGAATGGTTCAATATCCCTGCCATTGATGAATGGAGTTATATCCCACTCTAATAACAGTTCGAATGGCACACCAAGCTACACATCTTCCATTGGTGCATGGCATGAAATTACATTTGTGCACGACAATATCGCCCTACATGATTATGAGTATATTGACGGATCTCTTTTTTCAGATGCTCCGTCAACACATTTTGATCCTGTAAGCAGTCCTATCGGTTTGTATATGGGTGGGCTTAATGCGAGTTACAATGGATATATTTCCGACGTCCGCATCTATAACCGCGCACTTTCCGCGTCAGAAGTTCAAGCGTTGTACAACGCAACAAAGTAATCTATGTCTTCCGCAATAATCATTTCCGAACTTCTCCCCAATCCTGCCGGATCTGATACGGCAGGAGAGTGGATTGAATTGCACAATACCAGCGATGGCGTCCAATCGCTTGTGGGGTGGTCGCTCAAAGATGCATCGGGAAAAACGTATGCGTTTACAACCGAATCCGTGCCTGCGCGCGGATTTTTAGTTTTGCCGTACCGCACAACAAAAATCTCTCTCAATAATTCCGGCGATACGATTTTTCTCTACGATGGTTCCGGCGCGCTGGTTGATTCGTTTGCGTACGCGCAGACAATGAAAGACGATGTCGCTCTGGCGCGGACCGCGTCGGGGAGTATCGCGGCAACAACACAACCCACGCCGGGGAAAGAAAATATTATCGTGGTCGCGGCGCCAAAACAGAAAGCGTCTCTGTCGGCATCGTCGTCTTCGGGCGGTATTCTCTCCGAGAGTGTCGCGTCGTCTTCGGGGGATGACAATGCGCCGATTACGCAGATGGTTATTGATGACGGAACATCGGTGTTTTCGGTGGTAGGGTTGGCGGCGCTGGTCGGAATAATTTGCGCTGGCGTGATAGTGTTTCTTTATCGGAAACTTTTTGAAGAGAATGGCGCGTTTTGAATTGGTTGCTTTTTGGCGCGGCTGCTGTTTGGTTGAGTGCTGCTCATTGAATATTTTTTAATGTATAACCTTTATGCCACGATCGTGGCATAAAGGTTATACACAGATTAAAAAATAGCAAATTATGTTGTTTGTTTGGTGTGGAATTTGTGATCCCGCTGTTATTTGCTGGTTGTTGTCGTGTGGTATACTCGTGGCGTTTTTGAATTGGTTTTATTCATGGCGGTACGTAAACCATTGGCATAAATCGAGATGAGTTTTGTTGGCGCCGTTGGATATGGGGCGATGGCGGCAGAAGTCTGTTGCGGGGTTGACCTTGTCGGTAGAACGCCCGCTAATGCCGCAGGCATTAGCTGAACGGCTTTGCCGCCGGGCGTTTCACTGCGGGGTTGACAATTATATTTTCTTTGCTATACTCCACCCACGATGTTGAATTCAAAGATACCCATGAGCGGACGGTGACGATACGCAATGGCGTGTCGCCTTCCATCCGCCTGCTCGGCGGATTTTTTATGCCTCGGGCATGGGAGCCGAAACGACCGATCGTTGACAAGTGAAGAGCAAAAAATCAAGCGAAAAATGTTATCCAAAAAAAGATAACGTTCAACGCAGGTATAACCCTTTGGAAACGACGTTTCTGAAGGGTAGTCGTAAGCTTAAAAAAATAGTGTTTACTCAAGGGCGTATGGTGGATGCCTTGACACCAAATGGCGATGAAGGACGTAGCGTAACTGCGATAAGCTTCGGGGAGGTGTGTAGCAACCTGTGATCCGGAGATGTCCGAATGGGGAAACCCCATTGCGTAACCCGCAATGACCCAGCTTCACTTTTGGTCTTGATCATGTCATGATTTCGGCATGCGAGTGGTGTATGTTTTGCAACACTCGGTGACCGGGACGATATACATAGGTCAGACCGCCAATCTGGCACGACGGTTGGCGTCTCATAATAGCAACGAGAACAAATCAACGCGCAGGAGAGATGGTACATGGGTGTTGGTATATGCGGAAGCATATCGAAGCACCGCTGATGCTCTCGTAAGAGAGGCGCGGCTAAAATACCACGGTAGCGCCAAGCGCGAGTTAAAAAAAAGAATTTGTCATTGTTTTATTGAGACCAAAAGTGAGGCTGGGGGCGAACCTGCTGAAGTGAAACATCTCAGTAAGCAGAGGAAAAGAGAACGAATGTTATTCCCTGAGTAGCGGCGAGCGAAAAGGGAATCAGCCCAAACCAGTTCGGATGTCGGACTTCGGATGTCAGATTTCAGATTTTTTTCTGATCTCTGATGTCTGAACTCCGATGTCTGATCTGGGGTTGTAAGGTATGTGCGCTACTTTGCTCTTCGCCAAGCATTTATGCTTAAGTGTTTGGCGAAAAGTAGAGAAAGGAAAGGTTACAAATTCTTTCGTTAGCCAAATCCGCTGGAACGCGGAACCGCAGAGGGCGAACGTCCCGTAGGCGAAAACGAAAGAACCTTTTAGCATGTATTCTTGAGTACTTCGAGAAACGAATGTCTCGGAGGAATCTTCCCGCACTATCGGGAAAGGCTAAATACATTTGGTGATCGATAGCGAACTAGTACCGTGAGGGAAAGGTGAAAAGCAGGCCGACAAGGCCGATGAAATAGAACCTGAAACCATACGTCTACAAGGAACGGAAGTCCGCAAGGACAACCGTGTGCCTATTGAAGAATGAGCCAACGAGTTTATATATATCCCTTGTCTAAGTTCTACGGAACGGAGGCGGAGCGAAAGCGAGTCTTAAAAGGGCGACAATGGGGGTGTGTATAAGACCCGAAGCCAGGTGAGCTTGCCTTGAGCAGGGTGAACTCTCGAGAAATCGTGAGGGAGGCCCGAACCGGTTGGTTGTGCAAAACCTTCGGATGACTTGAGGTAGGGAGTGAAAAGCTAATCGAACCTGGTAATAGCTGGTTCTCTCCGAAATAGCTTTCGGGCTAGCGTCCGGGATTAACGTACGAGGGGTAGAGCAACTGGTTGAGAAGTAAAGGGGGAAACCCCGCCTTCTCAGTCAAACTCCGAATACTCGTGCGAATCGCCCGGGCAGTCAGAATGTGGGGGCTAAGCTCCATGTTCGCGAGGGGAACAGCCCAGATCATCATCTAAGGCCCCTAAATGTATGCTCAGTGTAAAAGGTGGTAGCCTGCCAGAGACAGGTAGGAGGTTGGCTTAGAGGTAGCCATCCTTTAAAGAGTGTGTAACAACTCACTACTAGACGGCCGACTGCGCCGAAAATTTACCGGGGCTAAGCATACTGCCGAAGATATGGGTTTGTGGGCTTCATCGAGGATTTATAGTTCTTTATTATTAGAAATTTTTGAGATTTTTCTTCTTATGTTTGTTCTTATGGCGTGTGGGCCTTGGGATCCTTCTCCCCATCAATGGACTTCCTAGGGGTCCGATGCGGAACGATTCCGTCTGGCTTAACACGCCACCAAATATAAGAGGAGGCACTGGGCAAGAAGCCATATTTCTTGCCTCCTCAATGAAGCCCACAAGCGGTAGGAGAGCATTCGTAGCGCGCTGAAGCGGGATCCGCGAGGACCCGTGGAGTACTACGAAGGGAGAATGTTGGCATGAGTAACCACAATGCTGATGAGAATTCAGCACCCCAAAAATCCAAGGTTTCCTCCGCAATGGAAGTCAACGGAGGGTTAGGCGGCCCTAAGGCGATGGCGAAAGCCGCAGCTGATGGACAGTTGGTTAATATTCCAACCCGCCCGCATCGTTCGATGGAGTGACGAGGTGTAGTATGGAAAGTGTCTCAGTGGTTTGGCATCCGTGGCATAGGGATCTTTCGTAGGTAAATCCGCGAAGGTGCTTTCAATGGCAAATCCGAGTGCAGCGGCGATGTCTGCCTTTGGCAGGTAAAGTTTTCAAAGCACATCTCCGAGAAAAACTTCTAAGGTTAACGTTGTGGGCTCCGTACCGTAAACCGACACTGGTGGGTGAGGCGAGAAGCCTCAGGGGAACGAGTGAATCATCCTTAAGGAACTCGGCAAAAAAGCGACCGTAACTTCGGGATAAGGTCTTCCGCCCTCGGGCGGACGCAGCGAAAGTCTCTCGGGTGACTGTTTACTAAAGACACAGCTCCCTGCAAACTCGTAAGAGGACGTATAGGGGGTGACGCCTGACCGATGCGAGAAGGTTAACGGTGCCGGTCGTGCCGCAAGGTACGGCTGAGTGCCCGAAGCCCTCGTCAATGTCAGCGGTAACTATAACCGTTCTAAGGTCGTCCGCATCTTGGCGACAAGGTGCTGACGAGGATTGGAACGATTATAGATTTAGTAAACAAAGAAAGCGCAGCCCATTCTTAAAAAAAGAATGTCCTTTAATCGGCTATATGCTGGAATATCTGGTGTATCCGACGCTACTATGGTATAATGCGTCCATATTTTATCGGACCGACTATGCCACGTAACAATGCGATCGGTGCAGACAACCAGCAGGAAAGACTACAGATTGCCAGCTGGATTGTTGGTTTCACTGACGGTGAGGGATGCTTTACGGTGTCCGTCATCAGAAATGCAACAACGCGGTTTGGCAAGCAAATTTTTCCGGAATTCGTGATTACGCAAGGCGCTAAAAGTCTGGCGGCACTCAGAAAGATTGAAAAATTTTTCGGGTGTGGGAGTATCGTGTGTAATAAACGGTACGACAATCACCACGAACCATTGTATCGATACTGTGTCCGATCGGTTGACGATCTGGCGCACATCATTATTCCTTTCTTTTCGGCGCATGCTTTGCAGACAGCAAAAAGAAATGACTTTGCGGTCTTTGCTAAAGTGGTGTCGATGATGCGGCGAAAACAGCATCTGACTGAAAAAGGAAGAGAAACCATTTTGCAATTGGCTGGTTCGATGAATCGGAAAAAACAACGTATGTAGAATCCTCAGAGACTATATGCCGAAATGTCAGATACTCACTATCGGATGTCCGATAGCTGAAGTCCGACATATGATATAGTCCGACCTTCATGGCGACATGAAGAGACCAACAGAAATGGTTGGTCCACGTACTGTCCGCGTATCTCTGCGCACTATCTGCATAGATCCGCGATGGTTACGAAGTAACAATAGTGAGCGCAATTCCTTTTCGGGTAAGTTCCGAAGCGCACGAAAGGCGTAACGACCTGAGAACTGTCTCAAGGATGAGCTCGGTGAAAATGCGATTCCCGTGAAGACGCGGGATACCTGTAGCGGGACGAAAAGACCCCAGGAGCTTTACTGTAGCTTGATATTGATTGTAGGGCTTGGATGCGTAGCGTAGTGGGGAGCCTTTGAGGCCATGTTTTCGGATGTGGCGGAGGCAACAATGAAACACCCATCTTCTTTGCTTTACTGTCTAACCTCGACGGCAAAAACGGCGGGGGACAGTGTCTGGCGGGCAGTTTTAATGGGGCGTTATCCTCCTAAAAAGTAACGGAGGAGTTTAAAGGTCAGCTTAGTCCGGATGGAAATCGGACCGAATGTGTAAAGGCACACGCTGGCTTGACGGCAAGACAGGCATGTCGCGCCGACGCGAAAGCGGAACTTAGTGACCCGACGGTAATGATGCGGAACATTTATTGATTCGTATTACTTCATAGGAAGGCCGGAGACAACGGATAAAAGCTACCCTGGGGATAACAGGCTGGTGAGATCTGAGAGTCCATATCGACGATCTCGCTCGGCACCTCGATGTCGGCTCACCCTAGCGCGGGGCTGGAGAAGGTCCCAAGCGTTTGGCTGTTCGCCAATTAAAAGGGTACGCGAGCTGGGTTTAGACCGTCGTGAGACAGGTTGGTCTCTATCTGCTACAGGCGTTGACGCTTGAGGGAGGTTGATCCTAGTACGAGAGGACCGGATTGAACGAACCTCTGGTCTACCAGCTTTGGTACCAACTGAAGCGCTGGGTAGCTATGTTCGGCAGGGATAAGCGCTGAAAGCATCTAAGCACGAAGCCCTTCCCAAGATGAGGCGTCTTAGGACCCTGGAAGATGACCAGGTTGATAGGCGTTAGGTGTACGCACCGCAAGGTGTTTAGCCGAGACGTACTAATAGTCCATTCAAACATTATTTTTTTGAGCACTACACTACCCCTCAGAGGCGTGGTGTGCCCAGAAAAGGTTTTTTGCTCTTCTGCCATCGTAAGAAATACGAGGCATTGCACTTGCTGGTGATTTACTCGAACGTGCCCCACCTCTTCCCATTCCGAACAGAGAAGTGAAATCGTTCGAGCCCGATGATACTCATTCATGTGGGGAAAGTAGGGTTTGCCAGCATATGCAATGCCTCGTTTTTTATTTCACCAGTCCGCCTCTGGGCGGACGGGGAAGCGTCTGCCTACGGGCGGACGCTTTGCTTTTGCGAGTCATAGTCCGTATAATATAGCGAGAGCTCTTGTTGCTTTTTTGGGATGCGTTTTTCATTTTGATTTTGTATATTTAAATCGTGTATTTTTAACGTGCGTTTACTCAAGCAATTAATATACGGGATAGGTTTCTTAGTGATTCTTTTCCTCATTGGCTGGGGAATCAAAGCACTATTTTTTGCCGCGCCGCCGTCGTGCTTTGACGGCATCCAAAACCAAGGAGAGACCGGCGTTGATTGCGGCGGACCGTGCGTGTCCTGTGATATCAAAAATGCGCAGCCGATTGCGGTCCATTATGTCAAAGTGTTTAAAGCCGCTGGCGGGCTTGGGGTGGTCGCCGAGATACAAAATCCAAACACAACACTTGGGGCTACTGATGTTGCATACTCCGTTGCGCTTATTAACGCGTTAGGAGCGATCCAGCAGACCATCAGCGGAAACACGTTTATATATCCCGGAGAGATTAAATATATTATCGAACCATACGTGGCGCAGGATCCGGCGCAAATCACGCAGGCGCAAATTTCCATACCGACATCAACTATTGCGTGGGTAAGCGCCGACCAGTTCTCTAAGCCGCAGATTGATGTTCAAAACATAACAACCGGCATGAACCCGACTATGCAGGTGACGGGGCGGCTGGCAAATCAAACGGCGTATGACTTTCCCGCGCCAATTGTTGATGCGTTGGTGTACAATAAAAACGGAGACGTCCTTGCCGCATCGCAGGTGACTCTGGGGGACCTTCCTGCTTTTGGCAATGAATCATTCATGGTTCCCTTTGCTCCCGATCTAACGCTCTACGTCCCGCCGCAAGCGCCGCAAATCCCCTCGTTTCCACGAAACTTAACTGTGAGTATGAGCGGCGATGATGTGATGGCCTTGCAGCAGGTTTTGGCCGAACAGGGGTTGCTTTCGCGCTCGCCGACGGGCTACTATGACGCGGCAACCGCCCAGGCGGTCAAACGGCTCCAGGGGCAGCTTAAGGTGAAACAAACCGGAGCGCTTGACGAGCCAACGCGCGCTGCGCTGATGGCGTTTTTGCAGGCGCAGGTTCCTTACGTGCCACAAGATACGCAATTAGGGGCAGTTGATCCGACGCGCACGCGGGTGTTTGTTGAAGCAAAACAATAACAAAAATATATGGCACAAGAAGAGACATTAAAACGGGATGCGGAAGCGGGGGCGCCCCCGCGCGTGGCGGTGTGGATGATAGAGGACCGCGAAGATATGTCGTACGTGGTGCGGCTGATGATTGAAGTTTCGTTTCCGGATGTCGTGATCAAAGAATTCAGGAATGGCGAGGCGGCGGTGGCAACATTGCACGCGGGCGCGGCGGCGGTTCCCGCAATTATTACGGTTGATGGCGATCTGGGAAAAAATCAAAAGCTCGGCCCGCAGGTTATTGAAGAGTTGGGCGCCGAATTGCATGCGCGCAAAGCGTCGGTGCGTTTTGTGGCGATGAGTGGCGTTGACGAGCTTAATGAAGCCATGCGTGCGGCCGCTGAGAAAGTCGGTCAGCCGATCGAAGTCTTGGGCAAGGGGCCCGAGGCCAATGCCAAACTCCTGGCGCTTATAGAAGAGGTGCAGAAAGGAGTGGTCGAAAATAAAATAACAAAGTAAATTCCATGCTTAGAAATTCATTTGAACACTTTTTGGAGGAAGAAAACAACACCGATGGTGACCAGGCCAGGAGGAGAGAGCGCATTTCTATTCTTATTTGGATTATTGATGACAACGAACAATTTGCCAGAGCGTTATCCTCCGTACTCGGAGAGTTTCGTATTCAGGTTTTTTCCGATGGTGAATCGGCGATAGCGGCGGCGAGCGCTATTCATTCTGAGGGATCGACTCCGGCGGCTATTCTGGTTGATGGTGATTTGGGTGAAGATAAATTGACCGGTCCGGATATCATCAAGGCATTGTGTGGTTTGGGTATCGGCACGGAAACAAAGACAACGTTTATAACATTGAGCAGTGACCCAGGGGCGAACAGTGCCATGGAAAAGGAAGCGCGTGTAAACGGCGCGCCAGTAGTGGTATACGAAAAGGGAGGGGATTTGAGGAAACTTAAAGAAATTTTGAGTGGCGTATAAATGTGTCACGCGCAAGCCGTCTTTCCCTTTTTAAATAAAAAAGTATAGGATAACCCTACGAACATATCCGCTGTTGAAAAATTATTAGTTTTAGCGTTTAATAGAAAGAGAGCTCTGATACGCTCTCTTTTTATTTAATCCGCTACGACAGATATGCCGGGGCAGGTCTATGCCTTTGTGATGCGTCTTGGGTGTGAGTAGAGACATATTCCGCGCCTCTTTCGGGGAATCCATTTTAATTTTTGACATTTCCATTTTACCTTTTTGATCATGCATCAAGATTTTCTTAAACCGTACGACCATAACGCCGTTGAAAACGATATCTATGCCGCGTGGGAAAAGAGTGGCTATTTTGCGCCGCAAATGGACGTGGATAAAAAAACCGGCACGAATCAGCGTCTTAACCAGCAAGAATCCGCGTATTGCATCATTATGCCCCCGCCCAATGCCAACGGGTCTTTGCATGTGGGGCATGCGGTGATGATTGCGGTGGAGGATATTCTCATTCGCTATTGGCGTTTGCGCGGGAAGAACGTGCTTTGGCTTCCGGGTGCCGATCATGCGGGGTTTGAAACGCAGGTGGTGTTTGAAAAGAAATTGGAGAAAGAGGGCACGAGCCGGTTTGAAATTCTCAACCAAGAGGGCGGACGCGAAAAGTTTTACCAGATGGTTTGGAACTTTACCCAGGCGCACAAATCGGGGATGGAAAGCCAGGTGCGGCGTTTGGGCGCGTCCTGCGATTGGAGCAAGGAATTGTTTACGCTCGATCCGCGGATCGTCGCCATTGTTTACGGGACGTTTAAGAAATTATATGACGATGGGCTGGTGTATCGAGACAAGCGGATTGTTAACTTTTGTGTCAAGCATCAGACGTCACTTTCCGACCTTGAGGTGGCGTGGGAGGATCGCACGGACGCACTCTATCATGTGCGTTACGCGCTGGCCGACGATGGCGCGCGGTATATTACCATCGCCACGACACGTCCCGAGACGATCCCGGGAGATACGGCGGTGGCGGTCAATCCGACCGATGCGCGGTATAACAATTTTGTCGGCAAGGAAGTGATCGAGCCGATTACCGGACGGCGCATCCCTATTATCGCCGACGAAGCGGTTGACGTAACATTTGGGACGGGCGCACTCAAAATTACTCCCGCGCACGATGCGGTGGACTTTGAAGTGGGCAAGCGGCACCATCTTGAGACGCGCCAAACGATCGATGCTAATGGACGTTTCAACGATTTAGCAGGTCCATTTGCGGGGATGAAAGTTCCCGAAGCGCGTCAAAAAGCCGCGGAAATACTTGCTCAAAATGGTGCTCTTGAAAAAACCGAACCGTACCAACACCAAGTGGGTGTGTGTTATAAATGCCGGAATATTGTCGAGCCGATGATTTTGCCGCAATGGTTTGTGGATCTGACAAAAAAAGGAAAAGAAAAAATAGTCGCGCCGGTCATTGATGCGGTCAAAAGTGGCACAACAAAAATCACGCCGGACTTCCAGGAAAAAATATTTTTCCACTGGATGGAAAATATTCACGACTGGAATATTTCTCGCCAGATTACGTGGGGGATTCCCATTCCGGTGTGGTACTGCCAGGACTGCGGCAAAGAAACGGTGCATATCGCCGATGGTGCGCCGGCAGGATGCGCGGCTTGCGGGAGCAAAAATCTAAAAAAAGACACTGACGTTTTTGACACGTGGTTTTCGTCGGGGCAGTGGCCATTCGCCGCTTTGCTGGCGCAAAACGGCTCAAAGGAAAATAGCAAAAATCAAAATGCAAAAATAACCGGGACCAAGGAAGAAGAAATTGATTATTTCAAAACATTCTATCCTACCGCGATGATGGAAACGGGGTATGATATTCTGTTTTTCTGGGTAGCGCGCATGATGATGCTGGGGTTGTATGTGACCGGGCAGGTGCCATTCAAAGACGTGTATTTGCACGGGCTTGTTCGAGACAAGGACAAACAGAAAATGTCAAAGTCAAAGGGAAATGTCGTCGATCCGCTGGGCGTGGTGGAACAATACGGCGCCGACGCGTTGCGCATGGCGTTAATTGTCGGCAATTCTCCCGGACAGGATGTGACATACGATGAAAATAAAGTGCGTGGCTATCGCAATTTTTCAAACAAACTCTGGAACATCGCGCGGTTTGTCATCGCACAGGTTGATGCGGATAGTGCGCAGATTAACGCGGATGATATCAAGCTAACGTCCGACGATCAGGAACGTGTTGCGGCATTTAAGAAAACGAAGATGGAAGTTGCCGACAACATAGAAAAACTTCGCTTCTCGCAAGCGGCAGAGACCGCATATCACTATGTTTGGCACACATTTGCCGATGTGGTGATTGAAGAAGAAAAAAAGATTCTTGCCGACGCAACCGCGTCCGAAAAGCAAAAGCAATCGGCCCGGGCGACGCTGGCATATATTCTGCGTGGGTCGTTGGTGATGCTGCATCCGTTCATGCCGTTTGTGACTGAGGCCATCTATCAGCGTTTGCCCGCTAAAAATAAGGAGTTTTTGATGGTGGAATCATGGAATTAAAAGACAAAAAAGTTCTTTTGGTTGGTCTGGGACAGTTGGGGGGCGGGATTGCAGCCGCCAAATTTTTGGTTGGGGAAGGTGCCATACTGACCGTTACCGACGCCAAAAGCGAAAAAGATTTAGCGCGGTCGGTGCGGCAGCTGCGCGGACTGCCGATCGTTTTCCATTTGGGAAACCACGATGAAAAAGATTTTTTGCATAGCGATGTGGTGGTTTTTAATCCGGCGGTGAGTGTTTTTTCTCCGTGGGCGAAGTTTGCGCAGAAACATCACCTTCGTTTTTACAATGACTACACGCTTTTTTGCAATCTGCTTATGGAACGGAAGACGATGCCCGCCGCTGGTTTTGTCGGTGTGACGGGAACGCGGGGGAAAACCACGGTAACGACGTGGATTGCGCATTTTGCACAACCGGCGGTGGTTGGGGGGAATATGCCCACCGCCGGACTTCTGAAAATTATTCCGCGTGTCAAACGCAACAAAAATCTTGTCTTAGAGCTCTCGTCATATCAGCTGGAATATGCTGACACGCAAACACCCTGGCCGCATGTGGCGGTTATCACCAATATCTCTCCCGATCACCTGAACCGGTATGGGGACATGAAAACGTATGCGGGCATTAAGGCAAAAATCTTTGCCGGACAAACAAAAAACGATTTTCTGATACTCAACGCACGCGACTCGTGGACGCCATTTTTTCTCAAACAGAAACCGAAGGGCGCCGTGTATTATTTTTCGTCTTCTCCGCTTGGAAAAAAACAAAACGGTGTGTGCGTGAAAGAAAACAGCGTGTGGTTTTTTGAAAACGGGCATGGAGAAAAAATCTGCGCCGTACCCGCAGGTTTTAGCCGCCACCAAAAAGAAAATCTCTGTGCGGCAATGCTGGCGGCGCGTTTGTACGGCGTGCCGTGGGGAAAAATTATCGCGCGCATTCCAACGCTTCCCTCGGTGCCGTTTCGCCAGGAGGTTATTTTTGACAATGGAAAACTTTTGATAGTTAACGATTCGGCATCTACCAGTCCGGAAGGGACGATCGCGGCTATAGAACGATTTTTGCAAGGAAATAAGCCATTTTTCTTGATTTGCGGGGGCACGGACAAACAGCTGGACTTTACTTCTTTGGCGCGGGTTATCAAAAAGAATCTTTTGCCCGATCGTGTGCTGTTTTTGGAAGGGAGCGCGACGGTCAAGCTGATGCGCGCATTGCGGCGCGCGCGGTATTTTTCAAAGAAAACGCCTCGGGTTTATGCATCACTTGATGAAATGATGCGCTCATTGCAAAGTGTGCGAAATGGGAGTATCGTGTTTTCTCCGGGCGCGGCGAGTTTTGAGAAGTTTCAGAATGAATTTGACCGCGGGAAGCGTTTTACTCGGTTGGCGCGGCGATATCTGGCGGCAAAAAAACAAAAATGATTCTAGCAACTCATGCAATAGTCGGCGCGGCGGTCGCCCGTTTGTTTCCTCACTATCCCATTATTGGTTTTTTGGCGGCGTTTGCATCTCATTATGTTCTGGATGCTATCCCACACTGGAACTATCATCTTCGCTCATTCCGTTCAACGGAAACAACCCATGGGCGTCCGGACATGGCGTGGGGGCGGGATTTTCTTATCGATCTTTCAAGAATAGCGTTTGACGGGATACTGGGTGTTGGATTGGCGTTTCTCCTCTTCCGCCCGCAGTCGTGGCACGATGCGTTTATAACCTTGCTGGGCATTGCCGGCGGTGTGCTTCCCGATGCGTTGCAATTCTTGTACTGGAAGTTAGGCGGAAAACCTCTGGGATGGCTGCAGCGAATTCATCATGCCGTGCATTTTAAAGAGGACATAGAAAATCCTATCGTTGGCGCATCGTTGCAAGTCGGCTTAGTTGCTTTGCTTTTTGAGATTGTCCGTGTAGTGTTTTGATGATTTTGGCCGCGGTGATGAGTAGCACAGCGCTGTTTTTTTTGTTATGATGCGATAACTATGCAGGGAGCGATTATAGTATTGGAAATCATTTTGGCGTTTCTCCCGGGGCTCGTATGGCTTTTTTTCTTCTTGCAGGAAGACATTAACCACGATCCCAAGCGGATGATCGCCAAGGTGTTTTTTGCGGGTATGCTCTCAGCGATTGCGGCGCTTTTCATTGAGATGATGTCTCATAATTGGCTTGCGGCCGTGACGTTGACGCTTCCGCGAATCATCGAAGACAACGTGGGTATTTTTGTTGGATTCGCATTTATTGAGGAGTTGATGAAGTTTATTTTTGTCTATGCAATCGTGCGCAGAAGTCGATATTTTGATGAGCCGTTGGATGCTATGATTTATCTGGTGACGGGCGCGCTGGGATTTGCCACCGCCGAAAATTTGTTTCTTGTTTTTTCGTCACAGAATATTCAGGATGCATTTGCTGTTATTGTTCTTCGTTTTATCGGCGCTACGTTATTACACGCGCTGGCATCCGGCGTGATGGGGCACCATTGGGCGCTGGGAATTAAATATAAGCTTGAGGGGCGGGCAATCCTGGTTGGATTGGCGTTTGCCACC
>Ga0207433_10010272_pt1 | contig 14638 bp, 15 predicted proteins | sample YelNatPaOPGAMG01_FD_187559 | JGI IMG/M metagenome (GOLD analysis project Ga0207433, IMG submission 187559) | Hot spring thermophilic microbial communities from Obsidian Pool, Yellowstone National Park, USA - OP-RAMG-01 (SPAdes) (version 3) | ecosystem: Environmental > Aquatic > Thermal springs... | reverse complement strand
ATTCATTTAGTATTGTTTTTTTCCTTTTCTGCTAATACTTTCTGGATTATTTCATTTGGTGCCTGTTCGTATCTTAAAAACTGCATAGAAAATGTTGCCCTACCGCTACTTAAAGACCTGAAATTTTCAGCATAACCAAACATCTCAGACAAAGGCACCTCTGCTGTAATAATCTTGTTCTGGCCTTTTGCGTCTATATTTAAAATCTTACCCCTCTTAGAACATAAATAAGCTACTAAATTACTAACGTAATCATTTGGTGAAATAACTTCAGCTAACATATAAGGCTCAAGAAGGACGGGTTTAGATTTCATAAATCCTTCGCGAAAACAACCCATTGCAGCTAATCTAAAAGCAATATCAGAAGAATCAACTTCATGATAAGAACCATCCAAAAGCACTACCTTTACATCCACAACAGGATATCCTGCATATACACCCTTTTTTAAAACTTCTCTTACACCTTTTTCTATTGCTGGTATAAAATTCTGCGGTATTGCTCCACCTTTAATCTTGCTCTCAAACTGAAAATCCCCTCCCCTTGGAAGAGGAGAAATCTCCATAATAACATGACCATATTGACCACGACCACCTGACTGTTTTATATGTTTGTACTCAGTAACAGATGACTCTAAAATTGTCTCTTTATACGCTACTTTTGGTGGGCTTACATCAGCATCAACTTTAAATTCATCTTTAAGTCTCTCCACCATTATCTCTAAATGCAATTCTCCCATGCCTGATAAAACAATTTCATTTGTCTCCTGATCTGTTTCAACACAAAATGTCGGGTCCTCTTCCATAAGTTTTACAATTGCCTTGCTTAATTTATCTTGATCCTGTCTTGTTTTAGGAGTAATACTGATTGACATAACAGGTTTTGGAAATTCCATAGATTCAAAAATAACAGGTCTATCCGGACTTGTTAAGGTATCACCGGTTGTGGTTTTAGAAAGTCCAATAGCCGCAACTATCTCACCAACATAGGCCCTAAAACGATTTTCCTTCTGATTAGCATGCATTTGAACTAATCTACCTATTCTTTCTTTTATTCCTTTTGTTACATTTAAAACATAAGAACCGGAATCAACATAACCAGAATAAATTCTTAAATAAACAAGTTTTCCTACATAAGGATCGACCTGAACTTTAAAAGCCAAAGCGCTAAATGGTTCATCCACTGAAGGTTTAATTTTTATATGAGTATTTGAGTCTGACGGCGAGTGCGCATCAGTTGCTTCTAAATCAAGCGGTGAAGGTAAATAAAAAACTATCCCATCCAATAACTTCTGTATACCTTTATTTTTTAATGCACTGCCACAGAAAATTAAAGTAAGTTTATTTAAAATACAACCTTTCCTTAATGCTTTTTTAATATCCTCCTCTGTTATAGAAGAAGGGGTATTAAAATATTTTTCAGAAAAAGACTCATCCACTAAAGCACACTTTTCCAACAATAAATTTCTATATTGTTTTGCTATATCTAAATAATCATTAGGTATATCTTGACAAGAAATATCTTTTCCTAATTGATCTTTATAAATATAAGCCTTCATCTCTATTAAATCGATTAAACCACTAAAATCAGCTTCTTTTCCAATCGGAATTACAATAGGAGTTACATTTGCTTGCAGTTTTTCTTCTATATCTTTTATTGCTGCATAAAAATCCGCACCTGTTCTATCCATCTTATTTATAAAAACTATTTTAGGAACATTGTATTTATCAGCCTGTCTCCATACGCTCTCTGACTGAGCTTCAACTCCTTCTACGGCTGAAAAAACTACAACGCCACCATCTAAAACTCTTAAAGAACGTTCAACCTCTACTGTAAAATCAACATGCCCCGGTGTATCAATTAAATTTATGCGGGTATCTTTCCAAAAACAGGTAGTTACTGCAGCGGTAATGGTTATTCCTCTTTCTCTTTCCTGTTTCATCCAATCAAGTTGTGCTTCTCCATTATGAACTTCACCTAATTTGTGAGTTTTTCCTGTAAAGAAAAGCAATCTTTCAGAAAGTGTGGTTTTTCCTGCATCTATATGCGCGATTATACCTATATTTCTTGTAGCATTTAAATCTATTTTTATATCCTCTTTTGCTTTTAATTCTTCTAAATTTAACTCCTCAATTTTTTCCTGAGTCTCCTCTGTGAGGGTTTCTTTTTTGTCTTGGTTTTCCTTTACTTTGATATTAACTTCCTCTTCTTTTTTAACTGCTTCTTTTTCTTCTATTTCTTTTACTATTTTTTTCTCTTCGACAACCTCTTTTTCCTCCTCAAGTTTTACTGGTTCAATTTCCTGAGTTTCTTTTCCAATTCTTGAAAGTTTAAAATTTAATTTTTCAATTTCTAATTTTAATTTAGAAATCTCATTGTCTTTTGAATCTAAAAGTTCTTTTTTGTTCTCTAATTCTTCTTCTAAAAACTTATATTCATCTTTCAAAGCATCATAATCTTCTCTGCTAACCCATTTACTATTTTCTATCTTTCTTTTTAAATCGTTTATAGAAATTGTATACTCATTTATTTTAGAAGAAGTCTCTTCCAACTTTTTGTTTAAAATTACTATTTTTTCTGTCTTCTCTAAATTATCTTTTTCCAAAGACCTTAATTTTTCATTAAGTTCAACTAATGTGCTATTTAATTTTATATTTTTTGAAAGTTCCTTTTGAAGGTCTTCTTCTTTTTTTGAAATTTTTTCTTCTAATTCTATAATCCTCTTTTTTATCCTATCCTTTTCTCTTATACTTTCTTCTTCAATTCTTTTTTCTCTGTCTAATTGCTTTTCTAAATCTATTCTCTTTTGCTTCTCTTGTTCCAATTCTTTTACAGCCTCATCCAAAGCATTTTTATTTTTTTCTAAATCTTCTTTAAGAGAGGTTATCTCGTTTTTTAAGGATGCTGCATAATCTTTTAAATTTTTAATTGTAACTTCGTAATTTTGGTTTTTGTCTTCCTTTTTAAAAATAGGACCCTTGCTACTATAGTATAAATATGCTACCAAAATTACTGAGATAATTATTAATGAGAAAATAAATATAATCTCCATATCTAATTTATTTATATCATATTTTTTAAATAAAATAAAGGTAGATTAGATTAAAAATTAAAAACTGTTCCCCTTGGTCCTCTCTTTAAAACCACTATAGAAGAAGATGGATCTATATAATAATCTTTATCTTCTCCATAACCTATTAAAGTATTATTTTTTATAATATTAAAACGATCTATTATGGAATTTTTTATTTTTGAGTTTTTTTGTATATAACAGAAATCGAAGATAATAGAATTTTCAATAAGACAATTTTCTTCAACTATAACCGACCTACCCAAAATAGAATTTACGACTGTAGATTTTATTATTTTGCTTCCTTCACAAATAAGAGAATTTTTTAAATTCGAATTAATTATATAAGATGGCGGTGAATTTATATTTGAAGCATATATAGGCCAATCATAGTTATTTAAATCGAGTTTGGGTTTATCACCCAGTAAATCCATATTCGCCTGATAAAAACTAAAAATAGTTCCAACATCCTTCCAATAATATTGCTCTTCATATTTTTTTAAAGATGGTATTCTGTTCAAAGAAAAATCATAAGCATAAATTTCTCTTTTTTTGGAAACTAAATAAGGTATTATATCCTTACCAAAATCATGAGATGTCTTCTTTTGAGCATCTTCTTTTAAAACCTCAATTAAAAAATCGGCATCAAATATGTAATTTCCCATAGAAGCATAAACTATACCTTTAGAAGATAATTTTGGCTTCTCTATAAATTTTTTTACTCTTTTATTTTTATCAAAATAAACTATTCCAAAATTACTTGCTTCATTTGATTTTATTGGTATAACAGATATAGTAAGTAGTGCTTTTTTTCTTATATGAAAATCTACCATATCTTTTATGTTCATCCTATAAACATGATCTGCGCTAAATATTGCAACAAGTTTTGGAGAAAAATCATATATAAGATTTATATTTTGATATACTGAATCGGCTGTGCCTCTATACCATTCTTTTCTCTGTCTCATTTGAGGCGGCACAACCGTGATAAAATGTTTTTTAAGCAAACCCTCTCTTATCCAAGTTGTCCGTATATGTTCGATTAAGGATTGCGATTTATATTGGACTAAAACATAAATAGAATAAATTCCTGAATTAATGAGATTACTTAATGAAAAATCAACTATTCTATATTTACCACCAAAAGGAACGGAGGGTTTTGTTCTTTCTAAAGTGAGCGGATACAGTCTCTCTCCTTTTCCACCGGCCATAACCATGGCCAAGATATCCGGCTTACTCATACGCCTTCAAATTTTTTAAATAAACTGATAATCTCTTCTGGTTTATTTGCTAAAAAAAGTGCTTTTCTAAAAGAATTATCCATCAAGCATTTAGATAATTCTGCCAACATCCTTAAATAGAGATTTAAATCGCTTGGATTTGTTCCCATAAGAAAAACCAAATTCACAGGCTCTCCATCCAAAGATTTAAAATCAATACCTTTTATACTTTTCCCAAAGCTAATTAAAAAACCACTAACAGCGTCTGTGCGTGCGTGAGGTATAGCAACATTATGTCCTATGCCGGTGGAACCCAAAGATTCTCTATCTAAAATATCTTTTATGAATTTATCTATATCTTTAATTTTTCCTGTTTTATTTAAAATCTCTACCATTTCTCTTATCGTATCTTCTTTGGTTTGTGATTTTAATTCCATAATGCAAAACTCTTCCTTAAGATAATCTGAAATCTTCATAGTTCCTCCTCTATATTTCTTTAAAAAGTCTTTCAACTAAATCCTGATTTTTAACTATAATAACAGGACACTTTGCATCTCTTAAAATTCTTTCTTCTGGTTGATAAAAAATATCTTTTCTTGAAAACAATTCTTTTAATTCCCCGATAATTATTAAATCAATAGATTCCTTTTCTGCAAAATTTAAAATTTCATCATGCACTGAACCTTTAAGTAAAACCGCTCTGCAATCAACATCTTTTTGTTGCGATAAATTTTTTACTCTTTCTAAAAAAGAATTGCCTTGATTTTCTAAATCTTTTTTGTATTCCTCAACCTCTTTTTGGACAAATACATTTGCTTTTAACAAATCTGTCAAAGTCTTTTCGTCTATAACATAAATTGCAAACAATTTGGCATTTAATAATTTAGAAATATATAAAGCGTATTTAAAAGTTATAAAAGAAGCGCCTGATCCGGCTAATGCCACAAGTATATTTCTTATTGGCATAATTAATTTTTTAATTTTGTTTTTATAAACTTAAGTATACAAAAAGATTCCATCGCTTCCTCTTGAAGCTTATTACTTATATACTTTAAAGTTTCTTTGTACAATGGTATATAAATTTTATCTAAAATATTTACCTTTCTTATTGTTTTTTGAAATTCTTTTGCTAAATATAAAAGTATGTATTTTCTTTCTGCTAATTTTATTATAGAATAAAGTATGTTTTTAAACTTTAAAATTAATTCATCAACATAAAAATTTACTCCAATAGGGCTAAAATATAAATCCTCTTCTAAAAATTTTAAATCCAAAGATGGCACAATAATCCCCAAAATTCTACTTTTTGATATAATAATGTCGTATTTTGTATCAATAGATAAAGCTAATTCTTTTAATTTTTTTTCTCCAATAGTAGAAATTGTTTTATCCAATAAAACATAAGCCTCTTTCAATAAAGTAAATAAATCTTTCTGAATATTGTCCAAATTATAAATAGCGTTTTCTATCTCATTCAAAATAATCTTCCTCTTTTCATCTAAAAGTTCATACCCTTCTATAGCAAAAGAAAGCATACCCTTATACTTTAAAAGATTAGTTTTTGTAGCCGGAATATTTAAATTCATTATTCTAAACCTAACTTTTTCTTTGTCTGTGTTGTACCTGAATTGCTTAAGACTTTTATAAGCTCTTTATTATTAAGTTTCCCCCACATAAAACCACAGTCCAGACAACTAAAAAAATTGTTATCTAATCTTACATTTGACCATAATATTGAAAAAAAATTTAAGCCTTCCGGTCTAAAATATGCACGTGGTGCAACATAATCAGGTTGATTATAAATTTTACCTTTTATTATCTTATTACTTTTACAATTAGGACAACTCATATTATCCTCTTAAATTAAATAAAACTGTTATTCCCTTTCTAATCATCATTACGGCAATTGCGCCTAAAAGCAAACTTGTAATTTTAGATATAGCTTTTAAGCCGGATTTTCCTAAAATTTTTATAAATATATCTGAAAAATAAAATATAAATCCCGCAAACATTATATTTGTAATTATTGAAACTAATGTTGGAAAAACTCCATACTCTGAAATCATCAATAAAGAAGTAGTCAAAACTGCAGGACCAGCTATTAAAGGCGTGCCTAAAGGGACGATTCCAAAATCTTTATCTCTAAAATTAATATGTTTTTGTGGGTTGATTATCTCTGTTATTGCAAGACAAAATAAAATAATTCCTCCTGCTATCATAAAATCTGCTATGTTAATATTTAAAAAACTAAATATTAACCTACCAAAAAACACAAAACATATTGTAAGTAAAATTGCAGTAAATATTGATTGCAAAATAATTCTTATCTTATCTTTTTTATTGAGTAAATAACTAAATGATAAAAATATAGGTAAAGTACCAATAGCATCAACTGCAACAAATAGTGGTATTAAAGATAGAATTATATTTTTTAACATCAGTCTTTTATATTTAAATAACTTTTAAGTTTTTCCCAAGTCTTTGGTCCAACCTTTCCATCTACTTTTAAATTGTTTTTTGCCTGAAACTCTTTTACGGCGCTTAAAGTTTTTGGTCCGATTATACCATCAATTTTCCCATTATAAAATCCAGCGTTTTTTAAGGCTAATTGGATCTCTTTTATTGTTGGCTTTTTGGGTATCTCTATATTTGGTTTACTCTCTGTATATTCTTTTATATTTATAGAATCAGGAAATTCTTCTACTGCTACCTCTTCTTTTGGCTGAGTAGTCTCTGTATTTTCTTTTTTCTTGGAACAACCTAAAACAAAAACAAAAACTAATATCAAAAAGATAATTTTAGACATTAAAATTTTTTTACTTTTCTTATATAATTATTATAATTCTCTGAAATCTCATTTAATATATCTGAACCAAATTTTTCCAAAAAAACTTCAGTAATTACAATTGCACATAAGTTTTCTGCTATAACACCAACTGAATATATGGCACAGGTGTCTGACCTTTCAACAATTGCTGATTTTTCTTTTTTAGTTATAAGGTCAACTGATTTAAGGGGGGAAGTCAAAGTAGCTATAGGTTTTGCTGCTAATCTTATAACTATTGGCTCACCCGTAGATATACCGCCCTCTATTCCTCCTGAATTATTCGTCTTGTGAAAAAAACCAAAACCTTTTTTATAGTAAATCTTGTCATGCACTAAAGAACCGAATTTTTTTGTATACTCAAAACCTAAACCAAATTCTATTCCTTTTACAGAAGGTATGCTAATTAAATAAAACGCCAATCTTGCATCTAATCTTTTATCAAAATGCATAAAACTACCTAAACCAACAGGAACGCCTTCAATCCAAACTTCTATAATTCCTCCCAAAGAATCTTTCTTCTCTTTTGCCTCTTTTATTTTATTTATCATAAGTTTTTCTGTTTTTTTATCAATACAATTAAGAAGGGAGTTTTTGGTCTTTTTAATTATATCTTCAACGTTTCTTGGTTTAATCTTGCTTTCTATCTCTCCTACACTTATTGTAAAACTTGCTATTTTTATATTAAAAATAGAAAGAAACTGTTTACATAAAGCGCCAACACAAACCCTAGCTACTGTTTCTCTTGCTGATGCTCTTTCTAAAATATTTCTTAAGTCATATTCCTGATATTTAAGCGCTCCTGCCAAATCAGCATGCGCTGGTCTTGGAATGGATAAAACTTCTAAATTATCTTCCTTAAAAGGAAAAATCTTTATATCTTTATTTTTTATCAACATAGCAATTGGGCTACCCAATGTTATTCCTTTTCTTAATCCTGATATAAACTCTACACTATCGCTCTCAATAGACATTCTATCTCCCCTTCCAAAACCAAGCCTTCTTCTATTTAATTCATAATCTATTTTAGATTTATCTATTTTTACACCCTTAGGAAACCCTTCCACTATAGTTAATAAACCCTCGCCATGTGATTCACCGGCTGTAAGAAATCTCATATTAACCTCCAATATATAATCTCAATAAACTTAAAATTTGAGTTTTGTAAAAAAATACTACAACAACAGCCAAAGACAAATAAGGTAAATATGGTATTAAATGTGAACGTTTAAAAATAATAGCAAAAATTCCATATATAACTGCAAAAAATGGAGCAATAAAAAATACCAAAATAACACTCTCTATACCTAAAAAAAGTCCAACTAACCCCATAAAATCAACATCGCCTAAACCTAAAGACTCTCTTTCTCCCTCTATAGAATCTTTTTTAGAAAAAGATAGATAAATTTCCAAAAAAGAATCTCCAAAAAATTTAAAAAGATAAACAAAACCAAAACCAAATATTAAATTCTTAATATCTCTTACAATAGGTAGCTTCCAAAAATTAAAATAAAAATTATGGGATAAAAAATTTGCAGTTTCAAAAATGCTAAATATTATACCAATTAAAATTCCTAAAAAACATAAATAATTTGGTATAGCATGAAAATCTATATCTATAAATGAAACTACTATAAGAAAATAAAAAAGAAAAAGATATTTAAAAAAATCTAAACCAATACCAAATTTTAAATATAAAAACAAAAGAACTATACCGCTTATAAATTCAACCAATGGATATCTAAATGAAATTTTTTTATTGCAATATCTACATTTTGCTCTCAAAATTAAAAAACTTATTATTGGAATATTATCATAAAAATAAATAGTATTATTACAATGTGGACAAAAAGATCTTGGATTTATAATTGAAATATTCCTTGGTAGCCTGTATATACAGACATTTAAAAAACTACCCAAAAAAGTTCCAAAAATAAATATAAATATATTAATTAAAAGCATCTTCTAAAGCTTTTCTCATTATATTAACCGGTGCTCTTTTTTTTGTCCAAATCTCAAAGGCTTTTGCTGCCTGATATAAAAGCATATTCTTTCCATCTGTAAATTTTAAGCCTAAAGATTTGGAATATTTAATAAGTTTAGTCTCTCTATTGTAAACTAAATCAAAAATCTTTAATCTATTATGCAAAAAACTTTTTTTAATAAACATTCGCCTGTCATCTTTCATACCAATTGGTGAAGCATTAACAAACAGACGACATCTTTTTAAAATAAATTGAGAATCTTTTTTTGAAACAAATTCTATTGTTTTATAAATTTTATTCTCATTGATTTTTCTTAAATATTCTATAAAATTCAAAAATGCGTTTTGATTTATATCAAAAATATATATTTTTTTAGGACAAACTCCTTTACCATAACATAAACTATAAATAACAGCCCTCGCAGCTCCTCCACAACCTAATATAAAAACCTCTGTGTCTTTTTTAATATTGAATTTTAAATCTTTTTTTAAAGAAACAGAAAAACCATATATATCTGTATTATAACAGTTAAACTTATTATTATTTAATCTTGAAACTGTATTTATTGCACCTACTATATTTAAATCTTTTAAATCTTTTAAATTTAAAATTAAAGAATTTTTTTCCAAAATCTCTTTTACCATTATCTTATGCGGGATAGTAACATTAAAACCTACGATATCTTTTGAATATACCTTATTACCTTCTGTATCAAAAACTATCTTATTTGGATTAAGTAAAAAATCTTCTAATTCTTGGGGTCTTATCTCAAAAAGTCTATATTCTGCATTAATATTTAAAAAAGAAAAGGCGCTATTATGCATAATCTTTGATAAACTGTGTTTTACTGGAAAACCTATTAAACCGTAAATTTTTTTATTGCTCATTCTCAAATCTTATACCAATAATCTCTCTCCAAAAAATATCCCAATAATTTTTATCAAAATAAATAAAAGGTCTTGGGTATTTATCTAATAATTTTGCCTCTAATTCTTCTCTATCTCTAAAACTTAAGACATAGAAATTACCTTTCTTCTTTTTAATAGGAGTGTAGATAATACTCCAAAAATCCTCCCAATCTTTTTCAGTAAATTCTCCAAAAGTTTCAGGATCAAACTCCCGCAACATTACCTCTTTTTCCATAAGATTCAATGGCCGTTTCCTCTGTGGACTAATTTCAACAGAAATATTCTGTTTTTTTGTTTTAAAAAAATCTGACATCTTTATTAAATTATCTCTTAAAAATTCATTAAATTTATTATCCGGATTATTTTTAAAATCAATAACAACCTTTATTAAAAATATAACTATTAAAATAGCTAATATGTTTAATATGTACTTCATCTAAATTTTATTTAATGCATCAAGGTAGGCTTTTACTGATGCTTCCAAAATATCTGTGCTGGCACCTTTACCAATAATGTTTCTATTTTTTACAATAACCTCTACCCTAGCAAGACCTTGCGCGTCTTTTCCTTTAGTTATAGCCTCTAGGCTATAACTTACTAATTTTGCAGGTATTTTTGTAATTTTATCTATTGCTTTATAACATGCATCTACCGGACCATCGCCTGTGGAAGTTGCTTCATAAATTTTATCCTTAAATTTCATCTTTATATTAGCTTGAGGGGTTATATCTGTTCCGGTATTTACTCTTACTGATACTAATTGGTAAGTTTTCTTTACATTTTTTGTCTCTTCCTCAATTAACATCAAAATATCATCATCAAAAATCTGCTTCTTTTTATCTGCTAATTCTTTAAATTTTTTAAATATAACTTCAATCTTTTTTTCAGAAAAATTAAAACCTAAATTTTTTAATTTCTCTTTGAAAGCGTGTCTACCAGAATGTTTACCCAAAACCAATTCACTTCTTTTTATCCCAACATCTTTTGGATTCATTATCTCATAAGTTATCCTCTTTTTTAAAATGGCATCCTGATGTATGCCGGATTCGTGTCTAAATGCATTTATTCCCACTATTGCTTTATTCTGTGCAACCAAAAAACCTGTTAGATTACTTACCAGCTTAGAAGTCTTATATATCTCTTTGGTATTTATATCGGTATAAAAATTAAAAGCATCTTTTCTTACCTTTAAAGCCATCACAAATTCTTCTAAAGAAGCATTGCCTGCTCTTTCTCCAATACCATTTATAGTACAATGCACCTGTCTTACTCCGGCTAAAACAGCTGAAAGCGAATTTGCAACAGCCATACCCAAATCATCATGACAGTGTATAGAAAGAATTGCTTTGTTTATATTTGGTACATTATTTAAAATATCCTTTATTAAATCATAAATCTCAGCAGGATAACTATAACCAACTGTATCAGGTATATTTATAACATTTGCTCCTTCCTCTATGGCTGTCTGGATTACTTTATAAAGAAATGATTTTTGAGAACGTGTAGCATCCTCCGGAGAAAATTCTATATTATCGCATAGATTTCTTGAAAATCTTGTTGCAGATTTTGCTAATTCTAAAATCTCCTCTTCTGGTTTTTTAAATTTATATTTAAGATGAATTTTAGATGTTGCTAAAAATATATGTAAGCGTGGTTTTTTTGCTTTTTTTATAGCATCCCATGCTGTTTCTATATCCTTTTTTATGCATCTTGCCAATGCGCAAACAAAAGAATTCTTTACATTTGATGCAACTAATTTTACCCCTTTAAAATCATCCGGACTTGCTATCGGAAAACCAGCCTCGATAACATCTACCCCAAGTCTTTCTAATTGTAAAGCTATATCTAATTTTTCTTTTGAGTTTAGTGAAGCTCCGGGAGCCTGCTCTCCATCCCTTAATGTGGTATCAAAAATAAATATTTTTTCCATAATTTTATTTTTTCATCCAAGGCATCATCTCGCGCAACTTCTTTCCTACCTCTTCTATTTGATGTCTATCTTGTTCTTCCAAAAGTTTATTAAAGTTTGGCCTTCCTAATTCATTTTCCTTAATCCACTCTTTTGCAAATTTTCCAGAAACTATCTCCTTTAAAATTTTTTTCATTGTTTTTCTTGTCCTCTCATCTATAACACGTGGTCCCCTCGTTAAGTCTCCATAACAGGCAGTATTTGAAACTCTTCTTCGCATACCACTTATTCCATATTCCTGTATTAAGTCTGTAATCAATTTAAGTTCATGTAAAACTTCAAAATATGCTATTTCAGGTTGATAACCTGCCTCAACTAAAACCTCAAATGCTGTTTTAATTAAACTCGTAACGCCTCCGCACAAAACAACCTGTTCTCCAAATAAATCTGTTTCTGTTTCCTCTGCAAAAGTAGTCTCAATAACTCCAGCTTTTGTAGCTTTTATTGCCTTTGCATACGCTAAAGCTATTTGCTTTGCATCTCCTGTAGCATCCTGATAAACTGCTACTAAACAGGGGACACCTTTATCCTCTTCATACATCTTTCTTACTAAAGCACCGGGCCCTTTTGGAGCAACCATTACAACATTTACATCCTTTGGTGGCTTTATCTGTTTAAAACGAATATTAAAACCATGAGAAAACATTAAGGTTTTACCTTTTTTTAACTTTGGCTTTATAGCCTCTTTATAGACCTTAGCCTGAACATGATCTTGTGTTAAAATCTGAATAATATTTGAAAGCTCTGCTGCTTCAGATGCATTAACAGGTTCAAACCCATCTTCTTTTGCCTGTTTATAATTTGGACTGCTTTCCAATTCTGAGACAATTACTTTACAACCACTATCTCTTAAACAAAGCGCCTGACCTCTACCTTGAATACCATAACCAATTATAGCAATAGTTTTGTTTTCCAAAACTTTTAAATCCGCATCCTTGTCATAATAAATCTTTGCCATAAAACCTCCTTTTATTGAGATATAGCAATTCTTCCTGTCCTTACCAATTCTTTTATACCAAAAGTTTTCATATCTTCAATAAAATCTTTTATCTCTTCTTGATTGCCTGTCATTTCAATTATAACTGTATCCTGCAAAACTTTTAAAATATAATGAGAGTATTTTTTTAAAATTGATTTTAATTTATCTAAATCTTTTTGCTGACAAGTAACCTTTATCAAAACCAATTCTCTATCTATATGCTCTTTTTTTGTAAAATCAATGACAGTTATAACATCAATAAGTTTATTCAACTGTTTTTTTATCTGCTCTAAAACCCTTTCATCTTCAGCATTAACAACCATAGTCATATAAGAAGTAGTTGGATCAAGTGTCTCAGAAACCGCCAAAGATGATATATTATAACCTCTTGCACTAAAAAGTCCAGAAATCCTTGCCAAAACTCCGGGCTTATTTTCTACTATTAAAGATATTATATGTTTCACTTACGCCATTCCTCCAATCATTCTATCTATAGCCTCGCCTGCTGGAACCATAGGATAAACATTTTCTTCAGGCTCAATATGCACATCAACTATAACAGGTGCTTCTATACTTAATGCTTTTTTTATTGCTTCTTTAACTTCATCTTTCTCTTTAACCCTTATTCCAACTGCTCCGTAAGCTTCTGCTACTTTTACAAAATCAGGATTATATATACAGGTATAAGAATAACGTTTCTTATAAAATAATTCCTGCCATTGTCTAACCATTCCTAAATACCCATTGTTTAATATAAATACCTTTACATTTATTTTGTTACAAACACAGGTAGCCAATTCCTGAATATTCATCTGGAAAGAACCATCTCCTGCAATGCATATAACATCTCTATCCGGATAAGCAACCTTTGCACCAATACTAGCTGGAAAACCAAAACCCATTGTTCCCAAACCACCACTTGAAATGAATGTCCTTGGAATAGAATACTTATACCACTGTGCAGCCCACATCTGATTTTGACCAACCTCTGTTGTAATTATAGTATCTTTTTTTGCTAAGTTATATAACTCTTCAATTACATATTGGGGTTTTATACCAGAGCCATCTCTTTTATATACCAAAGGATATTTTTTCTTTAAAGTTTCAACTGTCTTAATCCAATCACTTGTATCTGGTAATTTCTTTATCTCCTCTATAAGTTTAATTAAAACATTTTTTGCATCTCCAACTATGGGGATATCAACTTTGATATTTTTGCTTATAGAAGATGGATCTATATCTATATGTATTATCTTTGCATTTGGAGCAAATGCATCAATTCTGCCAGTAACTCTATCGTCAAAACGAGCTCCAATTGCTATAATCAAATCAGACTGCATTACAGCATGATTTGCATAAGCTGTTCCATGCATACCAAGCATACCTAAACAAAGTTTATGTTCTATAGGAAAAGCTCCCAATCCCATTAACGTAAGAACAACAGGCGCATTAATCTTTTCTGCCAATTGGATAACCTCTTTACTTGCACCTGAAGTAATAACACCACCGCCAATATAAAGAATAGGTTTTTTAGATTTAGATATAAATTTAGCAGCCTTTTTAATCTGACCCGGATGACCAAAATATGTTGGTTTATAACCCCTTATATTAATTTCTTGGGGCCATACAAAATCTGTATCTTTTTGTTGAACATCTACAGGTATATCAATCAAAACAGGGCCGGG
>Ga0207433_10010271_pt1 | contig 14638 bp, 25 predicted proteins | sample YelNatPaOPGAMG01_FD_187559 | JGI IMG/M metagenome (GOLD analysis project Ga0207433, IMG submission 187559) | Hot spring thermophilic microbial communities from Obsidian Pool, Yellowstone National Park, USA - OP-RAMG-01 (SPAdes) (version 3) | ecosystem: Environmental > Aquatic > Thermal springs... | reverse complement strand
AAAAAGGGGTACCTAAAAGCAAACAAAAAGCGAATAAACTCATACGCTACATTCTAAAATTTGTCAAGAGGAAAATTCGTGGCCGGCTGTGGAAATCTTTTTTCCGGCCTAGCACGTTCTGGGGTGTGCTGTCAAGCGGTGGTGTACAGGGTGGCTGTGGAGAGAGTAGGTATTTTTCTGTTGACAATCCGATATAGGTATGTAGAATGGGTTCAAATCTACAAAGGGGGTATATGACTAGGCGAACCAAAACAGTGCTAAATTGCTTCTACGATTTAGGCCCATGCCTCACAGGGTATCAAATCTGCAAACACACACGGCTCTCCAGCGGAACAGTGTACCCAATATTGCACCGGCTAGAACGTGACGGGGTGATACTGAGTTGGTGGGAGAGCGTCGATCCCACGCGGCTATGTCGTCCACTCCGACGTTATTACATAATCAAAACGAAAGAGGGGGAATGATGGTGAATAAATTTAGGGACTCCAAAAGCGCGGCAGCAAATGATGCCCTGTTCATGCAATTTACCCGCTGATCCTCAGATGACCACTGAAAATCTAGCCCGTGTTGTAATGACCATCCCCGGAATACTCACAATAATTTTGCTGCATTGGATTCTGAGGGTGATACACTAACGATATTCCAGACCGTCACCCCGCCGGGTGGTCTGGAAAATCCAAGGCGGGAGAAAGATGGAACAAAATGACCGAAACAAAGAATGAAGCAGCCCAGCCCCCCCACCCGGAAATCAAGATGGTTTCCAAGCTCTCGATGGCGAATGCGGGTCTGAATCCCAAACGTGCCGCCGTCCTCGAAAATGAGGACGATCGCATTCTTCTCGCTCGGATCATTGGGGAAGCGGAGGGGGTAAAGCAGGTCGATGACCCCCAGCACGGAACCGTACATTTCGCGCTGGTGGGCCGATTCCAGGCGATACACCCCACGACCAAAGCAATCACCCGTTCGGGCTATCTGTATTTGCCGAAGGGCATCCACGAGAGCTATGTCTCGCTGGCGAAGGACTTGGAAGGTGGGGCCGTGGTACAGTTCGCGCTGGACGTGCGGGGAAGGAAATCCAGCAATGCTGCGGGGTACAGCTATGAGGCCGTCGATCTGTTGGCGGCGCGTCGGGCTGACCCTTTGGACCTGCTCATTGCCGCGCTGCCCAAAGCTGAGGCCGCTCCTCAGCTCACCAGCGGGGTGAAGGAAGCGACCACAGAGAAGTCCGGGGCCACAGAGAAGGCTGGGGCGAAAAAAACAAGCCGGTAGGCAGATGGGTCGTGGAAAGGGGCCGGTGCGAACCGGTCCTTTTTCTTTGGTCCGGAGGGTTGCACATTGGTAACTCTGGTAACTGTTACCGGAGTGGTAACCCTTAGATGACCAAAAGGGTGTATAAGGTTGTTAGTCGAAGCCGTGGTGGGCAGAGACAATCGGGGAGCCGATGGACGAAGCAGGGCAAGCGCGAAAGCGTGGCAGACGTGTCTACACGATGCGGGAGCTGAGTCTCCCGCCTCAGACGACGCTGGCCGAATATCTTATCTACCTCTCAGACCACCCCGAAAAAGCGGATGCAAAACTCAGGCCCGGTGAAAAGTGGGCGATCTCCATATATGGGAATAATATTCTCATGCCTCTGGATAGTGCCAGCCAGTTCGCTGGGTATTTAGACCGTTATCAGGGACTCATGCAAAATGCGGTCAGACCTGAAATGCTTGATGAAATGATTAAGAACGTTCGCATCGTCAAAGTAGGCCGTCCATTGCGGGAGGGGGAAGATATGGAGCGCCATGAAGAAAGGCTAGAGGAGCTGTACCGGGAAAAGCTGGTGAAGCAGAAGCAGGAGCGGGAAAAGGTAGAGCGGGAGGCGATAAAACTTTTTCCAACACAAGAGAGGAAAGAGGGCCGGAAGCCGTCAAAGGCCGCGTTGTTAAAATCGGCACTAGAACAAAATAAGACGCTGGCGGAGAAGCTACAGGAATTATCCGAAAAATTCGGCGCGATACAGAAGCAAGCGAAAAAGGCTGCTCCAAAAAAGAAAAGGGTCAGTGAGCGAGAGAAAGAGTTAGAGGCACTGGTAAAGGCCCTGAGTGATCGCGTACAGAAGCTAGAGGCGCAAAAGCCGGGGCGTAAGCCGAAAGCCACGAAAAAAGCCGTGCCCGCGAAAGCCGTGCCAGCGAAACCAGCGAAAAAAGCCGTACCCGCGAAACCCGCGAAAAAAGCGGCTCCGACTAATAAGGCGGTGACCAATGGAAAGAAAAACCCGGCCCCTAAGAAAGTTGCTGGAAAGCAGAAAGCTGCTAAGACAGTACCGCCGCAAGCAAAGGCACCCCAGAGGGCAGCAAAAAAGGCGACTCCGGTTAAAAAGCAGGTGGCGAAACCTGCGAAGAAAAAATCTACTCCTGTAAAGCGGGGTCGGAAATGAATATCGATTTTTCAGCCCTGAATTTCACTCCACCACCACATGAAGGGTCAATAACGCCGTCCAAGGAAATGCCTCGCATCTATACTCTGGATGCGGAGACTGACCCTTTCAAACATGGTGAAATGGTATGGCCGTTTGCGTGGGGGCTGTACGATGGGGAGAACTTTTCCTACACATGGGGCGATAATTGCACGGATGAGATAGAGGAAATTCTGTTGAATCTGGAGCCGGGGATTGTTTACCTGCATAATGGGGGCAAGTTCGATATTTATTTTCTAATACGGCTGATACTCGGAAACAAGGCATTGGTTATCAACCGCCGAATTGTGAGGGCCGTAATAAAGCTGCCGCGTGGCGGTCAGCTCGAATTGCGAGACAGCTACGCCATCATGCCGTTTCCGTTGCGTAAGCTGGGGAAAGATGAAATTGACTATGACAAGATGCGGCGCGATGTTCGAGAGTACCACAAACCGGAGATACTCCAATATCTGAAACGGGATTGTGTGAGTCTCTGGGACGCGACCCATGATTTTGTGGGCAGGTTTGGACCCCGCCTCACAATCGGTTCGCTGGCAATGGATGAGCTGAAAAAGTTGCATAAGTTTGAACCGCTCGGGCCCTATGCCGACTTAAGCATCCGCAAGGATTTTTACTATGGTGGGCGGGTGGAGTGCTTCCAAAGGGGGATACTGCGAGGCCCCTTTCAGGTCCATGATGTGAATAGTATGTTTCCCTTTGCCATGAAATCCTTTCTACACCCAATGGAAATGCCGGGTGCGGAAACAGTGAGGGTAAGGCAGGATACATGCTTTATTACCGTCGAAGGGAAAAACTATGGCGCCTTCCCCCAGCGTACAAAAAACCGGGGTATCAGATTCGATGCCGATTACGGGGTGTTCCACGTCACCCGACACGAATTTGACACTGCCTTACGTCTCAATCTATTTGAGCCGCACAGAATCATCAGGTGTATTAACTATCGTGATCGCCGTACGCTTGCGGAATTTGTCGATAAATATTACCAGCTCCGTAAGCAAGCGAAAGATTCTGGTGATTATTTCGGTACTATCTTTTATAAGTACATTCTTAACAGTGCATATGGGAAATTTGCTCAGAATCCTGACAAATATCAGGAGTGGAAAATAGATACGATTGATTCGCCGGAGCCGTCCAGAGGCAAGCGAGATAAAGAATGGACTGAGGGGGTGATAGCGAATCCGGGTAACCGCCGTTTTGAATTCAAAATTTGGATGCGCGATTCGCCAGACTTCTCCCGCTATAACATCGCTGTGGGGGCCAGCATAACCGGGGCAGCGCGGGCTGTGCTTCTGGAGGCCATTGCGAGTGCCGATACCCCGGTTTATTGCGACACGGATTCTCTTATCTGCAAAGGATTGCGCGCCAAAGTAGACAGCTCCGAATTAGGCGCATGGAAAGTGGAGGCGGAAGGGGCAGAAGTGGTTATGGTGGCTGGCAGGAAACTGTACGCTGTAGCGCGATACCCCAAATTACCGCCCCGGAAACGCGGGCATATCAGGAGCGAGTTTGGTATCCCTGTGCGGGCAGCGGAGGGGCCGATTGAATGCGTGAAACTCGCCAGCAAGGGGGTGGAAATGGATATGGATAAAATTCGCCGCCTGTGCATGGGTGAGACTGTGACCTATCGCCGGGACGCTCCTACATTTCATCTGGACGGCTCCGTGACGTTTATCGAACGCCGCATCAATATGACTGATTAGGGGGATGGTATGGATTGTTGCTTCTGTAAAAATGGACGGGCATTTTATGACTGGCTGGATGAGTCATCGAATGGACCGCAATATCTGAGGGTATGCGCCCTTTGCTACACTAAATTGGCGCATTGGAAATTTGCGGCGAAAGAGAATGCTCTTGACTCTAAAAAGACTCAGGGGCCAGAATTAACCAATAAGCAGAATCCACATCAGGGGGTGTTATTTTGAGTCTCGGAATGGAAATGGTAGTAAAGGCCGTGCTGGAAAGCATGGACGAAAATACGCGGGAAGCGATTGAACAGGTGCCCAAAAATATCGCCGTGATCGCTGAAAAGCTGTCCACCATTGACAGGCAAATCGCGTCATTGCGCATAGAGGTGCGGGGTCACGCTGCCTCACTTGCCGCGCAAATGGAGAACATGCAAAATGAGCTGATGGGGAAATTCGACCCCGCGCATACCCCTGAAATTCCGGCAGCGGAAATGAGTACCTATCTTGCTGTGGCAACGCCCCGGACAACCTGACTATATAAGGATGGTGCAAAATGGCGGATGAAGTGAATGTCAACGTGGCGGCGGGGGAACCCAGAGCCGAAGATGCGGCAGAGGCCGTGGAAGAGGAGCGCGAACCGTGGCAGGATATGGTAGAGGCGGTTGGAGTAGTCGCAGAGGCCCAGCGGGAGACACTCACGGCGCTGGAGCGGGTACAGGAGCGGCTGGGCAATCTGGAGGCGAGGATTCCGGAGACGTTGCCCGCGATGATGGAAAGCCAGCATCAGACAATTCGGGAAGTAGTGGGGGCAGCTCTGATGCAGTCAGCAGCCGCGACGGCATCGAGTTTACCGACCCCGCCGCCGGAGCCACCCCCAGCGGAGGAGACGCCGGAAGTGTTGCCGGTAGTGGTACCGGCAGAAAACGGGGGCGGCCAGCCGGAGTCAGAAACGGAGAAGGTCGAAATTCAAGCGGAGGAAAAGCAGGGTCGAAAACGTCGAAAGATTTAACTGGCCTTTTATACTCTTTGCATCTTTTTCTGGCGAAGTCCAGCAAGATCGAAGAACTGAAGCTATCCCCCGATGAGGCGAAAGAATTGGGGGATGCGGTATTGAGGGTTACGGAATTGTATGAAATTCCTATCCCCTCGGAGAAAGTCATGGCGTGGATCATGCTCGGGAAAACCGCCGCTGATGTATATGGCCCGCGTATCGCTGCCCACGAAATACGGAAAGCCATGAAACCCAAAGTAGTAGAGGGCAACTTTCGCAGGACTGAAAAAGAGGAGCCGCAACAGAGGCAAGCGGCTCCCGCCGCCCCTCCCAGCAACCCCGCATTATTTGAGGATGCATAAATCATGCCAATCAAAAAACTCAAGTCGGGGAAGTATCGGCTAACTTCCCCGAAGACTGGCAGAAATCTCGGAACATTCAGCACGAAGGCGGAAGCGGAAAAACATGCCGGAGCCGTGGCATATTTCCGGAACCACCCGAAGAAACGGCGGAAGATTTAATGCCCATCGAAATGCAATACTCAAAAACCGCCGCTGAACTGGCGGAAACGTTTGAGGGTTGCCGCCTCCAGTCCTATCCCGATATTGGCGGGGTCTGGACCATCGGCTATGGTCATACGTCTGGGGTTCACCCCGGAATGATATGCACCCCCCAGCGAGCGATAGAGTGGCTGGACGCGGATATGAAAATTGCCGCCGCTTGTGTGAATCGTTATGTGAGCGTCACCCTCACACAAAACGAATTTGATGCCCTTTGCGATTTTGTGTTTAATCTCGGGTGCGGTGATTTTGCACGCTCCACCCTGCTACGGCTCCTCAATCGTGGTGAATATGCTGAGGCCGCTAATCAATTCGACTTGTGGGACCATTGCGGTGGGAAGGTTGTGGCGGGGCTATTGCGGCGGCGGGAAGCGGAAGAGGAGACGTTTTCTGATGGCCTTTCGACTACCTGATGATACGCAGCACCTGACCATCATAGGCCAAAACGGGAGCGGCAAAACCCAGGCCGCTCTCTGGCACCTATCCAAACGTTCATTCAACGAAAAGCCGTGGATTATCATTGATTTTAAGCGCGACGACCACATCGAAAAAATCCCCTATCTGGAGGAGATTGAAACCGGGGTCATCCCAGACCGCCCCGGTATTTTCGTGGTACGCCCAAACATATCTAACCCGGCCCCCGTCGCAGATACCCTGTTAGCGGCTTATGACCACAAAAACGTGGGCATCTGGATTGATGAAGGTTTTCTAATGGGGAAAAATAAGGTGGTGGAAGGGGCCTTCGAGGATATATTGACTCAGGGACGGTCTAAGAAAATCCCCCTGATTATTCTGGTGCAGCGCCCAGTATGGGTTTCACGGTTTGTATTTTCAGAATCGAAGTTTTTCCAAACCTTCGATGTACAGGATGCTAGGGATGTGGACACTGCAACGTCAGTTATACCTGAGAGTGCCTTTATTCGGTTGCCTGCTTATCATAGCAGCTATTATGACACTGCATTACGCAAGCTGGATTTTCTGGCCCCCGTACCGGGCGAGGCGGAAATACTGGCAGAGATCGGACGGCGGCAAAAACTCATCAGAAAAGAGAATGGCCCCAGATTCATCTGATGAGCGAATAGTTATCTTCGTGTCCAAATAGGGTATTGACAGCACAACCCCAGCGCGGGACAATTGGGCACACTCTGTAACACCCTCTGAGGGCGACTCTATGAACGAAACAATCCTTACATGGAACCCCGCGAACTGGTTTACGGTAGTGCTGATGGCAGCTCTGGGGTTCGCCCTGTTAGGGCTGGGCCAAAAGCTCTACCAGAACCATTTGCGGAAGGGGGCCTGATGAACTGGCCCCTTCTCAGGAATCCGCTCAATTGGTTCACCATCATGCTCATGCTCATTCTCGCGGGAACGGCTGGGCATTTTGTTTTGTCGTGGGCGGGGCATGAACCGGCTGCTCCGCCACAATCGTAACCCGAGTCCGGTACCCTCGCAAAAAGGCTTCGACATCTTAGAGGAGACACGAAAATGCCAGCAGCAAGCGCCGCTTCATCGGCACAACAGGCCGCGCAAAACGCCGCCCTTCAGAATATCGCCATCCGGAAAGCCATCCTCGCAAACGCCCTCCGGCTGAAGCAACCGATTTTCAATCAGGCCTGGACGCCTTCCAATGCGCCTCAGCTCACATGGTCGCCAAATTACATCGGTTACCTTCGCCGATTTATTGTGGAGATTACCGGCACGGTGACCAATTCGCACGCGACCCAGGCGGCAACCCTGTCCGACATTGGCATCCTCGGGTTGCTTGACCCGAATCAGGGTGTCGTTATGACGGACCTGAATGGGTACTATCGCATTCAGACGGGCCTCTGGCATCTGCTCATCATCGAGTCGATGAAGCGCGGCAAGCTGTACGGGGCACGCTGGACACCCGAAACGGGGACACCCTGGGCAAATGCCGGTGCGTGGACTCCATTCGTCCAGCCTTCATCGTCACTGGCAGCGGCGGGCGGGACTTCGACGTTTCGACTCCAGTTTGAAATCCCGGTATGTTATATGCCGGACGACTTGCGCGGGGGCCTGTTCATTTCGGTCGTCAACTCGACCATGCGGTGTCTGCTCAATTACAACACCTCCGCATTCATCGCCAGCGGCTCCGATGACACTTTCGCGGTGTACAGCGGCGGGACCGTTGCCCTTTCGGGGGTGAATGTCAGCGTGTACCAGGACTATTTCGACCAGCTCCCCGCTGACCAGAATGGACAACCCGCGCTGCCACTTGGGGATATGTCTGTGGTGTATGAGCTGAAGAAAACCCAGTACAGTGCGCTTGCGGCAAATGTGGACAATCCTTTCCCGTTCAACAATTTGCGCCGCTATCTGTCGGCTACCCCCATCTTCGACAGCTCCCCCAGCGCATCCCCTTTCCGTCAAGCCGGGGGTGACGTGAATTACTGGTCCCTGATGACTGCGAGTCTTCTGCCGCTGTGGAAAGGTGATCCGCAGATGTTCTCTGAAATGGTCCGGCATCAGATTGGATGGGACTTGCCCGCCGGGTTCTATCACTTCGAGTTCCGACGTCATCCCATCTACACTCCGGCCAATGGCAACATGCAACTTCTCCTGAATCCGTCGAGCGCGGCGGCACAGTCCATCGTCCATCTTGGGTATGAAATGTTCGCGGATGTGAACCTTCTGACTCAGGCAAGCGCAATCGGCGGCAATTAGTCCGGCATTGCCCCAACACCCGGTCAGAGACGGTAGTATCTCTGACCGGGGATTTTGCAGAGGCACCCATGATAAACAAGATTTTCGATTGGATGTTTTCCGCACGTTACGATGAGACGACCGTCTCTGACTGGCTGGCAGGACTCGTTCTTATTCTCATCATCGCGTTTATGTGGTCTGTGGTGGTGAACCATACAATCAAAGAGATCGTCTAGAAAGGAGCAATTTCGATGGACCTGAAAGAGTATGTCGCAAAACTCATCAACGAATCTAAGGCGGAAAAGGAAACCTTATCCGTCGCGGTTCACGATGAGTTGGCGAAAGTTTTGGATGCCATCGTGAAACACGAGGAACGAATTTCGGCTCTGGAATCGAAGCTGAAAATTCTGGACGAAAGCGCGGCGGGTAAGGAAACCCCCACCAGCTAACCAATAGGCCCCCGCTATGGGGTCAAACACAAACCGGGAGAAAAACAACGTGGCAAAACATCAGATTATTATTTTGGTGGTGGTTTTGGTGGTTGGGTATATTCTGGGCACCAAATTCCCATCCATCGGCGCACCGGTATTGGCGAAAGTGGGGCTGTGAGCCAATCCTCAAAACTCGCCTTTGCCCTATTGCTGGGATTCGTGGTCTATATCACAGTGAAGGGTGAACTGCCGAAGTATCTAGCCGTGGTGGGGATTTAATGGCCCTCGTATTGCTCATCATCGGAGCCGTCATGGTTACGGCGGCAGTGCGCGATACCGTAGACACAAACGGCAGCACGGAGGGGCTGGCTAACCTTTTACAGGGCGATTTTACCGGCCCCGATAATTTTATATACTGGCTCGTGGCTATTATGATTATCGGAGCTATTGGTTACGTGCCGAAAATGAAAGGCATCAGCAACGCCTTTCTGGTACTCATCATTGTGGTACTGTTCATTACCAGAGGTAACCCCAAAATGCAGGGTGGGGGATTTTTCAAACAATTCACCAGCGCGATAAATTCGACGGCTGGGGGAGCGAAACAAAATGGATGAAATGTGGAGGAACCTAACCGCAATTGCGACCGCGATTGTGGGTATTGCGATTCTGGCAGTGCTGGTATCGCGCAATGCACAAACACCATCGGTTATCGCGGCGGCGGGGCAGGCATTTTCCGGAAGTATCGGAGCCGCTGTATCTCCAGTTACCGGCGGTAGTTTTGGTGGGGTAGGCGGAGGATACGGCTCCGGTATGGGCATGGGATACGGGGGGTAACTATGATGACGTTTTTCGGGTGGGGGCGGAAACACGTTTCCCCCAATCATACCCCGTACCGTTACGCTAACCACCCGCTCCCATCGCTGGGGGCGGAGACACTGACCTTTCAGGCCCCGCAGCTCAACCCCATCGATCAATGGGAAGGGGCGGCAATGGCTGTGCAAACTCACCGCCGCATTGCCGAGCCGCTGAAATGGTCTGTGCAAATGGTAGTAATGGACGGTCTGCCAGCCACTATCGGCAGCTTCCATCTTGACGCACTGGTGGACGCCAATTTTCGGCCATACGAATAGAGGGGCATTATGGACGTTACAACGTGGGCAAAGGACCATAAGGCGGCGGTGATTGGGGGAGTGGTCGCAATTCTTATTGTGGTCTATCTCCTCTCAAAGTCGAAGGGCGGAGGCACCGTCTCTTCTACTGGTCTTACCCCCGCCGATGCGGCCTTTCTACAAACTCAGGCCGCTACACAGCAACAGGCAATGCAGACCAATGGACAGCTCCAACTCGCCCAGCTACAGGCCCAGACTGAGGCACAGGCCATTGCAGCTTCCCAAAACGTGGCAAATAATCAGACCGCCGCGCAAGTGACCATTGCACAGAGCGGATACACGGCGGCTGAGAATCTTGCCGCCACTAACGCGGGAGTACAGGATTATGCTATCAAGTCCACTACAGGGCTCTATGGTAAGGCTATCAACGCCCAGCAACAGGAGTATGCCTCCCAGACGGCCCTATCTAACAAGGCACTCAATTCGCTGGGCAAAGTTGGAGGGTCGCAGAATCGCACGGCCATCATCCAGTCTGCATTAGGCCAGCCACAGGCCGCGCAGTCAACGGAAGCCAGCTATGCCAGCGTGCAAGGCTCAAACTCTGGCGTTATCGGAGGTATAACTTCCACGGTGGGGAAAATTGCAGCGGGGTTATTTAGTCTATGAAAAATGGAGCCATGATTTACGGTGGGGGTACAATCATCGCGGGGATTGTGCTGGTGTACTATCTCCATACCCGCGCAAATGCCGGTGCGAGTGCCAGCGCGAATGCGGCTCTGGCAGCACAACCGGAGCTGGCCTTTGTCAATACCCCGGCTTTTGGTGGGCAACCCACGGCTCCCCTATTCGATAGTGTAACGGGGCAACCCTCCGATTATGGATATAGTGGGAGCGGAGAGCCGGTATTTGCCGCCGTGCCCGCCACGGCAACTATTGCCGCTCCTGTAGCCGTACAGACCCCAGCCGGTACACCACCGCCCCCCACGGCAAAAGAACTGCCCAATACGTCCAAATGTTCGGGGCAGTTCACGACCAGCAGGAAAGTTATGGGGTGTTCTCTGATGCAGGGGATGATAGGTCAGTTCTACGGCATTGCCGCCAGCGTGCCATCTAACGAAGAGGGGGCAGGAAATGGCTATTAAGTTTCTTCGGCAGTTCATTACCCACCGCACTCCCGTCACTGCCGGGAGTGCGTCTCCCAGCGGAAACCAGATTGTGCCGTCTCCGTTTACAGGTGGGTTCGCCCCCCGCGTGAATATCAGCGGAGGGCCAAACTCATTTACGGGGTTGCACCCCCAGCCGGGGCCGGTTATGGGGCCAACACTGCCTTTCAGTACCACGACAATCGGAGCCGCAAACCGGCTCCATGTACGTCATATCATCAATCGCCCCGTCTCGAATTTCCCGGAGGAGTAAATGCCCCTTGTACTGAATGCAACCGGGAAAGAACCGGTGAATGTGAATCAGGCGGTGAGTATCCAGCTGGTCGCGACAGGCGGGACGACTCCATACACCTTTTCCGTGAGTGCGGGCACCCTGCCGCCTGGACTCACCCTCGGAGCATCCAGCGGCCTTCTCTCGGGGCAGATCACCCGAGCTGGTCGGTATTCGTTCACACTCGAAGTTACCGACTCAGCAACCCCGCCGAATACAGCAACCATCAATTACATTTGGGTGATCGGAACCCCTATTACAGGGACCATTATTTCCCATTTCGCCAAACCCCGCCCCGCCGATTGCTATACGGCTGGACGGAAGTCCATATCGTGGATACTCAATTTCGGAAGTGTTGAGTATCAGGTGTTTTCAACGTGGCCGAATGGTCCCGGCCCAGATGGGCTAGTACCATTTCTCGGGGGCTGGAATCCGGAGTGGTATCTGTGGGAGATTGATATTCCAAACCCCGGACAGCAAGGTAGTTTTCAGCTCGAAGAGATCGAGGGTCTGATACTTTCGTGGTGGTCACCATATATGCAGACTGCCGCCCTTGTCATTGACCTCGGAGACGGTGCCCCAATCATCCTCCAGCCATTCCAGAATAACGCCTATGACGGCGGAAGTCTGTACGCACAGATTCCCCGGCCCATCAAAACTACTGGGGTGGTAAAAGTGTACTTCATCGCGGTGGGTACGGAATTTTCACAGGAAGCACCCCCGGGAGCCGTCACCCTCACATTTACAAACTACCCCGTTCCCCCGCTGTCTATCATTGGGGGGAGCGATATGGGGAATATATCCTGATGGCAGCATTCATTACTCCAATCGCCGCCCTGTTAGATCGCATCCTCCCCGATAGGGCGGCGAATCAGGCCGCACGCGAAAAACTCTCTGAAATGGCAGTCTCTGGAGAGTTGCAGCAGATTATGGGGCAAGTCTCCATTGATAAGTCAGAGGCGCAAGCGGCGGCGGGGGCCAAAAATGCTTTCGTGCAATTCTTCATTGCAGGATGGAGGCCCGCGATTGGGTGGCTCTGTGGGCTGGGATTACTCTGGCAGTTCTTTCTGGCCCCTGTGCTGGGATTCTTCTATCCCGGCCATCCTGTGCCGAAAATCAATACCCCGGACTTAGAGCAACTCCTGTTTGCCCTTCTGGGTATGGGAACCCTCCGCACGGTCGATAAGTTAAAGGGGAAAGCGAGTGGCGAGTAATACACTCTCCGAATTGATGGCTGGTTTGTTCGCCAATGAAGGCGGCGGCAAGCAAGCGGGGATGGCCGTCAATAATCCGTTTGACCTGATGCCGGGTGGAAAGCTGGCCAGCTATCCCACCATGCAAGCGGGGTATGACGCTGGCGTTCGCCAAATACTAGCGGCGGCATCTGGCGAGTCGCCGTATTACTCCCCCTCTGAATCATTGGCATCGGCGGTTAAGACGTTTACGGGGAACGGAGCAAATGCCGCCAAAAACGTCGCCGCCGTCTCAGGGCTGGATATGAGCCAGCCCCTGAATTCCATCCTCCCCAGCTCCAGCGGTGATAAGAATAATTATATGTATGGTGGGGGGAGCGATTCTCTCTCACTCGGAACCGTCGCTGGTTCTGCCCCAAAAACTGCCCCCAAAACGGGGAGCGGCTCCAAGGGTACACCATCAGGCCCCAGCTCCTCCGGGACTGGCCTTTCCATTGATTGGTCATCCCGTCTTGTGTTTGGCGTCATCGGCCTTATCTGTATCCTCGCCGGAGTTTTTATGCTGGCGCTCTCAGGCGTGGAATCGGCTATTGGTTTCGCATCTAAACAAAGTAACCGCGTATCAGACGCGGCTGGTAAAGCAAAGGCGATTACCGCCACAGCGTCTAAGGCTGCCGCATTATTGGGATGACTGGGATTGCCGTGATAGCGAACGTTGCAAATTTTCCGGCCCTGTGGTCTAATATCTGTATTGGCCCCGTTCCCCGGCCATCTTCCACCACGAAAAGGAAAACGCCTACCCCCGTAGGCGTTTTTCTGTTGAGGCGTCTATGACCAATCTCCCCGTCATGCGACCAAACGGAGCCGCAACAGAACTCTATGTGCAGGATACTGACTTGCCCGGTGGGCCGACTCTGGAGACAAACGGTACCGCTAACCCCGTCCAGTCAATTCTGAATCTCATTGCGGGCAGCAACGTCACCCTTAGCCCTGATGACGTGGGCGGCGTCACCATTGCCGCCAGCGGTGGGGGCGGAGCCTCCTATATGGACGTACTCTCCCCGGATAAACCTACAGGGATTCTGGGCTATCAGCAACAAGGTCCGGTTACTGTTGCTTCAGGTGCAACTCAAAACTTATTGGATTTTTCCGGGGCCGATGGATACGTTGACTCGATTTTCCTGGCTTTGGACGGGGGCGCGAATGCTGATATCAATAGTTGCACTATCAATATCTACTATGACGGAGAAGTGAACCCCACAGTTTCGGCCCCGCTGGGATGCTTTTTTATGGCGACCTATAATCCAAAGAACTTTGCATCCAAGTATATTATCTATGGGGCAGACTATGCCTCTGGAATAGGCTCCTATCTCTGCCGCATCCCTATTCCGTTCACAAACTCAATCAAGATTGATGTAGTGAATGGCTCCGGAGTCAGCGTCTCACTGTGGTCAACGGTCGAATACCAGTCTGGCGTGGCGAACACTTGGACAAACACTCGGAAATTACGAGTTTCTATTATCAATGACCAAACCGGCATTGCCCCCGATGCGGTTGTGGACCTTGTAAACTATACAGGTGGGGCCGCTGGACGCTTGCTTGGGGTCTGGATGCTAGAAGACGATGCACCCGGCTCCGTCACACCAAACGGAGCAACTCTGGAAGGGGCCATTACCCTGTATGTAGATGGGGCAGTGAATCCCACGCTACAGTCATCGGGAACTGAAGACTTTTATGGGATGGGTTTTTATGCTCAGGATTTTTACCCATCTTTTACGGGGCAGGGTGAGGAAATAGGACTAACATTCGTTAACTCTGGGACTGTTGGACTTACTACCGGTCTGTATAGATTCTTCCATCAGGTGAAGAGGGTATTTACAAGTGGACTCAAGATAACGTGGAATTGCGGCAACACGTCCCGCGTATCCTTTACCGGGACGGGCACTCTCTGGGCAGCAGTCTTTTATTACACCACCGCTTGACAGCACACCCCAGAACGTGCTAGGCCGGAAAAAGATTTCCACAGCCGGCCACGAATTTTCCTCTTGACAAATTTTAGAATGTAGCGTATGAGTTTATTCGCTTTTTGTTTGCTTTTAGGTACCCCTTT
>Ga0207433_10010260_pt1 | contig 14649 bp, 10 predicted proteins | sample YelNatPaOPGAMG01_FD_187559 | JGI IMG/M metagenome (GOLD analysis project Ga0207433, IMG submission 187559) | Hot spring thermophilic microbial communities from Obsidian Pool, Yellowstone National Park, USA - OP-RAMG-01 (SPAdes) (version 3) | ecosystem: Environmental > Aquatic > Thermal springs... | reverse complement strand
CTATCCTTATTCCAGAAGTAAATCCCGACCATATAGAGGCAGTGAAGTATCAGGGGACAAAAGGCTTCATTATAACAAATGCAAACTGCTCGACAACCGGGCTTGTAATCCCATTAAAGGCACTTACGGAAAGGTTTAAAATAAGCAATCTTTTTGTTGTTACGATGCAGGCAATTTCTGGAGCAGGCATCCACGGGCTTTATGCACTCGACATCCACGGAAATATTTTGCCCTATATTGCAAACGAGGAAGAGAAAATAGAGCGTGAAACGAAAAAGATTTTAGGCACATTTGACGGTGAATTTAAAGACTTTGAACTTGAAATTTTTGCAAGGACAAATAGAGTTCCCGTGCGTGAAGGGCATACAGAGGTTGTATTTCTTGAAGTAGAGGCATACCTTCCAGAGATTATTAGCGCTTTAAAAGAGTTTAAGGGTGTCCCTCAGGAATTGAAATTGCCTACCGCACCCGAAAAACCAATAGTTGTGTTTGAGGATCCTTTGAGACCTCAACCTGTGCTTGATGTAAACAAGGGGAACGGGATGAGTGTAAGCGTTGGGAGGATTAAATTAAAAGGCTCAACCCTCACATTTACAGTGCTTTCTCACAACACCATAAGAGGGGCTGCTGGTGGAAGTGTCCTCAACGCAGAACTTGCATATGTAAAGGGGCTTATATGATTTTGAGACGTGGTACTTTAAACGATATCTTTAACGACTATATAATCTTTAGAGAGTTAAATCCTGTTAAGAAATCCCTTCCTAATTTTAACGACCTTAAAGATAAATTGGGACTTAATACTCTCCCTCGGAAGAAGGACAAAGAGTACGCACTTGTTCTTAGAGAAATCTTAAAGAGTGCATTAGACTTTTCTTCAGTTGTCTATCTTGGAGACACATTTCTTTCTGACCTAACGGTTATAAAGAACTTGAAAGAATTAGGAGTCAACATCTTTGGTGTCATAACCGATGAGACTGCAACGGAGACACAATCACCTTATTCCTATGTTGTTTTTAATACAAGTTGGGCAAGGTTAAAAGATTTTGTTCTGGATAAAATTAGCAATAGCACGATCCTCATAGTTGATATTGATAAAACTGCAATTGGTGCACATGGAAGAAATCACCTTCCCATTGATAAGGCTCGAACGGATGCAATAGTTTCTCTTGCAGAAATTGTTTTTGGACATCCGTTGGATTTAGCAGAAAAGGAAAACTTCCTCAAACTCTATAGTAAAATCCACACAAAGGACCTTCTTCAATTTACCCAGGACAATCAGGATATCGTTTCTATTGTGTCGCTTATAATCTATTCAGGTGCAGTAAAATTTGAGGAGTTTCTCGATGTCGCAGCGAGAAAAACATTTGAGGAATTTATAGAGGAAGTTTCTGTTGAGGGCAAACTTGAAAGCCTTGTTTCAGAAGTGAAATACAATATCAAGCAAAAATCTCCTACACTTTTCCCAACTTTCAGAAAAATAGAACTTGAAAAAACTCTTGCAAGAATGGACTTTTTGCCCGACAATACGGAGCTTTCGGCTCTCTTAGAAGAGGAAATCCTTATAACAGGCGAGGTTTACGACATTGGAAAATATGCACTTTCGAAAGGTGCAATTGTTTTCGGAGTCTCTGATAAGCCAGAAATTGCCTCGTTTTCAGGTGATAAGGCGATATTTAAACAAACAATGAAGATTTATCCATAGGAATTTTCCTGCAATTCTCTTAAAATAGTTGCTGTAGGAGGTAGGTATGAAATACAACTTTGATGAAGTTATTGATAGGCGTGGGACGGGCTCTTTTAAGTGGGATGGTGTAGAACTTGTTTTTGGCGATAAGGATGTCCTTCCTATGTGGGTTGCCGATATGGACTTTAGAATTGCAAAGCCCATAACCGATGCAATTTTAAAGAGGGCAGAGCACGATATTTATGGTTACACGATTGTACCCGATTCCCTTGTTGAGGCTGTTATTCAGAGGCTAAAGGCAAAGTATAACTGGGTTGTTCGACCAGAGTGGCTTGTCTTTACGCCAGGCGTTGTTCCTGCCCTTTACACGGCAGTTAAGGCGCTTACATCTATTGGCGATAGTGTCCTCGTGCAGGAGCCAGTGTATTATCCTTTTTTCAGTGCAATAAGGGACAACGGTGCACACATTGTAAGTAATGACCTCAAACTTGAAGGAGACCGTTACGAAATAGACTTTGAAGACCTCGAAAGTAAATTTCTTCCTAAAAAAGCACTTCTTCCAGAGCCATCTCGTGTAAAAGCGATGATTCTTTGTAATCCACACAATCCCGTCGGCCGTGTCTTCACAAAAGAGGAACTTATAAAGGTGGGTGAAATTGCAATAAAAAATGGTGCAGTTGTCATTTCAGATGAGATACACTCTGAGATTATTTACAAAGGGCACAAGCACATACCTTTTGCATCGATTTCGGAAGAATTTGCAAACAACTCTATTACCTGTATTTCGGCAAGTAAGACCTTCAATCTTGCGGGATTGGAAACATCCATCATCATAATTCCAAATGAGAAAATCCGTGCAAAGTTCCTTGAGGCAAAAGGAAGAATCTTTTCAACACCAAATGCCTTCGGGCTTGTTGCAACAGAGGCTGCCTTTCGCTATGGAGACGAGTGGCTTTTGCAACTTCTTGAATACCTCGAGGATAACCTTAATTTCCTTACGGAGTTTGTAGAAAGGCGTATTCCAGAGGTTAAAGTTATACGGCCTGAAGGCACCTATCTTGCATGGCTCGATTTCAGGGCACTCGGTATGGATGAGCACACTTTAAGCGACTTCTTACGGAAAAAGGCAAAAGTTGGTCTTGATGATGGCTATGTCTTTGGCAAATCTGGTAGAGGTTTTGCCCGTCTCAATTTTGCCTGTCCTCGTGCTACTCTTGAAGAAGGTCTCCGCCGAATCGAAAAAGCAGTATCCTCACTTTAAATTTTTTGGGCCTCTTAGATTATTTTAAATCCAGATTCTCGAATGTTATTTTAGCGGGAGTAACGGAGATTTTTGTTGCAAGGTCTTCAGTTTGAAGGGTTACTATTTTGTTTATGTCAGGGATAAATTTTTCTTCTTTTACTTCGAAATTTGTGAATTTGTCAGAGTCAAATTTCCTTACATCACCTTTTATTATAAGGACTTGACTTTTAGTGTTTTCGGATGAGGGAAAGTTAGGAGAATTTCCTATTGCAACAAAAGTGTCTCCTTCAGTATCAACATAAGGTATGCCTATATCCTTAATCCTCTTTGCCCATTGAACATTAAGATTTTTATCAAGTGCTATAATACCGCCTCCTGCTCCAATATACCCATCATCGGTTGTTGAAAGATAATAACAATCACCTGCTTCAACAATAAAGTCTTTAAGCAACATCACATTAAGATTTTTGTCAAGAACTATAATAGGGAGTTCTGTTGTGAAGTCTGGGGTGTCTAATTTGGGTGTTATTCCCCAGCCAGAAACGACAAAATTCCCATTTTTGTCAAAGGAAATAGCACTTGGACCTTCGTTTGTTTGAGTCCGTCCTATCCACCTTGAAGAAATTAAGTTGCCTTTTAAGTCAATTTTAATTATAAGAAAATCGTTACAACAGCCCCACACAGCACCACTTCCGCCTGTACGAGGTGGATCCATAATCCATAGTGCGCAGGCATATCCGCCATCTTCAAGTTCTGTAATTGCAGAACCGGTAATTGAAAGAGGCAAATAAGTCCCCTGCTCTGTGTACCTTTTTGCCCATTCAATATTTCCAGAGCTATCGAGTTTTATAATGCCGTCTCCTAAAATTGCGAACCCTCCATCTTTCGTTTCTATAAAAACATTTTTTGTTGCAAAAGAAGCATTTAGAAAACTTAGGGGTGCCATTGTGTATTTTTTAGACCATAAAGCATTGCCGTTTTCATCGAACTTTGTAAGATAAATATTGTATGGATCCTGATTTAAGACTGCAAAGCCACCATTTCTTAGAGGAATTGCCCAGATATCGTTAAAGGGTGTAGATTTTGCCCATTTTATATTGAAAGAGGAATCAAGTACAGAAACAAATGATTTATTGGTTAAAAAACCTCCTCCAAATTGAGGTGCGGGTTCAAGCATTTTCCCAGTCATTATACATTCGCCGTTTTTATTAATATGAATTGCTTCTGCCATTATGTTTTTGAAGTCAAATGTCTTGATGATGGATTTTTGTAAATTCCTATCCACGATAAAGTTTTTCCCTGTTAAGAGAGTAACTGCAAGAAAAATTCCTATAACTAAGACTACTAACAAAACAATTACTACATTTTTCTTCATACCTTTCCTCCTTATTTATTAAAGTTTTTCTACTGCCTCTATCCTTTTAAGAATTGTTGGGTGGCTGTATTTGTAGAGGACAAACAGGGGGTGTGCATAGGGGAAAGAGAGGTTTGCCTTTGCAAGTCTTTTCAGTGCATTTATAATTGATTGCTTTGATGTTAATTCTGCAGAAACTGAGTCTGCCTCGTACTCAAATTTTCTACTTATAGAATTAAAGGCAAATTCGAAAAGAGACATAATTGAACTTATGAATATGAAAGCGTATAGTACACCAGAATAGAATTTGTTAACTCCAAAGGCAAGATTAATAACAGAGGAATTTGACAGGACGAATACCGAATACACAACTGCAAAGAGAATTAAAGAGGTTAAAACTGTAAATTTTATAATATGCCTTTTTATGTAATGCCCTATTTCGTGTGCAACAATTGCAAGAATCTCGTCCTCAGGATGAACCTTCAAAAGCGTGTCGTATAATATTAGCCTTTTCCATCTTCCGAACCCGGAGAAGGATGCATTCGTGTGAAGCGACCTTTTTGACTCGTCAATCACAAAGATGTTTGATATAGATAAGGAAACTCTTTTTGCAAGTTCCTCGATTTTTGTTTTAAGTCCAGCGTCTTTTATAGGCTCAAGTTTATTAAAGAGAGGCAAGATAAATGGGAAAATTATCTGAGATAGAATAACAAAGAAAACCGCAAAAATTGATACATAAACCCACCATTTGGAAGTTGTACTTGCAATATAGAAGAATGTAAAAAGGACAACAAAACCTAAGACTGCTGAAATAAGGATTTGCTTTAGTTCGTCAGTGATAAAAAGATTCAAATTTATCTGGCTAAACCCATATTTTTTCTCAAGCACGAAAATCCTGTAGTATTCAAACGGCAAGTTGATTAAGTAATAGATTGCGTAAACAACAAAGAAAAATAAAATTCCCTGAAAAACTTCGTTCAACGGAACCCTTGAAACAAACCTCTCAATATATGGCACACCTGCAACGATAAGGATCAATATAAGGAGAGTATCGAAAATGGTTTTTAGGATATTGAACTTCATTTTTTCAATTGTATACAAGCGTGACTTTTCAAAATCATCCTCGTTCATCACATCTTTTAGAATCTCAGGCACTTTCGACATTTTCCTTGCGTATGAAAGATTCGCTAAATACAGGAAGATTTGAAGTGCGCCTTCAAGAAGATAAACAAACAAAAATATTGCCAAAAATTTCATATTCACCTCATTCTATTATACCGACTTCCGATTTGCAGGCTAAATAAATATTTGCTCTACTCCTCCTTAAAGCAGTATAAATAACCGTCTTCTGCAACAACATAAACCTTTCCATCATATACAAGAGGGGCTGTTGTAACAACATCACCTACTTCGTAAATTGCAATGATGTCGGAAGTGGTTTCGTTAAGGGAGAAAACTTTCTTTTCATAGTCTCCAGTATAAGGAGCAACATATACTTTGTTGTTTGCTGGGACAGGTGATGTAATAGACCCAATTTCCTTTTCCCACTCAATTTTGCCATTATTTGCATCCACACAGTAAAGTTTTTCTCCTGCAACAAAAAGTAAGCCGTTATCAAATGCCATATGGACGCCCTCAATGTCACCATTTTTCCATATAAGAGTTCCTTTTTCTTCATCAAGGCATAACTTTCCATCAATATAGATTTTCCCGCTAAAGAAGGCAGGCGTTGTATAAATTTCGCCTCCGTTATTGAAACTCCATATAACTTTCCCTGTTAGAGAGTCTATATGTGACAGGACTCCGTTTACATCATCTACGCTATAAAGTTTTCCGTTATGCGCAATGACTGTTCCCTCGTATTTCTTAATAAGTTTTCCAGTTACTGCATCGATTGTGTATGTAAAGTATCCATCGTAAGCATAGATTTTTCCATCATCAAGAGAAATCTCATACACATCGAAAGAAGTGTCATATTTCCACACAAGGCTACCATTTTCTGCATTGAGTGCAAAGATATGTCCTCCATTTTCAATTAAACTTGAACCAGTTGAACCAAAATATACATTGCCCTTGTAGAATATTGGTGTAGTATAGATACCAGGGAAAAGTCCTGCGTCAGTTACCTTATAACTCCATATTTCTTCTCCTGTATCTTTATTGAGGCAGAAAAAGTACTCATTCTTCCCGCCGACATACAATTTGCCGTTGTAAATTACAGGCGATGAACCTGAAAACTGAGTGCTATACCATCCCCCAAGATTCTTTTTGAATAGGGTTGAAGTAGCGGAAGGAGAAGGCAACACTTCGACTTTGGTTTCAAAAGAGTATCCTAAATCCTTTCTTTCTTTACAACCCAACAGCATCTTTACACGATGGGTGCCTTGTTCTAAAAATTTATATTTAAAAACAATATCTGCTTTTTCGCCCTTTTTAAGAAAATAGATTGTCTTTTTTATTACGATTTTATCATTATCCATAAGGCATACATCAACTTTTAAAGCCGGAAGAATGCCCCTATTTATTATTACTGCGTCGAATTCTGCGTCCTTACCTACCGTTGCCAAGCCAGAAAATGCAGAAGATGCAAAATAAACATCAGGTCCCAAAATTGGTGCAAGTAGTTTTACACATAATAAAATCAAGATAAGGTCAAGAATTAAGATTAGATTTACTTTAACTCTGTTTTTCATTTTCACTCCTTCTTCTAATATATTTTACAATCAAAACAAGAATTACAAGCGGGAGTATAACATAAGCAAAAGCACGTCCTACAAACAATAAGAGGTCTTTGTCGGTTGACGCAATTCCTAAAATAAGAGCAATTAGTATAAAGATAGGGATAAGCAATATCCTTCTTTTCATTCGGTTGGTAAGCCAAAGCACAAGCAAAATTAAGAGTAGTGGGATAAATACAAAAATCAAAATTAGAACAAGCGTATCCATATAAAGCAGAAATTTTGGAATTCTTTTTAACACATACGAGAACGAGAGATTTTTAAAGTCACTGTTCAATTCAATTTTAAGTATGTTTTTGTCTCCTATGGTTGTTACACTTCCTTCAAGATTTGACTTCAGTGGGTATTCTTTTGGATAGACGATCTCAATCTTCATTTTTTCAAAGTTTTTGTAAAAGTCTTTCACATTGAGGATGTAGTAATAGTGATAGATAATAGTGGAGTAGTCAGGGTAGTGGTTTGCTATGTTGTGGTACCTTTCTCCATCAAAACCTGCTGAACTTTCGAAGTTTACATCTATCTCTGTTAAAGTATTTTTCTTAAGGAAAGTATTGAAGACAAAGAATTGGCTTCCTTTTTCTTCTACATCCTTAACAGCAGGCGTATATGGTAAACCTCGGAGTGGGTCAAAAAATACTCTGTCTCCAAAGTTCAAAAGTTCTTTTGTCTTTTCCCAATCGCCATTCAACATTGTCTTAATCTCATCTTCAGTTTTTGCTTCGTATTTTATTTCCTTACCTTCGACTTTTACATTGAAGTCATATTTTTCGCCATCACTATAAACATCAATAACGGGATATATAAATGTGAATGTGCCATCTTCTCCTGTGTTTATTATCTTATAAACAATGTTTCCATTTATATTCATTCCTGAAATCTCAAAACTGAGATCCTCTTCTTTAACGACGAGCTCATTTTTTGGATTTACGATGGGATTTGAGTGAGTTTCTCCCAACTTAAAAATAGGAAACATATCTGCAGAAACCCTTCCTAAAGGCACCAAAAGCAAGATAGCGATAAGCAAAACAACTTTCGAAAAAACTTTTTTCATAAATGCGCTTCCTTTAATGTAAATCAAATTCACAGTCCTATGGAATCACCTCAAACAATCCAACGCTATCAACCCCAACATATATCTTGCCCGTTTTCTTATCAATTGAAAGTGCAGAGATTTTGTCTTTTGGAAACTCTCCTGAGATATCAACCCAGGTATCGCTTCCATTTTTGCACATAAAAAGCCCATTTGAGTCCGTGAGCAAAAAGAGGTCTTTCGTTTTTGGATTGAAGAGAAGGCTTCTTATTGGTGCATTTTGAATTTTATTGATGCCTTTGTTGAATACTTTAAGTGTTTTGCCATAGTCATCAGATTTGAAAATAATAGAAGCTGCACCGTAAATATAAATCGAGGAGTTAAAAACATTTATAGTTATTTCAATGTTACCGAAAATCTCGTTGATTATTTGGATAGGGATTTCTGATAATGTTTTCCATGTTTTTCCCGAATCATCAGATTTCATGAGCACCGTTTTTTCTTGTGATGTATCTTCTCCCACTGCGTATAGAGTCGAGGGATTTATTGTGTCAAAAGATACAGATTTAATATTTATTCGTTCATTTGAAGGGCTTAGCGTTTCAAAATTTTCTCCCCCATCGTATGATACTAATACCCATTTCATTCCATCTTCGGATGACTTTTCTATGAAGAAGTTTTTTGGGTCTAAAGGATTTACGACTATTCTATGTATAAAGTCTATATTCTTAATTGGCTTAAGGCTTGTTTCTGCAAGCGAGAATAACCTTGCATATGAATAAGCGTATCCAGTTGACGCATCTTGTTCTAATATTGCTATATGCACAAGAGGGTTGAGGTCGTCTTTATTAATCAATGCCAAATGTCCAGTTGCAAAGTTAACTTTAAATGCAGCACCATTAGTTAATATGTAACCAACTCCGTTATAAGAAGCAATGTCTTTGAAATAAACTTCAGGAAATGCATTTTCAAATTCAAATGTGTTATTTAAATCCCATCTGTAGAGAATATTACTATTTGTAAGAATGAGCATATTGCTCCCATCAATTGTGAATTGTGCAGAGGCGACTGTTTCATATATTGGAATTTCTTTGAGTTTTGAGTCAGTACCATTTAAGAAAAATATTTTTGAGTTTGAGAATGTATTTGTATAAACAGGCACAAAAACGATAAAATTTGGGTTAGCAGGGCTTACAATTACAAGAGGCAAGATTTGCGGTGGTGTTGCAATTTCAGAGAAACTTCTTCCATAGTCTTTAGTAATAAGTTCCTTTGATTGCCCCGAATTATCATAAGTCGAAATTATAATAACCGGATGATCTGATTGCGAGACCGATATGTTATCAATTTCATTTAAATCACCCGCTAATTTCTCCCATGTTTTTCCAAAATCCCTTGATCTAAATAATGCTTTCCTGTTTGTTGCAAAAAGTTCATTAGTAGCATAGTTGTATCTAACGAGAGAAAAGTCTTTTGCAAATGGTGTAAAAGTAATCCCGCCATCAGAAGACAATAAGTATTCACCTGTCGAGTCGTTTATTACTATTAAATTGGGATTGTCCTTAGAAACAATTATAGATGTTGTGCTGAGATCCTTTTCTAAACTATTCCACACTTCCTTAAAAGTTTTTCCGTAATTCTCTGACTTAAAAATAGAGTGACTTGTTGCAATATAAAGGACTCTTCCGTTATCCACTTCCGCAATGCTAACTATATCGAAGTATTTTTTGTTAGATGCTGGGGCGTTTTTCGGCGTAATCTTTGCAATCTTTTCCCATGTTTTTCCTAAATCTTCTGTCTTATAAATCTCGCCACTTGCAAGCGCAACATACACTCTCTTTGGATTATCATAACTCAATGCAAACGCCGATATTTTGCTTCCATAAATATTCAGCGGTAACCTCTTATATATCACATCTCCCTTTTGCAACTCCTCTGAGTATGGAATCTTTGTTTCGATATTTGGAAAGATGACTGTAACTTTTGGGGATTCGTTTGGTCTACCGCACCCAGACGCACTTAATACAAACAAAACGACCAATAATACAATCAAAAATCGCTTCATACCCACCTCCTAAAAGCCATTGTCCTTCAAATCTACAAAAATGATTGAGTTGTTACCCGAATAAGTATTTCTTACATAATAAAGTTTAGACTCATAGAGAGATATCGATTTAGCATAGGCATTTGCAATTACGGACAACTTGTTTACATCTCTGTTTAACACAAAAATATTTCCAGTAGAGTCAATCGACACTATGTAATCATTTGATGCTTTAATATCAATATAGGGATAACTGTATTCAATATCCTTTAATATATCGAAATAATCATAAGCAAATAAAGGCGATATGAGTGTTTTTCCAAAAAGGCTAAAAATAATATTGTTATCTTCTGTACAGGTGAGGTTTGTAAGTTGGGGGAAATCTAATTCTTCTAACGATATAATTGTCGGCTCTCTGAGAGTTTTCATCCACAACAAATGCTCAATTTTATTAGAATTATTTTCTTTTATAGTCTCAGTTATAAAAGACACGATAAAATCCTTTGTTTTGCAAATTTTCCATCATAAAATGCATATTCGTTGTGCCATATTTTGTGAATGACTAAGGAGTATTGCTCTTCAGGGTCTTTTCTTTTAAGAAGCATAACGACAGGTTCTTTTTTAATTAAGCGATTGTTTGTCTTATTAACCCAAAGGATTTTTCCTTTTAATTTTATCGTAGATGTATCAATTTTCTCGAGGGAAGAAATTTCTATTTTTGAGGGAGAATAAGTGGAATTAATCAATGCAACTAAATCTTTTGGATCATCCATCCATTCGATGAGTAATCTTTGGGTGAGAAGCAGACCAAATTTTTCCCTAATTGTTTTAGAATCTATTGATATAGAGCCATTTTTGGATAGTTCCTGTAATTCTTCGCCAAACGAGCTTGCAATTAAAAATGCTCTTTGCTTTTCTGCAGAACTCACACCACGAAATCTAAAGAAGTTAAATCCAACAAAAATTGCGATTACCACAAAAACTACCACAATCGCAATAATTAACTTTCGCTTCATACCCGCCTCTTAATACATCAGCATATCGCACATTCTGTATATTACAATGCCATCGTTTGTTTCCTTTATGCGTAGTTGCTCGCCTTTAATATCCTTTGCCTCGATATAAAATTTTTTGTTTATTATTTTCCAATTTGGACCACCTGCAAGGAATGTTTCACCGCCAAGAGGCAAAATTGTTCCATCCTCATTTTCTACAAATGGAATGCCATCAACTAATATATACAGCCTTCCATCTGCACCAATGTTTACAAATACATCTCCTTTCACAGGGAAATCGAGTGATTTAAATGTCTTTCCTCCATCGTTAGACACATATACATTATTAGATGATACGGTGCAAATTTTATAGGTATCCTTAAATGGTTTTATATCAACATTTTTTCTTCCTACGGCATCATAAGTGCAATGACAAAACGGTTGCCAGGTCTCTCCTTCATCGTAAGATACAATGAGTTCTTCGCCCCGAACTGCCGCAAATACTTCCTTCGGTTTTTTAGGATCGGCAAAAGAAAAATAGTTAACATATTGAAGGTTTTCGTTATCGTTTTTCTTTACAATCTTCCAGGTTTTTCCGCCGTCAGAAGATTTTACAATACCCATTACACCCGAAAGGAGAATAATATCTGAATTTGCGGGGCTTATAGCAACTGATACTGGGAATGTTTGGGATGGGTCTGTGTATAGAAGCGAAAAGTCTTTTCCTCCATTGCTTGATACATACAATCCTCTCTGTGTTACAATGTAAACTTTTTGCGGATTATCCTGGTCGATAAATAAATTCGAAACAAAGTAATGCGAAAAATCGACATTTTCGATTTTAGTTTTCTCAAAATGCTCACCAAAGTCCTCAGACCTAAGAATATATCCTGTTTTATCTTTTAGAACATATTCGAAAACTTCATTAGGATTTTTTGGATTTAATGCAATTACATCAAGATTTTCGCTCATTTTCTCAAAGTGTTTGCCCTCATCTTTTGAAACAAATCCTTTTGTGTAGATAACGGATGGGTCTTCTGGATGAGGAAGGATGATGTCGTTATCTATACCTGTTCCTCTGTAAATTTCGTTTAGCCTCATATTAAGTGCATCAAGTTGAACATAATTGCTATTGCCATCGCTTACAACGGGAAGTTGTTCTACAAAATTAGGATATAGTTCTTGTGATTTACTTTGAGGTGTACAGGAAATGAGTTTTCCATCTTTTGAATATTTTGCGTAATCATATCCCCATACATATATATCCCCGTAAATCATTAACCCTCCATAGAATTGCACTTCCTGTCCGTTTGCATAGGTTCTGTAAGAATGCTGATCTACCCTTTCAACTTTTACCTTAAAAGTCACAATAACATTTTTGTCTGTTTTTAATCCGTAAACGCCAAGGGAAGCATTTGGTATTGGCTTTCCACTTGCGTTAGTTATGAGCACTTTTGCCTTAACTTCACCACCAACAGGCACTGCAATTGCATTTTTAAATTGGTCCTTACACTGGGTTAAAAACATATCTGTGAGTTTTGGAGTTGGAGGAAGAAGCGTAGGCTTGTAATCAACCTCAAATCCGTATTTTGTTTCTCCATTTGCAACAATCTTGTAACTACCCAATTCATCAAAAGTAACAACCTTCGAAAATTTTCTTACTTTGTCTGAAACTTTTTCCGTATCAAAATGAACCTTTTTACCGCCTGGAAATACTATATCGAACTCATCAAGGACAGTTACACCTTCTACTGTAAGTGTTTCGCCATAAAAAATATTGGAATATGAAGGGACTCCTCTTATGCAAGAGTCAAAGTTAGGACCTGAATTGAACACAATTGGACCACCTGTTGTAACATACTCCATCATCTCAATCTCTTCCTCTGGGACTTTTCTGAGGTTTGCTGAGATAGCCTTCGTATCCTCTTCTATGTCTATGTTATCGAGCGTCTTATCTTCGTATCCATCCATCGAAAATTGAATTGTGTGTTGCCCTGCTTGAATTTTGACATAACCAGGCGTTATAACGATATCGTTATTATCAATATACACCGTTGCGCCTTCCGGGTCTGATTCAATACGGACCAATTTTATAGGTTTTTGAGAAGAAGGACTGCTGGGTGTTGTTACATTTGGCGTTGTTCCCTCTTGCTTTACCTTGCAACCTGCAAGGCTTGAAAGCAAAAGAAGCAAAACTAAAACGACGAGAATCTTTTTACTCACGCCCACCTCCTTATGGACCTATATAATAAAGCCTGTAAAATGTTATGTCCTTATCGGTAACATCTACTACAACATTGTAAGATTTAATAGTCTTTACATCCAGATAAAGAATGCCGTTAACTATTTTCCACTGCGGACCGCTACTTATAAAGGATTCATTTACTGGTAAAAGACTTCCGCTACTATCAATCTTAAAAGGAATGTGCGCTAAGATTGCATAAACAGTTCCATTCTTGTCGACTGTTAAAAGTGTTGCGGCATTTTCTCCCCATGCAAAACTATAGACATAACCTGCAAGAGTATTAAATGTTTTTCCGTAATCGGTAGATACAAGAATACCTTGATTAGTTGCGATGTAAATCTTACTGTTATCGTTTGGGTCAATTGCGATTGCCTCAAGGTCTGAAAAATACTTTTGATTAAGGAGTGTCCAGTTTTTACCATTGTCTTCTGATTTGAAGATATGTGAAGAGGTTATTCCGTAAACAAGAGAAGGTTTTACAGGGTCAAAAGCAAACGCAACAGGCTCATTCCACGCTCTTGGTCTATCTTTAAAGAAGTTTAAATCGTTCCAGGTTTTTCCACCATCTTCAGTGCCCGCAAAGTTATAGCCAGACATTAAAATTACCCTGTTATTATGAGGGTTTATCCAGGGAATGCAAGGAGAATTGAAAAACTTTTCCCAATCTTTTCCGCCGTTTTTACTTACTAAAACTGAGTCCTCTGTTGTTACATATATCGTAGTAGGATTTTGAGGATCAAGGACGATGTTTCTTACGCTTTTTAAATCTGCAATTTTTGAAAAATGCATACCGTAGTCTTTTGATTCCATTAGAACCCCATCCTGTGAGTTACAAGCGCCTTGTTTTTTCCATACGAAAATAACCGAAGGATGCTTTGGGTCTACGGCTACTTCATCAAAAAATATCCCGCCGTAAAATTTCTCAAATGTTTTTCCTCCGTCCTTTGAGACCGATGAATTTGTGTAAATTATAGAGGGATTTTTAGGGTGGACACAGAAATAATTCACATTACCTACAAACCCGAGTTCATTCAGAGCAAATCCTGCTGAGTTATACGGCATGTATATGTGTCCACTTTCCTTTATTACATTAACCTTGTTTGGGATTATTTTTGGGATGTATTGTGTTGGATTTCCTTTCTCATCATATGATACAAAATCAGCCTTTATAAGATTGCCATTTAAATCGAACTTTGTGTATTCGCAAAGCCAACCTCTAATTTCCCCATATATTTCAAACGGGGAATCCTTTGTTAAATTGCTTTTAACTTTTATTGTTGCAATGCCATTATTATCTGTTTTAAGATTATCAAGCC
>Ga0207433_10010258_pt1 | contig 14653 bp, 10 predicted proteins | sample YelNatPaOPGAMG01_FD_187559 | JGI IMG/M metagenome (GOLD analysis project Ga0207433, IMG submission 187559) | Hot spring thermophilic microbial communities from Obsidian Pool, Yellowstone National Park, USA - OP-RAMG-01 (SPAdes) (version 3) | ecosystem: Environmental > Aquatic > Thermal springs... | reverse complement strand
GGCCAGCCGCGAGGCTTCTTCCTTGGGCAGGAACACCATGCCCACGCCGTATTCGCCCGGCGGCGGCAGGGTCACGCCCTGCAGGGCCATCTCCTCGCGATAGAGCTGGTCCGGGATCTGGATCAGGATACCGGCGCCATCGCCCATCAACGGGTCGGCCCCCACGGCACCGCGGTGATCCAGGTTGCGAAGGATCGCCAGGCCCTGCTGGATGATCGCGTGACTCTTGCGCCCCTTGATATGGGCGACGAAACCCACGCCACAGGCGTCGTGTTCATGGCGTGGGTCGTAGAGACCCTGCGCAGGTGGCTGGCCCATCGTGTCCTCTCCCCGGGAGCGTGCAATACTCCCGACTATAGTGCGCCGCAACAAAAAGGCAAGCGATTCGACGTCTTAGCCTTCATATGGACGTTTATAAGTCTGGACGGCCAATCCTGTCATCTGGAAATTTGGAAGTATGGACGTCCAGCATCACGCATCGATGCGGCGACAGGTGGCCGAGCGATCACAACGGATCTGCTCAGCGGGCCCGGTTCTGCATGGCCTGTCGGCGCGGCAGGGCGGTGAGCAACGCACGCAGGGCGGCCGGACGCACCGGCTTGTGCAGCACGGGGTAGCCATGGGCGCGGGCGCGCTGTTTGAGCTCGCTGCTGCCGTCCGCAGTGATCAGCGCTGCCGGCGGCAACGGAACGACGCTGCGGCCGAGCTCGTCCAGGGCACGGAAGCCGTCCATGTCCAGGCCCAGGTGGTAGTCCACGAGTATCAAGTCGACGGCCGGGCCAGCATGCAACTCGGCCAGGGCCTCGGCAACACTGCCGGCGGTCCGGCAATCCACGCCCCAGCGGCCCAGCAGTGCGCGCATGCCGTCCAGGATCGCCGCGTCGTCGTCCAGGCATAGAACGGTCAGCGACAACCGCTCGGTCGACGGCCCCATGCCCCGGGTCGCATGCAGGCCCCGCGGCTCGGCGTTGCCTCGTGGTACCGTCACCGAGAAGCAGCTGCCTTGCCCGTCGCGCGATGAGAGCCCGAGCGGGTGTCCCAGCATATTCGCGATCCGGTCGCAGATGGAAAGGCCCAGGCCCAGGCCCTTCTCGCCCCAGGGCGAAGGCCGCTCCAGTCGCTGGAATTCGCCGAAGATGCGCGCCTGCTGCTCCGCCGCAATGCCCGGACCGGTATCCCATACTTCGATGCGGATCGCGTTTCCGGCGAGGCGCGCTCCCATCAGCACGCCGCCGTGACGGGTGTAGCGCAGGGCGTTGGAGACGAAGTTCTGCAGGATCCGCCGCAGCAGCTGCGGGTCACTGCGCACCGCCAGCTTCGTGGCCGCCACACGCAAGCGCAGACCACGCTGCTCGGCCACCACCGCGAACTGTGCCCGCAGCGACTCGAAAATATCGGACAGCGCCACGGCACTGACTTCGGGCCGGAAGCTGCCGGTGTCGAGGCGCGAGATATCGAGCAGCGCGTCGAGAAGGTCCTCGGCCGCGCGGAAGGAGGCATCGATGCGTTCGGCCAACTGGGTCGCTTCGGCATCCAGCCCGGGATGCTGGCGCAGTGCCGAGGTGAACAGACGTGCCGCATTCAGCGGTTGCAGCAGGTCGTGGCTGGCGGCGGCAAGGAAGCGTGTCTTCGACACATTGGCGGCCTCGGCCACGCGCCGCGCCTGTGCGGTGGCTGCCAGCGCGTCACTCAGCTCGGCGGTACGCCGCTCCACGCGCTGCTCCAGCGTCTCGTTCGCTTCGATCAGGGCACGCTCGGCATGCTTGTAGGCGGTGACGTCGGAATAGGTGGTGACATAGCCGCCGCCGGGCAGCGCACGGCCGCGCATCTCGATGGTGCTGCCATCCGGACGGATGCGCTGGAACAGGTGCGGCGAGCCGGCACGCATGTGGCCGATGCGCTTGGCCACGTGCGCCTCCACCTCGCCCGGGCCGCATTCGCCGTGTTCGGCATTCCAGCGGATCAGGTCGGCGACCGGCACGCCGACGTAGACCATGCCGTCCGGATAATCGAACAACTCGAGATAGCGCCGGTTCCAGGCGACCAGCCGCATATCCGCATCCACCACGCTGATGCCCTGGGTGACGTTTTCCAGCGTGGTGGACAACAGCTCGCGGTTGAAGCGCAGTTCCTGCGAGGCTTCGTCCATCAGCGCCATCGCCTCGGCGATATCCAGGCCCGAACCCGACAGCACGCCCATCAGTATGCGGCGCGCGCTGGCCGCCCCCACCGCGCCCGCCATCAGGCGCTCGGTATGCTGGATCAGGGCACGCTCGGCCGCTTCGCCGGGCTGCAGGGGCTTGCCGCGGCGCCGGGCGTAGTCGTCGAACGCACGCTGCGTGCCGCGCACGCCGATGATGCGCTCGGCGATGGTGCGCAGGTCGGCGACTCGGACGCGGCCCCGCCAGTCACCGGCACCCGTGCGGCTGGCGGCATGCGGATCGATGAACATCGCCGCGTGCAAGCGTTCTTCCAGGCTGGGTCGCCAGCGCAGCGAGACGAAGACCACGCAGGCCACGTTGAGCAGCAGCGACCAGAACACGCTGTGCAGTACCGGATCCCAGCCATGGGTCCCGAAAAGTGCCTGTGGCCGCAACCAGTCGATGCCGAACGGTCCACCGTGCAGCCAGAACGCAGCATGATCCAAGGCCGGCAGCAGCAGTGTGTAAGCCCATAGTGCGAAACCGACGATCAGGCCCAGCATCACGCCGCGGCGGCTGGCACCCCGCCAATACAGCGCCGCCACGATCGCCGGCGCAAACTGCGCCACCGCTGCGAGCGAAAGCAGTCCCGTCGCCGCCAGGTTTTCCCCATCGGCCGCCAGGCGATAGTAGGCGTATGCCAGTAGCGCCAGTGCCACGATCGAGCAGCGGCGCACGCGCAACAGCAATTGCGACAGGTCGCTGCGTTGTTCCAGCCGGAGTCGGCGGATGCGCAGCAGCAGCGGCATCGCCAGATCGTTGCTGACCATGATCGACAGGGCCACCGCCGCGACGATCACCATGCCAGTTCCCGCCGAGAATCCGCCGACGTAGGCCAGCAGCGCCATGCCGTGATTACCGTAGGCCAGTGGCAGATTCAGTACCCAGGCATCGGGTGCTCCATTGCTCACCCGGGGCAGCAGCTGTCCTGCCGCGACCATCGGCAGCACGGCAACACTGATGATCAGCATGTACAGCGGTATCAGCCAGCGCGCACGGCCGACGTCGTCGGCATCCACGCACTCCACGACCCCGATCTGGAACTGCCGCGGCAGGCAGAACACCGCACAGAAGCCCAGCAGCGTCTGTGCGATGAAGACCGGCTCCATCACCTGGCCGGCGTGCTGCAGCGGCATTTGAAGCATTTGGGTCACGCTTGGCCCATGCCGATACGCGTACCAGGCCAGCACCGCGAAGGCCAGCAGTTTGATCAGCGACTCCAGCGCGATCGCCAGCATCAGGCCATGGTGGTGCTCGCTGGCGTCGATGCTGCGTGTACCGAAAAGGATCGCGAACAAGGCCAGCAGAAGCGCGCACCACAGCGCAGTGTCGCCACTGGAGCCCGCCGCAGGCGTAGCGGTCACGCCATGCAGTACCGCAAACGACATCGCGACGGCCTTCAGCTGAAGCGCAAGGTAGGGCACCACGGCGACCACGGCGATGATCGCCACGAGCGCGGCCAGCCCATGCGACTTGCCGAACCTGGCGCCGATGAAGTCCGCGATCGAGGTGATGTTGCGCCGGGTGGCCACGCGCACCAGACGCCGCATCAGGCCGAATCCGACCAGGAACAGCAGCGCCGGGCCGAGATAGATCGGCAGATAGGCAAGACCCGAACGGGCCGCGGTACCAACGGCACCGTAGAAGGTCCACGATGAGCAATAGGTAGCCAGCGCCAGCGCATAGACGTAAGGCCGAAGCCTCGGCTGGCGCGGATACAGCGGACGCCGGTCGCCGATGAAGGCCACGCCGAACAGCAGGCCGACATACAACAAGGAGACCAGCAGCAGCACCCAGCCGGCGATCAAGCGTGCGTTCTCCTGGAATTCGATTTGCTGCCCACCGCGACTTGTGCGCGGAAGCCCTGGTCCGGCAGCATGCGGTCATGTGCTCCAGCGGCGACCGGACCTTGGCGAAAGTAACAGAGCCCCTGGGCGATGACGAGATTCACGTGTGGTGGCTGGCGTACCAGCGCGAACGCGGCCGGGCACCACTCCGCCGCGTGCTGTCGGCGTACCTGGGTGAGCCGGCGGAGGCGCTGGTGTTGCACGAGGGTCCGCATGGGCGTCCCGCACTCGCAGCGCCGCATGGCGAGCTGGCCTTCAACTGGTCGCATAGTGGCCGTCGCGCGGTGCTGGCGGTCGCCCGGGGGATTGCACCGGGCATTGACGTGGAGCACCTTCGTCCACGGCCGCGTGGCCTGGAAATCGCCCAGCGGTTTTTTTGTGCGCCCGAGTCCCAAGCACTGAGTCGACTTGACCCGTCGCGCCGGGACGAGGCTTTCCTGAGCCTCTGGACCGCCAAGGAAGCCGTGCTGAAAGCGTTGGGTAGGGGTCTTGCGTTCGGGCTCGATCGCCTGCAGTTCAGCGTCCCCCCGGAGCCTGTACGCCTGCTCCGGCTGGAGGGGGACGATGCGGCCGCATGGCAGGTCGAAGCGCTAGCGTTCGATCCGACTCACGTCGCCACCCTGGCGTGGCGTGGCCGGCCCCGCCGGATCCGGCTGATGACACTTGCCGAGACGGCCTGAACGGCGCACTGTGGGCGGCCGACGCCATCCATCTCCTGCAAACGTCATGACCCTGCTCAGCGTGAATCTCAACAAGATCGCCGTTCTGCGCAATTCACGTGGGGAGGCCGAACCGGACATCATCCGCGCCGCACAGACCTGTATCGAGGCCGGTTGTGGCGGCATCACCGTGCATCCACGACCCGATCAGCGGCATGTGCGTCCCGAGGACGTCCGCGCACTCGCCGTCGCCGTGCGCGGCCGGGTGGAATACAACATCGAAGGCAACCCCTTCGCCGCCGCGCGGGGCGCGTACCCTGGCCTGCTCGAACTGGCGCGCGAAGTCCGGCCGACCCAGGTCACCCTGGTGCCGGATACGGACGGACAGCTTACGTCCGACCATGGGTTCGAGCTGGCACGCGATGCCGAGCGCCTGCGTCCGCTGGTCGCGGATCTGCGCGCATGGGGATGCCGGGTGAGCCTGTTCGTCGACGCCGGGGCGACCGGCTTCGAACATGCGGTCGCGATCGGCGTTGAGCGCGTCGAGATCTATACCGGCCCTTATGCGCATGCCTTCGCCGAAGGCGATGCGCGCGCCGAACTGGCACGCTGCGTGGACACCGCGCGGCGCGCGCAGCAAGCCGGTCTCGCGGTCAATGCCGGGCACGATCTGAACCAGGCCAACCTGGGCACTTTGCGCGCCGCGATTCCCGGCCTGGCCGAGGTTTCCATCGGTCACGCACTGATTGGCGAAGCGCTCTACGACGGTCTTGCCACCACGGTGCGCAACTACCTGCGGATCCTTTCCTGAACCGGGGCGTCGTCGCGCCGACGACGCCCCGCAAACGCCCCCCAAAAACAATCACCCCCGCTCAAGGCGGGGGTGATTGCGGGTAACGCTGGACTTCTGCGCTTGCGCGCTTACTGGCCGTTGTCGGTAAAACCGATCTTGGTCAGGTTGTAGCTCTTGGCATCGGCCAGAACCTTGGCAACGTACTCATAAGCCACGTTGTCGTTGCCGTTGATCTGGATCTCCGGCTGGTTGGTTTCCTGGGCGATCACTGCCATCTGGGCCCGCATACCGAGTTCGTCCACCGGCGTATCGTTCCAGTAGAGCTGGCCACCCTGATCGATCTTGAGGTGGATCGGCTCTTTCGGATTGTCCGGCTGGTGCACGTTCGGGTTCGGCTGCGGCAGGTCGATCTTGACCTTCTGGGTCACCACTGGTGCCGTGATCATGAAGATGATCAGCAGCACCAGCAGCACGTCGACCAACGGCGTGACGTTGATGTCCGCCATGGCCCCTTTCTTGCTGCCTGCGCTCATGGCCATAGGCTTACTCCTGGATCTGGGCAGCAGGATGGGTCGTCATGAAGCCGACGTGCACCAGGCCCGCGTTTTTCGCCTCACCAAGGACCTTGCGGATGATTTTCCACTGGGTGTCCTTGGCACCGCGGATCTGCAGCTCCGGCTGCGGCGACATGCTCGCGAACACGGCGAACCGAGCCTTCAACTCTGCTTCGGTCACCGGACTGTCGTTGAGGTACGTGCTGCCATCGTCCTTGATGGCCAGATCCACCGGACGGTTGTCGGTAGCCTTCTCGGTCTTCACCGCCGCCGTGGTCGGCAGCTTGACGACAACCGTGTGAGACATCAGCGGTGCAGTAATCATGAAGATGATCAGCAGCACCAGCATCACGTCGACCAGCGGCGTGACGTTGATGTCGGACATCGCGCCGCCGCCACCTCCGGTACTCATGGCCATGGGTCAGTACCTCACTTGCCTTCGACGCGCGAACCCGTGGCGAAGAAGTCGTGCAGGTCGTGCGCGAACTCGTCGAAACGGGCGTAGGTCAGGCGGTTGGAACGGGTGAAGAAGTTGTAGGCGAACACCGCCGGGATCGCGGAGAACAGACCGAACGCGGTCATGATCAGCGCTTCACCCACCGGGCCGGCCACCGCTTCCATCGAGGCATTGCCCGACGCAGAGATGCGGATCAGCGCGTGGTAGATGCCCCACACGGTACCGAGCAGACCCACGAACGGCGCAGCGGAGCCCACCGTGGCGAGAAGGGTCATGCCGCCTTCGAGGCGAAGGCTCTCGCGATCCACGGCCTGACGCAGCGCGCGGTCAACGAACTCGGAGCGGCTCAGCGACTCGGCCAGGCGACCACCGCTGGCCGAAGCCTGGGCCGAAGCCCGCTGGTGATGGGCCACCGCGGAAGCGGCGTCGAGTGCGATCTTCGAGAACGGTTCGCCCTTCGGCTGGGCTTCGAGCTCGCGGATCGCATCCTGGGTGGACGGGTTGTTCCAGAAGCCGTTGATCACCTTGTCGGCGCGGCTCTTGACCATCGAGTTGCGGATGGCGTTGGCGATAATGAAGTACCACGAGGAGATCGACATCAGGCACAGCACGATCACCACGATCCAGCCGAGGGCATCTTCGTGGCGGAGGAACTGGCCGACGCCCATCTGCTGCATGGCAGCGGCGGCGGAGTTGGCCCCTGCGGCGGGGGACGAAACAGGAGTGTCTTGGAAGAACATAACGCTACCCTTGGGAAGTCAAGCGTGAACAGTAGTAAACGTGGCGGATTACAGCTGGCTTAGATTGAAGTTGACGGGTACGCGCACGTAGCCCTCGACCTTCTGGCCGTTCTTGATCTCAGGATTGAAGCGCCACCTGCGCGCCGCTTCAATGGCCGCACGATCCAGCTCGCGGTAACCGCTGGATTTCTCGACCTTGATGTCTTTCGGCGCACCGTCGACACCAACCAGGATGAGCAGGGTCACCACGCCCTCATGGCGCTGGCGGATGGCCTGAGGAGGATAGCGTGGCTGCAGCCGGCTGTTGTAGCTGATGTCCTGGCTTGCCGTGATATCAGTCGGCGGCGCAGGCGGTGCCGGTGGTGCAGGCGGCGGCGCAGGCGTCGGATTGGTCGTCTGCTCGGTCACCGGCGGCGGCGGCGCAGGCGGCGGCGGCTGCGGCGGCGGGATCACCTGCTTGATGATCTTCGGCGGCGGCTGCTTGGGCGGCGTCGGCGGCGGCGGCGGCGGCGGCGGCGGCGGCGGCGGCGGTTCGATAAAGCTCACCTGCGTGATCTGCTCTTTCTTCGCCTGCGGGGCCTTGGGCGGACCGGCAGGGGCGAGCAGCACGAGGAAGGCGAACCCGTGCAGGGCAAACGCGAACGCCAAGGCGATCGTGCGTCCCCAACTGAACGGCTTGGCGCCGGTTTCTTCGTTACTTGAGGCCATCTGTCACTTTCGATCAGGAGCTAGTCAACGGAATGACGTGGTCGCAGCACCCGACGGCAAAGGTCGACCCGGGGGATGACATTTGCCACTGGACAATGCGGGAGATTTCCAACGGTACAACAGCACATGGCGTTTGTATAGCATCGGCGAGGCATTCAAATGGACGTCCATCCTGCCCCGCCGAACCAGCGGCGCCAGCGGTACTTCTTAGCGGCCTACATTGGCCTTCTGCAGCCACGCCTTGGCCTTGCTTGCGGTTTCCGGATACTGTTCGGCCTTGCGCACCGCGGCGATCGCGCCAGCCTTGTTCTTGAGCCCACGGTTCGCCTCGGCCAGCATCATGTAGGCGGTGCCGGTGTGCTTCAGGCCGCCCTTGTCGATGCCCTGCTGGAGCAGCTTCCTGGCTTCGCTGTAGTGGTGGTCGAGAAGTTCGACCTGGCCCGCGCGGATGGCAGCTTCGCCGTCCTGCGCCATAGGCATGGCCTTCTTGTAGGCGCTCAGTGCCTGGCTCTTCTCGTCGCCGATCAGGGCCGCGTCGCCCAGCAGCTTGTAGTTGTCGTAGGTCGGCTGGACCACGCCCTTTGTCATGCCGTCCTTCAGCACGGCGATGGCCTTGTCGGCGTAGGGCTTGGGATCGGACGAGGAGTTCTGACCGGTGATCAGGTACAGCTTGGCGAGGTTGACGTACTGCTTGTCGGTCTTGAGGTTGCCGTTGGCCCGAGCCTGCTCCATCACCTTGATCGCCTCGGGATACTTCTGTGCCTGCATCAGCACGGCGACGGCGTTGTTCAAGGCATTCGGATCGTTCGGGTTGGCGGCAAGCTGCTGCTCGGCCAGCTGGGCTGCCTGGCCGCTCTGGCCGGACTCCGCATAGCTGGCCATCAGGATCTGGTTCCAGGTCGGCTGCGGCTTGTCGGTCATCGACTCCGCTTTCTTGATCGCGGCGATCGCTTCGGGATACTTCTGCAGGCGGTAATAGGCGTTGCCTTCCAGTGCATAGGAATCGGCCGTTTCGCGCTTGCCCTGGGCACGCCACTGCTCAATGGTGTCGATCGACTTCTGATACTGCTGGTCGGCCATGTAGAACTGGCCGAGTTCGTACTCGAGCTGGAAGTAGGTGTCGTTCGGCATGACGCCGTCGGCAAGCGCCTGCTGCAGCAACTTGATCGCACCCTTCACGTCACCGGCGTTGTAGCTGACGCTGGCCATGCCCTGCAGCGCGAGCGCCTTCGCATACTTGCTCTTGCTGCTGTCGATGATCGGCTGCAGCAGCTGGGTGGCCTTGGCCTTGTCGCCGGTGTTCGCCGCCTGGAGGCCTGCGTTCAGAGCCTTCGACTCCTTCTCGCTGGTCAGGTCGAGCTTGGGTTCCTTGCGCGTGGCATTCGGGTACAGCGCCGCCGCTTTCGCCTTCGACTCGTCGTGGTGACTGCGAGCCATTACCGGGGTGCTGCCCAGCGCCAGGGCAAATGCCGCGCCAGACAGCAACAGGGTCAAGGGAGCGTGTTTCATGGCGTTCCTCTGTGTCGGGTGTCACGCACGAGGTGTGCGGGGGATTTCGGAGATTAACCCGACCTGACGCTCGATAACAAGTCGCAACGCGCCATTTCCGTCCATGTAAATCAAATACTTGCGGCATCGTAACCATACGCGCGCGCATCTTCGTGTCACCATTGCGTGTCATGACAGCCATTGGCCGGGTGCCAGCGCGCGTCGGTCGCACATCGCGACTGTATGCGCGCGTTAATGCATTCGCACACCCCTGGCTGCTTCAGGGGACGGTGACGACCGTTGCTGCGCTGCCGGATGCTGCAGTGGCCGCGGGCCCCATCGACCCACGGCCACGTTGCCGAGGCCCGGAGCTCCGCCCGGCTCAGATATCGAGGTTGGCGACCTTCAGGGCATTGGCCTCGATGAAGTCACGGCGCGGCTCAACCGCTTCGCCCATCAGCATGGAGAACATCTGGTCGGCAGCGAAGGCGTCCTCGATGCCCACCTGCAGCATGCGGCGGGTTTCGGGATTCACCGTGGTCTCCCATAGCTGTTCCGGGTTCATTTCACCCAGCCCCTTGAAGCGCTGGATAGTGCGACCTTTTTTCGCCTCGTCGAGCAGCCATTGGCGCACGTCGGCGAATCGCATCACCCCGCGCGAGGCATTTCCACGCCGGATGACTGCACCGGGCTGGACCAGCCCGTCGAGCGCCTGGCTCACGGTGAGGATCGAACGGAATTCGTTGCCGGCGAAGAACGGCTGCGGCAGCAGCAGGGTGTGGCTCAACCCGTGCTGCTCGCGCACTACCTCGATCGCCGCCGGCTGCTCGTCCTGGGCCGGGCGCAGCGACAGCCGGTAGCGCGGCTTGCCCAAGCCACTGCTGGCCAGGCGACCCGCGACGCCGTCCAGCCATGCCTGCATGGCGGCACTGTCCGTCCATAGCGTTGGGGTAATCGGCGGATGCTCCAGCAAGGCGCTCAGCACGCTGGCGTCGAAACGGTGACCCAGTCGTTCGATCTGGTCGAGCGCGGCCTGATAGTCGCGCAGCAGTTTCTCGAGCGCCTCGCCATGGATACCCGGCGCATTCGGATCGGCGACCAGTTCGGCGCCATCGACCGCGTTCGAGATCAGGTAGGCGTTCAGTGCCGCATCGTCTTTCAGGTAGAGCTCGTGCTTGCCCTGCTTCAGCTTGTACAGCGGAGGCAGGCCGATATAGACATGGCCACGCTCGATCAGCTCTGGCATCTGGCGGTAGAAGAACGTCAGCAGCAGCGTGCGGATGTGCGAGCCGTCCACGTCCGCGTCGGTCATGATGACGATGCGGTGGTAGCGCAGCTTGTCCGGGTTGTAGTCCTCCTTGCCGATGCCGGTACCGAGCGCGGTGATCAGCGTACCGACCTCGGCCGAGGAGAGCATCTTGTCGAAGCGGGCCTTCTCGACGTTGAGAATCTTGCCCTTCAGGGGCAGCACGGCCTGGTATTTGCGGTTCCGTCCCTGCTTCGCCGAACCGCCCGCCGAGTCACCCTCGACAAGGAACAGTTCGCACAGTGCGGGATCCTTTTCCTGGCAGTCGGCAAGCTTGCCCGGTAGCCCGGCGATATCCAGCGCACCCTTGCGGCGGGTCATCTCGCGGGCCTTGCGCGCGGCCTCGCGGGCGCGGGCGGCATCCACCACCTTGGAGGCGATGGCCTTCGACTCGGCGGGATGCTCCAGCAGGAATTCGCCCAGTTTCTCGCCGACCGCCTGCTCCACGGCGGTCTTTACCTCGGACGAGACCAGCTTGTCCTTGGTCTGTGAAGAGAATTTCGGATCGGGCACCTTGACCGACAGGACCGCGATCAGGCCCTCGCGCATGTCGTCGCCGGTCGGCGTGATCTTGGCGTTCTTCGCCAAGCCTTCCTTTTCGATGTAGTTCTGCAAGGAGCGTGTCAGCGCCGCGCGGAAGCCGGTCAGGTGGGTACCGCCGTCGCGCTGCGGAATATTGTTGGTGAAGCAGAACATCGTCTCCTGATAGGAGTCGGTCCACTGCATCGCCACCTCGACCGTGATGCCGTCCAGCTCGGAACTGAGGCTGATCACGTTCGGGTGCAACGCGGTCTTCATCTGCGCCAGGTGCTGCACGAAGGAACGAATGCCACCTTCGTAGGCAAAGATGTCGGCGCGGCCCTCGCCACGTTCGTCCTTCAACTCGATGGTGACGCCGGAGTTGAGGAAAGCCAGCTCACGCAGCCGTTTGGCCAGCACGTCGTAGTGGAACTCGATGTGGCTGAACGTCTGAAGGCTGGGCAGGAAGCGCGTCGTGGTACCACGCCGGTCCGACGGGCCGACCTGTTTCACCGGGTACTGCGGTTCGCCCAGTGCGTACTCCTGCTGGAATTCGTGCCCATCGCGATAGATGGTCAGCCACAGATGGTCGCTCAAGGCATTCACCACCGATACGCCCACACCATGCAGGCCACCCGAGACCTTGTAGGAATTGGCGTCGAACTTGCCACCTGCGTGTAGCACGGTCATCACTACTTCCGCAGTGGAACGCCCCTCTTCCGGATGGATATCCACCGGGATGCCGCGGCCGTTGTCGCTCACGCTGACGGAGCCATCTTCGTGGATCGTCACGACGACGCGATCGCAATAGCCGGCCAGCGCCTCGTCGATAGAGTTATCGACGACTTCGAACACCATGTGGTGCAGGCCCGTACCGTCGTCGGTGTCGCCGATGTACATGCCAGGGCGCTTGCGCACCGCTTCGAGGCCCTTGAGAACCTTGATGTTGCTGGAGTCGTACTGGTTTTCGTTCATGCGTCGACGGATCCTGGCGTCATCGCCCTCCCCTTGAGCGGATTCGCTGGGGTGACCACGGGCGTAGCGTTTCAGTATAGCAGGCGACCAACGCCGCTCAGGGCCTGTGACCCCGTGCTCGGGCTGTCCGGTCAGGAAGATGTCCGGTTACAGGATCTGTCCATGTTCCACGTGGAACACATGCATGCTTGTCGTCTTGGCGCTCTCCGGAACCTCCGTCCCGCTCATCAACACCTGCGCACCGCACGCGCACAACAAGCCCAGGAGCTGCTCCTGATGTGCTCGGTCCAGTTCGGACGCCAAGTCATCCAGGCACACCAGTGGCCAGGCGCCTCGCATCTCCGCCATGAGGCTCGCCTGTGCCAGCAGGCAGCACAACGCGGTAAGCTTTTCCTGCCCGCGTGACAGGTGTTCGCGCAATGGCGCTTCCTCGAAACTGATCGACCAGTCGGCACGATGCACGCCATGGGACGTATGCCCCCGCGCCTTGTCGCGAGCCCGATTCGAGGCGAGCACTTCGGCGAGGTCCCGGTCATCCGGCCAGCCGACGCGGTATCGCAAGGTCGACACTCCAAGTTCCGGCAACAACGCGAGCGTATGTCGTTCGATGTGTGGCCGCAGGGCTGAAAGATAGGCCTTCCGCCAAGTGTCGAGGACCATTGCGGACTCGGCGAGTTCGAATTCCCACGGAACGAATAAAGCCTCCTGGACGGCCGATGCATCCCGCAACAGCGCGTTGCGCTGCTTCAGGGCTCGCTGGTAGCGGCGCCATGTCGCCAGAAAATCGTGTTCCACGTGGAACACACCCCAATCGAGGAAGCGTCTGCGTTCGTCGGCCGCACCGGCGATCAACCCGTGGGAACCCGGTTCGAAGCACACAACCGCGCAGGCACCGATCAGCTCTCCCAGCGACACCGTCTCGCCATCCAGCCGCGCAGTCCAGCGCTGACCTGTACGCCCGAGCCCCAACCGGAGCGCGCGATCCTCCGCGTTCCGCCATTCGCTGAAGATATGAAGCCCGCTAGCTCCGCGCTGCAACAATGCATCGCGGGAACCGGTGCGGAATGATCGGCCGTGAGACAACAGGTACGCCGCCTCCAGCACACTGGTCTTGCCCGCGCCATTGGGCCCGGTAAGCATGTGCACACCACTGCCAAACTCCAGTTCGAGATCGGCGAGACACCGGAGTCCCTGGATACGAAGCCGTTCAAGGCGCATCGACGCATATCCCCGAAACAACGACGCCGGAACCATGATGGTTCCGGCGTCGCTTCAAGGCATCGAACCCGGCCGTTCGCACAACGAACGTCAAAGGCGCAGCGGCATGATCACGTGGCGAGCTTCATTGCCCTCGGCCTCCTGCACCAGGCAGCTGGACTGCGCGTCACGCAAGCTGAGGCGAGCCTTTTCGCCGCTCAGCGCGGATAGCGCGTCCAACAGGTAGCCGACATTGAAGCCGACGGCGAGATCGGAAACCACGGTATCGGCCTCCACCTCTTCGACCGCTTCTTCCTGCTCAGGGTTGTGCGCCACGATCTTCAGCTTTCCCGGCGACAGTTCCAGCTTCACGCCGCGATACTTTTCGTTGGAAAGAATCGCAGCACGCTGCAGCGCCCCGCGAAGCACTTCCCGGTCCAGCGTTGCCTGCTTGTCGGCACCCAGGGGAATGACCGCCTCGTAGTCGGGAAAGCGACCATCGATGAGCTTCGAGGTAAACACCACGTCACCGCGACGTACGCGAAGGTGATTCCGGCCAAACTCGAGTTCGACCTGGCCCTCCCCCGTTTCGAACAGTCCGATCAGCTCGTTGACACCCTTGCGCGGAATGATGATCTGACGCCGCGCGGATACGGAGCTCTCAAGACGGGTCTCCTTCAATGCGAGCCGATGACCATCAGTCGCTACGCAGCGAAGTGTGTGTTCCTGGAGATCCAGCAACATACCGTTGAGGTAGTAGCGGACATCCTGATTCGCCATCGCGAAGGCCGTGTGCTCCATCAAGTCACGCAGCACTTCTTCGGGCAACGCAACCTTTTCCACAAGCTCGATTTCGTCGATCGTCGGGAACTCGGTCGCCGGCAGCGTTGCCAGCGTGAAACGACTGCGCCCGGCATTGAGCGCGACACGATCGCCATTGAGTTTCAGGTCGATCCGGGCGCCATCCGGCAAGGCCCGCACGATATCGAAAAGCTTGCGGGCCGGAATCGTGATCTCGCCATCTTCGAGCTTGTCTGCGTCCGTGGTCGCGACCATCTCGACTTCCAGATCGGTACCCGTCAGCGAGACGCGACCGTTCACAACCCTGACCAGCAGGTTGGCCAGTACAGGCAAGGTCTGCCGGCGTTCCACGACACCGACGACTTGCTGGAGTGGCTTGAGCAGGACTTCTCGTTGGATGCTGAATTG
>Ga0207433_10010253_pt1 | contig 14663 bp, 15 predicted proteins | sample YelNatPaOPGAMG01_FD_187559 | JGI IMG/M metagenome (GOLD analysis project Ga0207433, IMG submission 187559) | Hot spring thermophilic microbial communities from Obsidian Pool, Yellowstone National Park, USA - OP-RAMG-01 (SPAdes) (version 3) | ecosystem: Environmental > Aquatic > Thermal springs... | reverse complement strand
AGTTTCATGATACATCCCTTTCCGAGGAGTGCGCTGCTGCATCCGCATCCGGAACCATTCTGGCCTGCATGCCCGCCCCAGTCGTGCTCGCAGCACGTGCGCCTGCCGGTTCATCTCACATATCAGCGCCTCAGAAAAAAAGCTCGGCTGCGCCCCCAGCATTTCAACTCATGCGCCCGAATATTGTAACCCGGCTTTCCCAATCCGACAAGATATGAAACGCTTGTATCAAAAAATGAAACGATGATAATATTTGTTTGCGCTCGCTTGAATATATATGGATCAATTAATATAATTGAAAAATAAAAATGAGAGCGATTATTTGTTTCTTTTAATGCATGACCTTTGTTACATTATGTTATAATAGTTACCTAATAGATGGAGAAGCACGTTATGGCAGAATCATACGGCAAGAAAAAACTCACTCGTACTGTTTTGAGCGAACAGATCAAAGAGCAGCTTATGGAAGATATTTTCCATAGAAAATACAAGGCTGGAGATAGAATTGTAGAAAGTGCTCTTGCTCGCGAATTGGGAGTTAGCCAAGCTTCAGTAAGAGAGGCATTAAGAAGCCTCATTGCTATGGGGTTTCTAGAGAACGAGCCGTTTAAGGGGATCACTGTTCGTTCTTTTTCTGCAAAAGATTTAATGGAAGTATATACCGTACGAATAGCACTTGAGACGCTTGCAGGACAGCTTGCAATTAACCGAATTACTGATGAAGAAATAGCCGAACTCGAGAATATTGTCAGCGAAATGATTGAAGCATCGGAAAAAGGTGATACACAAAAGCGTATTCATCTCAATATCGCTTTCCATGAAAAACTTGTGCAGACATCTGGGAATAAGCTTATTCTTCAGCTTTATAATTATATGCGATTTGGAACATGGTCTATCCTCACAGGAAATTTATCTGAAATGGATCCAATTCAGATATCTGCACGCCACAAGATACTTATTGATGCGCTCAAGTCTCGAGATCCAGAAAAAATCGCAAAAGCAATCAGAGAACACATCGAGAGTACAGGCAAGCCATTGAGCGATATGCTTACGAATGAGAATACGTCACAACCTTAAATATTACAAAAAAGTTTGGGCTTTTTGGGACTGATTCAGTCGCTAGCAGTCCTCCAATTGTGTTTCTACAATTACCATACTTCTGTTTATTCATAAAAGAGATTAAATATTGCAAAATTCTTCTTGACAAATGCAAAATTCAGATCGATAATCGCTAATCGATAGCATTATTGAAGAATAAATTTCTTCAATTAAGGAGGTATCATGGACAGAAATCAAGTCTTGGCGCAATTCTTTGGGGACAAAGAATTTCCAGTCGAGTGGGCGAATGAGGAAGAAAAAAAGCTCTTCTGGTGGTTTGACGATAATCATTGTCCCAATCCAGTATCACCAATGTATTTCAGCCTTGATGGATGGTGGGGACCAACGTGCGAGTACATGTATCGCAGATTCGACATGCCTATGGGTATTAGATGGCCTGCCAAACGAATAAATGGCTATGTTTACACGGCAATAGTGCCGCGCGGCGAAGAGGAGGAAGCCGCTACAGCGCCGTATTATTCATGGGTAATGCCGACATATGCTAAAAACTTTCTAGACTGGTGGAGAGATCGTTATGTACCAGAAGTAAAAAACAATTTCGCGTATATCGACAATTTTGATGCTGAGCATGCTTCACTACCCGAGCTTATGATCCACCTCGAAGAGATGATTGACATTCAGGAAAGGCATTTCCGCCTGCACTGGATACTCAATTATGCTCAATTCCAGGTCTCGACAGACTTTGGCGCTCTTGTAAAAGAGCTTTTTGGTGATGTGCCTTCTGACTTGCTTGGCAAGGTTAATATTTCTAGGGCGGACAGAAACTGGGACAGCTTGCGCGAGCTATGGAAACTTAAAGAAAAAGTGAAATCAAGCAAAGAATTGAGCGAAGCTTTCAAGAGCGGAACAAATGGAGCAGAGATTCGCGCCCTTTTGCAGAAGACCAAGATAGGCAGTGAGTTCCTCAAAGACGTTCAAGCGTATGCAAATGAATTCGGGTATAAGTCTATTTATACTCATGAATACAGATTCAAGCTCTGGGTTGAGGACAATACGCCGGTTATTGATCAGATTAAAAATTATTTTGATACCAATTATGATTACAACAAAGCATATAATTCATGTATCAAAGAACAGGATGACGCCATCGCAGAGCTTCGTAGACGGTTGGCTTCCAAATCTCAAGCTGATAAAGATCGCTTTGAACAAGCCCTTGATCTCAATCTGAGAATGATGCCATTAACCCCCGATCACCACTTCTATTTCGATCAGTCTACATATGCCCGGATGAGAATTGTTCTTCTCAGGGTTGCCCGAAAGATGGTCAAAGAAGGGCTTCTTGATGATCCAGAAGACATCATGTATCTCGAATATGAACAGCTTCGTCGATATGTTGCAAGCCCGAAGACTTATGACGGTCGTGGACTTATTAAAAAGGCCAAAGCCGAAATGGAAAAGGCCAGCAAAATCACGCCTCGTCCTTGGGTTGGCACAGTAACTTACTGGAGCATGTACATGGAGCCCTACCATATGCTCTGGGGTTATCCAGAACGATTCGAAAAAGGCTCTGGGCAAGGCATAAAAGGTGAAGTAAAAGGTCTGGCAGCTTCTCCCGGCATCGCGGAAGGTATAGCACATGTTGTGCACAGCCCTGCTGAATTCGATTCGGTCAAGAAGGGTGAGATCCTAGTTTGCGTTATGACCAATCCTGCATGGGTCGTTGTATTCAGCAAGATTGCCGGTATTGTCACCGATGCTGGAGGCGTACTTTCTCATTCAGCAATCACTGCGCGCGAATTCATGATTCCTGGTGTCGTCGGCACAAGCAATGCAACAAAGGAAATCAAGACGGGTGACAAAGTACGCGTAAATGGAAGTACTGGTGTAGTAGAGATTCTTTGATGCAGTAGAAATTTTGGGCTATTCTGGGTTTTTATCTGGAATAGCCCATTATTGTGAGAGAAAAGGGATACATAAGGAGGCATGGCATGGCGGAAGTCAAGACAAAGGAGACAATTCCATTCTGGTTGGCAGTAGGGATCACAGCTATTGTGTTCCTGCCATTGACGATGTTCTTAGGGAAATTCAATATTCCTCTATGGGTATCGTTCATTGTGTGGGCTGAGTTCTTCAATTTTGGTGCAACAGTTAAAAAAGCAGGCAAATACATTCTTCTAGCCTTTCCTGCAGGTGCTGTAATCTGTGCCTTGGGCTTTATTGTTTCGTTCTCTCTATCGGCTGGAGTTCCTGCATTGGCTGGTCCGAATGGATCCGGCATGTGGGGAATTTGGGTGGGTTTCGGTGTTGCAGTATGTGTGCTGGTCTACATCATGAAATTCTCGAAGATTTTTGCTGAAGGATCATTGGCTTATTTTAATGGAATGACAATGATGATTGCTGTCCTTTTTACAGGCGCCTATCCAAAAAGCGCTGATGCAGCAATCCAAGTCAATACAATTATTGCTTGCCTGTGGACGATTCTAGCCGGATACTTTGGTCTTTTCTTGGGTTGGTTCAACATGGCTATAACATTCCCCAGAAAAGTCAGTGAATGAATGAATAATAATTACTAGAATTTTTCCATGCAGCCCTGAGGCCATTCAAGAAATTGAATGGCCTCCCTTTTATTCCTTCCAACCTTCATAAAAGGTGAGTTCGGCCAATATGGCTTTCGAAACTTCTTGGTAGGAGGGTTCTTTACGTTTTTCAGCGATTTTCTTTGCTGATTCCGTGTAAAGCTCAATATGGCTTGCTTCTTCTATGCCTTCAGCAAGACCGCGCAATGTATCGAAATTTTTATAGCCGATGGATCCATATTCGGCATACACCTTAATGACTTGCAATAGACCTACCCATCCAAATTTATCGATTTGATCAGCATCGCAGAGTACTCTTTCTTCAAGGGTGGAAGGTTCATAAGCTGTGTAGCCAGGATATTTGCCTTTGTGTTTGAGAATGATGTCAGAAATTATTTTTCGTTCAGCTTCATTCCATTCAGCTAAATAAGCAAGGCAAGCAGTAGCTCCGTATTCGTTATGCTTTTTAGGTTCTGAAGGATTTGTTATGAAACCAATATCATGAAGAAGCGCTGCAGGAATTACAAGGCGAAGATTTGCCTTTTCTTCTGTGCCAATGACAATTGCATTGAGTGTGACCCTTATAATATGTTCCCAGTTATGACTAATTTTAAGATTTCTATACATTTCCTTCATTTTTGAATAAAGCAGTCCAAGTCTCGGCTCCGCAAGCAAAACCTTCAATTTGCTATAGATTTCATTATTGTCCATTAATGGATCCTCATTGCATGGTTTCGAGAAGTTTCCATCCTACTTCCGAGAACTGCGAAAGCGTTCGTTGTGTTACACCGAAGCTAATGAATTCTTTTGGTGACAATCCATCAGGTTCATATGCTCGCACAAATTCCTTTATTGTGTAAAGACGTTCCAGGACTTGTGGATCTACCGGATCCATATATTTTTCTTCTTTTGGAACATTACTTTCCATGAGTGGCTTCTGATATTTTGGATGAATTGAAAGAATGAGGTCTGCCCCAGCCAGCTCTGTTGCATGATAAGTGCCTCGCAGTGCTGCTACAAGTATTTTTGCCGCATACTTTCTTTCTTTGAATAACGCATACGCTCTTTTTGCAATCGCCAATCCGGCTTTGCGGATATCATCGGAAGCAGCTTTTGTTTTATTATCTATTGATACTTCTGCAAGATAATCATCAATGCGCCCAATCATAAGAACTGCATTGCAAGGCGCAGGTGTCTTGCCATTTGCAAGTGCTCTTCGTACTCCTCTTGCATGCGCTTCTGCGATCGCCAACATTTGAGGAACTGAAAAACTCACCGTTCCTGTAACGGCAATACCGTCGGCTGAGAGTTCTTCAAGAACGTCCAAGCCAGCACTTGTCGCTGGTAATTTAACAGAAATATTTGGGGCCCAGGCCGCAAAGCGTCGTCCCATGGCAAGCATTTTTTCGCGGTTGCCTGCATTGGCCGGATCGACCTGCGCACAAATATAGCCAAGTTTGCCGGAGGTTTGAACAAAAAGGGAGCTCAGCTTTTGCGCTCCTTGAGTAGCCACAAGCCGAATCAGCTCTTGTGCTTTCATTGATGAATCAATACTAGATTTTAAAATTTCATCAATTTGTGCGCTCCATTTGTCAGGTTTTGAAGAAATAGCTGTGGCACTGAGGGGAGGGTTTGTAGTAATTCCTACTGCTCCGTGTTGAAGCGCTAAATCTATTTCAGATGGTACCCCAGAATCACACCACCATTGTGTTGCCGTAGACTTGCTCAGCCATTGCAGATAGCTTTGCTCTTGCATGCATGCCTCCAATATTACAATCGATTATCGATGGAATTGTACAATGGGAATTTCGAATAGTCAATAAAGCTCAATTCTAAGGATTTCAGAGGAAATTTAAGAAGGTAGTTCTATCCACATATTTTTTTCTTTGAATGGGGCCAGTCTAGCAACAACAAATTCAATTTGATTCATGCAAATGATTTTCCATATGCCGCTCTCAATAAATTTCTCGTGTTCTGAAGGAATCGATATCTGATAAGGAATCAAATTCCGGCATTGATCAGAAAAGAATTGTTCTTTGAATTCTTTAATCACTTTCTGTATTATTTCTCGTGCCTGCTTTTTTGCACCCTGGTGATCGTTTAGCATGAGTTCTGCCAGTTCTCCCATGGCCAAACAAGCGCCTGTGATGGCACCACACGTGCTACCCGAATAAGCGATTCCTCCATTCAATACCATTGCAGGTGAAGAGTCCTCTGGAGAAGAAAGCTCAAAGACCGTTTTCAATGCAATATAGGTAGATTCTGCACATCCATATCTGTTATCGTTGCGCAGAAAATATTTTCTCGCTGCTATAATGGCCTGTTCCGAAAGCTTTATACTTGTCTTGTCCATATTAGCCTGATAATAACATGATTTGAAAAATCAAAGAAGCTCTATATTCCTCTATAATAATTTTGCTTGACAATTGAATTACCTAATGATACCATGATGCTATCGATAATCGATAATATACGCGGCAACGCGCTTGATAAGGGGATAATAATGAAAATTGTTCATGAATCACAGGTTCCGGAAATTCAAGTTCCAGGCCGCTATCTTAGATGGATTGCTGATGCAAAAAGTTTGCAGCCCGAATTCCTTACATCTTGTGTGATGCGAGTAGCTCCTGGAGAAACGGTAAGACCTGCCCATGCTCATCCTGATGGCGAAGAACTTATCTATGTAATTAATGGGGAAGGCAAGGTATATGTAGATGGTGAAGTACAACCGCTCAGGCCAGGGGTTGCAGTTTTGTTTCAGAAAAACTGTATTCATATGGTGAGAAATAGCGGAAATGAAGAAATGAAAGTTATCTGTTTTTTTGCGCCACCAGCAAGCCTCGATACATATGAATTTCATCCTGAAGTTTCGTTTCCTGAGGAAATGTAAATCTAAAAGGAGAGAGAGATCATGAAAGAGAATCCAATAAAAAATTTTCATGTTGATAAAGCGAAAATAAAATTTATTGGCAAGGATCTTCAAAGACCGGAATGCATCCTTGCTGAGCCTGATGGAAGCTTATGGGCTGCTGATGCGCATGGTGGCGTCATGCATATTAAGCCAGACGGATCTCAAGAACTCATTACGCAGAAACGCTCAAGCGATTTTGCTCAAAGTGCAAGCGATGTAGATAGATTTACAAAAGGTACTCTTCCTAATGGGCTTGCCTTTGCGGAAAATGGCGATATTTTGATTTCTAACTTCGGTACCGATTGCCTTGAAATAATGAAAAGAACCGGAGAAACGCGGGTACTTCTGGATTCGATCGATGGCAAACCTATTGGCAAAGTCAACTTTGTGTTGAGGGATTCGAAAAATCGCTTATGGATCACGGTTACCACGCGAGTCAAAAACTGGATAGAGGCACTTGTGCCAGATCTCGATGATGGTTACATAATTCGCCTTGATAATCGAGGGGCTCATATTGTTGCGGATGGATTTCATTTTACCAATGAAGTGCGTTTTGATAAAGAAGAAAAATTTCTCTATGTTGTAGAGACTACTGGAGGCCGGATACTAAGATTTAGAGTTGATGAAAAAGGCGAGTTACGGAATCGGGAAGTCTATGGACCATCCCATCTTGGGACAGGGGCTTATCCAGATGGAATTGCTTTTGATTCCTTTGGCAATTTATGGGGAACAATGGTCTATTCCGATAAGCTTTTTGTCATTACGCCGGAAGGCGAACTCATAATTTTGCTTGATGAAGGTGATCCCGAAAAAGTTAAACGCCTTGATGAAGCATTCTATAGCAAAAGTGTTACGCCAGAAATTCTCTTCGAGACAGGTCGAGGAATTGCCCCGTGGATGGCAAGTGTTACGTTTGGCGGACCCGATCTGAGCACGGTATATATCGGTTCATTGAAAGAAACATCAATTCCATATTTCAGATCTCCAATTCAAGGTTTGCCAATGGTGCATTGGAAATAGTGAGGATGAATTCAGAAACCTAAAGATAAAGAAAGGAGTAGAATTGTGTCGAATAAAACAATGAAGGCGATTAGGCTCAATGCGCCGAATGATTTTGAGTATTGTGATATCCCGGTACCTGAGCCAGGCAGTCATGACATCCTGGCCCGAGTAGAATCCGTGGCTATCTGTGGAACGGATCCGCATATATTTGCAGGCGAATTTCCAGGGTTCTGGCCAAAATCTTTTCCTCTCATCCCAGGCCATGAATGGGCGGGAACCATTGTCCAGGTAGGCGAAGCTGCAAAAGATCTTGGATGGAGAGAGGGAGAGAGAGTATGCGGCATCAGCCATGTCGGTTGCGGATATTGTTCGATGTGCATGCAAGGACGTTATACCCTGTGCTTGAACTATGGGCATGAAGAAAAAGGTCATCGACAATATGGGCATTATTCGCAGGGAGCATATGCACAATACATTGCGGCATCAGTAAAGAGCATAGCACGCATCCCTGATAATATGAGTTTCGATGTCGCTGCGTGCATGGATCCTTTCAGCATTGCGCTTCATGCAGTGATGCGTTCTGATTTGGAACCGGGCGATTCTGTACTTGTGAATGGATCTGGGGCCCAGGGACTCATGAGCGTAATGATTTTGCGGGCTATGGGAGCTGGTAAAATATTGACAAGCGGTAGCGGTTTCCGACTGCAAGTTGCTGAACGTTTAGGGGCCATACCCATAGATTATAGGAAAGAAGATGTAGTTGCGCGCACCAAAGAGCTCACAGACGGCTTAGGTGCAAAAAGAGTCATTGAATGCTCAGGAACGGCAGAGGGTGTGCGGCAAGCATGCGCAGCAGTTGCAAAAGGCGGCACTATCTCAATGGTGAGCCTCCCTTCGAAAGATGTAGAGATACCTATTCGGCGACTTGTGCTGGATGAAATCGATCTGAAGGGGAATCGCGCAAATCCTAACACTCTCGAACCTGCTATAGCCATGGTTCAAGAGAACAATATCGACCTCGGAAGTCTGATTACTCATTCTTTCCCTCTCTCAGAATTTGCTAAAGCATTCGACATATTTGTGAATCGAAAAGACAATTCACTGAAAGTAATTCTGAAACCGAATGATTGAGGCAGCTATAATGCATGAAAATGATATAAGTTATCTTGAATCAATTGCTAGCAAACTAAGAATGCTGGTTGTTGAAACTGCGCATACCGCAGGAGCGGGACATACAGGTGGGTCGCTGTCTGAAGTTGAAATCTTGACTGCGCTGTATTTTTCATTTCTTAATGTCGATCCATCTCGGCCTGATTGGGAAGATAGAGATCGGTTTATTTTGTCAAAAGGGCATGCATCGCTGGGGTATTACGCAGCACTAGCATTAAAGGGCTATTTCCCAATTGACGACTTGAAGACATTTGATAGGGAAGATTCAACCCTGCAGGCGCACCCTGATATGCATAAATGCAAAGGCGTTGATTACTCAACAGGGTCTCTGGGGCAAGGCCTTTCAATCGGTGCAGGCATTGCGCTTGGCGGACTTATAAAAAATAAAAAATTCAGAACAATTGTACTTTTGGGAGATGGAGAATGTCAGGAAGGTCAGGTATGGGAAGCTGCAATGTTTTCTGGCTCCAAACACATTCCCAGACTTATTGCAATAATAGATTACAATAAAGTTCAGTTGTCGAATAAAGTTGATGAAAATCTCAGCTTGGAACCGTTTGCATTCAAATGGGAAGCCTTCGGCTGGAATGTTCTATCTGTGAATGGTCATAATATCACAGACCTGCTTTCAGTACTTTCTCGAGCAAGTGCAATATCCGCACAGGGGCCAGTTGTCATTATTGCCAATACCATCAAAGGCAAGGGCGTATCCTTTATGGAGGGCAAGTTTGAATGGCATGGGAAGGCACCGAATGATAACGAATATATTGCCGCAATGAAAGAGCTCAATAGCAGCAAGTAGGAGAACACAATGCAATTAGGCGAGGAAATTGCCCAGAGGCTAGCCTTTGGGCAGGCATTGGTCGAATTGGGAGCAGAGAAGCCCAATATGCTTGTTTTGGATGCTGATGTCGGTCCATCCACGCAGACTCATTTATTCGGGCGTGCATACCCTGATCGGTTTATAGAAATAGGGATTGCTGAGCAAAATATGGTAGGTATCGCTGCAGGCCTGTCAACGATGGGCTTTATTCCTTGGATATCTACTTTCGCTGTTTTTATGACAAAGCGAGCAGGAGATCAAATTCGAAACTCCATTGCGCACCCAAGGGCAAATGTAAAGATTAATGGTGCATATGGAGGTCTTCCAAGCGGCAGGGGTGGGGCAACGCACTCTGCTATTGAAGATGTGGCTGTTATGCGTGCATTGCCTAATATGATTATTATGGATCCTGCTGATCCTCAGGAAGCAATGGTATGCGCAAGGCTGGCTATGGAAATAGAAGGACCTGTGTATTTAAGAACAGTAAGGTGTTCTGTGCCAGTCATTTTTCCTGAACAGCATAAAGTGGAGATTGGCAAGGCCATAACACTACACGAAGGAAAGGATGTTGCTATAATTTCGAGCGGGATGATGACTCCGCGTGCTTTGAAAGCCGTGGAGCTCCTTGAAAAGCAAGGAATCTCCGCAAGGCTTTTGCATATGCCAACTATAAAACCGATAGACATTGATGCAATCTGTGATGCTGCAGAATCAATAGGCGCAATTGTCACTGTTGAAAATCATTCTGTGATTGGCGGTCTCGGTGGAGCTGTTTGTGAAGTCGCTGCAGAATATGCGCCATGCAGAATCAAACGATTGGGCTTCCCTGACATCTTTCTCGAAAGCGGGGATGATGAAGTCTTATTTAGTCGTTATGGCCTAGATGTCGCTGGTATTGAATCCGCAGCAAAACTTCTAGCTGAAGGAGGCAAAAAGAATAAATAGTCATTCAGAGGAAAATTATGCGATTGCTAGTTCTTCGCTTAAGGAGAACAATCCGCGATAATTATGATTTTCTTATTCGAAATGAATAGATTCTAGAAAATGCCACATTAAATAGGAGGATTATTTATGTTCATCAAGACATTCAAGGACTTAAGGAAAGATATGTATGAGGAGTGCGGAGGGAAAGCTTCTCATCTAGGGGAGCTTACCAGCCTCGGACTGAATGTGCCAGCTGGATATACCGTGCTTGGGAGCGCATATTATTATCATCTAGAAGCGAATGGCTTAACGGAGAAGATTCGAGACATCGTCGCAACTATCAATTTCGAAACATATGAAGATGCGGAAAAGAAGACACAGCTAATCAGAGATCTAATCATTGCAGCACCAGTTCCTCCAGAAATCGAAAAGGAAATAGTTGAATATTATAGTATGTTACCAGGCGGGAAAGACCCATTTGTTGCAGTGAGATCATCGGTTGCAATGAAAGATTCAGCTATTTCTTCTTTTCCTGGCCTGATGGATACATATCACTACATCAAGGGTGCCAAGCAGGTTGTCGAAAAAGTGAAGGAATGCTGGGCATCAGTTTGGTCAACAAGAGCCGCAGTTACCCGTTTCAATAAAAAATTGGATCATGAAAAAGCTGTCATTGCACCGACGGTTCAGCTTATGGTGAATTCAGAAGTTGCTGGCGTAGCGTTCACCATGAATCCAATAACGAAAGCAAGAGATGAGATAATGATTGAATCGAATTGGGGCCTTGGAGAAACAGTCGTCTCTGGAAAAGCAACAAGTGATCTCTATATTGTCGATAAGCAGACATCAAAGATAAAAAGCCAGACTATTGCAAACAAAGAAGATTCGTATGTGCAAGCTGAAGGCGGTGGAGGGAAATGGATCAAGGTAGATCCAAACAAAGCTAGAGTTCCTACACTGACACAAGAGATGGTTAACGAATTATGCCGTGTTGCACAAATAATCGAAGCTCATTACGGATACCCTCAAGATATCGAGTGGGCATTTGAAAAAGGTCAGCTTTATATACTTCAGGCACGTAAGGCGAGAGCTAGTGGCGAATAACGCTAGTATAATTTCAATATGAAGAAAGAATTTACATAAAGGAGTAAATATATGACAGTGTTTTCTGAAGAAATGTTGAGTGGAGAGGGGGTTTTACGCATCGATGTAGTGGGAGGTCCTGCGCGTAATCATGTTTTGGAAGAAATGACCTTTCTCAACTATCGATTGGCAGAAGTCAAACTTAGAGCTGAAATTAAAAAGCAAAAACCTGATATAGTATGGAATGTTGAGGCCCCGGGAAAAGCTATCAGATACAATGGGAATCAGCTAATACTTGATGGAAATTGGGAGCAGGGAGAGCTGAATAAAATTGTAGTCAGCATGCTTGCTCTAGAGATGGAAAAAGTTGGACTACATCCTTTTCATTCATCTTCTGTACGCTATAAAGGGAAGACTATACTTTTCCTTGGTGGAGAATCAAATCATGGTAAGAGTATGAGTCAGATTGAAGGATGTCGGCGTGGCGGCCTTCTTATTTCTACTGAAACAACCGTGACAGATGAACGCGGTTGGGCAGTTATGGGTTCAAAAAATGTATATTTGCGCATGAGAGCAAAAGGCACTGAACGTGCAGATCTTCCGAATCAAGATGAGGGTGTCGCTAAATTTTTCAGCGAAAATCCTCCATATATCAACTACAATGAGCCAACCAATATCGATCTAGTGATTATGCCCGGCATTGATGGTCACTTTGATACTAAAGTTGTCGAAATGAACCGTTTTGAAAAAGAATATCAAACGTTTCATTCTCTCATGAATTACTTTGGATTGAACCAGCTGCTTTCTCCTCCGGGGATTGTCATGCCCATTATCGATACCGACGCCCTGCGAGCTAAGCGAGGAGATTTCTGCAGTCGATTTGCCGCGGATCGGCCATATTTCATGATCAGAGCTAGAACACCGCAGTTGCTTTTTGACGAAATAGAAAAGCTAATGTAAAAAAGGCCCTTTCAAAATTAGAGATGGAGGAGTATTTTGGAACAGCTTACAAAAAATGTTTTCGCAGAAACGAAATTACGTGGCTGTAATCCTGGATATGTTATAACATCAGATGGAGTGGTGGTGATCGATACGCCTCAATTGCCTACTTATGCAATCAGAATGAGAGAAGAGTGTGAGTCTAAAGGGCGCATTCGATACATCATTAATACCGAACATCACGTTGATCACATTTTTGGAAACTATTTCTTTAAATCCGCCGAGCATGTTATATCACATGAGGAAACCAAGAAGCTCTTTATGGTTGTATATCCTCAGATCAATCCTTATGAATATGCAAAAGAAGCAATGCCAACTGATGATCCAGAAGGCATCCCCCTTTTCCCGGATGAGAAGACTTATTTTTCTGATCCAAAAAGTCCGGATATTACCATAGCCGGCGATGCGACATTAATTGTGGGTGACCATACCTTCCATCTCCTCCATACGCCAGGGCATACTCCTGGCCAGCTTGCGGTACACATACCAGAAGAAAGAGTTGTATTTGTCGGTGATACAATATTTAATAAATGCCAAACTTGGCTTTATACATCGAATTTAGAACAATGGTTCCGCTCGCTCGACAGATTGCTCGATCTTGATGTGGATTTTATTGTTCCTGGTCATGGGCCAATATGTACCAAACAAGAAATTTATGTTCAAAGAGCTTTTCTATTAGAATGGATTACAGCAGTTGCAACTGGCGTAGCAAAAGGTTGGAGCAAGGAAGAATGTATTGAGAAAATTAGCTTTCTTGATAGATTCCCTTGCGATATTGGACAAGAATATATGGGCCCTGAAGTAACGAAGAATAATGTTTCGGCTTTGTATGATCAATTGACTGCAAAGATGCCTGTAGCAGTAGAAAAGAGGTAATGAATGGCAATTGATCTCAATGCATATCGAGCGCTTTTTGACCTAAAGGGAAGCACAGCGCTTGTCGCTGGAGGTGCAGGTGGCATTGGAAGCGCGATATCAGCAGGACTCGCTGCTTTGGGATGTAATGTATTTCTTACAGCGCGCCATGAAGAAAAAGCCGAAGAAGTAGCTCGAGCAATACGCGAAGCGGGGGGCAATGCAAAGGGGCTCTCTCTTGATATTGAAAGCATGGAAGATATACAGCGTTTTTCTGCAGACTTGCATAAAACAACCGCAAAGGTCGATGTGTTTATAAATTGTGTGGGAACGCATATAGAAGCGCCTGCAGAAGAATATTCGGAAAAAGATTGGGATCATATTCTCTCAGTAAATCTGAAGGCAGCTTTTTTCCTTTCACAAGAGATTGCAAAACATCAAATAAGAGCAGGAGGAGGTAAACATATTCATATTACCTCGGTGCGAGGCAATTTAGGAATCGCACGCGGCTATATAAGTTATTGTGTAAGTCGAGGTGGTATGAATATGATGATTAAGCAGCTAGCTACAGAATGGGCAAAATACGGTATTACAGTGAATGGCATAGCACCCACATTTACCAAGACATCTCTTGTTGCTCAATATCTTGAAGACCCGGGGTTCTACAAGCCTCTCGTTGCGCGAATTCCTCTTGGTCGAGTCTGTGAGCCAAATGATATTGCGGGATTAGCTATGTACCTAGCCTCTCATGCTTCAGATTTTATAACAGGACAGATAATTTATGTTGATGGCGGGCTTACGGCCACACAGTAAAATGCTGAGAAGCAATCCAAAATATTAATAAATCCTTCAAAATAAGACAAGAATAGGATTTTAGCTTTATTTTTTAATTTTAAGGAGAATATATTATGTCAGAAAGCATTAGCGAACTGGTAGCGCGAGCGCGGGCAGCCCAGGAACAGATAGAGTTCTGGACGCAGGAGCGGGTGGACGAGATGGTAGCTGCAGTGGGGTGGGAGGTATACAAGCGGGAGCATGCGGAAGCATGTGCGAAGCTTGCGGTAGAAGAGACGGGGATGGGGGTGTATGAAGACAAGGTTTTGAAGCATCAGAAAAAGACGCTGGGGACGCTGCGGGATTTGCACGGTTTGAAGACCGTTGGAGTGATTGAAGAGAATAAGGAGAAAGGGCTATTAAAGATAGCGAAGCCGGTTGGGGTGATTGGGGCGATTACGCCGGTGACGAATGCATCATCTACGAT
>Ga0207433_10010251_pt1 | contig 14664 bp, 10 predicted proteins | sample YelNatPaOPGAMG01_FD_187559 | JGI IMG/M metagenome (GOLD analysis project Ga0207433, IMG submission 187559) | Hot spring thermophilic microbial communities from Obsidian Pool, Yellowstone National Park, USA - OP-RAMG-01 (SPAdes) (version 3) | ecosystem: Environmental > Aquatic > Thermal springs... | reverse complement strand
CCTGTCCTTACCTGGCCCAATTTATTTGCTTCGATGATCGCCTCAAGGTCGTTAGTTTCTGTATTAAAGACAAGAACGACAAACCTGGCGCCGGTCCTTGAGGCGAAATACACCTTAAGGCCAGCTATCTTGTACTTTGAAAATATGGCCGGCATGGAGTTCAGTATTTTCCCGTCTATAGTTGTCCTCACCCGGGGATCAGCGATAGCATTACCCCTTCCATACTCGACGAAAGCCTCTTCAAGAATATTTATAACATCTTTCATTTCAAGATATCTTTCTACCTCCCCCTCATTTATGTATTTCATAATTTAAGATGGAATCCACCTAAAAAATATTGATGGATGCCTCCATACTCACACGGTCTACTATTGAATTTATCCTTTCCCGATGGCGAATGAAAATGAGGGGTGCTTAATAGAGGGAATGTTTCGGAAAAGTGTACCGGGAAAAAAGATTGAAAGGAAGGGCATATCGGGAAGAAAAAATCGAACAAAGCGTTACGGGCTTGTATAATCTTGTGCCCTCATTGTGGTTGTCATAAATTCGGTATATGCAAGCGCCCGGTTATCCCGGTTTCTTATCACGATAATTGATGCTTGCAATTATTAAGACAATCTCAAATATGAACTAAATGTTGTAAAGAAAATCGTGAAGAGCATCTGTCCATTTCCAGAGAATCATCTGCTGTGGACTCTTGCTGCATTCTATGATTTTAAAGCAAATCAGGGATGGAGCACGATTGACCAATTCTCTATGATTATGTAAATAGCAACTGCAATCACTATGAATGCAAAAACTTCGGTCAAAGTCCTCCTCGGAAGTCTGTTGGCAATTCTAGCTCCTCCCCAGCCTCCCGCTATTCCACCTAAAATAAAAAAAGCGCTCAAGACGATGTTGAGTTCACCGTTAAGCGCGTATCTTATCGCGGTGGTGACGCCAAATGTGCCAACTGAGATCAAAGATGTTCCGACCGCCTGTATTATATTCAACCCTCCTCCGAATAGAAGACCGGGTACTATGAGAAATCCGCCTCCTATACCAAAATATCCAGATGCAAATCCTACCGCGAGACCGACAGGAATTATCTTCTTGTAAGATAGTCCGCCTTTGATATCTTTACCATCTTGACCGGATTTGTGGACGAGCATGTAAATAGCTATGGCTATCATCAGGAAACCGAAGAAGAAAAGCAGGAAGTTTCCAGGCGTCAGAAGACCCAGTTCAGAGCCTCCAAGTACGCCTGCAATACCCGGTATGGTGAAAATTATCCCCTCCCTGTACTTTACGTTCTTCTTCAGGGCGTGGGGAATGAGATTAAGATAGGCGTTTATTCCCACTGCCAGAGCTGTTGTCCCTATGGCAAGATGAGGATGATGGTATCCAACGAAATATATAAGGAGTGGAATCGCAAGGATGGAGCCACCTCCACCTATCAGTCCAAGGGAAAATCCAACCAGGATGCCTGAAATAACTGATAATATTGCCTGAAGAATGATCATATAACACTCCTTCTCTCAAAATAAGTATAAGTCCCTCTAATTATATCTAATCCAGATACGCAGGAAAAGAACCTTGAAAAAAATAACAGGATACCACGCAGAGAACCATTTCTTTCATATTTAAAAGAAAGGCAAAGGGATAAAATGTTTTTAGAGGAAGCAGGGAATATGGCATCTCTTCCTCTTAAAAGTAGGACAGACATGCGATTGTCTACCTCGTATACCCCCAGGAATTTATTTTCATGTGCATGAAGAACCTCAGCACTAACCAGCTTCCCAGCAACACGAATATCATGAACACAAAACTGGATATTGCCATTTGTATATCCCCACTGAGTATATGCCCAGAAGCGCACCCGTTTGCCATTCTAGCACCGAAGAGAACCATGAATGCCCCCACAAACGATCCCAGAGGCCTCAGTTTTGGGTTGTGCGAATGAATCCAGATCTTCGGTACCTGTTTCTTGAATCCCATGAATCTCCTGGATATCAGGGTAGCGGAAATTAATCCTCCCAGGAAGGAACTGGTATCAGTAAATGGTTCCCAACCTATTTCACTGAATGGTCTGTTCACCGGAATGCCGTTAATAATGTGAAGCCCCCCGAACAACTGGAAGTACGAATTTGACGCGGCCCATACAGGATTCACCATATATGAAATCTGCGCACCAATCCAGGAGTACGTTGTGGATTCACCGAAGATCTGGTGGAGTATGATTACAGCCACGGCAGTTATGGTGAATGCAAGTCCTAGGGGTATTGTCATTCTTGCATTTTCAACGCTGCTCTCGTTAATTATTTTCGTGACATATTTGTTGGAATTTGGATACTTTTCAAGATCCTCAGATACCACTGCACTGAATTGCACCGTCTTTTTATTATATCCCAGTATGTGGGCGCCGCAAGAATTTCTTATTTTTGCGGCTGGATATCTAGGAAGAAGGAGAAAGACCAGTATGAGAATGACCCCGAATACTATGCTTACAGTGAAAACCCCTATCTTCGCGGTTATACCGAATACTGATGCCCATGTAATCGGCCCAAAATTCAGTGTGTTCCAGAAGAACCCTCTCACGTTACCGAATATTGCAGACCAGGTGAACGCACCGATGAGACCCCCGAAAACTGCATAGATTGCATCCCTTCTCCCCTGCCCCAGGGCAATCCATATTGTACCCGGGAAATAACCAGCAAGTCCGACTCCCGCACCGAAAATTAATCCTCCGATGACAATGCCCGGAACGAAGAAATCTTTTATGCCAAAGTTGGGATGAGTGAATAATGCAATACCGTAGAGGAGGATGGATCCAACGCCAATTGCGAACCCAAAACAAACCATGAGAAATCTGTCCTGGAATGACATGACCCTCCAGAGCGTATCAGGGTCCGTAAAGTTCCACAGCTCCAAAGGAATTGCAAGAGGAAGCGCAACGATAAGGCCGAGCCAGAGAGGGGCTTTCGTCTGGTGGAAGACCACCTGCATCACTATTCCGGCGATCAGAAATGCCAATGCAAGAGTTAAAAGTGCGTAAACCGTTTTCCAGAATATCTTTTTGTCCCTGACATATGATTTCTCTTTCGTCAGATCTATTTCGTCTTCAGTCATAGGACGTCACTTGACCATTGCGGACTAATATATATTGTTTATGACAATATGTCATAAATATGACAAAAGTAACATTTCTCAGCAAAGTAAATATCCAAAATTCAATTTCAGGATTATGGAAAGGAATGAAATCTCCTCGATCATAAACGGTTTAATAAGTCAGGACATAATCTACAGAATAGCCATTGCAAGGGGGATAGTCAATTATTCATCACTAGGGAAAAAGATTAAGAAATCGGTGGACAGTATAGCTGGCAGAGACATTCCGTTAAACACCATAGTTAAGGCGCTCACGAGGATCAGGCTTGGCAGTGATGTCCTGGAACCATACGATGCTCTCTCCCAACTCGAAATATCACTGGAATATGGTGTGGTAAGAAAGACAGTGAACTCTCTGACAGCAGTCGATCAGTTTCTTATAGCTTTTAAAACACAGAATGGATACGAAGTACTATACAAGGACGAAGGGAGTGAGGGGTTTGCATTATTGAAGTTGAGAATGAAGGAAAGATTCAATGAGATACCCGGGATAACAGTCCTGATAATATCGATCCTTGAAATGTACAGAATTGAGATAGGATACATTTATAGATTTGGACACGAAATCTGGTTTTTGATTCCTAAACCGCAGGGGGCACTTGCACTCGAAAAGCTGGCCTCCGTTGCCGGGAACCTGCCTGGCAAGAAATGACGTATTCCTACGCTAGGATCAGGAGGAAAATCGGCACTTCTGTTTCAGAGTAGGAGCTACACTAAGACTCTCCAGGAGCTCTCCACCCAGCATGAAACGATTGCAACCTGTGACCTGAAGGGTTCCCAGGATTTAATTCCCCTATGTGGAAAGGGTAATATTTTACAACCTCATAACCAGGCGGGGTTTATATGCCGTATAATATTGTAGTTCTGGTCAAACAGATATACGACCTAGAACTGGTAAAAATAAACTCTTCCACAGGTGAACCCGTGCTTGAGGGGGTACCGTTCAGGTTTGAAACACTCAGCAAGAATGCCGTTGAAGAAGCCGTCAGATTGAAGGAAAAGCACGGAGGCAAGGTTACAGCCATTCTATTTGGAAACGATAAGGGAACTCAGGTGATGAAAGAGGCCTATGCCATGGGAGTGGATGAAGGCTTCGTGATCACAGGTTATCAGGAGGGGAACGTTGCTCTCACTGCAAGGGTTCTCGCAGCCAAGATCAGCCAGATACCTCACGATATTGTTCTGCTTGGCAATCAGTCTGCTGATTCAATGTCAGGACTTCTGGGTGGTAAAATCTCAGCAATTCTTGGTCTTCCTTACGTTTCAAACGCGCTTAAGCTTGAAGCCTCAGGGCAGAAAATTACTGTAGAAAGTGCAGGAGAGGCTGAAAATATGAAGGTGGAGGCTGATTTGCCTGCCGTGGTGAGCGTATCACAGGAGATAAATGAACCAAGATTTCCGCCGGTTATGCAGATAATACAGGCCGGAAGGAAGAAAATGAACGTTGAACAGGCCCAGATCAGGGTGGAGAGTGGAATTAAGGTTCTCTCGAGATTGGCACCTAAAAGCGAGAGGAAGAAGGTAATATTTGATGATATGGATAAGGGTGCGCAGGAAATTGCGAAGGTCATAAAGGAGGTGACAAAGTGAAATTCCTGGTGTTCAGCGATAGCCTGGACGTTTCAAAGCAGATCCTCTCTTTCCTAAACGGGAAGGGTGAGACGAGGCTCCTCTCACCCCGAGAGGATAACTCACTGAGAGGATATGGTGCTTCGGAGATTGTCCTCCTTAAGGGATCGTTAACCATCGACTCAGTTTCAGAATTCATTTTAAAGGAGTTTGCCGGGAGTTTCGATTACCTGATTATAGCTTCCACCTCACTTGGACGTGACATCGCGGGATACATTTCTGAAAAGATGAACGTAACCGTAGCACATGAAGTGTTTTCCATTGCTTTCAAGGATGGAAAGATTGTGACCAAGAGATTTGATTTAGGTGGAAAAGTTGTGATTGAGGAAGAGAGCAGTGCCAAGATAGTTACTGTTCTCCCAGGGATTTCAGAGGGCACTCCCTCTGGATCAAACTCCCCAGTGAGGGTAGTGGAAATTCCCGCGGGGAAGGTAAGAGTTGTATCCGTAGAACCGAAGAAAGGTAAGGAAGTGGAACTTGAGAAAGCGAGCATAATAGTTTCAGTCGGGAGGGGTCTGGGGAAGAAGGAGGGTCTCCAGCAGATAGAGCCATTTGCCAAGAAGATAGGAGCCGAAATCGCAGGTTCCAGACCGGTATGTCTGGACTACCACTGGTTGAGCGAAGACAGACAGGTCGGATATTCGGGCAGGAAAGTGAGACCCAAGATATACCTGGCACTCGGCATATCGGGTCAGATACAGCATATCGCCGGAATGAGGGACTCGAAGATAGTCATCGCAGTGAATAAGGACAAAAATGCACCGATATTCCAGGAATGCGACTACGGTATAGTTGGAGACCTTTACACAGCAGTACAGAAGATCTCTAGCTATCTTTAGGTTTCGAGCGTTCAATCGAGCTGGCGACTACCTCAGCTATATCCAGAACGATCATTTTCTCTTCCCTGTTAGTGACCTTTCTGGCATCATCCAGCATTGACATGCAGTATGGACATGCAGTTACCACAGTGTTCGCGCCAACCTTATCCGCCTGCTCAATACGCATATGTGATATCTTTGTTCCGACATTCTCTTCCATCCACATCCTTGCACCGCCAGCCCCGCAGCAGAGTCCCTTCGTTTTATTCATCTCCATTTCAACGAAATTGTCTGAAATGTTTCTTATGACGTTTCTCGGTGCATCCATCACTCTGTTATACCTCGCAAGGTAGCAAGAATCGTGGTAGGTCATCCTCCCCATATCCTTCCTTTCCACCTTTATCCTTCCTTCCTTTATCAGTGAATCTATGAACTCTGTGTGATGTATGACCTCAAGGTTTATGAATGGAGCGTAATCGTTCTTAAAAGTATTGAAGCAGTGCGGACATATCGTCACGACTTTCTTTACCCCGAACTTCTTGAACGTTTCAACATTGGCACTGGTCAATGTCTGGGCCAGATACTCATTTCCTGACCTCCTGGCCGGATCCCCGTTGCACCTCTCCTCCGATCCCAGTATGGCGAAAGATACGTTCGCTTCCTTAAGAATCTGCACAAATGCCTTAGAAATGCTTTGATTTCTAGGATCGTAGCTGCCTGAACATCCCACCCAGAACAGGTAATCGAACTTTATCTCCGGATTTTTTGACAGGTCCGGAACGTCAAGTCCTTCGGCCCAGTTTGCCCGGGTGGATGGGTCATTGGTCCAGGGACTTCCATAGGCCTCGAGGTTACCGTAAACCTCAAGGATACCTTTGGGCGCACTGCCCTTATTCAGAACAAGGGACCTTCTCATATTGACTATCTTATCTACGTGATTTATCATCACGGGGCATTCCTCAACGCATGCACTGCACGTAGTGCAGGCCCAGAGGTCTTCCTCAGATATGGTTGTGCCCGTGGTAGGTTTCAATACTCCCTTATCCCCTGTCTTCCTCAGCTCCTCTCCCTGTTCCATGAGGGCCATTCTCAGATCCCATATCACATCCCTGGGTGAGAGGGTCTTTCCCGTTAGGTTGGCAGGGCAGGCGGCAGTGCACCTGCCGCACTCCGTGCACGAATAGAAGTCAAGATAATCCTTCCAGGAAAAATCCCTGAGGTCTGTTGCACCAAATCTCGTTTCCTTTTCGAAATCTATCTGGGGCAGCTGTCCCCGTGGCTTATCCTCCGCAAGGAGCACGTTGAATGGAGCTGCTACTATGTGAAGGTGCTTTGATGTGGGAATATAAACAAGGAACGTGAGGAATATTAGTGCATGGAATCCGTAAAGGGACCAGTAAAGGTTGAGTGCTGTGGACTCAGACATATGCGGGATTATCTTTGATACCGCAAGGCTTATAGGCGTCACCCAGGCAGGAAGATTTTCCATTATTGCACCTTGAACACCATGCGTATACCCGTCAATTCTCAGGGCGGAGAGTATAAGATAGCTTATCATCAGAGCTTCAACTAGAAAAAGTATGAACGCCGCTTCGAACCCGTTGTATCCCTGATACCTCTTCACCCTGATAACCCACCTTCTCACCACCGCATTTATAACGTCCGCTGCAACTATCAGGGCGAAGAGATCAACTGAGAAGAATATTGCATATTCCAGAGGCCCTGAGAAGAAGAAGCGAAACGACGGGTCTATCCCTGTTGCAAAGAAATCTATTGAGTAGGATGCGAACGCAAGGAAACCCCAGAACATAAGGGCATGCATTACCCCTCCGCCAAGGTCCTTGAAGAGCTTCCCCTGGAATAGAATGTTTCTGAAGCCAAGCCATATTCTGTACGGTATCTTCGCCTTAAGGCCCCCCTTCCTCTCAGGTATTTTCACCATGTACCATAGCAGCTTGTATATGGTGTAGAAGAATAGAGCCACTGCTATGAGAACACCTGCAAGCAAGAGCAGAGAGAAGAGGTACATCAGTAAGCCACTCCGGGTTTACTTTCCCTGGAATGAAGGTTTCCTTTTCTGCAGCATTGCGGATATGCCTTCCTTCAGGTCCTCGGTTCCATAGAGTACACCTGCTGCCATGGATTCCATCTCGAGGGCGGAATCATAGGCGATATCCACCCCCCTGTTTATGAGCCTCTTTGCAAGGGATGCCGCTATAGGGGATGAACCGAGAGATATCGATTCAGCTATTTTGATCGTTTCCTCATCTATCTTTTCCTCCGGAAACACCTCCGAGATGATTCCAAATTGCTTGGCCTCCTCCCCGCTTATTCTCTTTCCCGTGAGTATTAGGTAAGATGCCCTGGACACACCCGCAACCCTGGACAGCCTCTGACTGCCGGACCAGGCGGGAATAAGACCGAGCGTCACCTCAGGAAAACCAATCTGGGCGTTCGGAGTTGAAACCCTTATGTCGCAAGAAAGAGCAAGCTCAAATCCGCCTCCTAGGGCATATCCTTTAATTTCAGCGATTACTATTTTCGGAATTTCCTGAATCAGCTTGAAAACCCTTTCACCCTTCCTCGAATATTCAACGAAATCGAAAGTTCCTGGGATGAACTGCGTGAGTTCTGCGCCTGCGGAGAACGTCTGTCCGCTGCTAGAAATCACAACTACCCTGACCTCCCTGTCTTCCCACAGGTCCAACAGGGCGGATTCAAGGTCTTTCAGTAAATCCGAATTTATAAAATTGTGCCTTGGTCTGTTAAGAAGTATTCTTGCCACATAGTTCCCTCTTTTCTCCACGATAATCGATAAATACTTTTTCTCAACCCTCTCCTCTTTTTTCTCCTCCTTAACCTCTTCCCTCTTTACCTCCTTCTTTGGAAATGCCTTTATGGAGATAACATCCTTCATCCTTCCCTCGGCTATGGACTTAGCAGGCTCAAATATCTTCACACCGTATGTTCTACTAATATTTTCAAGTACCTTCTTGACTTCTGCATTTGTCAAGCTTTTTGCCACGGAGATGGGTCCGAATGGCCTGTTCATACCGAGTTTTACCGCTGTCTCTATCTCATCTGGAAGCGCCACTTCCTCCTCTATAAGTTTTACCGCCTCGTTTATCTCTATGGCAAATATATCCATCATCGTTACCTTTTCAGAGGGCGAAGCTTTGGGTATGTTTGCCCTTCCCGTGGACCAGTCGTAGAAGCCTGAGCCGCTCTTCTTTCCCAGCTTCCCCGCCTGGACCATATTTCTGAGAATCTTGCATTTCAGGTATTCCTCGGAGAGGGTTTTTGCATAGTAGTCTAGGGAATGAACCACAGTATCAAGGCCTACGAAATCCATCAGCTCATAGGGGCCCATCGGTAGACCCTGCGACTTGGCATATGCATCCAGTTCCTCCGGTTTTACTATGTTTGCGTCTAGTACAGTGCAAAAGAAGAGCATATCCGGTGCATTTATCCTGTTCACTATGAAACCAGGTGAATCCTTCAGTACCCTGACGGGGGTCTTCCCTATACTCTCAACAATTGATACAGCCTTCTGGAAATATTCGTCTTCTGTGAACTCTGATCTTATGACTTCAACAAGCTTCATCCTGTTAGCGGGATTGAAGAAGTGCATCCCGAGGACTCTTCCCTTCCTTGAGACGTATTTGCATATTTCAGAAATTTTGATGTTAGATGTATTCGTCGCCAGTATGGTGTTCGGAGATGAGAGTTCATCAAGTTTCTTGAAAATATCCTGCTTGAGCTCGACTATCTCCGGGACCGCCTCCACCACAAGTTCTGCTCCGGCCACAGATTCTTCAAGGGAAGATGATACCTTGATCCTCTCTCTTATGGCGGGACCTTCATCACTTTTTATTATCCCCCTTTCGGTCATCTTGGCGATGTTTTCATCCACATACTTCAACGCCCTGTCCAGCTGTTCCCTGTACGCATCCTCTAGCGTTACCTGATTTCCGTACTGGGCAAAAACCAGGGCAATGCCTCTTCCCATTTCCCCGGCGCCGATGACTGTGACCTTCACTTCTTCACTTCCTTGCCTTCAGAATGCTGGAAGATAATTTCTGCACCGAAAATATATCACCACTTATCTTCAGTTTCCCCTGCATGAAAGCCTGAACTCCGTCCAGTTTCCCGCTGAAAACATCAGAGAGTACCTGGTCAGTTGCAGTTATGGTTGCAGAAACAGGTTGAGTAGTCCCTTCGGAAACGACGATCTCTCCCCCGGTTGATTTTACGTAAAAAGGGCTTCCATCCGATACATTGAACTGGAACGCCTTGTTCATTGAGAGAATTTCCTTCTTTACCTCAGGGAACTGATCTATTGACTTTACAACATTTTTTAATAAATCAAGGGAAGTCATGATAAAATATAAAACATATCCTAAAAAACTTTTCCTAGATGGTCCTGAAAATAACGTTTTTCCCGTATCAAACACCGCGGGAGATTTTTGACGGCCACCAGTTATATTTTTTGAGAACAAGCATAAGTGCAGGTATCAGGAAAAGCCAGGAAATCAGGGTATCGATAAGCACTCCCACCGTTATTGAAAATCCTACCTCACTTATTATCCCGATGGGGCTGAATATAAGGGAACCGAAAACACCTGCAAGGATAAATCCAAGGGCGAGAACAACGCTGGCATTCTCTTCAATGGCCTCCTCTATGGCCTCCTCATCACTCTTACCCTTCATCACAGCCTCTCTTGCCCTAGTTACGAGGAATATATCGTAGTCAAGTCCTACTCCGAAGAGAGTAACAATGACGAACAACGGCCCGAAGACGATTATAGGGAGGTGTTTAACGTAGTAAAACACGAGGTAAAATAGGGAGACAGCAACAAGAGCTGAAGTTCCAACGTTGAACAGGAGACGTAAAGGCGTGAATAAAGAGGATAACTGGAGGGCGAGAACCACGAATATTATCGTGCCCAGTATTTCAACGATCTCGTAAGTAGATGTGGTGATGCTTTTTGAGCTATCTATGAGACCCTGAGCTGGTCCCCCGACATAATAACTGATTCCACGGGGAACGGTGCTCTTCATAATTGAATCTATATGACTGACAGCATTTATTCCCTGCTGCGTATATGAAACGTATTTTACGTAAACATATATGAGCACATCCCTGCTATTCTTGCCTACGAATGAAAGGGACTGGTTTAGAGTTACATTTACTGCATTTTCACTGCCAGGTATTGAAAGAGGGTTGATCCTGTAGCCGAACGGATATGTTACAGTCTCAATCCCGGAGACAGAAGAATCGTTAAGTAGCGAGGAGGTGACCTTATCCAGGGTTTTCATCTCTGAGCCGTTGAATGCCCCGTCCGAATAAAACGGACCTGGGAATGAGAGGATCACAAATGCCGGGGAAAGTCTATCTCCGCCATAAGCAGAAACTATATCGTAGTATCCGATCTTCCCTGTATTGTTTGGAACAAGGGAGAACAGATCAAAGGATGTCGGTGTTACCTCGTAAACCACCAGGGCACCGATGAAAAGAATTACCAGTGCAACCACGAACGCCTTTCTGTGAGAGGCGCTTATTCTGGCAATTTTCCTGAAGCTTACCCTTCTGTTCTTTTCCTGTATTTTATTCCCGAAAAGGTATATGAATGAAGGAAGGAGCGTGAGAGCGACCCCGAGGGATACGGTGATCCCCAGGGCATTGACGAATCCGCCATCCCCTATTATGGGTATATTGAAGAGTGCAAGTACAGTGTATGAAATTATTACCGTCAAACCGGACGTGAACACGGCATGACCGGCCCATTCCATGGTGTTACCCAGCTTGTCGTCTGATCTTTCCTTCAGATACCTGTTGAGGATATAGACAGAATAATCAGTACTCAACCCCAGAATAAGTATGGAACTGAGGGTGGTAACGATGAACGAGAGTGTAGATTTCATGAATATACCGAACACCAAATAGGTTATCCCCAGCACAATGCCGAACGAAACAACGAAGAAGAGGAATGGAATAAATGCCAGTATAGGTGACCTGAAGAATATTCCCACTATAATTATGGATACTATAATTCCTATGATAAGTGAGAACACAAGGCCAGAGTAAGCAGTCTTTTCTATGCCGTGAGCGATCTCATCAGCACTGGTATAATAAAGGGGCACCTCTGGGAACCTGCTGTGTACCTGGGAGATATAGGAGTTAAGTGTTCCGAGCTGGGTGCTGTTAAGGCTTGAAGTTTTGAAGGATAAAAGAACAATGAAACCCGAGAGGTTTCCTGGAACCAGTGATGAGAAGAGTGATGAATTGAACTCTAGACCTGAGAGACTGTAGTTTCCGTCCAAATATGAACCAGCAAATCCCTTTGAAGCGTTTGAAATATTCACCAGCTGGGCTGGATTGGTAATGGAGAAGTAGGGATAACCTGCGAACTCCTTTTCCAGAAAGCTTTCAGTAAAATAGAGAGAGGAATTATGAGGGCTCTGCGATAAGAAAAATGATGCCATGTATGAGGAATTCTTCCCTACTGCTGATGAAAGAGGGGATATTTTCTCCGCAGTAATGTTCACGAAGTAGGGTTTTAGTGAAGATATAGAATTGTTCAAAAGAGAAGAATATACCTTTTCTTCCGATACATTAAGTGAATTGGAGATAGCGGAAACTGATTCGTTGATGTTCGATGATGTCAGCTGACGATAGAGAAAGTTATAATTGATAAGGGACACATTGTAAAAGTAATGGGAGAATTGCGAGGCATTTTCATTGAAAAGATACTGTGTGAAATTTGATACTAAAGGATCCCTGTTCTGGATTATGTATCCCGTAAGATTAACAGCAAGCTCAGTCCTGTTTCCCCCATTGATGAAGTTCAGGTAAGTTGCGTTGAATATGTCAAGATTTGCTGAACCGTATTGATAGGTGAGATTGTAGATAAGTGAATCAATTATCCTGATCCGCAGGGCTGGGTTTACATATGAGCTTGTGTTCAGGGAGGTGTAAACCGCTCCGAACATCTCCTTTTCTGTGTTGTTAAGATAGGAAGAGAATGACTGGAACGCATACTCTATGGACTGGTTGAGTCGCTGTGACGGTAGGAGGGAGGGCTGAGATGACGTGGTTGAATTCCATTCGTAATAAAATGAGTTGAAATAAGCAAGCGCTGTCGAGCTGTTTCCAAGATTATCCGATTCGCTCAAAAATTCACTGTAGGATAAATAGTTCCATTCCTCAGGAGTCAGGGTAGGATACTCTGAAGAAACCAGCTCGAACACTTGAACGTACTGGATGGGAATGCCGTAAATTAGAGAAGACGCATTTACCAAGGCGGTCTGGTACCTCCCAAAGAGGGAAGAATAAGAGGATACGGCTACAGTTATGTTCTTCATGGTAGAAAGATAAGCCAAATCTATTGCTTTTAGCTGAATGACAGCGTTTTCCATCTCATTGAGGGAGCTGTTTAATTTTGTAAATGAAGATCTGGTACCATTGGATGCATTGTACACCTCTCTGAAGATAAGATATGTTACATTGCCGACCGAATTGAGCACCTTGGTGGCAATTGGATATGGAGATGTCACATTCGTGATCCCTATGTTTTTCAATTGTGAATAGTAAGTGGAATTAATGTACTGCCATACATCATACGAATCGTGAGAATAGAGAGGTGAGGAAAAGAAAAGCACAACCACGGTTCCGTTTCCCGTATTATTCCCACTCTTGAATTCCTTGTTCAATATGTTCTGTGCTTCAGTTGCCATACTGTTTTTGCTTACGCCGGTAAGCTCGACATTATAGTTCGTGACGCTCGCGGATTTTGCAGCAAACGGGAGAAGGACGATCAGAGCTATCAGCCAGATTGCTATTATAACCTTATACCTCCTCTCGATTATTTTACCGAGCGACCCGAACTGTTTCTCGAGCACCAGACCGTATTGCAGACAGCTATTTCTATCTTTTATCATTATTTTGGGTGAAAAGCTTCAATACTTGTAGGACGAGGATTTTTAATCTTTTTCAACTTTCCCATCTTGTTAATCTCTGGAAAGTAACTCCGGAAAAGGATTCATATCCCCTGATTCTTTCACTTAAGCGTGGACATTTTTGACAACCATGTTCATGTGAAACCCGAAGTAATAAATTTCTTTCTTTCCGTCTACAAAAGGGCCGGAGGTACGGCGATCAATCTTGTGAATCTCACGGAGGATTGTATCAATGTCGAATGTTTCAAGAGAAAGTACGAGGAAACCCTAGAAGTGGCGGAAATTTTGAGAAAAGGGGGACTTGAGGTCGTGGTATCTATAGGTCCGTATCCTGTGAATTACATAGTCATGAGAGAAAGGGAAGGTGTTAAAAAGGCTATGGATATCTACAGGAAGGCCACGGACATCGCTGTGAAGATTATAGAAGAGGGAAAGGCAAACGCCCTGGGAGAGGTTGGAAGACCTCACTTTCCTGTTGCCTCGGAAATAATTGAAGAGAGCAATGAGATAATGTCATACATATTTTCCGCATCCGTAGATAATGATGTTCCTGTTATTCTTCATACTGAATCACTTGACAGGGATGGGATGTGCTCCATAATGAATATAGCTAAAAGTGCAGGCAAGACGTCAAAAGTAGTCAAGCATTTCAGTGCGCCCATATTTTCTGATAACTGCGGTATCATTCCATCAGTCCCCGCCTCAAGGAAGAATTCGAGGGCAGCACCATGGGGGGAGAAAGGATTCTTTCTGGAGACGGATTTCGCAGGAGACGAAAGAAATCCAAATTTCGTTCTTCCGGCAGATTCAGTACCGAAGAGAATAACCATGCTTCTACAGGAAGGCGTTGATCAAGGGAAAATAGAAGAATCTATGACATTCTTCAGAGAGTTCTATGGTACATAGAATAAGCTTCAAAGACATAACTTTCTTCGTTTTAATCCTCTCTTTTTAAAGGTAACTCTAAAAAGGACACAAAAGTCTTCGTTTTGGAGGTCTACAGGAATAAATTTTACTGTATCAATAATTTCTGACCAATTACCGCTGAGTATTTTTGAATAAATGCCATTCCAAATTGTATCCCAGAATTCTTCGTTAGATATCAGATAAT
>Ga0207433_10010247_pt1 | contig 14666 bp, 11 predicted proteins | sample YelNatPaOPGAMG01_FD_187559 | JGI IMG/M metagenome (GOLD analysis project Ga0207433, IMG submission 187559) | Hot spring thermophilic microbial communities from Obsidian Pool, Yellowstone National Park, USA - OP-RAMG-01 (SPAdes) (version 3) | ecosystem: Environmental > Aquatic > Thermal springs... | reverse complement strand
GCGAGCGGACAAAAATGGAGGGGTTTTAGGGGAGGAAATTTTTTGCCCGCGAGCCGTCAGGGTTTTTTGCCCGCCGCCGCAGGCGGCGGGCAGTTTGTTAAGTCAGGTTTTGTTTCTTTGATTTGTGGATTAAATTCGGTAAAATAATCTCAAAAATTTGATTAGGTTTTAATTCCGGAGCCAAGTTTGACGATACGAACTCAAAATTTGCAGACGAACTGGTTTGTTCGCCCAGCCCCGCCAAAGGCGGGGCTGGGCTTTTCGGACCGCCAAAATCCGCAGGATTTTGGCGGTAAATGAAGCGGATTTTAATCGTTTCTGGCGAGTAAAGGATTTTTATTTTTCTTTTTTCAAATCTTTGGTATAATGTAAGTGAACCTAACACCATAATAAGTTGCGCGGTTTATTACAACTAATTAAAGTTGTAATCCCGAAGGGGCAACTTCTGTCAATGCCGCGCAAGTGGTGTTGGGTTCACAGGGTTGCCCCTTTGGTTTTAAAACATGACTAACAAAAATTGCGCAATCTATACTCGTGTTTCAACAGATAACCAAGCGGAAAAAGAATTTTCTTCTTGCGAAGCGCAAGAAGAAAAAATCAGGTCATTTGTCGCCAGTCAAAATAATTGGCAAATTTTTAAGGTTTATTCTGACGCCGGATATTCGGGGGCAACCCTAAATCGGCCGGGATTGCAACAATTGCTTTCGGATTTAAAAAAAGAAAAAATTGATATTGTTTTGGTGTATAAAATAGATCGGCTCACTCGTTCGCCGAAAGATTTTTACCAACTGATTGAATTTTTCGAGCAAGCAAAAATTGATTTTATTTCCATTACGGAAAGATTTGATACTTCAACGCCGGCGGGTCGGCTTTTGAGGAATATAATGTTAACTTTCGCCCAATTTGAAAGAGAGTTAACCTCGGAGAGAACAAGGGATAAAATGTTAGAACGCGCCAAAAAAGGACTGTGGAATGGCGGGCTTATCCCCTACGGATATTCACGGCAAGATAAAAAACTTATCATTAACCCAAAAGAAGCGGAAATAATAAAATCAATTTTTGAAAAATATCTTGAAACACAATCTTTGTCCGCAGTTTACAAATTTCTAAAAGAAAAAGGAATTAAAAACAGGGTTGGCAAAAATTTCTCAAAAACAAATATCGCCCATATTTTAAGAAATGTTGTTTATATTGGAAAAGTCAAAAATAGAGATAAAATTTTTCAAGGCATTCATGAACCAATAGTTTCAGAGGAAATTTTTGCCCTTGCTCAAAAAATTCATAAACAAAAACTGAAAAATTTTAGAGTGTACAAAAATTTTCTTTTCGGCGGATTGGTCCAATGCGAAGAATGCGGCTCAAAAATGACCTCCTGTTTTACGAATAAAAAAGATAATGGAAAATTAAAAAGATATTATTACTATCGCTGCACTTCAACTTTAAGACAGGATTGGCAAACTTGTTCGGTAAAACAAGTTTCTGCCGAGAGATTAGAAAATTTTTGTCTGGAAAATTTAGAGCGAATTTCGGTTGATAAAAATTACATTGAGAATTTAGTTTTTCGGCTAAATAACGATTTACAAGCGGGGTGCCGCGCTGGATACGAACTAACGGAATCATGCTCTAAATTTTCCGTTGAAACCATTTCAAACACTCTAAAATTTTTCCTTGCCGGATTGAAAAAGACAAAGGGAATTGAAAGAAATCTTTTAGCAAAAAGATTTCTTGAAAAAATCCTTTACTCGCCAGAAACGATTAAAATCCGCTTCATTTACCGCCAAAATCCTGCGGATTTTGGCGGTCCGAAAAGCCCAGCCCCACCTTTGGCGGGGCTGGGCGAACAAACCAGTTCGTCTGCAAATTTTGAGTTCGTATCGTCAAACTTGGCTCCGGTGGTAGGATTCGAACCTACAACCATCTCCTTAACAGGGAGCCGCTCTACCGTTGAGCTACACCGGAATTTAAAATTCTCTTTTATTATTTTAAAAAATAAAAATAAAAAATCAAGCAAGGCTGGAATTATTAATAAATGTGTTTATAATTAAAAATTAATATGCTCAAAATAAATTTTCAATCTCTCAAAAAACCAAAAATTTTTATTCCCATTATTATTAGCTTGCTTCTCATTGTCTTAATTATTTATCAAATTAGTCTAAAAAATAAACATAATTATCAAACAGTTATAGTTGAAAAAGGGAATCTTTCCGAAATCGTAAGCGCCACCGGCCAAGTTCAGGCTGCTCAAAGCGTTGATTTGGCTTTTAAGCGGAGCGGCCGGGTAGTTTATATTAATGGCGATGTGGGCCAAAAAATCAAAACCAATGCAACGCTCGCTAAAATTGATTGCCAGGATTTAGAAAAAACTTTATCCGATGCCAAAATCAGTCTGGCCAGCGCCCAAAATACTTTAGAAAAACTTCAAGCTCAATATCAACAACTGCTTCGAGAGGATGCGCTCAATAAAAATTATGAAGACGCTCTAATTGTTTTAGGTTCTTTTTATCAACAATCTGGCTCGCTTCTTGAAAACATTAAAAATATTTATTTTGAAACTGATCTTTCTGATGGCCACGAAAATAATATCACCTACTATTCAAACTACAACCAAAAATTTGAAACAACGCCCGCTAAAGTCGAGCTTCTTTACAATGAAATTAAATCGCTTCAACAATTGGCATTCAATGCTTACCAAACTGCCCAACGCGGCACGGGTGATGAACGTTATGAGGCTGTAGAAAAAGGATATGATTTATTAATTAAAATGGCGGATTTAGTTAAGTCAGGGAGAGATCCAGTTCTTGATCTTTATAACTATCTTATTATTAATAACGCTGTTCACAAAAAACAATCAGAAATCGAAAGCTATCTTCAAAGTTTGACCTCATATGCAACAACCATTGACAGCTATCTTCAAAATCTTTTAACCTTGCGCAATGCTATTCATTCTCAGCGTGACGCGCTTTTCAATTATCCTTTTGATATTAAAAACCAAGAATTAATTATTAAACAATGGGAAAATACAATTGCTGATACCCAAACTCGTCTAAATGATTGCTATATTATTGCTCCATTCGACGGCACAATTACTGCTTTTAATTTGAAAAAGGATGAAATTGTTACGGCAAATATGCCGGTGGTTTCAATGATTTCTGATAAAAAATTTGAAATTAAAACATTAATCTCTGAAATCGATATTGCTAAAATTAAAATTGGCGATGAAGCAAATATAACTTTAGATGCTTATGGTCCAGAAAAAATTTTTAAAGCGAGAGTTATTCATATCGACCCAGCTGCGACCATAATTGAAAATGTTCCCAGTTATCAGGTTAAACTCGAATTTATTAATCCTACTGAAGAAATTAAAGACGGCATGACTGCTAATTTAGACATTATTACCAACCACAAAGAAAATGTTTTATTTATCCCCCGCCGCGCTGTTTTTAGCGAAGACAGCAAAAAATTTGTCCGAGTTTTAACACCACAAAAAACCATTGAAGAACGCGAAGTAAAAACTGGCATTGTTGGCGAAGAAGCAAAAATTGAAATTACTGAAGGACTATCCGAGGGTGAAATTATTGTTGTTTCAGGAAAATAATTTATGGCTTTGATTAAAGTAAAAAATTTATCAAAAAAATATTGCGATGATGGCAATGAGACAATTGCTTTAAAAAACATTTCTTTTGAAATTGAAAAGGGAGAATTTGTCGCTATTACTGGACCATCGGGTTCGGGCAAATCAACGCTTCTTCATATTTTGGGATTTTTGGATAAACCAACCGAAGGCGACTATTTTTTTGAAGGACGCTCTATTTATAATTACTCTGAAGAAGAAATGGCAAAATTTCGCAATAAAAAAATGGGTTTTGTTTTTCAGCAATTTAATCTTTTAACTAAAACAACGGTTTTGGATAATGTAAAATTGCCCTTAATTTATTCTGATGTGCCAGAAAAAGAATGGAATAAACTTTGTTATGATGCTTTGGCTAAAGTCGGTTTGACTCATCGACTTAATCACTTTCCGAATCAATTATCTGGTGGTGAACAACAAAGAGTAGCTATTGCCCGCGCTATTGTTTTAAAACCATCTGTAATTTTTGCTGATGAACCAACCGGCAATTTAGACAGTAAAGCTGGTCAACAAATTATGTCCACTTTACAAAATTTAAACAATGAAGGTCATACTATTCTTTTAATTACTCATGAAACTTATACGGCTCAATGTTCTTCTCGAATTATTAAATTGTTTGATGGAGAAGTTCAATCAGATAGTTTAAATAATCAAAGAATTGATGCTACTAAATTTATTAAATAACTTATGAAAATCAAAGCCATTTCAAAAATTGCTCTGATTGGTTTAAAACGAAATCGTTCGCGATCATTTTTGACGATTTTAGGAATTGTTATTGGTATTACGGCTATTATGATGGTAATGTCCATTGGTCAAGGCGCCCAGAATTTAATTTTATCTCAAATGCAAGCGTTAGGACCAAAGGTTATTGCCGTTTTACCCGGCCGGGAACCAAAGGGTATTACTGGCATGCTTTCAACACTTTCTGATTCTTTGAAAAATAGCGATGTTGAATCTTTAAAAAACAAAAATAATGTGCCGCATTTAACAAATATTATGCCGATTGTCTTTGGCAATGAAGTTATTTCTTATGGCGGAGAAACTTATCGCGCCACAATTTTGGGTGTCTCAGAATTTTTTAATAAAATTTATAACATCACGGTTGATGAGGGCGAAACATTAACAGAAGATGATATCAAATCTTACGCTAATGTAGCAATTATTGGATATAAAATAAAAGAGAAACTTTTTAATGAAGAATCAGCTATTAATCAAAAAATTAAAATTAAAAATAGAAATTTTAGAGTGATTGGCGTTTTTTCTCAAAAGGGACAAGGTACTTTTGTTAATTTTGATGAAATAGTAATAATTCCCTACACCACCGCTCAGCAATATCTTTTTGGTATTAAATATTTTAACCGAATCGCCATTGAGGTTGATAAAGAAGAAAATGTTAATGCTACTGTTGAAGATATAAAAGAAACGCTGCGAACAAATCACCATATCACTGACCCAGAAAAAGACGACTTTTATATTCAAACCCAAACCCAAGCAATGGAACAAACAAAAACTGTTACTAATACTTTAAAATATTTTTTGGCGGCCGTGGCAGCTATTTCCCTTTTAGTTGGAGGGGTTGGAATTATGAATATTATGCTGGTTTCAGTGACTGAAAGAACAAAAGAAATTGGATTAAGAAAAGCTTTGGGCGCCACACCAAAAGAAATTCTCTTCCAATTTTTATTAGAAGCAGTTTTTCTTACTCTTACTGGTGGAATTATTGGAATTATTCTTGGCGCCACTAATTCTCTTTTAGCCTCTTTAATTTTAAGTAAAGTATTAGCCGTAAACTGGCAATTTACTTTTCCATTTAGCGCTATGTTTTTAGGTTTAATTACTTCATTAATTATTGGATTGGTTTTTGGATTATATCCAGCAAACAAAGCCGCTAAAAAATCACCGATTGAATCATTACGATACGAATAAATAATAAAGAATTCTAAAAATTTTAAATCCAATTTTTGACATTTTATAAATTTTGTTTAAACTAAAAATAGCTTTTTAATTTTTAAATAATTCAAAAAGGAGGTGTAAAAATGAAAGAATTAATAAGTATTGTTTATGTAGAGACAGAACTTAAATGTCCACACTGTTGTAATTTTCTATATGAAATTATTAAAATTCCTAATCAAGGATTTAAAAAAAGGAATTTTAAACAACAGGATTTTATAATAGCTGAAAATACTGGCTATTATTGCCAAAATTGTGGATCAGAATTTCCTGTCGGTCTAGATCTTTTTGAAGTTATTCGTTAAAATTTAAAGGTCCTTTTTAAAAGGACCTTTTTATTAAAAAAATTTTATGTTAAAATTGAATTAAGTTTGAAAAAATTTTTAAACTGGTTTAAATTTTTATTTTATGACGAAGTTTACTCATTTACACGTTCATAGTCATTATAGTTTATTAGATGGTTTGGCAAAAATTGATGAATTAGTTTTATATGCTAAAGAATTAGGATATGAAGCGCTGGCTTTAACTGACCATGGCGCCATGTATGGCATTCCGGAATTTTATAAAACAGCAACTGCTAATGGTATTAAACCAATTTTAGGTGTTGAAGTTTATGTGGCTTTAGAAAATCGTTTTCAAAAAAGACCCAAAATTGATAGCAAAAGTTATCATCTAACTCTTTTAGCTAAAAATCTTGAAGGCTATAAAAATTTAATGAAACTTATAACTCGAGCGCATCTTGAAGGATTTTATTATAAACCACGCGTTGATAAAGAATTGCTTGAAGAATATAAAAATGGCGTGATTGCCCTATCGGGATGTCCTGCTGGCGAAATTCCAAGAAAAATTTTAGCTAATCAAATTGAAGAAGCCGAAGAAAAAATTAAAGAATATCAAAAAATTTTTGGTGAAGATTTTTATTTGGAAATCAATTATCATCCAAAAATTGAAGAATTAAAAATTGTTAAAGATAATCTTATTCGATTCAGTAAAAAATTTGGTATTCCGGCGGTTGCGACTTATGACACTCATTATTTAAAACCTGAGGACGCTGAAGCCCATGATATTTTATTAGCCGTTCAGACAGGAAATAAAATTTTTGAAGAAGATCGTTTAACTTTAAGCGCTGATGATTTTTCTTTATGCGGACCAGAAAAAATGGAAGAATTATTTTTCGATTTTCCCGAAGCCATTAGCAACACTCAACTTGTTGTTGATAAATGTAATGTGGAGTTGGAATTCGGAAAAACGCTTCTCCCTTATTTTGAGGTTCCTTTGGGAGAAACACCCGAATCTTATTTAAAAAAAATATGCGAAGAAAATCTTCCAAAAAGATACAATAAAGTTACACCGGAAATTTTAGAAAGATTTAATTATGAATTTGAAGTCATCAAAAAAACAGGTTTTGCTTCATATTTTTTAATTGTTCAGGATTTTGTTAACTGGGCAAAATCAACGGGAATTGTTGTTGGACCAGGCCGCGGTTCAGCGGCTGGCTCACTTGTAGCTTATTTACTCAACATTACTGAGATTGACCCTCTTAAATACAATCTTCTTTTTGAACGATTTTTAAATCCAGAAAGAATTCAAATGCCAGATATTGATATGGATTTTGCTGATACACGCCGAGATGAAGTGGTTGATTATTTAAGAAATAAATATGGTGAAAATCGAGTCGCCCAAATCATTACTTTTGGAACAATGGCTTCGCGTGCGGCAGTCAGAGATACTGGCCGCGCCCTAGGATTAAGTTATAGTTTTTGTGATACGATTGCTAAATTGATCCCTTTTAATGCTACACTAGATGAAGCTTTAAATAATGTTTTAGAATTAAAAAATTTATATGAAAGAGATCAAGATGTTAAAAGATTAATTGATTCTGCTAAAAAATTAGAAGGCGTTGCTCGCCACGCCTCGATTCATGCCTGCGGTATTGTGATTACTCGCGAAGAAATAACTAATTATTCTCCTTTACAACGCGCACCACAAAATGAAAATCAGATTATTACTCAATATGATATGTACGCATTAGAATCATTCGGTCTTTTAAAAATGGATTTATTAGGTTTAAGAAATTTAACAATTATTGAAGATGCTTTAAAAATTATTAAAGAAACTACTGGAGAAAAAATTGATTTAAGCAATATCGATGAGAAAGATAAAAAAACTTTTGAATTGCTGCAAAAAGCAGAAACAGTTGGCGTTTTTCAATTGGAAAGCGCTGGAATGAGACGATATCTCAAAGAATTAAAACCAAATGATATGGAAGATCTAATTGCTATGATTTCACTTTATCGACCGGGACCAATGGAACTTATTCCTCATTACATCGCACGCAAATATGGTAAAGAAAAAATTACTTATTTGCATCCAAAACTGGAACCAATTCTTAAAAAAACCTACGGCATCGCTATTTATCAAGAACAATTACTTCAAATCGCTCGCGATTTAGCCGGATTTTCTCTTGGTGAAGCTGATATTTTACGACGAGCAATTGGCAAGAAAATTCGTTCTCTTTTAGAAGCGCAAAAACAAAAATTAATTAATGGAATGATAAATAATGGTATTTCTCAAGAAGTTGCCGAAAAAATCTGGGAATTTATTGAACCATTTGCTGAATATGGTTTTAATCGCAGTCACAGCGCTTCTTATGCTCAAATCGCTTTTCGCACCGCTTATTTAAAAGCACATTATCCCTTAGAATTTATGACCGCCTTAATGAATAATGAAGCAGTTGAAATTGAACGCACCGCTGAATTGATTAATGAATGCCGCCGAATGAATATTCCCATTTTGCCACCGGACTTAAATGAAAGTTTTGAAAAATTCTCGGTCGTAAAAGAAAAAAATGCTATCCGTTTTGGCCTTTTAGCTATTAAAAATGTTGGCGAAGCGATTGTTAAAGAAATTATCCGCGAAAGAAAAGAAAATGGTCATTATAAAGATATGAAAGATTTTCTTCAAAGAATTTGTCATAAGGATTTAAATAAAAAATCTTTGGAAAGTTTAATCAAAGTTGGTGTATTTGATAATCTAGCAGAACGGGGTGAATTAATTTCTAATCTTGATGTACTCCTTGAGTATAATCAAGAAATCAAAAAATTAAGTATTAATCCCCAAATTAATCTTTTTAGCAAAGAAATGTCCTTTCCGTCGTTGCGCCTTAAAAAAACCGAGCCAATGCCTTTAGAACAAAGATTAAAATATGAAAAAGAGCTATTAGGCGTTTATATTTCTGATCATCCGGTCAAAAAATATCAGGATAAATTTAAAAAATTAGGATTATCTCCTCTTGCTTTGATTTCAGAAAAATTAATTAATAAAAAAATCAAAGTTGGTGGCGTAATTACTGAAATTAAAAAAATATTTACTAAAAATGGTCACCAGATGATAACTGCCAACCTCGAAGATACTAGTGGGAGTTTTGAAATCACGGTTTTTCCCGATACCCTTGAAAAAACCTTAACTTTTTGGCAAAAAGATAGTATAATCATTGTCGAGGGTCGAATTAATAAGAACAATGATCATTTAAATATCGTTTGTGAAAAAGTTTTAGCTTATAAAACATCCTAAACTTATGAAAAAAAACCAAAATGAAATTAATAAAATTAGACATTCCTTGAGCCATATTATGGCAGCCGCTGTAAAACAACTTTATCCCAAAGTTAAATTTGGCATTGGACCAGTAATTGAAAATGGATTTTATTATGACTTTGATTTTGGCAAAGAAAAAATAGACGAATCAATTTTGCTCAAATTAGAAAAAATGATGCGCGATTTTCTTAATGATGAGTTGCGTTTTAAAAAAGAAATTATTAGTTATGATCAAGCTAAAAAAATCTTTAAAGACCAACCTTATAAATTAGAACTCATTAAAGAATTAAAAAAACAAAAAAGGCCGCTTTCAATTTATAGAACTTTACGCGGAAAAGAAGAAATTTTTGTTGATTTATGCGCCGGCCCGCATGTTTCATCAACCAAAAATATTAAAAAAGATGCTTTTAAATTAGAAAAATTGGCTGGCGCTTATTGGAAAGGAGATGAAAAAAGGCCGATGCTTGTAAGAATTTACGGATTAGCTTTTAATACTAAAAAGGAATTAGATGATTATCTACATTTAATTGAAGAATCAAAAAAACGCGATCATCGAATCCTTGGTCAGCAACTAGATTTATTCAGTTTTCATGAGGAATTTGGACCGGGCTTGGTTTATTGGCATCCTAAAGGAGGATTGATTAGAGTAATTATGGAAAATTTCTGGCGCGAAACTCATTTAAAAAATGGATATAATATTGTTTTTACTCCTCATATTGGAAAAGCCGACTTGTGGAAAATTAGCGGCCATTTGAGTTTCTATCGCGAAAATATGTATTCGCCGATGAAAATTGATAAAGACGAATACTTTATCAAACCAATGAATTGTCCTTTTCATATTCAGATTTATAAAAATAAAGTGCGTTCTTATCGCGATTTGCCTTTGCGCTGGGCAGAATTAGGAACTGTTTATCGCTATGAAAAAGCCGGCGTGCTTCATGGACTTTTGCGTGTACGCGGTTTTACTCAAGACGACGCTCATTTAATTTGCACGCCAGAACAAATGCCCAATGAAATTAAAAAAGTTTTAGATTTTTCTCTTTATATTCTTAAAAGTTTTGGGTTTAATGAATTTAGCATCTATCTTTCAACTAAACCAAAAGATGCTATTGGTAATAATAAAAAATGGATAGAAGCTACAAAAGCTTTAGAAAATGCCATTAAAAAATCAAAATTATCTTATAAAATTGATAAAGGTGGCGGCGCTTTTTATGGACCAAAAATTGATATTAAAGTAAGGGATGCTTTGGGCCGTGAATGGCAATGTTCAACGATTCAGTTTGACTTTAATATGCCTGAAAAATTTGAGATGAAATACATTGATAAAAACAGCAAACCGCAACAACCATATATGATCCACCGCGCATTAATGGGTTCTCTTGAACGCTTCTTTGGCGCCTTGCTTGAACATCATGCTGGCGCTCTACCATTCTGGTTAATGCCCACCCAAATCAAACTCTTGCCTATTAATGACAAATTTGCGCCTTTTGCTTATAAAATCAAAGAAAATTTGGAAGAAAATGGTTTTAGGGTTGATGTTGATAAAAGTAATGAAACAATTAATAAACGAATTCGCGAGGCAGAATTAGAAAAAATCCCTTATATTATTGTTTTAGGAAAAAAGGAAATGGAAAGCGGTAAATTACCTATTCGCAAACATAGCAATCCAGAAATTAAACTTCTTTCTCTTGAAGAATTTATTGAAATTTGCAAACAGCAAATTCCCAAACCTCAAAAATTATAATTATGGCTGATTCAAAAATTCGCCAAAACAAACACTCTTCGTCTTTGAAAAACGAATTAGTTAAATCAAAAATTGTTGTTATTCTAGGGCCAAACGCCTCGGGCAAATCCGATTTAGCAATTAAAATTGCCAAAAACTTTAATGGTGAAATTATTTCTGCCGACTCAAGACAAGTTTATAAAGGAATGGATATTGGCACAGGCAAGGTGCCGATTAAAAAAAGAAAAGGTGGTTTATATTATCAAGGAATTCGTCATTATCTTATTGATGTTGCTTCTCCTAAAAAAATTTTTACGGTTACTGATTATCAAAAATTAGCCAAAAAAGCTATTAAAGAAGTTATTAAAAAAGGTAAATTGCCTATTATTTGCGGCGGCACGGGGTTTTACATTGATGCTTTAATTTATGAATATCAATTTCCCAATGTTAAACCGCAACCGGAATTAAGAAAAAAATTAGAAAAGTTTTCTACGGAAAAATTATTTAAAAAACTCAAAAAATTAGATCCTCAATATGCTCAGAAAATCGATTCTCATAATCGCCGACGTCTTATTCGAACCATTGAAATCATTACTACTTTAAAAAAACCAATGCCGCCCTTAATTAAAAATTCTCCTTATGAAGTTTTAAAAATTGGGGTTTGGCGCTCGCCAAATGAATTAAAAAAACGGATCGAAAAAAGATTATTAAAAAGAATAAATGAAGGAATGATTAAAGAAGTAAAGAAACTCCATCAAAATGGAGTTTCATACAAACGGCTTTATGATTTTGGATTAGAATATCGCTATATTAGTTTGTATTTACAAAATAAAATTTCTTATGAAATTTTTATTAACCAATTAAAAAATAAAATCTGGCAGTATGCCCGCCGACAGATGATTTGGTTTAAAAAAGATGAAGAAATAAAATGGATATCAAATTTTTCTGAAGCACAAAAATTATTGAAAAATTTTTTAAAGAATATTTAATTAACTTTATTTTTTTCTAAAATCTTTTTGATTCTCTCTTGAACAGTGGTTGGATTAAAACGACCCTTAGTTTCTCTCATAATTTGTCCCACTAAAAACTGAAGAGCATTAATTTTCCCTTTATAAAAATCGCTTATAGCGTTGGGATTTTCATTGATAACTTTTTCGATAAGAGGATCAATTTCCAAAAAATCAGAAACTTGAAAAAGATTTTTTTCTTTAATCACTATCTCCGGATTAGCGCCGGTTTCAAAAATTTCCGCTAAAACCGCTTTAGCAGCAGCTGAAGAAATTCGATCCTCATCAAGAAAATTAATCAAAATAGCAAAATGTTCGGGCGGAATTTTAATTTCATTAACTTTAAAATTATTCTGCAAAAGCAAAGCGCGCAAATCAGTAAGTAAATAATTGCAAGCTAATTTAATTCTCTTCTCTCGCCTCTCACCATCAAGTTTTCTTAAAGCGTCTAATTCCATAATCACCTTCTCAAAATAATCGCTTAAATCAAAATCATAAACTAATTCATCAACATCTTTAGCTTTTAATCCATATTCTTTTAAAAATCTTAAACGTTTATCATTAGGCAATTCTGGCACTTCGCGCTGAATGGCTTCTAAATCATATTCTTCTTTTGTTTTAATGGGCTTTAAATCTGGCTCGGGAAAATAACGATAATCATGCGCTTCTTCTTTTCTTCTTTGAGAAATAGTTTTTTGACTTTTTTCATCCCAGCCGCGCGTTTCCTGAATAACTTTTTCACCTTTTTGAAGTAATTCTATTTGCCTTTCAATTTCATAAACAATCGCATCCCCTACTGCCTTAAACGAATTCAAATTTTTAATCTCTACTTTTGTCCCCAATTCTTTTTCTCCTTCTTTTTTTAAAGAAATATTAACCTCGCAACGCATCTCGCCTTTTTCCATGTCCGCATTCGCGATATCCAAATACCTCACAATTAATTGAAATTCTTCACAAAACTTTTTAGCTTCTTCGCCTGAATGAATATCCGGTTCAGTCACTAATTCTGCCAAAGGCACACCAGCGCGATTAAAATCAACTAATGTTTTGCCATTCTCGTGAATTAAACGACCAGTATCCTCTTCCAAATGCACGCGGCGAATCCTAATTTTTTTAAAATCAAATAAATTATCTTTAATAAAAGGAATTTCTAAATATCCGTTTTGGCAAAACGGTTTATCATATTGGGAAATCTGATAACCCTTGGGCAAATCCGGATAAAAATAATTTTTTCGGTCAAATTTAGAAATTTCAGCAATTTGACAATTTAAAGCATAACCCAATTTCAAAACCGCTTTGACCGCCTCAGGATTAACTTTGGGCAAAGTGCCGGGATGACCTAAACAAACTGGGCAAATATTCAAATTCGCATGCCGCTCTTCAGAATCATTCAAACAATCGCAAAACATTTTTGTCTTGGTTTTTAGCTCAATATGTATTTCAAGACCAATAGTAGGAAAATAATTAGCCATATCTTTATTATACTTCATTTTTTAAAATTCTGAAATTTTTTAAAGATTATACTTAATGTTTATTAATAATATCAAGAATAAATTTTTATCTTATTCTTCCAATAAATATTTTTCAATATATTCCCAAGTCATTTTAAAAACTTCATCGATTGACGGCTCAGCATTAATAATTATTACTTTTGCCAATTTGTCTTTGATTTTGAATTTGCGAATCAGTGGATATTCAGCTGTCGGCTTTTTTCTTTTAAAGGAAAAAAGCCAACGCGCCTCTTTCTCAACTTTTTTTAATGTTTGAATTTTTTCATAACAATCAATTACTTTTTGAGATTTTTGTAAACGCTTTAAAGCAATATTAATTGGCAACCAATAAAAAATAATTAAATTCGGCGCTAAATAATTTTCTTTTAAAATCATTTCGTGTTTTTTGGTCAAAAAATTAAACGCAACATCATTAGCCATTCCATGAAGATAACAAGATATATCATAGCGATCCTGAATCACCCAGCTACCATTTTTCAAAGCTGGCAAAATATTCTCTTTTAAATCAAAAAGTCGATCTATTACAAAAAGGTGTTGGCGTTTTTCCTCTGCTTTCCTTATTTCTAAAGCCACTCTCTTTTTGAATTGCTCAACAAAGGATTTACTAACTTCTTTTAAAACTTTTTCGTCGCCAAGCGCGCCTTCTAAAAATCTTTCTAATTCTTCCTCTGCTACTTCAATTTTTCCGCCTTCAATTATTTGGCGAATAATTTTCCCCATCAAACCATCTGTTGGTTCATGATTCCATTTTGCTTTTATTCCTTTTGCAGCCAAAGCGCTTTCCAATAATTTTGCCTGGGTTGTTTTTCCTGAGCCATTAATTCCTTCAATTAAAACGAATTTTCCTTTTAAATCATTGACTTTAAAATAAGGAATTTTTTTCATAATTACTCCTCTGATTTTAAATTAGCTAATTTTTTGTCGCTATTATTCCTCTTTCAACTCAATATCTTTAACTTCTTTGCCAATTTTTTGTTTCACCCACTCTAAATCCTTTAATAATTTCAACCTTCTTTCCTCTTCTTCTTGTTTTAATTCGCCTTTTAATCTTAAATTCTCAATTAATTCAAGCTCTTTTTCGATGTCGCGCTTCAAAATCAAAAATCCATATCGAACTGCTTCTTCAGCTTCTTTAATTTCTTTCATTACTAATTTGTGTTTCTTTCGGCCTTGATAAGTATGGTAAAAGGTATAAACCAAAGCAATGATAAGAATAATAAACAATATCAAAGAAACGCCAAAATAAATCGCTT
>Ga0207433_10010243_pt1 | contig 14673 bp, 25 predicted proteins | sample YelNatPaOPGAMG01_FD_187559 | JGI IMG/M metagenome (GOLD analysis project Ga0207433, IMG submission 187559) | Hot spring thermophilic microbial communities from Obsidian Pool, Yellowstone National Park, USA - OP-RAMG-01 (SPAdes) (version 3) | ecosystem: Environmental > Aquatic > Thermal springs... | reverse complement strand
TAACCGAAAACTTTATATATTACTTATATATAATCTTATATTAGTGATAAACCTTATTGGGGTGTGTGTGAATGAGTGAAGTTAAAAAGAAAATAATTAAAACTGAAGATGGAAAATTTAAATGTATTTTTTGTGATTTCGTTTCTTCGAATCCTTTTTCTGTAATAAGACACATGGCTGAACACACTTCTAAAACTTCTAAAAAACCAAGTGAAAACGACGGTAAAGTTGTTTCTGGGAATGGAATTGAGATTTTACCAGTTAGGGCTGAAGATTACATTCCAAAGCAGGTTCCGCAATATGTTGAGTTGCATAGTGAATTAGCTATTTATGATAAGTTTCTTGAGAACCAAATTCCAATATTATTGCGAGGACCAAAAGGAACAGGAAAAACTTTAAGTATTGCTTATTTTGCAGCTAAGAAAGGTATTCCAATTATACAATTTGATTGTTCAGAAAATACAAAGAGATTTGATTTAATTGGGAGATTTATTCTTAGAGGTGAAGAAGTAAAGTACCTTTTAGGTGCTTTACCAACAGCAATTGAAATAGCGAATCAAGCAGGTAGAGCTATATTGGTTCTTGAAGAACTTAATGCTTTAACTCCGCAAATGCAAAAGGTTTTGAATCAACTTCTTGACTGGCGAAGACACGTTTATATACCTGAAATTGGAAAAACTTATGAATTAAGGAATGGTGCAAAGTTGCTTATTTGTGCGACAATGAATCCAAGCACTTATGGCGGTGTTTTCGAACTTAATGAAGATTTGAAAAGCAGATTTACAGAGCTATTTGTTAACTATCCTAAGAGGGAGAAGGAGAGGCAAATAATAAGCTTAACAGGTTTGGATGAAAGCTTGCAAACTTGGCTTCTAGCTTTAGCAGAGGAGACAAGGGCTGGTGTTGCGAAAGGAGAATTAAGTTATGCTTTAAGTCCAAGAGATTTAGTAATGTTTGGTGAAGTTTACAAAGCTTTGGGAGATTTAAAACAAGCATTATTCCTTACAGTTGTAAACAGATACGAAGACACTCAAGAACGAAAAACAGTAATAGCGAGGATAGAAGCGATATTCGGAATACAACTTATTGATTTCGAAGAAAGGCAAGAGGAACAAAAGGAGGAACAATAAATGGAAATTTACTATCCTATTTTTTATAAAACAACGGGAATTTTTAGTCAAATTGTAAAGAAGGATTTAAAACTTAAATTTGATTATTCATCACCGAAAACAAATGGTAAAATTATTATTCTTCCACAAAGCCCTGAAGCTTGTGATATCAAAAGTCAAGCAGAGCTTTATAGTGTTCTTCATCACGAAATTGGACACATTCTTTTCAGAACTGACAACAGAAATCTTAAGCGGTTTGTTGACGCTTATCCTGAGCATCAGAAACTTGCTCACATGGTGTATCAAAATGTGGAAAACTACAGAGTTGATTCTTTAATAGAAAAATTGTATCCTGGGGCATTTAAATTCTTGATGAATGTTAGAAAAAGGCAAGCTGAAAAAATACTTAAGAAACTTGAAATTTTAGGTGAAATTGATGAAAAAGTGAAAGCTATAAACAGTGTAATTTATCATATACTTGCAAGGGAAGCGGATGAAACATATAAGAAGGAATATGCTGAACTTAAACCTGTTTTTGATAAAGTTTTGTATAAATCGCCAAAAGCAACTTATGTTGTTGCAAAGCAAGTTATGTGCATGATTCTTGAAATGTTTAAATTGCCAAAGGAAGAAAAACAACAGTTTCAATCACAGTCTCAAGTTCAACTTCAAACTCAAGCAAATCATCAAAAGCAGCAAATTCAAATTACTTTACCTGCTTTCTTTAAACAATCACAAAAACAAGAGGAAAAAGAGGAAAAAGAAGGAAAAAACAAAAATGAACAAAGTGAGCAAGAAAGGCAAGAAGGTAAAGAAGAGGATGAAAAAGAGGGTGTTGATAGTGATAACGAAGAAATGCAAGAAAATGAGGAAAATGAGGAAGATGAAGAAAGGATAGGGAAGGAAGAAGGTGAAAAAATCGAAGAAAATGAAAAAGAAAAAGAGCTAGAAAAGCTAAATGGTGCGATGCGTGATGTTTTGGAGAGATTACAGGAGCAAGATAAAACTTTAGAAGAAATCAAAACAAGAGAAACAAAAATGGATATTAAAGAAATAACAGAAGAGGAAGCTGAAGAAATACTAGAAGAAGCTGAAGAAGAAGCAGAAGAACAATTAGAAGAATTAGAAGAAAAGATAAGAAGGGTGGAAACCGCTAAACTTGATTTAGAAAGGGGTATAGTAGGTAAGGTGGTAAATAAAAATGTGTACATTTTTCTTGGCGAAGAAAGGCAGCCATACAAGGATGTTCTTTCAGCTTTAAAAAGTTGTTTTAGGTCAATAAAAGGCAAGGCGGTAATGACTGAGGATGAAGCTGGAATTGACATTGATGTTGACAATTACATTCAAAACAAAGCGGGTAACAAAGAAACTCAAATTTTCATAGGTGAAGAACTAGGATTAGGATTGAACATTGTAATTCTTGTTGATTGTTCGGGTTCGATGTTCACAGGTCTTCCGGGAGAAAGAGGTATTGACATTGCAATGAATACGCTTTTGACTCTATACGACGCTTTACAGGGGTTGAATAATGTAGATTTTGAAGTCTATGCTTTTTCAGGTTCAATGGACTTTGACTTTCTTACACCGGTAAAGAAATTAAGTAGAAAGGAAATACAAACACTTTCAGAAGTTGACTATCGTTGGCAATACACTCATACTTGGAGAGCTGTTTATTACGCTACTAATGTTTTGTTATCAAAAAAAGGAAAAAGATTACTAATTATTATAACGGACGGTTTTCCTGAAGCTCGTGGTGTTCTTTACAATAAGACTGAAGGTTGGACTAGCACGGCAATATCACAAGCCAGAAAGAAAGGCATTTACGTTTATACAATTATAACAAGTGAATTAAAAGTAGAAAAAATAAGAGCTATTTTTGGTCCAGAAGGAACTTGGACAAAATGTGAAATGAAGAACATGGGTAAAATTTTAATTAATGTTGTGGGAAGACAAATAAAAAGATTACTTTATTCAAGGTGAATTAACTTGGGTTTGAAGAATTTCTTTTTGGTTTTTTTCATACGCATCAAGCAATTCAATTATAACTCTTTCGAGGCTAACTTTCACTTTAAATTTGTTTTCCAACGTTTTACCAATTTCTTTAAGTTTTTCAACTGTGGTTTTATGCAAAATAATAGTCGTCCATTTATTGTTTTTCATTTTCTTTTTTCACCGAACATTAAGTTTATATATTACCTAAATATAAAGTTTTTTGGAGTGTGAAAGTATGGAGAAAAAATTAGATGAACTTGCACTTTTAAAGTTGTTCTATAAAATGTCTGGAAGAGGTGATAAATTAACTTATTGTAATGCTATGGTGAGGGGGTCTAAGGTGCATTCAGTGACTTTTGAGGATGGAAAATGGAGTTGCACTTGTGAACATTTTCTTTACACTAAAAAGCCTTGTAAGCATATAGACTACGTAAGGGGGGAATTGTTTTTACGAACTTTATGTGAGGTGTAAAATTTGAAACGTGCAATTAAAATGTTTGAAGAAATAAATGAAATAAATGATATAAAGGGTAAACGTGTTAGAGTTGTGCTTCACGACAATAAAATGTTTGAAGGTGTTGTTGTTTTTAACGGTAGAACAGAAATATTGTTGAGAATCGAAGAGCAATACATAATTTTCAACAAGGAATATGTAAAGTTTATAGAAGTGCCTTAAAAACTAAAAAGGGAGGTGTGAGGGTTGTTAATATTTGAAAAACTTGTTGAAAACACTATACCTACAGGCTATCCAATTAACTTATTTGGCAAAACTTTGTCTGGCAAAACATTGTTAAGTTTTCAGTCAGCTTCTGAATACTTAAGTAAAGTTAAAGGTAATATGTTGTTTTTTGACGTGGACGGTGGAGCAGACATATTTTTAAAACATTGGCAACCAATTTTTGAACAACTTTTTAACGTTAATTATAAAGTGTTTGTGCTTCCATCTTGGAACGAAAAAATAGTAGCTCCAAATCAGAAATACGTTAAATTTAGAGGTAGGATATTTGAATATTTTGGTGTAGAAACTAAAATAGAAATTTCGAAAAGTGGAAAAACAACTTTTGTGCCTTCAGGTATTTGCGAAGACAAAGTTAAATATTATGTGGAACAACAAAACATTAAAGCTATTATAATCGATAGCTTCAGCCAAATTTTCAAAGATGCTTTTATGGGGACACAAAGTTTTGGAGAAAGGGCAAGAGCTGAAGATTTCCTTTACAGCTTAATAAAAACGGTGGGAAAACAATATCCTGATATTTTAATTATTCTTAATCACCATCAATCAGCAAACCCGATTACGGGTCAAGTGAATATTGCAGGCGGGAGTGCAGTTATACAAAACAGCAAATTAGCTTTTTATATTGAACATTTTGAAAAAGAAGATACAGGTAAACTTTGGGTTTATCGTTATCCAAACATTAAGCCTTGGGACAAAAACATTCCTATCCGTTTTACAAATAAAGGTATATTTACAAATAAATAAAGGTATAGAATTAATTTAAGGAGTTGGTTTTAAGGAGTTGGTTTAATGACTTATGAAAAAGATTGGCTTACACATGTTAGAGCTGAACTTGTCCCTGCTTTTCCTCGTGACTTTTCTTTCAAAAGATTTAACGTTTTAACTGAAAAACACTATTTAACGTTGTGTAATCTTTTAAATAAAAACAATGGAAGTGGTTACGTAAGCGTATATAGCCAATTTGAATATCAAAATCATATAGCTTCTTGTCTTTATTATGATGTTGATGGTGAAGACATTTTAGAGACAAGCAAATTTGTTTTACAAATGTTGCAACAAATTGATAAATACAAACCTCTTATAGTCTTTACAGGGGGAAGAGGGTTTCATGTTTTCATTCATTTTCCACCGATACAAGCTGATATTAAAAAAGCAGGTATTTATGTGCTGGAAAATTTGGATGGTTTGGAATGGGAAAAATACATTGATAAACATGGTTTAGGTAATTGGCGGGCTATGTGTATAGTGCCTTATACGTTCCACAGGAAAACACTTTTTTTAAGTAGAATAGTGCGTTATCCTCAAATTACACAAGCGAATAAGCAATTAGCTATAGAATTAAGTGAAAAATTTAAGCAACAAGAAAACTTTCAATTTGATAAAACTGATAATTCTTTAAATGTAATTAACGGTTTTTTAGGTGATGAATTTCCACCTTGTATCTTTTCGCTTTTGCAAAAGTTAAGCTCTGAACGTGAATTAAGTCATGAAGGTAGAGTGTTTTTAGCTAATTTTCTTGTTCATGCGGGTTTTGAACCTTCAGAAGTTAAACAACTTTTTGTTTTAGCTAATGATTTTCGCAAGGAAATAACAGATTATCAAGTGGAATACATTGTGCGAAGAAACTTAAAACTTTATTCTTGTTCTACGCTTATAAATTTAGGTTTATGCCCTTTACCTATTCAACATTGTAAATATTATCCAAGTTTAAATTGGTGGTTTTAAATGAAAAACATGTGGTATGAAGAAAATCCTCTTAGCCTTGTGGTCTGTAGTGATGGCACCGCTAAAAAGATTTTGGCTCCTTTTAAACCTTATTGTTTTGTTGAAGAAACTAAAAAAGAATTATTAAAGCAATACTTAACAAAGCTTAAAGTTAAAGGGCAAATAGAAGAAACAAATTTTAAAACTTTAGAGGAAGAAAAAGTTTGTAAAGTTATTGTGGAAACACCGAAACAAATAAAGTTTTTACGTGAACGTGTTCCTGTCCGTTTGTTTGAAGCAGACATACCTTATGTTCGCAGAGTTATGCTTGATATGAATTGGCAAATTGATGAAAACTATAAAATAGGTTTTTGGGACATAGAAGTTAATGAAAAAACAGGGAAAATAGTTGCTTTAAGTTTAGTAGGTTTAAAACGTGAAGAATGTTTTGTTGACGGTGAAGAAAAAGAATTAATTTGTAATTTTTTAAGGGAAGCTAAAAAATATGATATGCTTGTTGGCTATAATAGTGACCTTTATGATTATCCTAAACTACTTAATGCTGTTAAGAAACTTGGTGTAAACAACAACTTAAAATATTGGAGGTTTCTTGATTTGTTACAACTTTTAAAGTCAAGGCAACAAAGAATGCTTCAAAGCTGGAGTTTACAATATGTTGCTGAAACGTTTGTTGGTGAAAGCAGAGTTCATACAGACAAAAAAATTTTTGAATTAACACAAAAAGAAATAGAGGAAAGATGTTTGAAAGATGCGGTTTTGCTTAAAATGTTAAATGAAAAGTTAGGTTTAATTGAAGTTGCAATAGCTATGGCGAAAATTTCTTATGTTTTTCCTGACGAAGTATATTTTGTTAGTCGTTGTGTTGACAGTTTAATGCTTAAAGAAGCAAGAAAACTTAATTATGTTCTACCTAGTAAGCCTTCAAAACCTAAAAAAGAAGCTTCTTATCGTGGAGCTATGGTGTTGCATCCTCCTGAACCTTTTAAAGTTTATGAAAATGTAGCAGTTTTTGACTTTGCAAGCTTATATCCTAATGTAATCATAAATTATAAGATTAGTCCAGATAAAGAAAAGAAACTTTATCCTCAAATGCTTTCCAACTTACTTGAAATGAGGCTTAAACTTAAAGAAGAATGGAAAAAAACTAAAGATGTTAAAAAAGGAATTTTACAGCAAGCTTACAAACAAATTTTAAATGCAAGTTATGGTGTTTTAGCTTCAGCTCAATCAAGAATTCAAAGGGCTGATTTAAGTGCTGAAGTGGCTAAAAAAGGTAGAGAATTACTTGAGAAGGTTATTACACTTTTAAAAGAGAAAGGCTACAATGTAATTTATGGTGATACTGATAGCATTTTCGTGCAAACTGATAATCCAGAACAAGTGAAAAAAGAAATTGCGAGTTTAGGCTTTAAAGTTGATGTTGATAAAGTTTTTAAAAGGCTTTATTTTCCAAAAAGAGCTGGTGACAATAGAGCATCAAAAAAGAAATATGCAGGTTTAACTGTTGAAGGTAACATAATAACTGTTGGTATGGAAACTGTAAGAAGTGATTATCCTGAAGCTGCAAGAAGTCTTCAAAGGCTACTTATTCAAATGCATTTAAATGGTTCTTCAGAAGAAGAAAAAAGGCAACTTATTAAAGATTTCAAAACTGTTTTGTTTAATGGGCTTTTAGATATTAATTCTTTAGCTATTTACAAAACTTATACAAGGGAAAAATACAAAGTTAAAACTCCACATTCAGTTGTCGTTTCAATACTAAAAGAAAAAGGTGTTGAAGTGTTAGTTGGGGATAAAATAGGTTTTGTTTATACAGTTAACGGGGTTAAACCTTTAGAAGTTGGTGTTGTTCCCGATTATAAATATTATTGGAAGCATGTTTTTTCTCCCATGATTGAAAGAACGGTGGGTTTAAAATTAAAGGAGGATGAAAGTCTTGAAAAATTTATGTGAAAAAAGAAAAGTTTATATATTAAATATATATAAAAATACAAGAGGTGGGTAAAGTGAGTTTAGAAGAAATTTTAAAAAGTTGTGGTTTTAGTAAAGAAGAAGTTTTGGAGTGGGCTAAACAAAATTATCCTATGTTTTTAAGCAATGAAAGTTTAATAATAAAATTGTTTTTGATAATGCATGGTATTAAGCTTCCTGTTTTAGGTGTTGGTAAAGCAAAGAAAATTACTGAATTAGTAGAAAAAGAACCTTGCGTAATCAACGTTGTTGTTGTTCAAATGGTGAATAAAATCCGTTATATAGGTTGCCCAAATTGTTACTCAAAACTTGAAAAAGAATCTGAATGTCCTAAATGTGGTGTGGTGCAAGGTAAAGAATTCTTTTGGCGTAGATATCTTGTCGGCGATTCTTCAGGTGAAATTATTTTAGCTTGTCCACCTTCTTTAAGTGAAAAAGAAATTCCAGAAGGAACAACAATTAACGTTTTTGGTTCGTTGCGTGAAAACGGTGAATTTCTTGCTAGAAACATTACTTTTGTTTCTCAACCTCAATCTGTTGTTGAAAAAGTTGAAGAACAAAAAGTAGAAGAAATTAAAGAAGAAATGAAGAAGGTGGAAGAGAAAAAAGAAGAAATTGTTGAACCTAAACTTGAAAAGGATATTGAAGAAAAGCGTATTGATGAAATTTTAATTAAATACGTAAAAGTTGGTGGAATGTTAAGGAAAAAGAAAGAAGAATTATACAATTTGTTTAAAGAAAAGTTTCCAGACAAAGCTTCTCCTGAAATTTTTGATAAGGCTTTAAAATTGGCAGGTTGTAAAGTGGAAGATGGTAGAGTGGTGTTGGCTTTATGAATTCACAAGAAGTGTATGTAATTAGTCATTATGATGCCGATGGAGTTATTTCAGCTTACTTAATTAAAAAGTTATATAATAATGCAAAAGTGATGTTTCAACATTGGTTGCATTTTGGCCTTTCTAAAGACGATGAAATATTTAATTTTTTAAAACAAAAAAACAATGCTAAAATTTTTATTACAGATTTAGGTTCTGATGAAAAAACATTGGATGCAGCTTCATTACTTTCTAAAAATAATGAAGTGGTTTTTGTTGACCACCATCCTCCAAAAAGTAAAGCGCCAACAAGCTTCACTTCTCCCAATCTCCATATTATTCATTCAACAACAAATTGCACAACAGGCTTAATTTATGAATATGCTGAAGCCATGGGTTTTAATATTGATGATTGGTTTAGAATGTTTACTGCAGTAGGCATAATAGCTGATGTTGCAGACCAAACGCAAGATGGTTCAATGGTTTTAGCTAAAATAAAGGAAAAAATTAAGTTTCCTTTTTGGGAAAGGTCTTATTGGTCGAGTAAAGGCGGTGAATTTAGCCTTAATATAGCTTCAAGTTTAGGGGCTATGATTAATTCTGCACGAAGAATTACATATCATTATGGGGCTACTGTTGCATTTAAAGCTTTGCAAGAAATAGAGTCAGGTGGACTTGAATTTGCTATAAGGATAATTCCTTCAGGTGAATTGGAAGATTTAAGTGAAGAAGCAAAATATCCTCATTTGGCTTTGTTAAAGAGATGGCATGAAGTTTGGTTGGAAAAAAGAAATGAAATTTTTAGTAGCAATAGAATAGTTAACATGAATTTCGAAAAGTTTTATTTAAGTTTTTTAAACCATCCTTGGGATATAGCGGGTTATGTAGCAAATGTTAAAGCAAAACCTGATAAACCTGCAGTAGCAATTAATTATGGTGTGCCTTCTTCAGATTATGCTTCTTTGGCAGCTCGTGGTGGTGATAAACTTGATGTTGTTATGGCTTTGTTAACTGAAAAGTCAGAAGGTTTTATAAGTGGCGGTGGGCATCCTCAAGCTGTTGGCGGTTTAGTGTCTAGGCAACTTGATGTTCGAACTGTAATAAATTTGTTGGTTGAGGTGTTTGAACTTGTTAAATAATTTTTTAAGCTTATTTTTTATTTTTTTAAAATTTAAAGTTGGAGGTGAATGAAAAGTTATGACTATGAAAAGAATTTGTGATTCGTGTGGTATAGAAATGGAAAAACCTGAAATACGTTTAACTTTTAAAGACCATGTTGAACAAAAAACAAAGAAAGGCACTATTAAAACTAAGGTAGTTACAAGAACTTTGGATTTTTGTAATAAAGAATGTTTCGATAAATTTGTTCAATTGTGGGCTGAAGTTGCTAAACAAGCGAAAGGAGGTGAATAAAAATGTCTGAAGAAGGAAAGGAAGAGGAAAAGAGGGAAGAAAAGAAGGAGGAAATGCGGAATCCTTATGAAAAAACTTTTAAAGTTTTTGATTGGGAAAAAGAAAGGTTGCAAAGAGAAATTGAACTTTTAGAATTAAAACTAAGAAAATGTGAACTTGAAAAGAAACTTTCTAAAGTGACAAGTGAAGAAGAAGGAGGAAAAGAATGATAATTATAGATACAAGGGAAGCTAGTAAATCGCAAACAATTTATAATTCTTTGGTTAAACTTGTCGGGCAAGAAAATGTCCGTGCTGAAAACATGCCTGTTGATTATAGAATTTTAGGTTTTAAAGGCGAATTCTTTATTGAAAGAAAAGCTGTTTTAGATTTTGTTGGTAGCTGGCAAAACGGAAGAATATTTGAACAATTCAATACACTTTCTTTGTTGCAAGAAGAACTTAAAGCTACAAGCCTTTTATTAATTGAGGGAAGCTTGCATTTGCCTGTAAAGTTTAGACGTTGGAAGAAAGAATCTGTTATGGGTTTGTTGGCTTCAACAGTTTTTTCTTGGTCTTTCAAAACAGTTTGTGTTCCAAGTCAACAATATACAATTTTGTTTCTTGCTTCATTAAACAAGTTAGTGGGTAAAATAGAAAAAGAAATTCATCCTGTTGAAGTTAAACCTAAAGCTTTAACACTTGATGAACAAGCAAGAAGAATAATTGAAAGTTTCCCTGATGTTGGACCTAACTTAGCTTTAAGATTACTTGAACATTTTTCAACACCTTTATCTGTAATTAACAATGTTGAGAAATGGGATGAAGTTGAAGGTATTGGAGAGAAAATTAAGGAAAAGGCAATTCAAGTTTTAAATCATAAGTTTAAAAGGGGTGAATAATATGGTGTGTAAGATTTGTGGAAAAGAAGTTTATCATAAAGGGGTTGCTATTATTCTTTATCCACGAGGAAGGTTAATAGCGGAATTTTGCCTTGAATGTTTTATTAAAACAAGAAAAGAGGATTTAGAAGATTTAGCTTTAGTATTAGCAGAGGAGATGATGTAAATTGAGTGAAAACAAACCTTGGTTGAAAGAACCTAATAGGTATATTGAGGATTATAAGGGTTTAAAAATATTGATTAGAAGACATCCTGTCATGCTTCATTTATGTGGTTTTGTTGGAGTGCCTAAAGAACATAAGTTTTATGGAGTGAGTTATGAAGCTATACGTGGAATTGATGTTCACGGTGGTTTATCTTTTTCTGGTGAAATAGAAGGCGAAGGAAATTATTGGTGGTTTGGATTTAATTGTGCTCACGAAGAAGATTATTGTCCTTGCCAGCCAATACAATTTGCTGGACAAGTTTATAGAGACTTTAATTATGTTTTAAATGAAACAAGAAAGTTGGCTGAACAAATAATAGAGGAGAAATTTGAGGTTTTAGATGAAAAAACATTAAGAGACTTCATAAATCTCGCTGCACCTTTCAATAAAATACTGCATATTTTGAGAGTGGAGCATCGTGAAGAATCACAGGAAAAAACAATTTTAAAAGCTTTAGAGGAAATTTCAAAGCAGCTTGCTGAAATAAAAAGTTTGTTGGAGAAAATATATGAGGAAATAAAAGCTTTACCTACAAAATATTGGTGAGAAAAATGAGTTATCAAGATTTTATTTGTGATTGCGGTGGTAAAATGAAGCTTATTTATACTATCAATAGAACTTCACTTTTTCAATGTGAAAAATGCAAGAGAACTTGGCTTGTTTATGGAGAGTTTATTTCACATATTATATCTAAACCACCTTATCAAATAATGTGGGAAATACCACCTTTAAAGTGTAAAGATTGTTGAATAAGGTGATGAATAAGGTGAGTGAAGAAAAATTAGAATTTGATTATACTGCAGTTCTACCAAAATTGAAGAAAGTTTATATTGTTACTCAAGGTTGCTATTCTGATTATCATATAGTAGCTGTTTTTTCTAATAAAGAAATAGCTGAAAAATATGCTAAAAAAATAAATAGTGAATGGGACCCTGCAGACGTGGAAGAATGGGGAGTTGATGCTTGGGTTGAAGAAATACAAAAGGGTTATGATGCTTGGGAAGTTAGAATGAAAGAAAATGGTGAAGCAATAGTGGATAAAATTGATTATGCTAAGTATGAATGGAGAAAAGAACCTTTTGTTACGGAAACTGATTATGATGGTGAAAAATTTTACATAGTGTATTGTCTTGCGAAAAGTAAAGAACATGCTATTAAAATTGCTTCTGAAAGAATAACTATGTATAAAGCAAGGAAGGCGGGTATAGAATAAAATGAATAAAGTTGTTTTGTTTGCTGTTTTAATTTATTATATTGTTATTTTTTATTTGATGTTTTTAGCTACTAAAATATTGCATGGAATTATAGCACCTATACTACTTTCTTTCTATATTTTCATGCTTGTTTTAGGTTTAATATTTTTTGAATTGGGGGTGAAACAAAATGAGTTATAAATTAGAAGAAAATTTAGGCATTTCAAAAAGAGGTTATCAATCTTTTAACAAATTGTTGTGGTTGTTAGATGTGGATAAAAGTTTTGCTATGTTGTATGCCGATTATCTTATAGCTCAAGGTGTCGAATTGACAGGTAGAAGAAAAAACAATAAACTTTTAATGAAAATGAACAAAAAACTGAGAGCTAAGTTTCTTGAAATTTTTGAATTGCGAAAAGAAGCTAATGAAATGCTTAAAACTAAATTGGATGTTTTTCAATTACAAAAATTAATTTTGGAAAGGTTGAAGGAGGTTTAAATAATGAAAACAATTGTTGTTGTTAATGAACCTTTTGAAATTGTAAGGGTTGTTCGTGGTTTAGCTGAAAAATACAAGGAAATAATGATTGTTTATGATAAAGAAGGTAAAGAAGTTTTGATTAAGGCTTGGAGGAAAAGAAAAAGTGAAACTTAAAGATTTAAGGTTTGTTCTGCGAATTAACGATGATGAAACAATTGATGTTTTCTACAAGAAAAGAGTTATTTTAAGTTTTCCAAAACAACACTTCATCGTTAAAGTCAGATATTCAAACAGACTTCCATATTTTATTATTAAAGGCAAGGAAAAAGGTGGAGAATGTAAAGTTTACTTTAAAAGATTGGTGAGAAAGTGAAAGGCATGGTTTCGATTAAGTTTAAATATTAGTATTATTAATATTATTATCAGGTGAAGGTATATGAAGGAAATAATATGCTCTTTTTGTGGGTACAAATGGAAACCAAGAAAGGAGCAACCTAAATGTTGTCCTTTCTGCAAGAGATATTTAAAGTTAAAAGAGGTGAAAAAGGTTGAGTAAAGAGATAGTTAAGAAAATATTACTTAACTTTTATGAAAATCATAAAGACTTTGATGATAGAAATCCAATACATATTGCAGAGGCTGAGAGATTGTTAAAAGAGTTAAAACAGCATTACGGTCCACAAGTCCTTATTGAGGCGATTGAGGAACTTAGAGATGAAAATGAAAGATTAGTTATTGAGGCAAGAAAGAAATTCTACGAATTAATAGATAGGAGGTGAAAAAATTTGGTTTTTATAATTGATGATTTAGCTTTAATAGCTTTGTTGGCTTACACTTCAACTTTAAGTGGTGTAATAGGTTGGGGAGTAGGTAAAGCAACTGAAAAACCTCAAATAGTCACTCAACTTGTTCAGCCTGTTCCTGTGCCTATACAACAGCCTCAACCAATTCCTGTTCCTCAACAGCCTTATCCAACAAGAATAGTTTATTTGCCTTACCCGTATCCTTACCTATATTATTACAAATGGTGGTAAAGTTAAATGAAAATATTTAAAATGAATACAACAGCAGGTTTAACTTCAGCATATCAAATTGTTAATTCAACTTCTACCGATATAATTTTTATGTTTTCAGAAGATACAGCAGGCACAAGAAGCTATTGCAAAATCATTTATGTAAAGCCTTTTGTTTATGAAGAAGAATACAAGATGATTTAAAATGTTTTCAAAAATAAAGGAGAAAATAAGGTTAAGGAAAATAAACAAATTAGCAAGGAAAATTGCCGAAGAAATTAAAGCTTTATCAATTGAAGAAATGAAGGAAGGATTAGAAAGATGCAAGAGATTTTTAAATTCAATTGGACTTGTTGAAAACAGAGATTTTCAAATAAAGATTTGTAAATGGTTTGATTATGAAGTTGAAGGTTGGGAATGTCCACAACTTAAAGTTAAAATATTTAAAACGGGGGAAGAAAAGTTGAAGGTTAAAGGTTTAAATAAATTCTTTTTACTTGAAAAGTTAACTTTAATTGTTGAAGACTTACCTAAAGAAGTTTACGTTGAAGTGGAATAAATAATTAGGTTTATTAAACAGTTTTTTAAATATTATTTTTAAGGCGAAATAAAATGAGTGATGGAGAAGCTTTTCTTGAACTTTTAGCTTATACAGCAGGATTTACAGTTGTAGGTTATATAGGCAGTAAAATAGGTAAATATGCTGGTGAAGTTTTAGGGTTTATTGTTGGTGGTTTAGCTGGAATAGCTCTTGTTTCATATTTGCTTTCTAAAAGAAAAGAAAAAGCAACAACAAGTTATGGTTTAGTGGAAGTTTTTTCAGGGTAAAGCTATTAACGTTAAAAACTTTTAACAAAAAGGGTAGGGGTTTAACTGTTAAAGTTGTAATTTTAAACAAACAAATAAATGATTCGTTGTTGCAAAGAAAATATCAAGTTAAGTTATTTAAATAAACATTTAAACTTTTCAAGTGTATTTTTCGGAATAACCAATTTTAAGGTATTTTAGGTTTTTTAACAAACTTAAAATATAGGTGGTTCTTTTTCTGGCAACTTGTTTTTTCCATTGTTAACTTGTTTTTGTTCTATATGTTTAATCCAACATTTAATAGCTTCTTCAAGTGCTTCAGCCATAGT
>Ga0207433_10010228_pt1 | contig 14690 bp, 14 predicted proteins | sample YelNatPaOPGAMG01_FD_187559 | JGI IMG/M metagenome (GOLD analysis project Ga0207433, IMG submission 187559) | Hot spring thermophilic microbial communities from Obsidian Pool, Yellowstone National Park, USA - OP-RAMG-01 (SPAdes) (version 3) | ecosystem: Environmental > Aquatic > Thermal springs... | reverse complement strand
TACTTCAATTTGGTCGAATATCTGTTTTAATATATCTTCACTTGTCATTTCTTCAGCTTCTGCTTCATAAGTAACAATAACTCTATGACGGAGCACATCCATACCAATTGCTTTAATATCTTCAGGAGTAACGAACCCTCTACCTTCTAAAAAAGCATGTGATTTAGCAGTTATTGTAAGATAAATTGTTGCACGTGGTGATGCACCGTATGCTATTAGGGGTTTCAGATTTTCAAGTTTATATTTTTCAGGATACCTTGTTGCAAAGACGATATCAAGTATATAATTTTTAATTTTTTCATCAACATAGATATCATTAACAACTTGTCTTACTCTAAGAATTTCTTGTGGAGAAATAATTTTTTTAGGTTGAAAAGTTCTGTTTACTGTCATACGTTCCAATATTTCACGTTCTTCATCTCTATTAGGATATGTTATTTTAAGTTTGAGCATGAATCTATCAATTTGTGCTTCTGGTAGTGGATATGTTCCTTCTTGTTCAATAGGGTTCTGTGTTGCAAGAACAAGAAAAGGTTCTTCTAATGGATAAGTTGTTTCACCGATAGTTACTTGGCGTTCCTGCATCGCCTCAAGTAATGCACTTTGTACTTTTGCTGGTGCACGATTGATTTCGTCTGCAAGTATAAGGTTAGCAAAAATAGGTCCTTTTTTAGGTGTAAATTCGTTTGTTCGTGGATTATATATCATCGTGCCAATTAAATCTGCTGGTAATAGGTCAGGTGTAAACTGTATCCGTTGAAATTTTGTTTGAATACAGTCAGATAATGTTTTTATTGATAATGTTTTAGCTAATCCTGGAACACCTTCAATCAATATGTGTCCATTACTTAAAAGCCCGATTATTAATCGTTCAAGTATATATCTCTGCCCTACAATTACTTTTCCAATTTCATTTAATAATTGTTCAACAAACACACTTTCTTTCTTAACTTTTTCATTGATTAGTTTTATATCCTGATCCATTATTCAATACCTCCATAGAATTTAAAATATTTTTTGAAATAGGAATTAATATTTTTTATATGCGAGTTTTAGGTTAGATGATAAATGAATTACTTTATATTGTTTAAATATTTTATTTTCTGTCTTTATAAGGTCCTGTTTTATTACGCCAGTGCTCAGCATAACCACTCTCTATCCAGTCCATTGCTGCTTTGGTGAACCCTACATCACAACCACATTTTTCGCTTAGATACCATTTATGTTTAATTATTTCTTCTTTCTGTTTTTCAATATCTTCTTTCATTTTTTTAGCACGCCATTCTTTTGAATGATTCTTGAAAAAATCGTTTTTTGCATACTCCATTCCAACATCATATCCGGCTTTTTCACTTAGGTACCATTTATGAAGAAGAATAGCATTTATTTCATCAAATGACAGTTCATCAAGAGACGGTATTTTTTCTTCTTTTTGATCTTTTTTATCGTTTTTGTCAACCATATTATATTTTAATACAAAAATAATAATTTTTTGTCAACTTGTTTCAAGAACTAAAATTTCTTATATATTGTCATAATATTTAATTTGTGCTCGTAACCGTTTTTTTTCTGATTTTATTTTTTTTAATCTTAATATTTTTTCTTTTGCTCTTTTTGACCGTTTTTGTTTCTGTCGTCTTATCTTTTCAATCAGTTGTTGTTGTTGACTCTGGTTACCTAAAATTATTGATTCAATTTTATCTGCAAGTATACGACGTGCAAGAAATCTGTTAATTATCTGTGAACGCTCCTGTTGACATTTTACTTCAATTCCAGTAGGTATATGTTTTAAATACACACATGTTGATACTTTGTTGATATGCTGTCCACCTTTACCACTTGACCGAATAAACTTTTCTTCTATATCTTTTTCATAGATACCTAATCTCTGCATCCGTAATTTTAATTCCTGTTCTTTACTTGGATTAATTCCAAAATCCATAATTTTATCCCTTTTTTATATTTTATTATTTTACTAATCATAAATCAACTACAATTTTAACTTGACAAAAGGACTGTTTTTTTATATTCTAAATCTACTGTTATGAAATTTACCAAAAGTATATCTTTCAGATTTACACTAATTATATCCATTTTTGTTTTGATTACTCTTATATTTCTATTAGGTTATATTTATAACCAGCAGAAAGATATTGTTGTAAACCAATTTATCTCTCGGGGTAAATTCCTAGTAAACCTATATGGCCAATTTTTAACGAAAGCATTAGAATCAAGTGATGATATTGCATTAATCTCATATACTCAAAATATTATGGAACAGCCTGATGTTATTTATACAATGATACTGGACCCAAATAAAAAAATAATTGTGCACCATAAAGCAACAGAAATAGGTAAGATTCTGGATGATTCAGTGAGCAACAAAATAGTTAAATCGGATAAATTAAAAATAATTAAATATTATCCTGATGATACGAAATATGAAGTATATGATTTTTCTATACCTTTATTCATTTCTGGAACAAAAATAGGTAATTTAAGAATCGGTATGACAACTCAAGATATTATTCTTGGTATGGAACAATATTTTGAGAACTTACTTATTATTGGTATATTTATTTTTGTTGCATTAGTTTTGGTAAGTTATATATTCAGTTATAGACTGATTTCGCCAATTATGCAGTTAAAAAATATTATTGAGGACATCGGTCAACAAAATTTTACTCAAGAATTGAAAATTAACAGACAGGATGAAATAGGTGAACTTATTAAAACTGCTCGAGAAACAATAATGTTAATTAAGCAATATAATGAGGAAAAGGAGCAAAAATTTATACAGTATAAAAAACAGTTTGAATTATTTATAAAGAATATTGGATATTCAATAGAAAATATTGTTATTTTGACTGATAACGAAAATAGAATTGTGTATAATAACAAAATAGCAACAGAAATTTTATCTTCAAATGAACAGAATTTAATTGATAAACATATACTTGATGTAACAAGGAATGTTGAATTTATTGAGTTATTGAAAACATCATCTGAAACACCAAATAAGATTATTACAAAAGAATTAAAATCAATAAATAGGACAATAAAAATAATATCTGTTAAAGATAATAATAACCTCGTTGGAACAATTGTTATTTATGAAAAAACTTAAAATCAAACCAGAGGCATTTATATTTGATATGGATGGAGTAATTGTTGATTCTATGCCTTACCATTTTATCGCCTGGTATGAATCATTAAGACCTATAGGAGTCCGAGTAAGTTGTCTTGATGTTTATACTAATGAAGGTGAACAATGGGAGAAAACATTAAGAAAATTTTTGTTACGAGAGAAAATTAAACCGACCCCTCAACTTTTAAAAAAAATATTTAGAATTCGTCAAGAATCATTTAAGAAGAACTTTAAGAGATATGTTTTTGAAGGGATAGAAAATTTACTATTATGTCTGAAAAATAGAAAATATCGGCTTGGACTTGTTACTGGAACGACACGAGATGGAATAAAAGAAATTTTACCTACAAAAATAAAGTGTTTATTTGATTGTATTGTGTCAAGTGAAAGTACAAATCATGGTAAACCGCATCCAGAACCTTATCTTAAAGCATCAAAGTTACTTAATGTGAAGCCGTCAAAATGTGTTGTTATTGAGAATGCTCCATTCGGGATTGAATCAGCAAAAAAATCTGGTATGATATGTATTGCTTTAACAACAACATTAACACCAGAATATCTTAAAAAAGCTGATATTATTGTAAATAATATAGATGAACTGAAGAAAATAATTGATTTATGTGGAGTATAAATTTTTATAATTTAGAAAGGAGATTTTTTAAGCAATGAGGAAAAATAAATTGAATGCATATTTTATATTTTTATCTGTTATTTTTATGCAATTGATAACTGTTAATGCTGTTGAAAAATCAACAGCAGCTGTCGGTATGGGAGGACTTATCATAGGAAGGTTAAAACTTGATGTAGGTGATTTAAACAGTATGCTAACAAAATATGGTTATCCTGAAATTCCACAAAAGTTATTTTTATTCGGTGGTTGTGGATATGGTATTGTAGATGGCACACAAATAATGGGTGGATATGGATTCATAGGTGGTTTTAATAAAGGATTAGGAAACAGGTTTATTAGTTTAGGATACGGTGGCGGTGGCTTCGCTTCAGGATTGGGATACAATACTCGTGAGACATTCGTAGGAATAATGCTAACAATAGGTGGATTTGGTATGGATTTAAAATTGACTAAACGTCCAGAAAAATTATCTTCTGCTGAAGAGATACTTGATGAACCATCTGTTACATCAACAAGTCATATAAACGGTGGTGCATTATATATAAGTTTAGGTGTTATTGCAAATTATAGAACAGGAAACTCAATAATAGGTATGAATTTTGGTAAAATGTTTTTTCCTGGATTTAAATGGAAGACAGAGTTAGGAACAGAACTACTTGATTTACCAGCTATAAAATCAGCAAGATATTGTTTTCTTGATTTATTATGGGGTGGTGAAAAGAAAGAAAACGAAAAATAATGAATCAACCTTTTAAGAATGATAAAATTATTGGGACGAAAAGGACAATAAATACAGTAGGGAAAATAAAGAAAAGTAGTGGGAACAACATTTTTGTTGGTGCTTCAGCAGCAAGTTTTTCTGCCATTTGAAACCGCTGAATACGTAATTGTTGAGATTGTATTTTAAGGATTGGGGTTAAACTTGACCCGAGTTGTAATCCTTGAACTAAAGAATTGATAACTGTTTCTACTGCCGGAATTTTTAGTCGTTCTGAAAGAGAATTTAATGCCTCTATTCGTGTTTTACCCATCTTTATTTCCTGTTGAACAATAAAAAATTCATCTCGTAATGGACCTTTTTCACCTTTTTCAATATATTTATTTAATGCCATTGAAAAATCCAGTCCTGCTTCCATAGTTAAAACAAGTAAATCAAGTGCATCAGGTAAATTACGTAAAATATTTTTTTGTCGGGTCTGTATCTGGTTATTAAGCCAGAGGATAGGTATCCCTGAACTTAATATAAAACACAGGAGCAAGATGATAATATTTATTGTTTCAAAAATTAATACTGATAATATTAACGAAAAAACAAATACGAGAATTTGTATAGAAACAATTGTATTAAAATCCAGTCCTTGAGGATTACCAGCTATATTTATTTTTTGTTCAATTAAATTCCTGTAATTGACTATTATTGGATTAGACGATTTTGTAATCGGTGTAATAAGTTTAATGAAATTATCTGAAATGTTCTTTTTAGATATTTTAACTTCTTTCCTTTTAAATAGTTTTTCTAATTTTACTGTCTTAAGTTTCAGTTCAATAGAATAAGAAAAGTTATATACAATAACAGATACCATTATTAAAACTAAAAAACATATCAGTATTATCAGCATTTATTTAATTCCTAAATATCTATTGTGACTATCTTATGTATCAGTAGACCACCTATTATGACAAATATTACAACAATTGCTAACATCAACTGCCCAATTAATGTATTGAACATTGGTTCTATTAAATCAGGTGACATAAGATATAAAATACCCATTAATAGAAATGGCATTGAACCGACAACGAAGCCTGACATTTTACCCTGTGCTGTTAGTGCAGCAATTTTACCTTTGAGTTTATTTCGTTCACGGATTGTATCCGCAATTATGTTCAGTATCTCTGGTAAACTGCCACCCGTCTCACGTGCTATATTTACTGTTGTAACAAATATCTCTAAATCCTTACTTTTTATTCTATTAGATAAATTTACTAATGCCTGTGATACAGGTATCCCGAGTTTTATTTCCTGAATTGTTTTATTAAATTCTGTAGAAATAGGTGGTTTCGTTTCTTTTACAATTATATCTAAACTTTGGACAAAACTTGTACCAGCACGTAACGAATTAGATATTATTGTTAGGACATCCACTAACTGATTATTGAATTTTTCTAATTGTTTCTTTTCTAAGTAATTATTTATACCGGTAGGCAAGAAAAATCCTATTATTGCACCTATAATACAAAAAATGAAACTGTGTGTTAATAGCAATAAAATTATACAAGCAAGTAAAGAAGAAAAAAGTTTTATTGAATTATTTTTTTTATTTCGTGATGATGCAATAATATCATTAATAATTGTTTTAAAATCAATCTTCTGGATTTCTGAAATACTATATTTAGTTGATTTTATCAACTGCTGTATAATTTTGTTTATTAAGAAATTAACAAGATATACAACAATAACAAAAAAGATTATACATAATAACAGTTTTATCATTTTTTAATTATCATCAACAAATTTCTGAACTTTACTAATAATATCAAATATTTTTTATTAAATCAATTTTTTTGTATAATATTATTTGAGTTAGATTTAGTTGTTTTACATTAAACAAAGGTTTTTTATGTTTTCAATTTCATAACGAAAATGAAATGTAAATAATTTTTCTAACTTGATGTAACTAAAATTACTCTCTATTTGATAAGAGAGATTTAAGTGAGGGTGAAAAAATGAAAATAAAAACTGTTGAAACAAAAAAAGATTTAATGAATTTTATTAAATTTCAATGGAAAATTTATAAAAATGACCCGAATTGGGTGCCACCATTAATATTTGATATGAAAAACAGATTAGATAAAAATAAAAATCCGTTCTGGAAACATTCTGAACAAAAACTGTTTCTGGTAATTGACGATAATAATGAAATTCTTGGACGGATTGCTGGTGTAATAGATAAAAATTTTATAGAATTTCATAATGAAAAAACGGGCTTTTTCGCTTTCTTTGAGTCAGTTGATGATAATGAAGTAGCGAAACTTTTAATAGATACAGTAAAAGAATGGTTAAAACAGAATGGGATGACAAAAATGATTGGACCGACAGCACCATCAACTAACGATGAAATGGGCTTATTGATTGAAGGTTATGATAGTAGTCCTTACTTGATGATGGGTCATAATCCGAAATATTATAATGATTTATTAGTGAACTGTGGACTAACCAAAGCAAAAGACCTGTTTGCATATCATCTTGTATCGAAAGATTTACCGTTAGAGAGATTAAATAAAATTAATGATGCTGTCAGAAAACGTATTCCCGGACTTATGTTAAGGAAACTTGATACGAAACATTTTAATAATGAAATAGAATATGCACGACAGATATATAACCAAGCATGGGAAAAAAATTGGGGGTTTGTCCCATGGACAGATGAGGAGTTCCAATTCCAATGTGCGAATTTGAAAGATCTTGTTATACCGGACCTTATTCATCTTGCTTTTATAAACGGGAAACCAGTTGGAATGATTATTGCTGTTCCAAATTATTATGAAATATTTAAAAAGTTAAATGGCAAACTCGGTCCTATTGAAATAATTAAATTCTTATTGTATAGAAATAGAATTAAAACTTTAAGGATTATGATTATGGGTGTTATTAAAGAATATCGCAATAGAGGTATTGAAGGATTACTTTACTGGGAAGTTATTACTCATGGAATGAAATTAGGATATAATGAAGGTGAATTATCATGGATACTTGAAGATAACACAATGATGTGCAGAGCAGCAGAAATGTTAGGTGGAATACCTTATAAGAAATATAGGATGTATGAAACAATATTGTAATTTTCTATCCTTTCACCATTTCTTGAAAATGATAAATACTGCTATTATTATTAAAAGAAAACCTACTATATAGTTCCACTTGATACTTTCTTTAAGATATACAACAGAAAATATAGAAAATACAATCAAAGTAATAACCTCTTGAATTGTCTTTAATTGAGCTGCTGAATATTGATAATGGCCAATCCGATTAGCGGGGACTTGGAAACAATATTCTATAAAAGCTATTAGCCAACTTATTATTATTGCCTTAAATATAGGTAAATTCTTGTGTTTAAGATGTCCATACCATGCAAAAGTCATAAATATATTTGAAATAGTAAGCAATATTATTGTTCTCATTTTTTTGATATCAATATTCTAAATTATTTCGAATAGAAATTTTTAGTACTTTATTTATAGATAAATATGTTCAGACCAGAATAAGCCCAAATCATGCATGAAAATATAATATTTTCATACATGACTTGGGCAAAAATGTATTTCTGGTATTTTTAAGAATTCTACTATTTACCTACATTAGAAGGGTTTTGACTACTGCTTTCCACTGTTTGACTGGATACATTAACTGATGTTTCTCCAGTTGTAGTTGATACAGTTGTCCCCTTCTTACCACAACTAATTAACACGACACTTAAAAATAATAAGATGACATATAACATTTTATTTGTTTTCATTGTTTTTCACCTCCTCTCTTACAAAGTTCTGTTAAGTACTTTTTATTTTATTTTTAATTTTAATATAATTTTTACTTAACAGAACCTGTTTTTTAATAAGATATGCTAAGGAAAAAAATAGATTAAGTTGTTGTAGAATTAATATTATTTTATTATCAAACTACTTACAAAGGTGGCGCACGATTGAAATTTATTTTATTGGTGTTTCTACTAATAATGATAGGTAATAAAAAGTAATGTTGTTGATATATTGAAATATAAGTTATATTTGATTTATTAGAGAAAATTACTTCTTTATCAAAAGTATGGAAATATTTATAATTTTGTATATTTTTGTTTTCTTCATATTTAAGTTCTTTGATTTCTATGAATGTAGAATATAAGTAATTTATTAAATTTATATTAAAACAAAATAGAATGACAATTTTAAGTAATATTTTGTAATTATAATACATAATTATATTAGAGTGTCAAAAATATTGATGTGTTAATTATGTGAAAATTTTATATCTGAATTTTATTAAAAAAAAATTTTAATGTCAAGTATTGTTTGTGATAGTTAAATACATCACAAATACTTCTAAAAGTTGCAGATTGATTACATAGTTTTTTTTTAATAAAAAAATCAGAAAGTTAACGAAGTCCAAAATGAGATATTAATAAACAATAGAATGCCACTTCCTGGCAAAGGTAAGCATGTTACTAAATTTTTTGATTTTAATATAATTAGAAACATCTACCTTTGCCAGGTATAATTGTAACAAATTATTTACCCAGTTTATTAACTGTTTGCGATCATTATACACAAATACAAAAAATACTTGACAAAAAATAATAAATTTTATATACTAAATGGCAATAGATGGAATAAGTATATATTTTAACCAATTAGGAGATTTTATATGTATCTAAAATCAATAGAGATGCAAGGATTTAAATCGTTTGCTGACAGAACAAAACTTGAATTTGATTCCGGTATAACCGCTATTGTTGGCCCGAATGGATGTGGAAAATCAAATATAGTTGATGCTTTCAGATGGTGTTTAGGTGAACAGAGTGCAAATTCTTTACGTAGTAAACAGATGTTAGATGTTATTTTTAATGGTTCCCAGACACGTGCTTCATCAGGATATGCAGAAGTGATACTTAATTTTGATAATACAGAAAACATTTTACCTGTAAATTACAGTGAAGTAACAGTATCAAGAAAAATATTTCGTTCAGGTGAAAGTGAATATTATTTAAATAGGGTTCAATGTCGTTTGAAAGATATTAGAGACCTATTTCTTGATACAGGAATAGGGGCGGAGGGATATTCTATTTTTGAACAGGGTAAAGTTGAGTTTATAACAAAAGCAAAGCCGGAAGAACGTAGAGGATTATTTGAAGAAGCAGCAGGTGTTTCAAAATATAAGGTGCGTCGTGAAGAGACATTACGGAAGTTAGATAGAGTTCATCAGGATATGGAACGAGTAAATGATATGTTATTGATAATAAAAGAGCAAATCACATCACTTGAGAGTGCTGTCAGAAAAGCCAAACTTTATCAGAAATATCAGGATGAATTACGAGAATATGAAATAGCAGATATTGTTAAAAAGATTATTAATTTAAATAAGGAATTAGAACCACTAAAAAATGAGTTAGAAAACCAAAATAAGAATTTAGTTGAAATTAGTAGTAAATATGATATATATGATGCTGATTTATCAAAATTACGTGTTGATATATCTGTTTTTGATAATAAACTGAATGAATTACAGACGAAACTTAACTTGGTTACAACAGAAATAGTTCGTAATGAAGACAAAAGAGACAGTTCGCAGAATAATATTAAAGAATATAAAGAGCGACAAATAAAATTGAAGTCCGAAATAGAAAAATATGGTTCTGATAAGAAAAATATTATTGTAAATATATCTGTTTTAAAACAACAGATAATTGACCTTGAGAAAAATGTTAACGAATTACAGAATATTGTAAAAGAGAAAGAAGATATACTAAATAAATTTAAGACAGAAATATCTAATATAGAACAAAAAATATCTGAAATAAATTCCCAACGATTTGAACTTATTGCTAAGAAAACACAGTTAAATAATCAGGTAAATAAACTTAATTCGCTATTAATAAAATTTGAATCTGATAGAATGGTTCGTAATCGCGAATTAGTTAAACTTGAAGAAGAAAAAAGTAAACTGGAACAAGAGAAAAATGTATTAAATGAAGAAATAAACAAACTTAAAACCACCCTAGAAAAACATATTGATGAATATAATTCTATTAATAATAACTTAAATGAACTTAAACAGAATATTGAGATAACGAGAACGCATATTAATAAACTTAAGGAAAATCATATAACACTTACATCAAGAATAAAGGCATTAGATGAGATAAAATTGGACAATCCAAAATACAGAGCAATAAAATCTATTCTTGACTATAATATTCCTGGTATACATGGAACAGTAAGCAGTATTTTGAAGTTTCAACAATCTCATAGAGAACTGGTTTGTAAAGCATTAGGTGAGAAATTGGATTATTTGATTTGTGATACATTGACACATGTAACAGAAGCAATAAATTTTCTTAAAGAGAATAAACTCGGTCAATGCACATTTGTTGTTTTGGAATATATATCAAATTCGTCTAATAAAGAGCCGATTGTTGAACTTAAGGGTGAGAAACCAATAAAATCGTATATATCTTATGATACTAAATGGGAACCATTAATTAATTTTTTGCTTGGAGATATTTATGTTTCAGGTGATACAATTTATGCTCCAGGAATAGTAACAGGTGGAAGTGAGATAGTTTCGGATAACCAGAAAGTTATTTTTGAACAAGATGAATCAATTAAACTCGAAACAGAAATAGAACAGATAAAAGATGAACTTACGAAATATGAATCTCAACTTGAACAACAGGAATCACTATTAATAAAAACAGAAGAGGAGAGATATAAACTTAACAATATAATTCAGGAGTATGAGTTCAAATTAAAATTATATAAACAACAACTTGATGAAAAGAATCAGTTATATGAATGTAATCTCAAAAATGATGAATTAATTAAGGATGAAATAAAACAGATTACAGATGAAGAAGAAAAAACGCATAAAGAATTGGCTAATTTAATAGATGAAATAGATAAGATTGATAAACAAGAAATAAATTTATTGAATGAATTGAATACACTTAAAGAATCTTTACCAGCATTAAAGGAAAAAGAATTAGATGCAGACAAGGAGTATAATGAACATAAAACCAATTTTTCTGTGTACCAGGAAAGATTACAAAATTATGTCAACACATTAGAAAAATTTAATAAAGAGTGCTCGAATATAGAAAATAGAGTAGTAGAATACAATAATGAAATAACTATTCTGGATAAGAAAATAAAAGAGCAAACGGATATATTTGAAAATTCAAACAAGCGTATTGATGAACTCTACAACGAAAAACTTCAAATTGAAACACAAATTGATGAAATAAATAAAGAACGTGTCCCTATTTTTCAAAAGATTGAAGAAAAACAGAAACAGTTAAATGAATTAAAAAACAATTTGAATATTTTACAGAAGGAGTTACACGAGAAAGAGATAGTGTATAGAACAAAAGAACTTGAAAAAAATAATTTTGAAAAAAAGTTACAGGAGTATAATATTGATTTTAATGGAGCAGTAGAAAAGTATTCTAAATTAGAATTTGAACCTGATGTGATATCAAAACTTAAACGTAGATTAGAATCAATGGGAACTATAAATTTTGCTGCACAGGAAGAATATACTAATCTTGAACAACGACATAACTGGGTTTTATCTCAACAGCAAGATTTACTTAAAGCAGAACAGGATTTGCGTGCAACGATACAAAAAATTAATTCGCATATACAAGGAAATTTTAAAGAAACATTTTATAAAGTTCGTGAAAATTTTAAGACAATATTTAAGCAACTTTTTGAAGGTGGTGAAGCTGATTTAATACTTACTGACGAAAATAATATTCTTGAGACAGGTATAGAAATTATAGCGCAACCTCCAGGTAAAAAATTACAGAATATCGGATTATTATCAGGTGGTGAAAATGCATTGATATCAATTGCTTTATTATTTGCATTTTTCTTGGTAAAACCGTCTCCGGTATGTATACTTGATGAAGTTGATGCACCATTAGATGAGTCAAATATTGTTAGATTTATTAATATGATTAAATCTTACAGTGATAAATTACAATTCATTGTTATAACTCATAATAAGAGAACTATGGAAATAGCAAAAGTGATTTATGGGATAACAATGGAAGAATTTGGTGTATCAAAAGTATTATCTATGCAAATGGTTAACAACTTAATTGAGAAACCAGCGGAAACACAGGAGACAGTTCCTGCTTGATGATATCAAGAATTTATCTTAATGATATTCCTGTTGATATTATTAATGAAAACGAAGTAATTCCGATAATAGATAAATTTATAAAAGAGGAAAAACCACACCACATTATCACACTAAATTCCATAATTTATAATACAGCAATTTATGACCCTGAACTAAAAAAAATTGTTACTGATTGCAGTTTATCTATTGCCGATTCGATTGGTATTGTTATTGCTTCAAAATTTATTACTGGAATAAAACCTGTTCGTATACCAGGAATTGATTTGATGTTGGAACTATGTAAATGGGCTGAAATAAAAGGATATTCTGTATATCTTTTAGGGAGCCATATTGAAGTCGTTACTCAAACAGTTGATAAATTGAAAAAAAGTTTTCCCAATTTAAAAATTTCAGGATTTAATCATGGATATTTTTCTGTCAGAGAAGAAGATATTGTGCTTAATTCAATAATTGAAAGTGATTCAGATATACTTTTTGTTGCTTTGAGTGTACCAAAACAGGAAAAGTGGATAAATAGAAACCTATCACGATTAAATGTCCCTGTTGTAATTGGTGTTGGCGGAAGTTTTGATGTTATTTCAGGAAAATTGAAACGAGCACCTAAGTTATTGCGATATATTGGTATGGAATGGTTATTCAGGTTTATACAGGAGCCATGGAGATGGAAATATTTGAAAGAATTGGTTAAATTTGTGTTAAATATTATTAAATTAAAATGGAATAAGAGGAATACCTGAAATGTTATATGGCGTTTTTTCTGATATTCATTCAAATCTTGAAGCATTGAATATTGTTTTAGATTATTTTAAAAATTGTAATGTGCAGTCATATATATGTTGTGGTGATATTGTTGGTTATGGACCTTATCCGAATGAATGTGTTGAGAAAATAAGGACATTAGAAAATTTAATTATTGTTATGGGTAACCATGACGCTGCTGTATGTGGTTTGAAAGATATAACATGGTTTAATGATTATGCACGGAAAGCTATTATCTGGACAGAAAAAAAGTTAAGTAAAGAAAATAAACAATATATATCAGGATTATTAAAAATGGTTAAGGTTCCCTCCTCATATGATTTAGTATTAGATAAAAAAATTAATACATTTACTGTTGTGCACGGGTCACCAAGAGATCCAATAGATGAATATCTTTTATCAACAGATGAAATGTATGAGAATTTGTCGTTTTTTGATACGAATATATGTTTTGTTGGGCATAGTCATGTACCGTTCGTATTTAATGATGGATTAGCAACAATTGATTACAATGGAGTAATTAAATTAAATAAAAATAAAAAATATATTGTGAATGTTGGTTCTGTTGGACAGCCGCGCGATTATAATCCGTTAAGTTGTTGTGTGTTATTTGATACTGATAAAAATGAGTTAAAATTTGTTAGATTAGAATATGATGTAAAAAAAGTGCAAGAGAAAATGCAGGAATATAATCTACCACAATATCTAATTGACCGTCTTTCTGTCGGTAAATAAATTAATTTTCTGTTCAGTTCATTAAACAGCAATTATAACTTTCATTATTAAAGTAAAAACGAAATAAAGTATTAATGTTTATTCTAAGTAATAGAATTTTTTCTAATTTGTCGTGTAGTAGTTTGAGAAACAGAATAATCTATTGCGCATAATTAATATTGAAATTACTGTATTCTTAAAGAACCTGTTATTACGAGGAACATAGTCCCGAAGCAATCTCAATTTTGAGATAATAAAAAAATGGGATTACTAAGTGTTCTGATAAAGATTCAGAGTCCTTGTAATGAAAGCAATGCAATTATTTACCCATCAGATGAACTATTCAAAATTGCCCGATAGATTGAATGACTTGATATTATCTTCCTGATATAACAATTGTATTTTGGAAATGAGAATACTAAATTCTGTTGTAAATTTACATGACTCTTTTTTTGATAAAAATCAGTAGAATTAGCGAAGTCCAAAATAAAGGTGGAATATAACAAATAGATTGAGGC
>Ga0207433_10010225_pt1 | contig 14695 bp, 14 predicted proteins | sample YelNatPaOPGAMG01_FD_187559 | JGI IMG/M metagenome (GOLD analysis project Ga0207433, IMG submission 187559) | Hot spring thermophilic microbial communities from Obsidian Pool, Yellowstone National Park, USA - OP-RAMG-01 (SPAdes) (version 3) | ecosystem: Environmental > Aquatic > Thermal springs... | reverse complement strand
AAAGAGATTTATGGAGAAGATTCTAGAATGCAAATTACTTTAGATAAAATTAAAAAATATTGTAGAGAATCTGCTTCTATTTTATTAAAAAAAGTTGATTTTTCTAAGGTGGATATTAATAATTTAGGAGTAAAGTATGATCGATAATAAAAATGATTATTATTGGTTATCAATAATGGCAGATAGAAAAGCTCATGATTTTAATGAAATTGTTTGGTTTAGATGGAATTTGAATGAGAAAAAAGAAGATGTGCGTAAGTTGTTTTATAAATTTAAAAAAATGATGGAATATGGATGGATTAAATGTGATAATTTGGATAAACCTTATTATAGGCGTAATTTTATGTTAACTGAAAAAGGTGGAGCTTATTTTGATGTTTTAAAATGTAAATTTCAAAAATAGGAGGTTTCAAATGAGTAATTGGTTATTAGATTTATTAAGAGGAAAGTTTTATAGAGATGAAGGAGAAAAAATAGAAAAAATTGCTAAAAAAGAGAAAAAATTTGATGCTTGGTTAAACATAAAAGAAATAGATGATGAAGTAACTCAATGGAAAAAAGAAATGGTTGATCAAGTAAAAGATTTAGATAATTTTGTATTAGCTGAATTTTTAGCTGAAGAAGATTTAAAAGGTAAAGATGTTGAAGATTATTCATTACTTTTTCAATCTTATTATAAAAAAGTGTTGAATAATAGAGAACAAATGGAAAAACTTTTACTTTCTAAATTGTTTGATGATAATCCTAATTATATTCCTCAAATTTTTGATGAAAATGATGTAAGTGTAGCCAAAATAAAAAGAAAAGCAAATATTAAAGTTTCTCGTAGTGATGATGTATGGGAATTGCAAATTAAAAATGAAAATGATAAAGTTTTGGTAAGAAAAATAACAGATGAAAATGAAAGAATTGATTTAGTTGAAAAAGATTTAATGAATGAAATGATTGAAACAAAAGTTTCAGATGTAGAAAATGTAGTTAATAAGGTGGCTAAAGTAAATGGTGTTCTAAATGAAACAGTAGAAAATATTTTAAGAAGAGCTATATTAGAAAAAAAGATAGGTTTTTTTGATGAAAATATTTTAATGAAAGTTGGAAAAATTTTGAAAAGTTCACAGGATATACATAAGTGGGGATTCAACATTTCTTTATTTGATGTTGATGATGTAATGTATAATAAAGTGAAAGGATTTGAATGTGAAAAAAGAGGTAATATAGTTGATGTGTTTATTCCTGTTTCTAAAAAGAAACCCCTAAATGATTTAACTTTGAAAGAATCTATAAAAAAATTGAATAGTAAAGATTTTTCTTTGAGAAGTAATAAATATGTAGATTATTATAAAAGATGCGTAAAAGCTAATGAAGATGAAATTTATAAGATATTAGAAGAATTGAAAGAAGATGGAGACGAAGAACTTTATAATCAGTTAATGTTTGATTTATCACAAGATGAGATAATAGATATAAATGAAAGAGTTGAAGGAGAAGGATCCCCTATGGGATATTCAAGTATGGATGGTTCAGGTGTTTTTATTGAGCCTGCAAAAAAGAATATGTATGATGGGAGGTAAATGATGGATGATGTTAAAGAAGAAAATAAATTTATTAATCCACCCAATATAACTAAAACTAGAATTATTAGATTTGATAATCAAAAAAATGTTTGGGTTGTTTATGTTAATGTAAAAGAACAATATATGTTTGGTACAGAAGGAGAAGCAATTGCATTTTTGAAACAAGCTTATTCTTGTCCTCATATTAGAGTTATAGGAAGTTATAGGAACAAGAGTAGTTTAAGGTTGGGGCATCTTTATGAGATATTAAACGTATATGATAATATAGTGAAAGCTCGTTCTTTGCATAGTGGAAAGATTGAATATTTGAATAGAAAGGATGTAAAAGTGTATCCCTTATTTTTGAAAAGAGTTATAAACGCTACTGTTAATTCAATTAAAAATTTTAGATTTAATTTAGGTGATTCAGTAGCTATTATCAAGAATGTATTTTTGAATGGATTATCTTATAAACAAAAATCGGGTATAGTATCAGACAGATGGATAAATTTTGAGAAGTTTGAACCTGTTAATTATTATAGAGTAGATGTAGAAGGTTTAAATTCAATTAATGTACCAGAATCATTTTTAGTAAAATATACAATACGAAAAAAGGCTTCTGTGAAATATATGGATTTTGATAGTAAAGAAGTAAAAGAAATAAGTGAATTTGGTTTAACAGATGAAACTAACTTACCTGATGAGGTTACAAAAGATGGTAAAAAATATAAAAAAATTGTTGTTTCAGACTAGGAGGTAATGATGCGTGTTCTTAAAGCAAAAAAAGAAATTGATTTATTGAGTAAGGTTAGTTTTAAAGGAAAGATTGGAAGAGTTGTTGGAATTTCTCCTGCTTTAGTTACTGTTGCTTTTAGAGATGGAGAGGTGAAAACTTTAAGTAGAGAAGATATTTTGCCAGGAGAAGAAGAATTTGAAATTAAAGAACCTGTTAAGATTTTAGTAGATGGAGATTTTTATGATGGGATGATAATTAAAAGATTAAAGGATAATTTGTATTTAGTAATAATGGAAGGTAATCAATTTGTATCTGATGGGGAATTTTTAGATAAGTTAAGAAAATATACAGGACCATTTGATGGTTGGAATGATACAAATTTAGGAAAAGATGAGTATAAAGATTATTGGAAAGAACCTCATTAAATTTTTTAGAAAGGAGGAGAAATGATAGGAAATGTTTATAAGAAGTTAGAAAACTTAAAGTGTTACAATTGTAGAACAGACTTGACTCCAGAAACTATAAAGAAAATTAGTTTGTCTGAGGGGAGGGCAACTTTATTTTGTCCTAATTGTAATTGTTTTTTAGGTTTGTTAGATGCAACTAATAATTCTCAACCAAAACCTAAAAATAAGTCAAATAAGTTGAAAAAATAAATGATTTTTTTAAAACGTGGTATTTATTTTAAATTAAAGGATTTTCCTTTTTTGGTTAAGGATATTGATTATAATTTTAGTGTACCTAATATAAGTTTTGTTAAAAAACTTTCTTTTATATTGAGGAAACATTTTAATTTACCAATAATACATTCAAATATAGAAGATTTTTTTATCAATACTAATAACATAGGAGAAAGTGAATTTTTAGTTTCGTTTCCAAATTTAGTTTTAATGAAAAAAAGCGATTTTTCTCCTACTTTAGCTATTTCTCCAGTTTATGATTTAGAGATAACCATGCCTATTGAGGTAATGTATTCTGATGAAAAAAATGATACTGAAAAAAGTTATACTATTCCAGATTTTGTAGAACATCGAGATTTTGATTTAGAAGGGATGTCTGAATTAAGCTTATTATATGAAATTTATACAAAAAATAACTCAACTGATTTTGTTTTAAAAATTTTAAGGGATGAGGATGATTTTGTATATTTTAGTTTGAATAAAGATGATAAAAAAATAAGTCTGAAAAAAATAGATTTAGAAAATGAGGATAAATTACATTTAATAGATAAGGGTTGGATGAAATTTGTAAATAAAGGATTTATTAGATTTTTTGGTCATTTTTTGAATGGAAAATTTACAATAGATAAGAAAAATGAGATTTTTGTTTTAGATAAAGTAGCTCGACAACCTAACACTACTTGGGAAATTAATGAACCTTATGCACCTTTGGAGTGGGCATTTCCTGCAAATGTATCAAGTGATAAAGGTTTATATTTACAGGTGTGGCCTTATCAATGGGCTAAATATCCCGGAGAAAATATACTTTCAACATTATTAGAGTTAATGAGAACTTTAGGAGATAAAAGTTTAGAAGAAAAAGTACCAGATAAGAAGAAAGTAAAAAAAATAGATGATGTTGAAGATTTTTTAAAAGAAATGAATAAAGAAGGAAGTATTTGTTGGTATACATGGAAAAATGGTTATAGTGATAAAACTACATTTAAAAATTTTTTAAAAGGTTGGTTAATAAAAAAAGCAGATGAAAAAGATTTAACGAGATTAACCGATAAAGATAAAGTTAAATTTTATAATGAAGTTAAAATGGTAAGGGATGAACTTCAGAAAAAATTTGATGGAACCGAATTAAAATCAGAATTATTTAAACGTCTAAAAATTACATTTCCTGATTTAAAAGATGAAACTATTTTTAGGGCAATTGATAAAATAATGAAAGAAGCTAATGTTTATGAAGATAAAGAACAGCCAGTAATATTAGGAGATGATTATGGAACGGAGTTATTTCCTCATCATGATTTTCCAGAAAATACTAATGATGTTAAGATAGATATACCTTTTCATTTAGATGAGCTTGATAGGAGTTATATTTTTGATTTACCTACTGCAGGAGCTTATTTGATTGCCCTTCCTAATGGAGATCAATTTATAGTGGATGAAAAAGATTTAGAATTATTTAAAAAGAAAAGTTTAAAGAAAAAATTAAGTAAACAAGTGATAGAAGTAATTAAAAAAATAGGTGAAGAGAAAAAAGAAGAAAAACCTGTAATACCTTCGATAACTCAAAGAGTTAGAGAGTTTTTAGATCCTTTGAGAAAGAAAGTGTGGGAGGCTAAGGGTGAAAGGATATCTGCGACAACATTTGATGAAAAGGAAATAGAAAAAAATTTAGGACTTGTAATAGATACAGGTGATTCCTCTTATGTTAATGCAATATTGGTTTCTGTAAAGGGTGAAAAAGTTGAAAAGAATTCAGAAGGTAAACCGTATTGGATTATACCTTTAGAGATTGGGATAGCTTTTGAAAAAAATATTCAACATTATACAGGAGAAGTTTGGGTGTCTTTTTCAAAATTGAAAGATGAAGAAGATTTTTCATTTAATTTTAATATTGATGAGGTTGAAGTTTTTGTTATGTTGAAAGGATGGAGAGGATTAGGAAGAATATTGGAAGCATTATATAATCAATTAAGAGAAATTAAAAGAATATATCCTAAAACTAATCTTCCAGATTTTAAAATGACATTTAGATTTAATATATTAGGAAAAGAAAGTGAGGAAACAGTAGATCGTATTAGGTCTGAAATAGAAAAGGATGCTAGAGATCTTTTTGAAGAAACGTTAAAATATGTTTTAAAAAGTGAAAAAAATAAATTAGAAGGGTTTGAAAAAATTTTAGAGGGAATAAAAGGATTAAAGAAGGAAGTAAATATTCGAATAGAAGTAATGGAAAAAGAAAAATCAGATTTTTTAATATCTTTTTTGGTAAATGTTACTTTACCTCAAAAAACTTTTGAAATACCTTTAAATTTTTCTTTAAAGCCAGTATCTTCTTCTTCTTTAATTGAGATAGATGGGATAAAAGTTGGGGTTGAAATAGGAGATACAAAAGAGTTTGGTGACTTTTTGGAAGGAGTTATTAAAAAGAAACTTGAAATATATAAAAATTATGGAGTTTTGACTAAAATAAATGTGGATATTTATGCTCCATCAGAAACAACAACTATTGAATTAACATCGGGTGATCCTTTAAAAGAAATATTTAATAAGATTATTGAGTTAGTAAAAAAAGATTTAATAAAAATGTGGGGAGAAACACTTAAAGGAAAACAAGAAATGCAAAAAATGGTGGCAGAGGGTAAAAAAATTACTCCTAAAGAATGGGTAAAAGAACAATTAGGTGAGGATAAATTTACAGAATTAGAAAAAGAAATAGATTCAAAAGGATATTATGTTGATGAAGTAACAAATTTAATGATTCAAGAGTATCCAAATGATAAAAATTTTTACTTAATTACAAAAAGGTAGGAGGAATATTATGAATATAAATCCAATTAGGTTTCTTAAAGAAAAACTAGTTTTTCAAGAAAAAGAGAAAGAAAATATTGAGTTATCTCAAATTTCAAGAAGTATTTATAATAAGATACTTCCTAATTTTCCTTCTTTTAAGCTAGTAGATTTGGTTAAAAAAAGTGAAACTGAATTTGAAGGAGTAGGAAGGTTTTTATTTAAAAGAGCTTCACATCTAGTAAAATTTGCAGTTAAAAAAGAAGATAATGAAGTAAAAGTTGATGTAGATAAAATAAAAGAAACTTTAGATAATGTATCGGAATTTTACCCAAATGAGTTTAGTTTAAGTAATTATTTGAAAGAAAATGAAAATTCTTTAGAGGAAATATTAAAAGAAGTAGCTACTTCTAAAGAATATTTAATAAAACCCGATGATGAATTTAAAGGTATTCCTAGGATTATAAAATTCTTTTTTGAGGAAACTTTAACTAAAAAAGGAAATATAGAAAAGGATGATTTAAAGAAATTAATTAATGATATATTTATTAATGAAAATTATTTAGTTGATCCAGGAGAAATAAAAGAAGTTATTGCTAAATCTAAAAAGACACCTAAAAATAAAAAAATTGATATGTTTAAGAGAGAATTGCATTATGATTTAACTACTGATGAGGGAGAAGTTAAAAAAGTTAAAGCAGTAGTTTATTCTAAAAAAGAACAACCTGAATTAGAAGATGATATTTCTTTAGTTTTTGAGGGAGAGAATTTAAATAAAGATGATTTAGATTTCTATAATGAGTATTATGCATTTGATTCTCGAATAAAGGGTGATGTATTGAATAAAGTTAAGAAAGTTGCATCAGGAACAATTTCAGTACCTTGGGGATATTTATCTCCTGTAATTAGGTTAAATAAAGATTTTTTGCCTCCAGATTTGAAAGAAGGAGATGTGATTGAAGTAGATGGATTTAATTTAAAATTGATAAATAAAAAAGAGAACTTATTATCTACGAAACCGCAAGATGAAGGTAGCTATTGGGTTTTTGAAGTGGTAAGTTCAGTAAGTGAAGATAAAGTAAAAGATAAGAAACAAATAAATAATTTGTGAGGAGGTAGATGATGGAAAAAATTGAATTAAATGAAAAATTTTTAATAATGAAAAATAGTGATGTGTTTAATGTAGAACTTTTGTTAAAATATTTTGGAGATTTTTTTAGAGTAATGTTGATAGACTCTACTACAGAAGAGATATTAATTTCTAAAATATTTGAAGATAAAGAAGAAGCTTTATCTTTTTTTTATGAGATTCAAGCTAAATTAAAAGAAATTAAGGATTATATTTTAGATAATAAAGAGGATAAAGCAGGAGCACTTTCTAAAAAATTAATGGATTTTTCAAAAAGTTTGGAAGATGAAATTATTTCTCCTCATGAACTTAGTTTGGAAGATGAAGAAGAAAAAGATTTAAAAGAGAATGCATCTTTTTTAGGTTCATTAAGTAAAAAAGGTTATTTTTTTGATATGTATAAAAAAGATAAAAATGTGATAGGTATACTTTTTAAAGGAAAAAATGTTGTTGAATTGAAAAAAATAAATTCTATTAAGTTTAATGATATTGAGGATGCTCAAATCTTTTTTGAAAATTTAAAATGATTAATTATGAACTTTTAAGAGGATCATTTTATAAAGGACTAGATTTTCATTTAGATTATCTTTCTGATAATATAAAGTTAATAGAACACTATTTTAAAATAAAGTTGTATCCAAATCAACTTGAAATTATTCAAAGTATTCTTGACCCTAAAATAAATTATATTTTGGTAATGCAAGCTCGAGGAGGAGGAAAAAGCTTTTCAGTTAGTTTAGGACTTTTGATTTTAAGTATATTTCATCCTAATTTAAGTATAGGAATTTTTGCACCCAAAGAAGATCAAGCTATTAGATTATTAAATGTTATAAGGTCTTTTTTAGAAAATTCAAATTGTTTTTTTAGAAGTTTAATTGAAACTCGGAATATGTCGAGTACTAAATTACAATTAAAAAATGGATCTTATTTTTTGGCTATGTCAGCTCATGAACAGACTTTGCAAGAGGGATGGCATTTTTCAGTAATGTGTATAGATGAAGCAATGAGAGTTTCTGATGTTTCTATGACTACTCGATTATTGCCTATGTTAGGAGCTGAGGAGAAAGTAAAATTAATAAAAGTAGGAATTCCTTTATTTAAGAATCATTTTTATAAAAGTGCTCAATCCTCTCAATACAAGAAATTAATCAGAAAATGGAATGAATGTGATAGATTACTAGAGAGTGGTTATGTAATGTATAAAGATGAAAAAGTTTCAAAATATGTATTAGATCGAATGCCTTTATCCTTTAAAATGAAATTTTTTCCAGATAAAAAAGAATTTCATTATGAAGGAGATATGAGTGAATTTGATTTTAAAATTCAATATAATATGGAATGGGCTGAAGATGTTTCGTTAGTTTTAACAGGAGATGATTCGGAAAAACTTGTTGGAGATTTTTTACCTTTAGAAATGGGTAAGTCGGAACTTTACTTTTTTGGTTTAGATCCCGCTAGTGGAACTTTAGGACGAAAAGATAAAGAATTAGATTTTACTGCACTATGTATATGGAGATTGAATGGAGAAAGGTTTGAGAAAGTTTTTGCTAAAGAGTGGCAAGGAGATATTTTACAACAAATAGAGGAAGTTAAAGATATTCTTACCAATAAATTTAAATGCAAGATGGGTTGTGTTGATTTTAGTAATGTAGGATCTGTTTTTGTAGAAGAGTTAAAAAAAATAAATATAAATTGTATGGGAATAGCTTTTAATGCTTCTTTTAATTCTGAAACGGGTCATAATTTTAAAAATCATGTTATACCTAAATTTGTTTTTGAGTTGAAAAAAAATAATGTAAAATATCCAAATAAAAATATTATTGAAAATCATGCTTTATTTAGAAAACATTACAATCAGTGGTGTATACTTGAAAGATATAAAACAGGTGGATCTAATGATCGTATTGAAGCACCTTCTTTTGAACATGATGATGGTCCTATGGCAGATTTGCTAGCTTTTTGGGCAGGATTAATAGGTAGGGGAAATGTTGAAACTTCAGAAAAGAAATATATTATTCCTTTACCTAAAGTAGGTCCAAGTAGAGTAAAGTATGGATTATTTTAAAATAAGTTTATTTAATACAATAATTAATGACATTGATTCATTAGCTCAAAAAATAATTATAATGAATAATGAGGATTATTATTTGTATTTGAATACATTAGAAAATTTGAAAAAAGAAATAGAATTGGAAATGCAAAAAGAAATGATTAAGGGGGAATAATGGAAAAAAAGAATACAATTAATACAGTGGGTAGAAAAATTACGGCATCAGGATTTAGTTCAACAACCTTACCTTCTTTTTGGTATTCTCCAGAATTGACAACTGAATCGTGGTTACTACCAAAAAGTCGACAAGAAGTTTTGAAATGGATTCGTATATTTTTTAATTTGGAACCTTTTGTTCAAAATGCTATAATTGCTCATGCATTATTTCCTTTTTCAAAATTTGATTTAGTAACTAAGGATGAATCAATTACTAAAATTTATAAGGATATGGTTTTCAATAAAGATTTTGATTTGTATGAATTTATAACTCAAGCAGCATTATCATTTGAGAAGTTTGGAGAATTTATTGCTTTTGGTAATTTAACTAAGGAAGATGGCTTATATAAATGGAAAAGATTTATTTTATTAGAACCTGAATTGATAGAGATTAAAAGTGATTTGATAAGTGGAGAATTAATATTTGAAATGATTCCTCCTACTGAATTGAAAAGACTAGTAACATCTATGACAGATGAAGAACTTAGAAATTCAAAAATTCCTCAAATAGTTATTAGTTCAATTAGAGACGGAAAAAATATACCATTAGATTCTGCAGTGACTTCTATAGTGGCTAGAAAAACAGATCCTTCTGCTATAAGAGGAACTAGTAGAATACAATCTTGTTTTAAAGTTTTGATATTTCAGGATTGGTTAAGATTAGGTCAAGTAGCTTATTATCAAAGATTTATATTTCCTATTGAGTTGTGGTCAATAGGAGATATGGGTAAGGACATACTACCTGATGATGATACTTTAGAAAGGTGGAGAACTTTTTTATCATCACAGATGATACAACCTCCTTATTCTTTAGTTGTTCCACCATTTGTAAAATATGAAGTTCAAAGTGCTGTGGGTAAATTATTACCCGTATTAAATGAATATACTTATATTCACGATCAATTATTAGCAGGATTAGGAGTAACTAAAGAATTTTTATTTGGAGGAGGAATATCTATTACTAATACTAAAACAATGGCTTATCAAAAATTAATAAAATATTATCAATCGGTAAGAGATTTATTTGAAAGTTGGATGATAAATAAAGTATTTAGGCCTGTTGCTGAATTGAATAAATTTAGAGATAAAGATAAAAATTTAATTTTACCAGAAATTGTTTGGTATAAATCTTTAGATATTGAAGAAGAAGAACAAGAAAAGAAAGAGTATTTAGATTTGCATAGACGAGGTTATGTTAGTACAAAGACTCTTTTTAGTAAATTTAAAAATTTAGATATAGAAAAAGAAGCAGAACTTTTAAAGAAAGAAAGAGGAACACTTTTTGATAAAGAAAATAGATTACCCAAAGAGTCTAAACCTTCATTGAGTACACCTCCTACTGGAGAAACAGAATTAGGTAAAGAATTGGAAGGGTTAGGTGAAAGGTTAGGTGGTGGAGGAGAAGTTGGTGGAGGAGAAGTTGGTGGAGGTTTGGCTCCCACTCCAGAATTAGGTCCAGGAACTCCAACAGAATAAAAATCATTTGTCGATTTCGATTTCTTAAATAGGAAATTTTTCCTGTTTATGTTATGAATTGTAAGGATATGGTGTAAATTTATGGATGTTGAAACTTTTGTGAAGAAGAATGTTGAGATTATTATTAATTTAATGGGTGAAGCATTAGATTTAGCTCGAATTAGTGGAATGTCAGATAGAAGTTTCAATCAATTTCAGGTTTCTTATAAAAAGAAATGTTTTGAAAAAATTAATGAATTAGTGAAAGTAGCGAAAGATGAAAAATTGGTGGACGAATCTTTTAAAATTGAAATGGGGAGTAAAGATGTCATTACAAAAGATAGGCGGAATTAATAAAATAAGGATATTGAAATCAAAAAAAGATTTCAATGATTGTTTATTAAAGAAGGGAAAGAAAAATGATAAAAAAAATAGGAAGTTTGATTAATTTAAACGTAGTTTCTAATTTTAAAAGGGCTTCTTTTGAAGTTGAACCCTATAATAAAGATTTTTTATATTTTAGTGCTAGAGCAGTATCTGCTTATGAAACTTCGGGTTTTAATGAAAATGGGGATGCTTTTTTGTGGGATGAACTTTTAAAATCTTATAAAACTTTTATAGGAAAAAATTTATTTTTAGATCATGATACTTCTCCTTTGAATACTGTTGGTAAAGTGATAGATGCTTATCCAGTAGATGAAAAAGATGGAGAAAAGTATGTAGAATGTTTATGTAAAGTAGATAAGATAGCTTTTCCAAGTTTAGCTCGAAACATTGAGACTGGGGTTTTGAATAGTGTGAGTATGGGTGCTTCTGTAGATAAGTCAACTTGTTCAGTATGTGGTCATTATATAGAGTCTGAAATATCCCCTAGATGTGAACATATGCTTAAATTGAAGAATGAATTTGTAGCTACTTGGGATTTTCCAAAAGCTTTTATAACTAAAGGAAGACCTATAAAAGCTTTTTTTATAAATGAAGGAGTTCGATTTACTGAATTATCTATAGTTACTAATCCAGCTGATTTTGGTGCTTTAGTTAAAAAAGTAATAGCATCTAAGATAAATGAGAATGTGGTAGTTTATGAGAAAAAATCAAGTCCTGTTTATTCAGTTTGGAAAATTATTACTCCAGAAAAAGTAGTTTTTTCGTTTCCTGTTTATAAAATTGCTAATTTGAGTAAGCTTAACTATTATAATTCGAGTAAATTTGGAGAATATCTTAAGAAAACATCGATTAGTAAAATAGTTCAAGATTTAAAGATTGGAGGTAATTTTATGGATAATATAAAATCCAAAATAGAAAAAATACTTGAGGCAGAAAAAGAAGAAGAAAAAATGAGTGAAAAAGAAGATATAAAGATTTTAAAAGGCATATTGAAAAAATTGAAAGATCCCGAAAAAAATTATTTAGAAATTATTGAAGATCTTAAAGAAGTTTTAAAAAATGAGGAAGAGTCGGCTGATACTGAAAAAGGTGATGTTGAATCTTTAAAAGAAGTTTTGAATGAATTTAAAGAATATTTTGAAAAAACTTCTAGTGGTGAAGAAGTTTCTATGGAGGAGAAGGGAGAGGAAAGCGTAGAGAAAGGTACAGAAGAGGAAGGTAAGGAAGAAGAAGGTAAGGAAGAAGAAAAAGAAGAAGAAGGTGAATTAAAGGGCGAAGATTTAGATAAATTATTTAAAGCTGAAAAAGAGGCTCATATGGAATCTTTATTAGATTTAAATGAAAATGATTTAGATGTTTTAAATAAGGTAGCTGCATTTGGAGAAGGAAAAGAAGGTAAACCTTTAACTGATGAAGAAAGGTTAGCAAAACATAAAGGTAATGAACCCTCAAAAGAGTTTAAAAAAGAGGAACCTAAGAAAGACGAGGTTAAAAAAGAAGAACCTAAGAAAGACGAAGGTGAATCTAAAGAAAAGAAAGAAACTTTTGATATTAAATATTTAAAAGATTCAGGAATTTTTCCAGTTGATAAATTTGAGGTAGCTGGAGAAATTGGAGAAGTTTCAGCGGGACCCCTTGGAAAAGTTAAAAAAGTTATTTTAAAAGATTCAACAGGTCAGGTTTATGAACTTTACGTAAAATTAATGAAGAAAGGTGAAAAGATTTCATTAGAGGAAGAAATTACTTTGGAAGATAAGAGAAATATTTTAGGTAAATTGGGGGATGTGTCTAAATTAAGTGATGAAGAGATATCATCCTTATTTAATTCATATATAGGATTCAATAATGGTAATGTAGAGGCATTTCAATCTTTAATTACTTCGATAGCTAGTATGAAAGAAAATTTATCTAAAATAAAGATTGAAAGTGATTTGAAAGGTAAGTTTTATAAATGTAGTTATCTTTTAGAGAAAAAGATGGAATTAGGTGAACTTATACCTGATTCTGAACAAATTAATAAGTTGGTTATAAAAGGGGAATCTTTTATAAAAGCTAGAGATATTGTTGTAGAAGAAATGAAAAGTAAAGAATTGAAGAGATTGATGTCTTTGCCAACTAAAGAGATAGAAGATATGTTTTCTCAATATCAAAAGAAATCGGTAGCTAATTCATCTTTTAATATTGAGGGATTTGTGAAAGGTTCTTATAAAGATTTTGAAACTGATCCAGATGAAGAATTTTTGAAAAAATTACCTTGGCAATAAGCCAAAATATTAAGGAGGTATTTATATGTTACAGGTAATAAAAGAAGTAGAAAGATCAATGGGATATGTTCCGGCTACGGATGCAAGTGGAGTTGAATATCCTATTCTTGAAGGTCAGCCTTTAATGCTTACTAGTGATGGTAAGATAAAACCATATGACGGTACTACGGGTACTTTTCCGATGGGATTAGCTGCGGAGTCAAATGTTCAATTTCCTCTTCAGGGGAAACCTTATACAGCTGGTTATGGGTTTGATTATTCAAGATTTAACAGAGGTGGACTTATAAGTTTCTTTTTTGCAGGAGGAATGTTTGAGCTTGCTTCAGATGTGAGAGGAGTTCCTTTTGTTGACACAGATACTTATGAAATTAACAAGCCTGTTTATGCTAATCCAGATGGTAAAATAACTGCAACTTCAAATTCTGGTGCTAATCCAGAGATTGGTAAAGTTATGAAATTTACCGTAGCATCTGGTAAAGTAGTTTCTCTTGTGATTAAGTTAACAATATAAAAAATTTTATTTAAGGAGGTTTTTTTATGGATGATTTAAATATTTATGATAAGGGTGTAGATAAACGAGAAATTGAAGCTCGTCTTACACGACTTTTATCTACTCCAGGTGGATTACAGAAAGTTGGTGCGCAAATGCTTTCACCTCTTAAAAGGGATTTGCTTTTTGAGGGAAGGGGTAGACAGATATTGATGACCTATAAACTTGCTGTAGGTGAGGAAGCTTATTTTGATGCCGATGTTGATGTTCCTGCAGCTGCAATATCTGTTGAGGGTTTACCTCAAGAGCTTGAAGTGAGGTCAGACAGAATCTTAATTATGACTTCACCTATATCAGTTAAAACGGTGATAAGATGGAATGAATCTAACTATCGTAAGTTTGATATACTTAATAGGACTCAGGAACGAGCCAAAGCGAGTATACAGTTTCAGGAAGATTCAAGAATATATAATCTTTTGAAATTTGCATCAAATCTTACGAATCAGGGTAAAGTTAGATCTCTTGAGGGAACAACTGCAGAGAGTTTGAATCCTTCAGTTATTCCAGAAACAGCAGGTAGATTAACTCAGGAGACTCTTGTTACTGCTATAACGACTCTTAGATCTAAACTTTTAGTTGCAGGTAAAATACTTGTCAATCCTCTTAGATCTAAAGATCTTATGCTTTTCAATACTGCTGTAGGTGGAACTGGTGGAGCTGGAATATTTGCTCCTAACTTTCAGGAACAACTTTTGAAAGCGGGTAAGATAGGTTCTATATGGGGAGTTGAGATTGTAGAGTCTATCGTTATTCCTGCTAATGAAGTTTATGTTCTTGCACCAGCAGATTATTTAGGTGTGATAGCAATAAGAACTGATGTAGAGATTAATACCTTAAAAGATCCAAATCAGAATGCTGATGTCTTTTCAATATGGGAAGACATAGGAATGG
>Ga0207433_10010224_pt1 | contig 14696 bp, 23 predicted proteins | sample YelNatPaOPGAMG01_FD_187559 | JGI IMG/M metagenome (GOLD analysis project Ga0207433, IMG submission 187559) | Hot spring thermophilic microbial communities from Obsidian Pool, Yellowstone National Park, USA - OP-RAMG-01 (SPAdes) (version 3) | ecosystem: Environmental > Aquatic > Thermal springs... | reverse complement strand
ATTCCAAAACCGATGCCGACCAAAACAGCCACAAGCAGAATAATCCCTGCTAACTTCTCATAGGCTTGTTTTAGTTTTGTTAAACTCATTTTTTCTCCTTTCCTTCATTAGATTGTTTTATATCCTTGTTTCTTCTTTCTATGCTTTCTCTTTTAATATTCCGTGTTCTATTTTTCCATCTATCAACTTGCTACAAGTGATATGCAGTTCAGCAAAAATTTCTCCATCTGCTTCAATAGACCCATCTGCTTCAATATGTTCACCCGCTTTGATATACCAGCCTGCTTTGATAGACTCGCCTGCTTCAATATCACGTGTCGCTAAAATACACCCCTTTGATGATTTAATACTTTCACCTGCGTAAATAGAGTCATTTGATACAATATGTTTGTTTGCTTCAATGTATTCGCCTGCTCTAATAAAATCACGTGCTTTAATAGACTCGTTCGCTTCAATAAACCCGTCTGATTGAATGAATCCTTTTACCTCTAAATCATCTTTAATCGACAGATCGCAATAGACTTTTAGATTTCCATCTACATAATAAGTAAATCCATCTTTGAATTTTTCTAATTCTTCTGGCTCGTTGATTACATAAGTTTTCATTTTGCCTCCTTGCTAAAAATTTACGTTTAAATTGTGCTATTTTTTCTCATTTTTTCCTCCTTTCTAAAAACTATTGTGTTATTTTTTCCTATTGCTGATCAATTTTATTGCTTTCCTTGTTATAGATAATAAAGAATAAAATAGCCTATAATAATAAGCGACATAAGCATAGCTGCATAAATTAAGTAGAGAATAGAGAGAGTTTTTCTAATTGTCTTTTCTTCTTGGGTAATCATTGAAATTTCCTTTCTTGTTATTTATTTATAGACTACAGCGTAGCTTTTAAACCTTTTTTTTAAGATTGGAGACAAGGGCTGATTAATGAAGCCTTACATTTAACTTGTAGCGATTAACAAGCACCCTTGCCTCTATTGTGCTATTTAAGAATAGCACCAGCCAGCCAAGAATGGAGATTTATATAAGATACATACTCAATTTTTTTCTTTCATCAGTTCAGTATTTTCAAAACAATCAAAACATATATCAAAAGGCTCGTGAGTCCATATATTGAAAGTTTCTATTCCTTCTCTTATATTCCATTTTTTTAGATTTTCTTTTTGATCAGCTTTTACATGATAGTCAGGATCAGTCATTAAGTTGTTACAAATTTCGCAATAGGTAACTACTATTTTTTTCTTCATTTTCTCCAATCTCAAGCCAAGAAAATCAAAATTTAATTTCTTGGCTGGCTTCTTAGCTTGCTGCTGCTATTCTTTACTATACCAGCCAGTACCAATTTGCTGAGTATATAACAGCAAATCAGTATCTTATATTGGCTGTTATAGTTTAATTTTTCATGTGCTTTATTTTTTTGTCGGGGGGGGCGGTAGGCTAGACCTGTGCCCTTGTTTGTGTTTGAGCTTGTCTAGCTTTACGCTTATCTACCGCCTCCTTCTATATTTTGATTATAGCAAATTGATTGACATCTTGTCAAGACCCTAAGCATAGAGAAGTTTTTTCTTTTGTCGTGGAGAAGAGGTAAAAAGTGTGCTTTTGAGATAAGAAGTTGCACGATTTTATGGGTATGGTATTATTATAAAACCCACGCGTAAATTTAATAACTTTACGCTCAATTTTTTTTACCTTTATTCTATGGATTACCCCTTAACAAATCATCATTTTTATGTTATTTTAATAAATCAAAACACTAACCTGTGGATAACTTTTACGCTCAATCACTCATAAACAATTTTTAACATTGTGTTTGTTAGCCTGTGGATAACTACTTAACAAATTATTATTTTTGTGTTGTTTTAAATAACTTCAAAATTTTGTTAAAATTAATCTTGCAAACAAAAAAATATTTTGTTTGTCATCAACTGCCCGCTGAAAAAGGTGGGCTTTTATTTCTACTTCAATGATGTTTAGAAAAAGAAATGATTGATTGTGTAGGAGTGGTGGGGAAAATGAAGTGGTATTGCCCCGCCGCCCTCTGGTTTGTGGTAATCACTCCCCCCTCGGATAACCCCCTCTCCAGCGTTTTCTAAGAACAAAAAACATTAAATTTAGTATATACTCCCTCGGATAACCCCCTCTCCAGCATTCCAAAAAAGCATAAAAAACATTTGATTAATTATTTTTGATTTGATATAATAAAAATATGCTGGAACAGAGCAACAAAGAGCAGATTGTTTGGACATCTGCTTTTTTTATTGTTTAAATTTTATTTTTTAAAAGCCTTGAGCGGGATCAGGTGGCTAACCTATCGCCTCCCGCTGACAATTAAAGATAGGATAAAAGGTGTCTGGTTTCGGCTGCCAGAGGAGAGCCGAGCATATAAGCATATCTTATACCTTAATCGGTAATTGGGTTGTAGCGAGATGGTGATAGCCCAGCCGTCGGGAACCACGAGAATAAACGGGTCAGCTTAGCCTGCTAAGTCCTAGAGTATCACCTAAAAGTGTGAGGAGAGTCAACCTCAAAAAAAACACTTGAGCGATAAAAACGGCTTTATAGGTGGAATCTGCATAAAGCATTGAGTTTTAAGTATTAATTTATGGTATAATAAATACAATGACAATCTCAGATATTCCTGAAAACATTTTTGATTCTCTTACTTTTAAAGAAAAGGTCTGGCTTAAATACTATTTTGAAACTCGGAATAAAGCTGAAGCGGCAATAAAAGCTTTTAATATTAAGGATAGGAAGGCTGCTGCTTCTATTGGTCATACAATTTCTAAAAGGAAAAAGATAAGGATGATTTTAACGCAGTTGTTTGTGGAGGATGAGACGCTTTCACAGTTGAAGTTAAAAGAAGCTTTGGTTGAAGAGATTTTTTATAAAGAAGCAAAGACTGCTCCTGAGAGACAGGTAAGGGTTAAGGCGATGGAGTTGTTTATGAAGTTAACGGGTATGTTGCCTACTGGTGGTAAGATAAAGAAGGAGAATGTTGAGGATTGGAAAAGTTATTTAGATATAAAGATGGAAGATGGCTCAGAGAGTAATAATACCCCATAAGTTTCAGAGGGATATTTTGAGGTCTAGGAAGAGGTTTATTATTGCTATTGCAGGTATTCAGGGTGGTAAGACTACGGCAGGGGTATTGTGGTTAATACAGGAGATTAGGAAGAATCCTAAAGGAACTTTTTTGGTCGGATCTCCTTCTTTTAAAATTTTAAACCAGTCAACACTGGAGAAGATTTTTGATTTGATGCCTGAAAGTATTTGGGGGTCGTATAATAAGATGGAACAGGTGTATCGGTTGAAGAGTGGTGGGAAGATTTTTTTTAGGAGTTTAGAGTCGCCAGATAGTGTTGAGGGGATGACAGCTAATGCGGTTTGGTTGGATGAGGCGGGGCAGATGAAGTATCGGGCGTGGGTGAATGTTTTAAGTCGGGTATCGGCTACTAATGGTAGGATTTTAATCACGACTTCACCGTATTGTTATGATGAGAAGACAGAAATTTATACAAGGAATGGTTGGAAGAGGTTTGGTGAGTTAACTAATGATGATGAGGTTTTTGCTTGTGATGAACACGGGGGGGGTTGGTTTGAGAAGCCTCAAGAGATTGTTTGGCAAAGATATGTTGGTAAGATGTTTCATTTTAAGGGACATGCTATAGATTTGTTGGTCACCCCTAATCATCGCATTTTGTATAAGAATTCTAAATGGTTTTATATTAACACTGCGGAACATTTTTTTAATCTGAAAAACAGATATTTATCAATTCCTAAAGCTGTATCTCTAGAAATTACTAAAGAGCAGGAGTTTTTTGTTTTGCCTGCTGTTGAAAATCGTATATCAAAACCAATAAATATGAAAGATTGGTTGGCTTTTTTGGGGTGGTTTTTGTCAGAAGGTGGAATTAGAAAGAAGGGAAAGAATGGTCAATATCAAATATATATTTCTCAAAAAGAGGGTGAGAAGTGGGAAATTTTGAAGTCAGATTTAGATAGACTGCCTTTTAGGTTTAGTTATAATAAAAAATCAAGTTTATTTTTTTGCTCTAATAAACAACTTTGGAGTTATCTCAAAAAATTGGGGAATAAATACACCAAATATATTCCTAATGAATTTAAGTTTGTTGGTAAAGATAATTTGATTATTTTGATAGATAGGATGATTTTGGGAGATGGTTCTTATAGAAAGAATGGTAGAAAGGGATTTTCTTATTACACAGTCTCTAAAAGACTGGCAGAGGATTTTCAAGAGGTCTGTATGCTTTGTGGTATTCCTACTAAAATTTCCGAACGCAGACAGTCAAGTTGTTATATCAATGGTAGAAAAATTGTGCCAACGACTTCCATATTTCATATCACGGAGAGAGTAAGGAAACGGGCGATGGTTAGAGAACAAAGGATTGTTGATTATGATGGTTATATCGGTTGTGTGGCTGTGTCTACAGGATTGATTTTGGTAAGGCGTAATGGAGAAGAGTGTATTAGTGGGAACACCATTAATTGGCTGTATAAACAGGTATATCAGAAGGTGAAGAATAAGGAATTGGGTTTTGAGAATTTTGAGATTGTGGAATGGGAGAGTGTTCATAATCCTTATTTTCCTAAAGAGAATTATGAGCATGCACGGATGGTTTTGCCGCTTTCGGAGTTTGAGAGGAAGTATAAGGGGATGTTTAGAAGGATGCAGGGGTTGGTTTATGATGATATTTTTGATGAGGAAGGGAATTTTCGTTGTGTTGTTAATGAGGTGCCGCAGTTTCAGAAGGTGATTTGTGGGATTGACTGGGGATATAGGGATCCGACGGCGATTGCCTTTTTGGGGATTACGGATAATGGGGTGGTTTATTTGTTTGATGAAGTTTATAAGAGTGGGTTGACGCTGCCTGATATTGTGGCGATTTTGAAGGAGAAGGTTTTTCAGTATAGGACGAGTTATATCTATGCGGGTAAAGATCAGCCTGGTCATATTGAGGAGTTGAATTTGAAGGGGTTGCCAACGACATCAGCGAACAATGAGATATTTTTTGGTATTTCTAGAGTGAGAGCGTTGATTAGGATGGGAAGGTTTTATGTGCATCGGCGGTGTTTGAATACGCTTGAGGAATTTACGTTGTATTCTTATAAGGAAAGTGATAAAATGGTAGAGGAGCCAGCGGATGAGAATAATCATATGATGGATGCCATCCGCTATGCAGTGGCCACGCATCCTGAATTTGTCAATACTGAAGAGAAGGTGTATTCTACAGATGAGAAGACGGATCAGTTTTGGAAGGAGGTTAAGACGGATATTGAGAATAATTACAAACGTTTAACTTTCGGTGATTATGACGAGTATTTAGATATGATTACTAACGATTACATATGATTACTGCCTTATTGATTTCTAACATCCTTTTAATCGTCTACCTTGCATTCAAGGAGTGGCAGACACATAAATTGCTCAAGGATTTGACGATCAAGATTATGGCAAGGACGATTGATGATTATTTAATGCTTCAGCAACGTCAATCGTCATCTCCAAATGAAAATACTGAAGTAGAACCTGATTATTTACCAATAGAAGAGTCGCCTGTTTGGGATGACTCTCAAAAATTTGTAGAGGCGATTAAGAAACAATAACAATGGCTAGACCCACTAATGAAGATGCCGTTTCTAAAGTAGAGACTCTCTGGAAGCAACTGGAAGATGCTCGCTTCCGCTATACCCGTCAGTGGTATATCAACTGGGCTTTTTATGAAAACAATCATTTTGTTTGGTGGCGAAAAAGCACACAGACAATAGACCGAGTCAATCCGCCTAAAGGATCGGTTTTAAGAGCGGTACCTAAAGCTAGAAGACAGGTAGAAGGTGTTCAAAACTTGATTCTCTCTTCTGAACCACGTTGGGTGGTTATTCCTGATGAGGAGACGAAGGATGCTGATGAGGTGGCTCGCAGGGTCAATCACTTCTTGCAGGAAGGTTGGCAGCATTGGAATGTGAGAGACCAGCTGGATGAGTTGGTTTTGTACGCTCTAATTTATCCTTATTCAGTTTTGGAAGTTGGTTTTGATTCTCTTAAAGATGATATTTATGTAGATGTTTATGACTCCTTTGATATTGCTCTGCCTCTCAACATTAAAGATATTGAAGAGGCTCCTTATGTGATTAAAACCAAGATTATGACCAAGGCAGAACTGGAAGCAAATCCTGATTTTGAAAATGTCTCCAAGGTGATTTATGACAATAGACTGGCGGCTTCTGATATGAAAGAGGCGAGGCTCTCTGATAAGTTTGCAGCCTTTAAACCCCAATATGAAGAATTTCAAACCGTCATTGTCAAAGAGGCGTGGATTAAAGAGAGAACCAAGGATGGGATACGGATGCGGGTGATTACCGTGGCTGGTGGTCAGAAATTGAGAGAGAAGGTTTATAACATCCACCAATATCCGTTTGTGGTTTATAAACCATTTTCTGGATCTTTCTATCAACCCGCTTTTATTGAGAAGTTGATACCGCTCAACAAGTCTCTAGATGTCTTTGTTTCACAGATTGAGAACTTTACCAATGTGATGGTCAGAGGTAGATATTTAAAGCACAAACTTTCTAACATCAGTCGGCTGGTCAATGAGGATGGTGAGATTGTAGAGTATGATAGCGTGCCGCCTCAACCGATGGAGATTCCTTCTCTTCCTAACTTTTTATTCGTGCATACCAATAATATAGAGAAGTGGATTGAAGAAGCGGGAACAACAACAGCGGCTCTTGGCAAGGTTCCTAAAGGAGTGCGGGCTTATAAAGCGATTGAGTCCCTAAAGCAGTCTGATTTTGCCAACTTGAGGGTGCCAGTGATGAAATTGCAGGATGTGGTGCAGAGACTGACGGAAAAGGTGATTGATTTGGCGGCGACAAATTATCTTTTGCCAAAGACCATTTATAGAATGGGAGATGAAGATCAACCTGATTACTTTAAGGTGATCGGCGAGGAAGGGTTAAATCATCCGCTGGGCAGAGAACTGGCGGAGAGAGATAATGCGATTGTGATTAAGAAATCATTTAGGGTTAAGGCGTCCATTGAGAATGCTCTTTCTTATACCGAAGAAGGCAAACGTGATACCTTAAGAGAACTCTATTCAGCAGGGATAATTGGTAAAAGGACATTACTTGAGGGCTTTAAATTTGGCAATGTAAGTGAGATACTAGAAGAGGCGAAGGAAGAAACGAATATTTCAATGATAGAGACACCAGACTTCCAGCTGCTTCCTGATGAACTGAAACAGCATATTCTGGAGTATCTCACTCAACCAGATACGATGTTGCAAAATCCGATAGCCAGAGCTGAAGTAATGAATAAGCAGAGGAAGCAATCAAGAAAAAGCATTAAAAGGAGTTAAGATGTTAAAAATCTCTTCACTTGCATCCCTTTTACAAAAAGTTATTAGTAAGCCTAAAAAGAAAGTGAGGAAAGATGCCAAACGATTACAAAAAAGAAATTAAAGATAGCTTGAGACGCCAAGCTTTTGATAAGATGGTAGCTGCAAAGAGGAGTGCAGCTAATTCCAATAGCAAAGCTGTTAGAGAGGCTATTTATCGGGGCATTGATTTAAGTAAAAGCGGTGAGGATATGGTCAATGAATTGGGAGAAGCTTTATGTGAAGAAGAATTTAATAATGAGAGGTGGTAAATATGGCAAAGAAACCAACCAAAAGACAACAGAAAGCGATTAGCGAGGATGTGAGCAAACTGGTAAGGGGATATGAGAAGACTGGTAAAATTACTACCAGCCGTGCTACCTATCATCCTAAAAATAAAAAAGAGGCGATAAAGCAGGCTTTGGCGGTGGAATATGGAAAAAGAGGAATAGGACGAGCTGGTAGAAGGAGCAAAAAATGATTAGGAAAGAAGGCAGCAAATATGTAGTCCGTTCACATCGCACGGGCAGAAATCTGGGAACCTACAAGACAAGAGCGGAAGCGGTGAAGAGGCTACAGCAAATTGAAACCTTCAAAAAGAAGAGATGAAGTTTCTCGTATATGACTTTAATCTTTTTATTGAACACTCAAAAAGGCTAGCAGCTGATGGAAAAAATCAGGTATTTTACCATTCTCCTTGGCAGGATAGTTTTCCATCATTTTCAAAATATGCTGTTGGTTTAGGAGTACCAGGTGTAGAGAAGGTTCTCTATTTCTTTGATTATGTTGACGAGGCAGATTGTATTGTCTTCTTTGATGTTTATGGTAATGATTTAGCTGATTGGTTAAGAAAAAAAGGTTATACGGTCTTTGGTGCTGGCAAGGGAGAATTGCTAGAAAACCATCGCTGGTTGCTAAAGCAGATTGTTAAAAAAGCAGGCTTACCTCTGCATAATGCAGTTAAAATTAAGGGTCTGACGGCTTTAAGAGAGTATCTGAAAACGCATCCCAATAAGTATGTGAAGATCGACATCTTTCGAAAAGATGTGGATTCCTTTCACGCCAAGAACTATGAATCGGTGAAGCTACTTTTAGATGAGCTTGATGTCGTTTATGGACCAATAAAAGACAAATTTAATTTTATTGTTGAAGATGCGATTAAAGCCGATGAGAGCTTGGAGCCTGGGATTGATGGCTTTTTTAATGGTGAAAAGTTTGTTGAACCGCTGCTTTTAGCTTTTGAAATCCAGAAGGCTTCCTACTTGGGCAAGTTTGTTAGGTTTAAAGAACTGCCAGTGCAACTGAGAAAAATTTTAGAAGGTCTGCAGCCTGTTTTAAAAAAACTAGATTATAGAGGAGCTTTTTCCATAGAGGTAAAAGTAGTCTCTACCAGAACTGCTTATCTTTTAGATATTTGTAGCAGACTCTTTGCACCTGCAAGTGCAGGTTATGTGGAGTGGATTAAAAACTTTGATGAACTTGTTTATAAAGTGGCTAAAAAAGAGGATGTAGAGATTGTGCCTTCTGCGCCTTATGTTGGTTGCCTACCTTTGGAATCATCTCATGCTAATCAGTATTGGGTGATGATTGATTTTGATAAAAAATTAGAAAAGTATTTTAAGATGAGGCAATACTGTCAAGTGTCAGATAAATACTATGCTGTGCCAGGACTTCCAGGGATTGTTAATATCATTGCTGATGGAAATTCGGTAAAAGAGGTGTATAATAAAATTAAGAAGCTTGTTGATGAAGTTGATGCTTATGGATTGCAAACCGATGTTTTGGGAGGATTGGAGATAGCTCAAAGAGAGATTGAAAAAGCAAAATCATTTGGTATTAATTTTTGAGGAGGTAAATATGGCAAAGAGAATGCCTTCTTACAAAGTGTCCAGCAAAATTCCAAAGGTGAATATTCCAAAACCACCTAAAATTAAAGTTCCCAAAATGGTTACTTATAAGCCTCCTAAAATGCAAATACCAAAAGTTAAAATAATTAAGTAGAAAGGAGCCAAAATGGCTATGGGTAAAAGACGTATGGGTAAACCAAGAACTGACTCACAAAGAAGAGCCAGACATAAGATGATGTATGGAGAAGAAAAACTTCCTCCTCGTGGAACTGGCTTAAGAAGAAAAGGAAATTTATTTTAGATTTGACAAACAATATATTTCGTCATAAAATATAATTGACCAAGCCGAGGTGCAGTTTTTGCATAGACAAAAACCAAGCACGTAAGCAGTCAAGGAGGTAGAGATGGAAAAAATAGGTGAATCTGACCAAGTGGAAGAGTTATTTAAAACTCCACAGTCAGAGGAAACAAAGGGGGAAGAGAAGACAGTGAGTGAGTCTTCTTCAGCCCAAGAGAAACTTTACACACTCCCTGATGGCAGAAAGGTCACAGCAGAGCAAGTGTATGAGGAGTATCAAAAACTTTTACCAGAATTCACTAGACGCTCACAAGAACTTTCGGAATTGAAAAAAAAGACAGAAATAGTTGAAGAGGATGATACTGCTCGCCAGGTTCGTGAAGAACTGAAAAAGCACGGAGTAGTTTTCAAAGACGAGTTTGAACAAGAAAAAAACAGACTTGTTGAGAATCTACGCCGAGAATTGGAATATGAGCAGCGACTAAAAGAACTTGAAAAAGAGATTAACGGTTCTGATGGTAGACCTCCCTTTAAAAAGGATGAGGTTTTGGCACATATGAGCAAAGTCCCCATTTATGATCCACTAAAAGCATATGAGGATTTGCATCGTACCAAACTTGATGAGTGGAAGATCCAACAGTTTCTGGCAAAGAAACAAGGACTCTCTTCCTACGAAACTGTAAGAGGAGGGTCAGTTGGCGCTCCACCGCCAGCAGCGCCGAAAAAATCTCTAGGGAAAATGTCTGATGAGGAAGTTCGTCAGTTAATTAGTGAAGAGTTAAGTAGATAATTTATAGAATTTAACAGGAGGAAATATGGCAGTTACTATTTCCGATATTTCTAGTATTCTCCAAAAAGTAATTGCCCCTCGCATTGAAGAACAACTGCCTACCGATACCATCTGGTATGATATGCTTTCCAGAAATGCTGGCGTCACACCGATGGCAAATAACACCTTCTATGTTACGCTACGAACCGCAAGACACGGCGGTATTGCAGCGCCAACTGAAGGTGCAAAGCTTCCGAGTGGCAAACCTGGTTGGTCTCAGGCGACTGTGCCAGCCAAGTATGTCTTCGGAACATTTGATATTTCTGATCAGGCGATTGAATCAGCGAAGGGCGATCCAGGCGCTTTGGCAAACATCTTGGTTGAAAATTCAGCAGCTCTCCGAACAGACTTTGCTAGAGACTTAAATAGGATGTTTTTCTTTGATGGCAATGGTATCCTAGCAAAGACTGCTGCTTCGGGTTCTAGCTCAACTACTGTAACGCTTAATAACTGGAATAATCTTGCCTATAATGCGGCAAACACAGCGATTATGCCTACCAAGTGGCTAGCACCTGGAATGAGTATTAGAATCGGTTCGGTCTCCGCTACCATTGCTAGTGTAGACTCCGAGTCACAAATTACCCTAACAGCAGCCAAATCTTGGAATGCTGGTGATGCTATCACCAAGGCTGATGGTGACGGCAATGCTACTGATGAACCAATGGGTGTAAGAGGAATTGTTGATGATGGAACTGTTATAGCGACATTGCAAGGTATTTCCAGGTCTTCTTACCCTTGGTGGAAAGCCTATGTTGATAGTGCTTCTGCAGCACTTGCAGAATCCGATCTTGTTAATGCTTACTTGAAAGCAAAAGAGTATGGTAATCCGAGATTTATCTTTATGAATTACCTGCTCTTTAAGAAATACGGAACACTCTTAACCAGCTATAAGAAAACGGTTGATACAAAGGAAGTATTGACTGGTGGTTGGTATGGAGTTGATTTTTCGGCTGGTGCTGGTAAAGTAGCGGTCGTTTTGGATTATGACTGCCCTGATCAGGAAGTCTATATCATTGATCCTGACTCACTCACTATCGCCCAGCTAACTCCACTGAGCTGGCTTGATAGGGGCGATGGTATTCTGAGAAGGGTTGACTATGCTACCTGGCAGGGTGTATTAAGATGGTATGGCAACTTGGCTGCAAAAATAGTGAAAGCTAATGTTAAGTTGACCAATAAGACCGTCTAATACGGTTTCTAGGCGTCTTGAGGGAAGAGGCGTCTTTATACAAGAACCGCTGAGCGGTTCACTTCCCTCTTTTTAAAAATGGACAGGCTAGATGAATTAAATTTGAGATATGGACAGGCTAGACGAATTAAAATTTGAGATAAAGAAGCTTGAATACTACAAGAAGAATAAACGTGTTTCTAATGTGGAGAAGTATAATAACGATGTTATTGATGCTGTTGATTGCTACAATCGTGAGTTGAAAGAGAGAAAAAAAGAGCAGGCTGATAAAGATTTTAGGAAGGATGTTAGGTCTGAAGTCAATAGTTATCTTGAAAGTAAAAAAAGAAGATACTTCATATGAAGATATTATATATTGCTACTAGTATCGTTCAAACAGCTTCTTATTTTTATCGCAATAACCTTCCTGCTTTGGCTCTTGAAAAGAGAGGACATACCGTAGACTTTTTACCCATTGAAACCTTTGATTATGATATTGTCTTTCTTAACAGATACTACGCATCTTCATTCAAAGAGCAAACAGATATGATGCATAGTTTGGGAGCAAAGATTGTTTATGAAACTGATGACCTTGTAACCAAAATTCCTAGTTCTCATATAAATTATTCACTGGCAAGAAAAGAGGCAAAGACCTATTATTTTCTTCTCAACGTAGCCGATATCATTACTTGCACTACACCTTATCTAAAAAGTAAAATTGAGGAAGATACAGATAAAAAGGTTCGGGTTGTGCCAAACTCACTAGATGTGAGTTATTGGCGGGCAAGGGCGGGTAATAATAAAAAATTAAGAATTGGTTATGCTGCTTCTGATAGTCATTGGCAGGAACTTGATTTTATTTTAGATGTGCTGATTGACTTGCAAAAAGATTATGACTTTGAGGTGGTGCTTATCGGCTTGGGTATTGATAATCTAGAGCGTGCTATTCATATACCGCATTGTGGTAGATTGGTAGAAAGTATTTTAAACAAACTTCCAAAATTAAAAAATCTAGAAATGTTAGGTTGGGCGTATATTGGTGAATATCCTCAATTTTTAGCAAAAGCCAATCTAGACATAGGTTTAGCACCGTTGATAGATAATGAATTTAACCGCTGTAGAAGCTGTATAAAATTTTATGAATACGCTTTGGTCAATACTCCAACTATAGCCTCTGATGTTATACCCTATAACACCGAAGTAAAGTTTTTAGCCAAGAATAAATTTGCTGACTGGAAGAACAAAATAAGACTGCTGATGGAAGATGAAAAATTGAGAAAAGATTTAGTAGTAGAACAAAGAGAGTGGGTAATTAAAAATCGTAATATTGAAGATAATGTAGTATTATGGGAAAATGTATTTGAGGAGGTGCTAAATGAAAATTAAAAACATTTCAAACCATCAAGTTGTTGCAATGTGGGATAGTGTTGAATACATCTTTCAACCCAATGAAGTAAAAAACTTTGAGAGGGGAGTGGCTATCCACTTTGCAAATAAACATCCAGAGTTAGTAGAAACCAATGATGCGGTAGGAATTGGTGTTGGAGAGATTAAAAAAGAGGACTTTTTAAAGTCGGTAAGAGAGAATTCGCCGATGACCTGTCCGATTTGTGGATTTGTCTCTAAAAACTATCTAGGATTACTTTCTCATCAAAAACATAAGCATAAGCCAGGGGAGGAGAAATGAATTTAGATGACATTTTAAACCAGACGGTTAGCAAATTAAGGGATTATGAGAAGAAGTTGGTAATGAAAGAGTCTGGGTTGGATGCTGATAAAACCCAGATTGATTTGGCGAAAGCAGAATTAGACAAAAGGCAAAAAGAGTTAGAGCAGAGAGAACAAGAAGTGAAAGCCAAAGAGGAAAAGTATGCGACTATTGAAAACATCTTGGATTTGCAGAGGCAGATTGAAACTCAAAGAACAGAGTTCATTTTGGAGAAAGATAGGACTAATCAAAGGTTGCAAGAGTGGGAAAAGAAAGTTGCTGAAAAGCAGAGCCAGCTTGATTTGAGAGAAACGGCTATTGCTCAAAGAGAACAAGCACAACAGGAAAGGGAAAGGACTTACAAAGATAAGATTGAAAAAGAAGTATTAGGGAGTGCAATGGCATTCATTAAAAAAGCTTCACAATAAAGGAGTAAAAGATGCCCCAAGGTTCTATCAATGACCTGATTTATCAGGCTAAATTTGAGAAGAAATTTAGAGCAGAACTAGATGCTAATGGCAATTATCTTTATGTTGGCTATGCTATGCCAGGAACAAGCGAGTCTGACTCTAAATGGCAAATTCGTAAGATTACTTATGATACTACATATACTAGCACGCCAGTAGCGATAGACTGGGCTGGTGGCAATGATAATTTTGATAAGGTCTGGGCTAATAGAGCAAGTTATAGCTATTACTAAAATGTCATTTAAATTCAATCCTTTTTTAAAAAACCTAGACTACTACGAGAACGGAACTGTGCAAAAACATACAGACGTCACAGCCGCAACTTATACAGTTTCTCCAACTGATAGCGATATTTATGTAGATGCTACAAGTGGCAATAAAACAGTATCTCTTCCTGCGGCAACTGGCACAGGTCGTATTCTGACTATAAAAAAGATAGATAGTTCGGCTAATACGGTAACCGTTGCGGCTTCTGGTTCAGAAACTATAGATGGAGCGAATACACAAATAATTTCTGCACAATATGTATCAATTACAATTCAGGATGCTGCAAGTGGAACTTGGTATATAATTTAAAGGAGAAAAAATGTCTTATTTTCCAACCATTTCTATCACGCCAAAAAAATCCGTAGAAGCGGTGACGGATTGGACAAGTGTTGCCCAGAATACTGTAAGCAAATCAGGGATAATAGATTGTTCTGGCCACGCTGCTACTCTATTATGTATCCAGGCGGCTTTAGACACAACCACCGCTCATAACGGCACACGATTTATTGTGCAGGTTTCTTCTAACACAAGCGGTGATGAGGACTGGCAGGACTATACAGAGTTTATCGGATTGGCTGGGACGGCGGTGCAAGATAACATAGAAGACAATCCTTTGCCCGCAAACTCTACCTCAATCACCTTAACAGCCAATACTTATACCGCTTTAGCCAAGTGGTTGTTCATCAAGGATGCAACATTGGTAAACAGCGAGTTGATT
>Ga0207433_10010219_pt1 | contig 14702 bp, 10 predicted proteins | sample YelNatPaOPGAMG01_FD_187559 | JGI IMG/M metagenome (GOLD analysis project Ga0207433, IMG submission 187559) | Hot spring thermophilic microbial communities from Obsidian Pool, Yellowstone National Park, USA - OP-RAMG-01 (SPAdes) (version 3) | ecosystem: Environmental > Aquatic > Thermal springs... | reverse complement strand
ATGGCAACGGCGCCTTCGACTGTCTTAGCCTGTGACTGAGCTCCCGCGGCAATCTCCTGAATGGCACGAGTAAGCTGCTCCATCGACTGAGCGCTCGTCTGAACGGTCTTTGACTGCTCCTGAGATCCGGCGGCTACCTGTCCGATAGTCTCCGCTACCTGCTGAGAAGCCTTGCCTACCTGCTCAGAGCTTGCTGAGAGGTTTTGAGAGGAGGCAGCTACTTTGGTGGAAGTATCCGCGACCTGTGAAATCGTATCACGCAGTGATTCAACCATTCGCTTGAATGCGGAAGATAACTGGCCAACTTCATCCTGTCCAGCAACATTAACATCAACGGTCAAGTCACCACCAGCAATCGTATCAGCCTGTCCCACAAGAGTGGTAAGCGGCTTAACAATAGCTTTGGTAATAGAAAGCGCAATAACAACGCCAACAAGCAGACACATAAAAGTAAGAACGCTGATAACACCAATCGCTGTGCTTCCATCGCGATTAGCCAGGCTTACCGATTTATCCATCTCATTATTAATGATTCCCAGCATATCCTGGCAGGCAGTGACCGTATTACTACCTGCTTTAGCCATAGGACCAAGTGCAATTTCCTGCACTTTCTTCATATTTTTAGACTTGTATGCAGGAACGACTTCATTTTCAAATAGGCGGGCATACTCAGCTTCACCACTCGTGATCTGGGTCATCATTTCTTTGCCCTTCTTGGTGGTAAGCATTTTAGCCAGCTTATCTGACTTTTCCTGGAATATTTTTACTTCTTCTTCGTACTTGGTATAAAGCGATTCATCGCCATAAAGAAGGTAACCACGCGCATCCATGATATGTCTGCTCATCGACCAAGCCAATTCGTAAGAGAGAGTCAGTTCGTCTACACGCAGACCAGTGGCTTCTTTCGTGGCTGCATTCATATTCGTAATGTTGGTATAAGCTGTCAATCCGACAACAATGGTCAACAGCAAGATTATGCCAAACCCAACCCCCATCTTCGTACCAATTTTGTATTTGGATAACAATTTAGCAATCCTCCCTTTCACGTTGCAGGCTGGCTCCCAGCCCGTTCGAATTAATCCGTCAACTTCCAAACGCACACCCGCACATCACAAGATGAACGGAGTAAATGGTGTTGGTACTGCCGTCGTTGGGGAACTCAGCCCCAGCGAGTATGCTGAAGCTCTCAGAAAGAGCGAGGTTAACGGCGACGGATGAGAGGTTGTCCTTGCCGCTGGTGTAGTCTGCCATCAGAGTCAACTTGCTGCTTATCGCTCGATCAAAGCCGGCATACCAACGATCCCGGCTCTGATTCCTGATGGCGCCAAAGGTGATTCTGCCGAAGCTGAAAGATGGACCCATACAGATGTAAGGGATGCTCTTAAAGCTGCCGTTAAGGCTCGATATACCCGCTGCCACGGGCACCGAGCCGGCACTATAGCGATACTTGAAGTTCCCGATCATCCTGCTATCGGAGGTATCGCTCATATCAAAATCCAGCCCCGCCTCCACATCTTTCGTGACGCCGAACTGGGTGTTGAAGAATGTGCTGCTGGTCTGTGATCTCACAGGCAGAAGTAAATCGTTCTGAACCTCCACCGAATACTGGCCTTGTGAGACTAAATCAGTACTGGGAACTACTAAAAATCCACTGTAGCAACAAAACGCGGGGCAGCAGGCCGCCAATATGAAAACAACCGCAGCTGCCAGACCCCGCATTAATTTCCAATCGTTCCTTGAATCCATTACTTATCCCACCGCTACTGCTTGCGGCATATCCATTAAACGTTCCGCCCTCACCGTGACGCGCTGATCTCGACCAATCACCTTGTTGACAGCCTCGATCAGCTTTGACGGCACTTCATCGTCCCGAATGCATCCGTCCGCGCCGTTTTGCAGGGCGCTCCATATCGATGTCTGGTCCGCACAATCCGTTATTGTCAGTACTTTGGTTCCCGGAGCTCTCAACTTCGCCCGTTTCGCAATTCCCGGTCCGTCGGGTCCTGTCACTCTTGTATCGATCAACAGCACCGTAGCCCGAGTTCTCTCGATCATCTCGAGTGCCTGGAGATTGTTGGCAGCCTCACCCACCACCATAATCTCCCTCGACTCTTCCAGCACGGTTCTAAGCCCGCGTCTAACTATCGGAAAAGAATGCGCTATAACGACCGTTACCATCTCAATCCTCCAAAATCAGACCTGTTCTGAGTTTCGGCACAGGTGAAACTACCGGTTATTCGGGCAACTACGTATCTTGCAGGCAATAACACCGCATATTTAGTGCATATCTAACCGCACTAGAAAGTCTGATTTCACCGCTATATGGCTGCAAGCAATACGTAGATATATAGCGGGATTCCCGTAGGTATCCGTAGATCAGTATCTGCCCTGTCAGGTCTTGACAACCATCCGATTGTGGTATATAATCCATATATCGAAAGGTTACGATATAACGAGGATATCACTCTAATGACTGATCCCAAACCCAACCTTGAAATGCTGCCCATGGACTCCCTCAACGAAGCCGCGGCCTGCCTCAAGGTAATGGCGCATCCCGTAAGGCTGAGAATAGTTGAAATTCTGATGCAGGGAGACTTCCCGGTCCATGCAATCGCCGAGATGTGCGGCGTCAAGCACAATCAGGCCTGCGAGCATTTGCGCCTCATGCAGAGCTGCGGGCTTCTCAAGAGCGAGCGTCGCGCGCAGTCCGTTTTTTATAAAATCGCTTCAGCGCAGCTGCCGTCCTTGCTGAACTGCATAAGGCAGCACTGCTCCGTTTCCGAACCTGACAATGTGACAGCAGGGAGTATAGATGAATGACTGATAAAACAAGAATCGTGATCATTGGTGGAGTGGCAGGAGGCGCTTCGGCCGCCGCGCGCGCCCGCCGGCTCTCCGAAGATGCCGAAATAATTCTTATCGAGCGCGGCGAATATGTATCTTTCGCTAATTGCGGACTGCCCTACCATATCGGCGGAGCTATCCAGGACCGAAACCGCCTCCTCGTCCAAACTCCGGCGATGCTCTACGCTAACCTCCGCATCGATGTCCGTACCCGTACTGAGGCGATTGCAATCGACCGCGAGCGCAAGGAAGTTACGGTACGCAGCGTAGCGGACGGCGACGTGCAAAAGATCTCCTATGATAAATTAATCCTCAGCCCCGGCGCCGAGCCGGTTCGCCCACCCATATCCGGCGCGAACGATCCGCGGGTGCTCACGCTCCGCTCGATGTCTGATATGGACGCGATAATTAAAGTCCTTGAAGATCGCAAGCCCTCTCATTCCGTTATCGTAGGCGGCGGTTATATAGGCCTTGAAATGGCTGAAGCGCTTCGCGAGCGCGGTATCGGCGTAACCCTGGTCGAGCTCTCCCAGCAGGTGATGGGGCCGGTCGATCCCGAAATGGCTGCTCCTCTTCATCAGCACCTCGTGCTCCACGGAGTCGATCTACGCCTCGAAACCTCCGTGACCAGGTTCATCGACGCCGGCGATACGCTCCAGGCTCAGCTCAGCAACGGCGAGAGCGTCGATTGCGGAATCGCCATCCTCGCGGTCGGCGTGAAACCCGAGGTTAAGCTCGCCAAAGAAGCCGGGTTGACCATCGGTGAGCGCGGCGGTATAGCGGTCGATGCGCACATGCGCACCAATGATCCCGATATTTACGCGGTCGGTGACGCAATCGAAGTGACCGATTTCCTGGGCGGATTCGCCACCCTTGTCCCGCTCGCCGGTCCCGCGAACCGCCAGGGCCGGATCGCCGCCGACAACGCCTTCGGCAGAGAAACGATCTATAAAAACACTCAGGGCACCGGCATCTGTAAGGTTTTCGATTTAGCTGTCGGTATGACCGGGATGAGCGAAAAATCCCTTAAGCGCGCCGGCATGCCTTATGAAAAGATCTATATCCATCCCGCCAGCCACGCAAGCTACTATCCCGGCGCGAGCCCTATCAGCCTTAAGCTCCTCTTCAATCCGGATGATGGCAAGGTCCTCGGAGCGCAGGCTGTCGGTTCGGACGGAGTGGACAAGCGCATCGATGTGCTCGCCGTAGCCATTCGGGCGGGTCTCACTGTCTTCGATCTTGAAGATATGGAACTGTCCTATGCCCCGCCTTACGGTTCCGCGAAGGATCCGGTGAACTATGCCGGTTTTGTGGCCGCTAATATTCTCCGGGGCGATGTCCAGATATGCCACACCGATGAGATGGTTGATCCACGCGAAGATCAGCTGATTCTCGATGTCAGAAAACCCTTCGAGATTGCGGCCGGAATCATACCCGGGGCGGTCCATATCCCGCTCGATGAGCTGCGCGATCGTATAAATGAGCTGCCAAGGGATAAAGAAATTCTCGCCTACTGCCAGGTAGGCCTGCGCGGGTATCTCGCATGCAGGATCCTCATGCAGAAAGGATTCAAGTGCAGGAACTACACCGGCGGCATCAAGACCTATGCAGCGGTTACCGGAAAGGCGCCTCGCAATCCCGAACCGCCCAGAACTGAAGCCTGCGACGACTCCGGAATAAGCTGCAGGGTGGTCCAGGAAGAAAAACCGCAGTCCGTAACGGTGGTGAAGACTGTCGACGCATGTGGCTTGCAGTGCCCTGGTCCGATCATGCAGGTTGCTCAGGCGCTTGCAACCATTAAAGAGGGCGAAGCAATCGTGGTCACAGCCACCGATCCCGCCTTCGCTTCGGATATCGACGCATGGTGCCACTCCACCGGTAACCACCTCATCGAAGCGATCCCCGAAAGCGGCCGCTACAAGGCGACCATAGCAAAGGGTATATCGAGCGTGTCCGCCCCGTGCTCCTCGTCCTTGCCTGAAACATGCAAACGCAAGACCATAATCGTCTTCAGCAGCGACTTCGATAAGGTAACTGCCGCGTTCATCATTGCGAACGGCGCCGCCTCGATGGGCAGCGAGGTCACGATGTTCTTCACATTCTGGGGCCTTAATGCCTTAAGAAGCTCCAAGCCCGTAGCTGTCCGGAAGAATCTTATCGAGAAGATGTTCGGCTGGATGATGCCGCGCGGAGCCGAGAAGCTCAAGCTCTCGCAGATGAATATGGGCGGAATGGGCCTCGCGATGATCAAGGGGATTATGAAAAAGAAGAACGTCGCGTCCCTGCCCGAGCTGATCGCATCCGCGCAGAAAGCCGGAGTCAAGCTCGTAGCCTGCACGATGTCCATGGACCTTATGGGAATCAAGCGTGAGGAGCTTATCGAAGGCGTAGAAGAAGGCGGAGTCGCGATGTATCTCGACCGAGCCGAAGCAGGCAACGTAAATTTATTCATTTAATGGTTTGACAACCACATCGTTATGGAATATACTGAATATATCATACCCCCCGGGGTATAAAGGAGGCGCTTACTACGGCTACCAAAGACGATGTGACTGTCAGGCTCCGCCGCATCGAAGGCCAGATCAGAGGCCTTCAGCGGATGATAGAGGAGGGCAAGGACTGCGCTGAAGTGATACATCAGCTCTGCGCCGCCCGCAAAGCCCTGGACAAGGTGGGTTTCCTTATACTGACTCACAAAATGCAGGATTGTCTGAAGGATAAGGAAGGGCCTAAAGATCCGGAAGCTTCGATGAAAGAGGCTATGGATCTTTTCCTGACCCTTGCCTGAGGTTCCGAGAACAAGTTCCCGGAACACCATAGCTATCTGATTAAGTTAAGTAGCAAGACTCAATACCACCGAAAGAAGGTGATACAATGCCGACTTACGAGTATAAATGCAAGGACTGCGATTCTACATTCGATGTCAAACAGCCGATCTGGGCAAAACGCACGGGCGCCAAGTGCCCGGGATGTGGATCCGAAAACACTGAGCGCCTGATATCCCGATTCAACTCGAGCCGGGGAGATGACTGCGGCTCCGGCGGCTCGACCGGGCCATTTTGTTGAAGGCACTAACCGCGCCAGTTGGCGCTATGAATTGATTAATGCTTAAAAACGCCGCAGGGCCCGGTTGGCGACGGGCCCTGCGAGGGTTGGTTACTTGCCGGATCTTCGGAGGAGCCGTTTACAGCCGACAAGGCCAATCATAGAAAACAGAACTGCCGCGCACGATGGCTCCGGCACAGTCGGGGTCACCGGCGCGGGATCGTATTCACCGTAGGGCGGAGCGAATGTCCACCCGGTCCAATCCCCGTCCGTAAGCACGAAATCAGCGCACCCGCCTGCCATGTAAGAAGACCAGTGAGCGCCGTCCGTAGATGTCCAGAATTCCCACCAATGGCTTGTCGGGTCCCAGTTCTCGCTGTCATAACTCCCTGAAAAGCCCTTATAACTCAGCGAATTGACGATATGCCCGCCCCAGCTCGTATCATCGCCGACTGTGAGCGTAGTCGAATTGCGCACGGCATCGAGGATATCCCATCCGCTCGCCGTTCCCGTCCACTTATAGCCGAACGCGAACGACTTCGTCCCGAAATCGATAACCAGGGCCGCGGATTTATCACCGCTCCCCACCCATTTATCGATCGCCGCATCATTAAATGTGAGCGCTCCCGCGGCGCTGCTCAGCGCGAGCAGCACTGCTGCTATCAGTCCAAAACCAGCCTTTTTAATCATGTCTTTCCCCTTTCTCCTCCTTGGCGGATCTATACCGCCGTTAATTGATGTCATCCTGCGCCCGAATCCTTAAAACAGGTCCACCCGAGCACACTCCCGTTACACTGATAAAATCGCCATTACCCGGCAGCGTAAACCAGGGATCATTCGGAGCTATACACGTCACCTTGCATCCCGAGCCGTCATCCACTGTAAATGTCATCCCGGCTTCGTCCACATCGCCCACCTTTCCCCAGGTCCTCACAAGCAGCCCGACCGCGATTTTGCATCCGCTCATTGTCCTGCCGCTCATACCGAGCGGAGCCGCGCTACCCTCGCCATCATCGTCCAGCGAGATCGCTTTCACCCGCTTCTCGCCGTTCAGAGCCGACATCACACCACCCACGATCACCTTTCGCCCGCGCTCGGCGCTCCGTCCGGTCACCATCACTCCGCAGCTTCGATCCTCCGACTCGATATAAAAACAATTTCCAAGCTCCGAACTCCCCGCGGTTATGACGCCTTCGATCCTCACGCCGGTCATCTCCGCCTGCCGCTTCGCGTCCGCGATAGTGGCAATCGGAGGCACATTGCTCACTCGGGCAACCGCATCTACCTCCGGCGCGGGAGTTCCACCGTTTATTCTGACAAATCGGATCCATTTTCGCCCGTTCGCATCGACAGCCAGCGGGAGCCCTGATATGTCGAATGCCGCGCCTCCAGCCGATCCGTTATAAAGATCGATCGCATCAGCTACGGTTTTTCCTGCGAAGCTTGCTTTAGTCAGTGATGGATTTACCGGTTTGGTCGGATCGAGCTCGATGTCCCAGCATCGAGTGTCTCTGTCCCATGTGAAAGCCTGCGTGGGAGCGAAATCATCGACAAATGGTCCTGATGTAAACGTATACCAGGTCACCCCGTCCTGGCTTACGCTCACCGTGCCCGGCTCCCATGTCCCGCTCGTGCCGTTCAGAATCCGGTAGGCGCCCATATCGGTATCCACGCTGATATAGCCTCCCGCTCCGCTGAACGCCGAATTGCCGAATACGATGAAGTCCTTGCCGAACCAGTTTGCGGGGTCATCCAGAATCGGCTTGTCGAACTCGACCGTAAGGTAACCTCCCGCTTTAACCGTGGTAATCAGCTTGTTTCCATTGGGGTCGGTATTCCATGCGCCGCAAATCATGGAGCATGCGAATATACCATCCGAATTCCCCGGTCCCGGAGCCCCCTTCATCCATAACGATGGTCTCCCCAGCGCCGAGTTCGGATCATCATAGGGGCTTGCTCCAAGGTTAGAATAATCCGCCACCCGCGAAGCAAACCGATCATCCGTCCAGCCATTCGAGCACATCAGCCCAACCCAAACCACAACAGCTAAAATGCAGATAATGAATTTCATCTCTTCTCCCTATCACCTTCGAAAATGGCTATGTGAAAGACTTGCTTATAATTACGGCTGCCGATAAAGCGCCGGACGCGGCGCTTTATCTGGCTTACAATCCATAGCCAGACCAGCAGTACCAACACCAAATCAATAACAGAGATACCAGCCAGTTCAGACCTTCACCCACAGCCGATACTCATTAATTACTACTCAATACTAATTGAGTCTTAAATTCCAAATCGAAGATGGTTCTCTTCCCTTCACCTCAGATCATAAACGGAATCATCCTCCGATAGCGCTCCGCACTCCGGTTCCGATGAATCTCGCCTGAACATCCTCCCGGTCGAACCCGCGTGTCCATCGGCATAAGCGACATTCGCCATCCCGTTATGCCTGAAATGCACCTTTCCTGCCCGAAAGAGCTCATCGCTCGGAGCGCGCAGGTAAGCCTCCGAATTCACCGGGTTCGATCCCCATCCCGCATCCGCGAAGAGCACGGTCGCGGACGGATGAGTAATATCGCCGAGTTTACAGGGGACCTTGGAAAGAGGATCTGAATTATTCGGATCTCCGCCGATATAGCTTGCGTTATACGCATAGCCAGTGAGAGGCCGGCCATATCCCTCGCCTTTGAACGCAGGACAGGCGTTTATCTTCTGATTTTTCGTATAAGGACCGAGCAGCCCCAGGCGGTTCTCCACCGGATTTACCCCCCAATCGAGGACAAAATCCCAGGCATGCTCGTAGCGGAAGTTATCGGAGTAGTAGTATGAAGGACATGCGCCGCCGTGGTTGTCGTCGGTATAGGCGAGCCATGCGGCGGAAAGCTGTCTGAGGTTAGACAGGCAATTGGCCTGCCGGGCCCGCCCCTGCGCCGTGGTAAATACAGGAAACAGAACAGCCGCAAGAATAGCGATGACAGCCATCACCACCAGCAGCTCGATCAGAGAAAAACCCTTATAAAACCGAAAACGGGCTCGCCGCCCATTTCGGAAGTTGTCTTGGACGGGAGCCCGATTAAAGCTAATGCGGGTATCTGAGTCCGACATCTTTGCCTCCGAAGATGTTGCGCTCTATGCGACAAGGCAGGTCTTCTGACTCCCGGATCGTCCTCTCCGGCTCCTTCCCAGTCCAGCTTTCGGACCAGTGGATATCGCCGAATTGTCCCCGGTTACAGCGGCGGGCCCGTGACGGTTTCTCACCGTCTTCCCTTTTCAGCCCTGATTACTCAGGGCAACCTCTGTCGCCGATTCGATATTATGTTGTTGCAGGAAGTATAGCAGCCATCCTTACTTCATGTCAATGGTTATTTTTTTACCATAACTAACCGTACCACTGCACGTGAACAGTTATCTAAGGAGAATTGTACAGCTGTCAGATATCAGTGATATCACAGGTAGCAATTATCATCACAGTCAGCAAGTACTGTCATTCACGCGAAGGCGGGAATCCAGTATGCAGCGTAAATTTCGGGATTTCCGGGTTGGGATGAAGGCTGAGTGGGTTATATGGTAACTCTATCCTCCAACCCTCAAATCCGAAACACCGTAGATATGATCTGCAGCGCTTACTACAGGAACTGGGAAAAGCACGGAGATATAATCGAGCTTCACGACCGCAAATGGTTTAGGAAAGCCGCATGGATGATTCCCGATGCCACGATCGAGCACTGGCGCGCAACCGTTAACAAGCTCGGCACCCTGGACATCGACTCAATCGCGGAGATAGCTGCGCTCGATAGCTACCAGCGAAGTGTGAATGTAGAACAGGATAAGGCGCTGAGCCGGCAGTGCTGGCAGGCACGTGCAAAAAGAATGATAAAATCTTTGAGTATAAATTCAAGCTGACCACAAACGCTGATACAGCCCCCGAGGAATGGATCATTACCACCCCCGGGTATTGATAAAATAAAACCAGGTGGCAGCTTGCAGCCGCCACCTGTCGGATATACCACTGCAGATAAAAGTAAGTCAGCCTAAACCGTCCACCCCTTGCGATACACGGTGTTAATATGGCAGTCGGCTTTCGGGCAATTGATCGCCTTCATGTCCACCGGGTCCCAGTAAATGGGCTCGCCGGTTACTATTGCCAGGTTGCCAAGCAGGATGGTTTCGGTAAGGGCGGAAGCGTAGTCGAAGTTCGACATAGCGGGTTCACCACCCTTGCACGCCCTGATCCACTCGGCATAATGCCCCGGTGAGCGCGGCAGCGTTTGCGGCGGCTTTTTATAATCGGTATAGTTTTCTTTCGGCAAAAGCTCGTAGCTCCTGCCGTAATCATCCGGCGAGAATATCCTGCCCTTTTCGCCGATTAAAACTACGCCGCTTCCCGGCAGGTCTCGTCCATAAAGCACTTCGTTGGAGGGTTTGAGACCGCCGTCGTACCACTTCAGCTTCAAGCCCCGCAGGTTCCCGCGAGCGGGGAACGTGAAATGCACGATCGATGACTTCGGATAGCATTCATCAGTCATGTCATGGACTTCGGCTTCCACTGAGGTCGGGTTCGTGAGGTTGAGAGCCCTGAACGGCATATTGAGCGTGTGGCAGCCCATGTCTCCGAGTGCGCCGGTGCCGAAATCGATCCATCCGCGCCAGTTGAACGGCTGGTAGCATGGATTGTAGGGGCGCGCGGGCGCCGGGCCGAGCCACAGGTCCCAATGCAGCGTACTCGGCACCGGTGGAGTCTCCACGGGGCGCTTCAGGCCCTGCGGCCATACCGGCCGGTTAGACCAGACATGAATTTCATAAACCTGCCCGATTGCTCCGGCTTGAATGACTTCCACCGTCTCGCGATGAGCGTCGCTCGCGGTGCCCTGATTGCCCATCTGGGTAGCCACTTTATACTTGCGGGCGGTGTCGCGCATTAATCTCGCTTCGGCGATGGAGTGGGTGAGCGGTTTCTCGCAGTAGACATGCTTACCCATTCTCATAGCCATCAGCGATGCAGGGGCATGGCTGTGATCCGGGGTGCTCACGACCACTGCGTCGATTCCCTTGCTCATCTGGTTGAGCATGATGCGATAATCCGTGAAAACTTTAGCGCTGGGGAATTTCTTGGCGGCTTCGGCGGCTGTTTTTTCGTTCACATCGCACAATCCGACGATGTTTTCGCCTGAAACTCCGCCCAGGTTGCTCGCGCCCTTACCACCGCAGCCGATCATGGCGATATTGAGCTTGCCGTTGGCTTCATAACCAAAAGCAAGACGGCTGTCTCCAAGCACGAGTAAACCCACACCGCCCAGTGCCGCGCCCTTCAGAAAGGACCGGCGGCTGATTTCTTTCGACATAATTGACCCTCCGTACCTACGATTGGCGTGCTGTTAGCAGTACACTTCTCGCTGTAATATCGGTTTTCCTTGCTGGTGTGAATTATGAGCCTGTATAGATTATGGAATGGAATATAAGGAATAGACTGCTCGATTACCTGGTAATATTGCTGGCTTGACAAGTATTGATTAAACGAGCATGCTTCTAATAGGCCGATCTGTGACAAGCTGGTTCTAATGAGTTTCGCATAATGATGTGACGTACTGGTGGGTTGGATCGAGCACGAAGCCTTTTGCCAGGTTGTCACTACATTACCTGAAAGTCAATAGATGGGGCTTTGAACCGGCATGGCGGCTGTTAGTATTGGGGGAGTAGTAGAATGAGAAGAACAATGGCGTTCAGCGCGCTGTTATGCGCGCTGCTGTTAGCGGTTTCGGTTGGAGCTGTGAATGCCGCAACCGTGAGGGTGCGTTACTACCAGCAGGGAGAGCTGGTTGTTGTAAACCGGAGCGTGCCGGATGGAATGGCGCTGACTGATGCTGCCGTGTGCGCGCTTGTTGGTGGACCTACCGCCGAAGAAACCGCGGAAGGCATAATCACACGGATTCCTTCGGGAGTCTCGATTAACAAGCTCTCTATTTCCGGTGATACGGCGGAAATCGACCTTTCCCAGGACGTATTATCAGGGCTCGATGAAGCGGGCCTTCAGCAGATTTATGACCAGTTCAGGACGACCCTCAGCGACTTCCCGGCGATAGCTTCGGTGCGGCTTACATGTAATGGTAAGCTGCTCTCGACTTACCTGGCTCCGGCGCCTGCGGTAGGCGGGCCGGCGAGCGCACGGGTGCAGTCGATTTCACCTGATACCACGGGACTGAGCGGTCACAGCGTTACCATTGGTCCTTCCCACGGCAGGTATTGGGTCGGTTGGTGGGGATGGCAGCGCTCCGACCCCTGCAACTTCGGCGAGGCGGTGCTCGAAGATACAAACAGCATTCGCCTGTGCCAGTTCCTTTATACTTATTTAAGCGCCGACGGAGCGAGGGTGGAATGCCCCCGGCAACTCGATGAAACCGACTGCTGCAACTCCGAAACCGGACTGCCGTGGTGGAAGATGGCTGCGTTTTCGTGGCTGCACCATATCGGCGCGCCGTGTTCGGTGTGGGCGAGTTACTCCGGCAACTGTGGCGACGATCAGGCTGTTTCAACCCGCGACAGCGACGATATTCGCTGCCGTCCGCTTTGGGCCGATTATAAGAATACCGATATTTACATAGCCTGCCACACCAACGCGGGCGGCGGTGGTACTGCGACGGGAACGGTGACCTACCGCGATACCGCTATGGAACACCCGAGTTGGGTAAGCGCCAGCCTGAACCTGGCAACGCAGGTCCAAAACAATGTGTGCGCGGCGATACGCGATATGTATGACCCGAACTGGTATACGGGCCGCGGTGTGCAGGATTCTGCCGGTGGGTTCGGCGAGATCCGCATCCCCAATCGCCCAGCATGTCTTATCGAGCTTGCGTTCCACGATAACTGCACCAAAGATGCCCAATACCTGACCGACGATTTCTTCCGCTCCGTTGCCGAGTGGGGTCTCTACAATGGCGTCTGCGCCTATTTCGGGACTACCCCGACCTGGGCGAAGTATTCCTGCGAGGTGGTAGCTGATACGATCCCCACGACGATGCAGATCGGCCACACCTATACGGCGACTATAACCTTGAGAAACAGGGGAGTCTGCTGGTTTACTTCACGTGGTTTCAGGTTGGGAGCGCCCAGCGGCAGCGATCCGTTCACGAGCTTCAACCGTGTGGATGTCCAGGGTGAGGTAAAACCGGGGCAGACCTACACATTCAGCTTTATTATGACCGCCCCGATGAGCCCCGGGACCTATACGACGCGCTGGCAGATGGTGCGCGATGGTTACCAATGGTTCGGGCCGACCGTTACGAAGCAGATTGCTGTCGGTGATGGCCCTGTCGAGCCGCCGGATAATACGGGTTCTCCGCTTCCCGCGAAGACGATCGATTGGCAGTCGAACCCCACGAGCTACGTCTCAGGTTGGGCGACGAAGACCTGCACCGGCAATATTTCCGAATGGTATACCTACGGCGTCAACATTACCGGGCAGAGCTGCACTGTGTATGACAGGAACCTTTTCTGGAACTCCAGCCAGAGCTGGTCGGGGCGTGGGCACTTCGCAACCGATGTGCAGATCACATGCAGCGGAACCGCGCTGGCGAAATATGTGATGCTCAACGGATCCGGCGCCGATACCACCACTCAGCCCACCCTTAACGAGTGCCCCAGGAACGGCTGGTATAACATTCTCGATTCCGACTGGACCAACCTGAGCACATCCGGCTGGCGCACAAATCCGAATATAGCCGATGCCGGTTCGGGCTGCAGTTCTACATGCGGAGGTCCCGTGCTTTCAGCCGCGGGACTGCACATGTATGGTGATCGTTGGCAGTATATAAATGATTGGACATGCCTGGGCGGATACGCTTCGAGCGCGGTAACCGATGATCATAGTCTCGCGGAGTCTTCGCTCTATCTGTACCCCGCGATCGATAGGACTCATGGCGATGTGTTCCTGTGGGGTGGAAAAGCTCCGGGCAGGGTAACGACCGGCGATTGCAATACCTCCAGCAGCCTCAACTTCAAAGGCAACGCCGGCGCTTATGGCGGTGGTGATGGTATGGACTCCTATGGCTTCGCGTGGATGTATGCGCCTGCGGGAGCCGCGCCGAAGTTCTTGATCGGTTCGGATGATGGAAACAGGGTATGGTTGAACGGCGCTCTGATTAATGATATCAGCTCATCACGAAGCCTTACCCGCGACCAGGACGAAACCGCTTCGACAAGCATGCCCGCGGGGTGGTCGAGGGTTTTGTTCAAGATTCACAACGGCACGGGCAATTTCGAAGGCACGATGAGCCTGCGTAATGGCAGTAGTCGCAACTGGAACGAGCCGAGTGTGAATGTGTTCGACCTTGGTGGTTATCTGAGCTACGGTCTCGGCGGTGAACAGGACAGTTGGTATCCGCGGATAGATGTGGCGAGCTTCGATGGTGTAAGCAACCCGCAGCCGGGGACGAAGGTATATACGAACAATACCAATGTTACCGCGAACGGGACAGCATGGGTAACCGGTCCGGTGCCGCTGTGGAAGGTGATGCATTTCGAGCGCGGTTATGGGATAACAGGCGATACTAATTATGCCGATGTGACCTCGAGCGGCGCAACCTGGTCGCATACCGATACCGGCATAACGGGGCACAGGCGGTTCCACTTCTTCTCCGTGAGCCAGTCGCACAGGACGAGTTTTCAGAGCGGACAGGGCAGCGGCACGAACGGCGGGTCAAACTGGGCTGACGGCGGCCCGGCGAACTATATGGACGTATACATAGACAACGTCGCTCCCGTAGCTCCGAGCTTTGCTTCAGTTAAGGCATCAGCACCTGACAAGATAGACCTTAGCT